>Ga0207695_10000945_pt1 | contig 51651 bp, 42 predicted proteins | sample KBSC54metaG_FD_184354 | JGI IMG/M metagenome (GOLD analysis project Ga0207695, IMG submission 184354) | Corn rhizosphere microbial communities from Kellogg Biological Station, Michigan, USA - KBS C5-4 metaG (SPAdes) (version 2) | ecosystem: Host-associated > Plants > Roots > Rhizosphere > Soil...
GATGGATTGCAGGTCGGGGGTATTTTTCAGCTCTTTTGTCGCTTCTATACCGCCGGGGCCGGGTATCCAGTTGTCCATGAGGATGACGTCGGGTTGATGGGTCCTGACGTGTTCGACGATCTGGTTTGAGCTATTGAGGGTAGAGACATCGAACCCCTTCTTTTTCAGGACGATGGAACAGATTTGAAGAATATCTATATCATCGTCTAGTATCAGGACTTTTTTATTCATAATGGTACTAAGTTCATAAAAAATAAACAGCTTCCGGCAAACAGAGGCTGTTTATTACGATACTAAAATTTCATGCCAGCGATGTCCTGATGGATTGACGGGTGGTGTCAGATGGTCTTTTGCCGGAAGAATAAAGGTTTCAGGGTAAACCAGGCCAGGGCGGGGAAGAAGTGCATGGGGATTACCATACCCGGAAAGAGTTCCGGGGTTTCCAGCTCCCGGGGCAATCTGTATGCGATGGGGGTGAGCAGGCTGGCAAAGCTGAGGATGGAGAATAAAAGATTAAAGACGATCTCTCCATTATTTTTGAGCCATTTGTTCAGGGCCCAGAATCCGATGGCCGCCAATATGCCACCAGCCACGCTGCCGGCGACGATGCGTATGGAGGAAGCTACTTTTCCAAAGTCCGCTTCGTTGATGGAATAGTACAGATGGGCGTAGATCAGTCCTGCCACGCCGGCCAGCAGGCCGGATACGATGCCTAAGATGAGTGCTTTTTTGAACATGGTCGGGTTATTTGATTTCCACTACTTTGTTACGGGTACCTTGATATCTATTTTAATCTGTTCGCCTACGTCGCCTCCCGGCTTACCGAGTTTGAAGTCGTTGCGGTTGACGGTAAAGCTGCCGGTGAATACGCCGCCTGTGGCTGTCTTCTGAAAGGTGAAGGGAATGGCGGTAGGTTTTGTAACGCCGTGTATCTGCAGATCGCCGGTGACCTGGTATCCGCTGCCTGTTTTTGTAAAGGATTTGGATGTGTATCGGATCTGTGGATATTTGGCCGCATCGAACCATTCGTCGCTCTTGGCGTGTTTGTTTTGCAGACCGTTGCCTGTGTTGATGGAAGCTACATCGATGTTCACATCGAATTTGGAGGCGGCAGGGTTCTGCTCGTCAAAAACAATAGTGCCTTTAAAAGTTTTGAATACACCGCCTGCGTCGCTGCTGGAAAACTCTATATTATATCCGTCCGCGATCTTATAGCTGGTAGCCACAAAGGCAAAGGCGCTGCCGAGCAGGATCAGAGTGGCTATGGCGGGATAAATAAGCTTGTTCATACATTAGAATTATACCCTATCCGCTTTTTTGGCGGATAGGGTTTGAAGTTAATTAGTCTTTTACAAATTCTGCATTTGCGTTCAGGGCTACATCGTCGCCGAGCATGGCGCTGGGGAAGCCTGCGGCAATGCCGAAGTCGGTGCGTTTGATCGTCCCGGTGACTTTCCAGCCGGCGATGGTCTTTTTGCTTTGAGGGTTAACGGTAGTGCCATTGAGTGTTGCTGTCAGCACAACGGGTTTCGTAACGCCGTGGAGTGTCAGATCACCGGTGACTTCGTAAGTCTTGGCGCCTGTCTTTTTGAAAGAGGTGCTTTTGAAGGTCAGCGTCGGGTATTTGGCTGCATCAAAGAAGTCCGGGCTCTTCAGGTGGTTGTTGCGTTGTTCGACGCCGGTGCTGATGCTGGCTACTTCTGCCGTGAGCTCCACTACGGCGTCAGAAAGATCGTCCTTGGTGGAAGTGATCTTGGCGGTGACGCTGCTGAAGCTACCGTCGATCTCGGAGATGCTTAGGTGCGTGATACCGAAATTCAGCTGGGAGTGTGCCTTGTCCCAGTTCCAGGTTTGAGAAAATCCGGCGGTCGAAAAAAGCGTAATAAATGCTGCTGTTACAAATGTCAATTTCATTTTTTTGTTTTTTGTATGTATAGGTTAAATATAAACAGAACGTCAAAATACGAATGATGGTTGATGTTTCAATGTTTAAACTTCGATAACAAATTCATCTAAATCTATCGTACCTATTTTTTATAACGGTGTTAGGCATAGGGTCAAAAAAAATTGTTTAAGATTCTGTGGGTTGTCCGGCCGACTGGATCCCGCGGATAAAGCTGCACAGCACATCCTCGAGCACCTGCTGGGGTAGTCCGGGATGATTGTTGGACACATTCGTCAGCGAGTTCATATTGATCGACACCAGTCCATGGAGCATTGACCAGAAAGATTGGTATTTCAGGAAAGGGTCGAAAGGTAGTGGTTTGTCCTTTGGCACCATCGCTACGATGCTGTTCATGATGACCTGGTTGAAATCCTGCATGGCAGGGATCTTACTGACTGTCTCGCAGGTGGGAATGCCCAGTCCGAACATCAGCTGGTAATATTCCTTATTGGAGAAGGCAAAGTCCCAGTAAGCCCTTCCCATCGCCCGGATCTCGTCGGCCGGGTTGGACTGACCAGCCTTGGCAGCTGCCAGGGCGTCCGTGAGGAGCCGAAAGCCTTTCCTATTGAATTCCAATAGGATAGCATCTTTATTTTCAAAATGACTGTAGATGACGGGCACACTATACTCGATGGCATCGGCAATTTTCCGGATGGAAAAGGACTGCCACCCTTCGGAGACGACCAGTTCCCAGGCGGTATCCAGGATACTGGACCTCACCTCTTCTTTTTGCCTTTGTTTACGATCTATGATACCCATTTTCTAGCCCCGTTACTTTCCCTAACGGTGTTAGCAAAGTTACGATCATTTTTTATTTTACCAAATTTTTCTGGTTATTGTCCTGCTGCAGATCGATGAGGTAGCTATGGGGATCGATCCGGGCGATGGCCGGTCGCCCTTTTACAATGATCTCCAATGTTTTGACGCCGGCAGTGAAGCGATGACGGTGAAGGTAGAGCGGGGAATCCTCTTGCCCGTATATTCCTATGTCGACATAGTCGTTCATGCAGGTGGCAGGATGTTCTTTGCCGGTGCTGTCGAAATAATTTTTCTGTATCTGCAGCTGAAGGGTTACTTTATATGTTCCATTCTTAAGATCTATAAATGAGGCGGTTAGTAATTTATTGTCATACAGGCATACCTGCTTCCAGCTGTCTTCCAAAAAGTACTTTAAAGAGTCGGGAACGTGGGCGGAGATGGCTTGATAGAGGTCATCCACGCCGGCATATGAGCCGCCGTCGCGAAAGGCGTATTGTTCCCTGAAGGATCGCAGGGCGGCATCGAGGCTGTCTTCTCCCATGAGGCCTTGTAATCCGTATAGGACGAGGGCCGGCTTGGCACTATGCTCAAACCAGCGGTTGGCATGCAGGAGGTCTTGTTCCGGCTGAAAATTTGTCCTCCGGCCCCAGTTGTAATCGCTTTGCTCTTTCTGCAATTCTTCTTTTAAACCTTTTTCTCCATATTTCTTTTTGGTGAGCATCAGGGCGGCATATTGAGTAAGTCCCAGGGGAATGATCCTCGATCCCACGGTATGATTGGGCGCTACCTGGCATCCCCACCATTGTTCTGCCACCGCAGCTGCCGTGATGAAGTAGATGTGATCCGGCAAGCCGGGTTCCCGCATGTCGGCATTCCAGCCTACACGTTCTGTATTGAGTATCGTTTGGGAAAAGCTCCTCATGGATGGACCAAAGAAGGATATTTCTCCCAGCCGCATTTGCCCGAAGGGATAGGCGCCGAATTGTTGAGAGTAGGTGCGGATACCATCTTTGAGGGCGGCCATAAAGCGGGAGATGTTGGCATCGTTAGCCGGATGATAATAAAGTTCCAGTTTCACCTGCCGGCCATCTGCCAGCGTCACTGTGTCCCGCCCGATGGCATAGCGGGCCGATGCCATGGCAAGGGGGAGGTAGATCCCAGGATTTTCCTGTACGTAATGAAAGTAGTGCCGGTCATTTGCGATCCATTCCTTTTCCAGCGTGCCGGGTGCGATCACCCATTGATCCTGGTTGGTGCTGACGGTGATATCCAGGTTGACCAGGTCTGCGTTGACGCCGGATTCGATGGTCCGCCTGGCAACGGAGTCCTCGTGAGGAATGTCTACTTTATGCTTTTCCGGCAGACCGTATTTTTTCCGGGTATCGTTGTTACCCAGCTCTTCGTCATCATCGTAGCCAAGACCCGGCAATCCTCCATTGAAGATAAAGCCGTTGCGTAGCATGCTCATGGCGTACTGGTCGTTTCGGAATCCCCGGTTGGAGACCTCACTCATGACTTCCACTTCCGCCGTATCACCGGGTCGTAAGGGTGTGGGCAAAACATAGAGCCTGTAGTCCGAGGGCTCTTGTGAGGATCTGAAAATGTTGAATTTTCCTCCTGGAAATGAGAGGGGATTGCTATAGGATAATAATTGTCCGTTGTAATGCAGGTCGAAGGAGGTTACGTTATCTGCGTCCAGCAACAGGGTGTCGATGGGTTTGTTGCCCTTGTTGGCGATGGTCAGCCAGGCATGCGATATAGCCCGTTGCCGGGAAGGGTATAGATCGGAGGACATACGCAATCGGGTGATCCTGGGCAGAGGCAGGTCTGCAAAATGTTTGAGCGATCTTTCTGTCATGGCTGCCCGCTGGTCGTGTTCCGACGGGGTGATATATTCGTTGAGATAGCTGACGTTGTAATAAATATAGCCGCCTATTGCAAGGAGTACGAAGATGAGCAGGGCCGCTCCCCAGCGGGTAGAGCCATGGAACCTTCCCAGGGCCAGCTGTCTTTTTTCCCTGGTGGTCGAGCTGAGCCCTCTTGTATAAAAGAGAGAGCCCAGGATCACCAGCACCGCTCCGGCTGTCAGCCAGTAACCCTGGAACCAAAGAATGGGTGTCAGCATATGCCCGATGCCATCCATGTCCGTGAAGATAGCTTCCGGCGTATGTCCGTAGAGCAGGAGGTTATAGTTGAAATAATGGAAGTTGGCGACCAGGGCCATCAATACCCATAGGATAATGCCCAGGGCATGGGCTGCGAATTTGTTATTTATCAGCAGGTGTACGGCATAGGAGAACAGGACCATTTGTAGCATCTGCGGCAGGAGGGCAGTGAAAAATGCTGAAAAGTATAGGGAGAATTCGAAATGATACCAACCCCTGGCGATCTGTACGCCGCAGCCTACCAGGATGGGGACAAGGGCAAAGAAGGCGGCCAGGCAGCAGAGGCTTGTCAGCTTTGACAGGTTCAATACCCAGGTGGGAGGAGGCAGGGCGTCATTGATATACGAAAATCTTGTCAGCCTCTCCCGGTGCACCGTCTCTCCCGTATAGAAGATGATGATAAAAAAAACGAAGAAGCCGAAGACGTCGCCGAAGACGTCCATAAAGAAGGAGGTGCGGGGATAATCCCTGACATTCATATGGCCGGGACCATGATAAAATACGAAGGAGAGAAAGATAAGGCCGCCTGATAGAATGATCCAGAAATAATTATCCCGTATGATGTTCAGCAGCTCGATCCGGGTGAGGCTGAACCAGGTCTTTCGATGGTAGGAGCCTTGCAGGTTGATCTGTACCTTCCTGAATACGGCCCGGATGCCGTTGCGTTTATTGCCCGCCGTTGTTTCCGGGGCTGTTGCCCGTCTGCTTTGGCTGCCGCTGAAAAACCGTTCGAAGCTAAAGCGCAGGTAAGTGAGCAGCAGCACGAGGGCGCCGATGGAGATCCAGACGATCCGGTTCATCAACATCAATCCATGCAGATGGACGACGGAGGTGTTCAGCTGCTCCGGTGACCAGTCCCTTAGCTCCATGCGGAAGCCGTTCATGAGAAAGGGATCGGTGAGATAGATGACGGTGGGGTTATTGATATTGCTTAAAAAGAAGTTGGCCAGGATGTAGCCCAGGAAAAGGAAAAGGCCGCTGCTGTAGATGACCTTTACATTCCTGAAAACGGCCACCAGTCCGAAGAAGAGGGCGGAGGTAAAGAAGATGTTGGGGACTACGATGGTAATAAAAGGGTAAAAGTAGTAGTAGAAATGGTTGGGGCCGTACCGGTCGGCAGACCTCAATCCCAGCAGGGGGCCCAGCCTGGTGCCCAGCCAGACCCCGAGAAATACACCCATGCTGACGAGCAGGACAAATAAGAAGGAGCCCAGCCAGCGGCCCCAGAAGTAACCGGCTTTTGTGATGGGATAGGAGAGATAATATTCTTTTGTGTTGTGCTCGATATCGCGATAGAGGGGAACGCCCATGATAGAAGAGCTGGCCAGCATGAGAAAGATACTTGCGGCGGAGGAGAAGATGGCCAGCATGGCGGGTGCGTTGAAATGCTCTTTTTCTGTCACCGGCAGGGCTCCATTTGCAAAATTGAGAAAGGCAAGCACGACGGCTAAAAGAAAAAATATATAGAAGGCCGGCCGGCGCAGCCGGTATTTTATTTCGAAAAGAAAGATCTGCAGCAGCATGGGAAAGGTTTTTACAGGGTGTTTATATCCATTTTGGTGGCGATATGGCTGAAGTATACGTCTTCCAGGTTGGGTTCGCTGAGCACAAACCCATTGCCGGGATCGCTGCCGGCATGTATCCGGATGTACAGTTCACCTGCTTTTAGCTGAGTAGAAAGAAGGGTATAGTCTTTTTGATATTGTATGATATCGTCCTTCCGGATCATCTTGCTATATACTTTTCCTGCCATCTCTGTCATGGCCTGTTCCGGCCGCCCGCTGTATAATACTTCTCCCTGGCAGATGACGGCAAAGCGGGAGCAGAGGGTACTGACGTCTTCGACGATGTGGGTGGAGAGGATGACGATGGTGTTCTCGCCGAGATGGCTGAGCAGGTTGTAGAACCGGTTGCGTTCCGCGGGGTCGAGACCTGCCGTCGGTTCATCCACGATGATGAGCCTGGGCTGTCCGATCAGGGCTTGCGCGATGCCCCAGCGTTGTTTCATACCGCCTGAAAAGGTGCCGAGCTTCTTTTTTCTGTCCTTATATAAGTTGACGTTGTTGAGCAGTTCGCCCACCAGCTCTTTGCGTTCGCCGGCTTGTTGCACACCTTTCAGCCGGGCGACGTGGTCCAGCATCTGTTCGGCGGAGATGCGGGGGTATACGCCAAACTCCTGGGGCAGGTAGCCGAGTAATTTACGGACGGCTGTCTTCTCGCGGAGGACGTCCAGGTCGTCGAGGAAGACAGTGCCTTCGTCGGCCTCCTGCAGGGTGGCGATGGTGCGCATCAGCGAGGATTTCCCCGCGCCGTTGGGACCCAGCAGACCGAACATGCCGTTGGTTAAGGTGAGGTTGACGTCTTTCAGCGCGCGCACGCCGCCCTTGTAGGTCTTGGAAAGACCCCGAATGGTAAGTTGCATATAAAATTTTTTATGGAAGGAATGAGTTACTTCATTGTCCTGTCTTTATCAGCTTATCCAGGTTGGTCCCTGTGAGATTGATCTTCGAGTGAGCCATATGTTGGATATAGATAGAGTCGATGGTAGCTTTTTGATCATTCATCTCGGAGACATCATCCAGCCGGATGGATAGTTTATGGATCACTGCATTTTGATTCAGCACGAGCTTGCTGTTCTCTGCCTGCACCTGCACAGCGTCGTAATATTGGTTGAAAAAATCCGGGCCGGTGGCGCCATACCCTCCCAGCAAAAGCTGACTGGAGATTGCCTGGACATGCAGGTCGCGTTTGCCGGGTTGTTTGCTGCCTTGCAGGAGCGCCTGCACCCCTTTCAGCCGGATGTCTGTAGGAGAGGGGGCGTGTATATTGACCCAGGGACGATCGTTGTAGTATTGAACGGGACTGTGAGGATTGATGGATTGCGTGCTATCTCCTTTGACAACCATCGAGTCGATGCCAGCCGGCCGGCAGCTGACCTGGCCCCGGGCATCCTCCTGTATCTCTATAAAAAAACTATCCGAAAGTGTTACCTGGACGTTGATATCTCCTTCCAGAATGACCAGGTTCGGGGCTTTACCTTCGTATAAAAGATGCCATCCGGACTGGGAATGCACGTTGACGATATGTCCTGCTTTCATCCGGGCATACAGCGTGAGATGGACGGCGCCGAAAACACCGAGGATCAGCAATGCAAGGGTCAGTAATAATTTATCGCTTGTCTTCATATATCTTGTGGATAAGTACTATGAAAAAAACTGTTTTCTGTATTGTTCATACCGCGGCTTTAATTCGGCGGGGTCCATGCCCAGCAGGAACAGGCTGCGGAATACCTGTGGGAGCTCTTTTTCTATAAAGACCTGCTTCCTGTATTGGGTGGCCTGCCCGACGGCGTTGGATGACGCGAAGAACCCGATGCCCCGCTGGTTGAAGATGATCTCCTGCTGCTGCAGGAATTCGTAGGTACGCATCACCGTGTTGGGATTGACCTCCAGCTGCATGGCCAGTTCCCTGACGGAGGGAATGCGTTCTTCCGCCTTCCATTCTTTCAGCAGGATCTTCTCGCAGACATAGTCCGCGATCTGCAGGTATATACTTTGTGTTTCACTAAACTGCATGTCTACACTTCTTTTTCTTTTAACCGAAAATACGTGATCACCCAGAACGCCGGTGGGATGCTGTATTGCACTAAAATGACCAGCAGCCTCTCGACGGTGTCCGGCAGTTGCACCATCCGGAAGACAGAGGAATTGTCGGGGTTATCGTACCATCGCAGCATATCGTAAGCGTGCCAGCCGGCCGGCAGATGTTCGTTCACCACCTTATCCGTGAACATGATAAAGCCTCCCCAGAAAAGCAGTATACCTATAACGGTCTTTATAAAGCTCCAGCGGGCGAAGTATACCGAGCCCAGCAAAAAAGCGGATTGGACAGCAAAATAGCCCAGGAGAAAAAGGTGAAATTTCCTGTCGGGTATGGGCGCCCAGGGGTTATTCCATAAGTTAAGCACTTGCACGGTGCCGATGGGTTCAAAGGTGCCCGGCCAGTGTTGATGTTGCCGGGCAATGACCTGGTTGCCCAGCGAGACCATGGGGATGTCGACGAGATAGAATACGGCTGTATAGGCCAGGAAAAATAAAACCACTCCGAAGAGGATGCCGCATAGGAGTTTTTCCAGGTGGCTGGCGGGAACGGACAGGTATTGTATCGCCCGGGATTTGCTGCCTAATTCGGAAAAGATGGTGCTGGCATAAAAACAGCCGACGAAATAGAGTCCACAATAATAAGCGGTGAACTGCAGGAATAAGTTGACGGGACCGAATTTGTCGATGGTCAGCAGGAAGCCGTACCAGGCTGCCAGGAGTCCTCCCATGGCCAGCAGGGCCAGCAGATAGCGTTTACGATTTTCCGCCCAGTGACCGGCTACTAACATCTGCCAACGGCTGAATACAAAAGTTTGGTTCATACGCTATGGTTTGAATACCCTGTTTATTTTTTCGCTTGCTAAAATGACGGCCTTGTACAACATTTCCAGGTCCGGACGGCTGTCTGTGCCTTCGGTATTGGGTAATACGAGGGTATTGCCTTTTAGGGTGGATTCACTATACAGGGCTTGTGCTGTCTGCTCAGGATCGAAGGACTGGGTGAATGTCAGTTTCCGTGAAATGCTATCCATGCCCTGGTTGAAAAGGATCCTGCCTTCTTCGATGACGAGGATACGATCGATGAGGTTTTCCAGGTCTTTTACCTGGTGCGTGCTGATCAGGATACACTGCTGTTCGTTCAATGAACCGGCTATCGCTTTCCGGAACTGGCTCTTGCTAAAGATATCCAGGCCGTTGGTGGGCTCGTCCATCAGCAGTAGAGGAGCATTGACGGCGAGCGCAAAGCTGATGAGCAGTTTCTTTTGTTGACCATAGCTCATCTCCTGCATACTGCCTTCCCGGGGAACATCGAACCCGGTGATATTGCGTTGAAACTGTTCGTGACTGAAGCGTGGATAAAAGCCGGCGGTATGTTTTATCCACCGGGAAATAGAAATAGGGGGCAGATGGAATTCTTCCGGCAAAAGAAATACCTGCTGTAAAAAGGCGGGGTGGCGCCGGCGGGGCTCGAAACCCAGCACATCGATGCGGCCTCTTTTTGGAAAGAGAAAGCCGCCCAGGCTGCGGAGGAGGGTGGATTTACCCGTACCGTTCTGCCCCAGCAGACCATAGATATGACCCGGGTCGAGGCGCAGGTTAAGCCCGCTGAATATAGGCTTACGCCGGTAGGAAAAGTCGAAATCTTGTATGCTTACCATTTTAGTGTATTAGTTAACTAGTACACTAAGATCTAAAAAGGATTTGATACTTCAAAATAAAATTTGGGCAGGCGCAAAAAAAACTGCCCCAATCCTGAGGCAGCTTATCACATGGGATGTGTGCAGCGAGGTTCTTCAGTTACCGGCTGGCATAATCCCGTTCATGACCACGACCGTCTATTTAGAGGGTTCTGTATCCCCGTTGTTGTTTTACCCGGACCTGGTACAGATCACGTTTGTTTGGTCTTTCGACCTTGGTAAAATGGTGGGTATACTGACCCGGATATTTTTCGTTCAGCTCATGGATCACTTTATCAGGCACGACTGCAGGGGCGATAGTCCACCGTGTATCGATGCGGTGGCCTTTCCCATTATAATAGGCGTCCATCATCCGTTGATCCTCCATTTTGTGGAAGTTGGCTCTCCATTTTCCTTCTGTATATCTCCAGTGTACAGCATTAGCATCCGGGTAGTCTCTATGAAATCTTTCTTTCACCGACATAGGGACATTTCGCTCAGGAGTATTGATCGCATATGTCATCGTGGTGACCGATAATAAGAGCGTAAGGCCCATAATTATTTTCTTCATAAAAATGATTTTAATGAGAAAATCGAATCAGGTGTATACGTTCAATAACCCTGCCACCGCCTGACGGGTGGCGGCAGCAGGCCGATGATGCCCTTTTTTTTCTACAAATCCGGGCATTGTCGCAACACGAAAGAGAATATCTAAAAAACCTGTTAAAATCTGTATATTCATCGTTATATTCATAGCTAACATTCATATTTCATCCTGTTATGGCTCAACCAACAACTGCAATTCCTTCTCAACGGCTGTATTCCCTGGATGCCCTGCGTGGGCTGGATATGTTCTGGATCATCGGCGCCGAAGAATTCTTTCACAGTCTGGCAAAAATTACGGGTAATCCTTTCTGGAAGACGCTATCCGAACAATTCGATCATCCGGCATGGAATGGTTTTCATTTTTATGATCTCATCTTTCCGTTGTTCCTTTTTATCGCGGGCGTAGCGACACCTTATTCGGTGGGAAGGGACCTGGAAAAGGGAGTAGACAGACAAAAGCTTTTATGGAAAGTGATACGCAGGGGGCTTGTGCTGGTGATATTAGGGATCATCTACAACAATGGTCTTAAGATACGTCCGCTGGCGGAGGTCCGTTTTCCCAGCGTGCTGGGGCGTATCGGGCTGGCCTATATGTTTGCCAACATCATTTATCTCTATACCAAACAAAAAGGACAGATCATCTGGCTGGTGGGCCTGCTCATCGGCTATTGGTTACTGCTTGCGTTGAATTCTGCACCGGGCTTTCCCCGGGGGGATCTCAGCATGCAGGGGAACTTTGCCTCCTATATCGACAGGCACATTATTCCGGGCCGGCTTTACCTGGGGATCCACGATCCTGAAGGCCTGGTGTCCACGATACCGGCCATCGGTACGGGCCTTATGGGCATACTCACCGGTAATCTTTTAAGGCACAGCCCGCTTTCTCCATCCGGGAAAGCGTTACGTATGGCCATGGCGGGCATTATCTCTTTGGTGCTGGCGCTGGTGTGGAACCTGGCATTCCCCATCAATAAGAATCTTTGGACGAGCTCGTTCGTGCTTTTGGCGGGTGGGCTTAGCCTGTTGTTCCTGGCTTTGTTCTATTACATCATCGATGTGAAAGGATATAAAAAGTGGGCCTTCTTTTTTACCGTGATAGGCATGAACTCCATCCTGATCTATATGTCCAGCCGGTTCATCAACTGGAAATATGCTACGGACGGCTTTTTTATGTGGTTCAATCAACTGGTGGGCGAGCCCTGGAATGCATTTACCTATGTCTTCTGCTTTTTGGCCGTCAAATGGGCGCTGCTGTATTTTTTGTATAAAAAGAAGGTGTTTTTACGGGTATGATGGTCTCGCTGAACTGACACATCTGGTCCAGCAGAACGGATAGTTCCGCCCCCTTCTCCGTAAGGGCATATTCGACCTTGGGAGGGATCTCGTCATAATCGGTCCTCGTGATCAGGCCATATTTTTCAAGGAGCTTTAGCCTGTCCGAAAGAATGGTATCGCTGATGTATTTAAGGTTGTCCTTGATCAGTTTGAAGCGATTGTTACCTTCTTCGATACAAAACAGCACATCCGTGAACCACCTTTTGCTTACAAGGTCTAAAAGTTCGTTCAACGCACATTTTTCTTCGAGATAGGCCTGATTGCGGTAGTTAGTCGAACTAAGTTTTCTCTCTGACATGTAACAGTGTTTAATTGCAAAATAAAACAAAAATGCCGCCTCAATGCTGAAAAGAACGACTATTTTGCTGCGAAAGTTGCCAATGAAGATATTTTATACCCTGGCGCTGCTGTTTTTTTGCATATCCTGCCGTCATGCATCCTCTCTTCAAATGGAAAAAGACTGGCAATCGTGGCTTGATGAGAAGGAATACTTCAAGCTGAGGCGCAGCATGGAATTGAACAAATATGCGGTCAGCCCTGAGAAAGCCCTTTATTTCCGGGCCTTTATAGATAATGTTTTTAATATGAATGTGGCATCCATACAGGATATCCAGACCCTGATGGAAGGATATGATGCAAGTCTGACCGACACGGTCAAGGCGCATCTGCTGCTGCTCAAAGAAGACAATTATTTTAAGACCTTCCAATATGCCAGGGCGGCGCAGGTAGATAATGAACTGATCAGCCATTATAAAAAAGCAATGGACAGCGCTACTTACGCCGATGTAAGGAATACGGCGCTTATTACCAATGGGCTTGCCGGCATCGCACCCCAGGAAGCCCATGTCCCCGGAGACGTTACCCTGCCCTGGACAAAGAATAAGGTAGGGTTGATGGAGATCCCTGTCAGGCATGGGGATAGCACTTATCTCTCTATTTTCGACACCCGGGCGAATATTTCGAGTATTTCCGCTACCTACGCCAAAAAACTCGGCATCCGCATGTTGAATGTCTCTTATGACGAGGGGGCGGGTGTTACGGGACAGCGCTTTCAATGTTCGCTGGGTGTTGCAGACAGCTTGCGGATAGGGGACATCTTCATGAAAAATATCGTTTTCCAGGTAATGCCGGATGAGGTACTGTATATTGCTCCTGTCGATCTCTCCCTGAATATCATCATCGGTTATCCTGTCATCGCTCAGTGGCGGGAGATACAGATCCATCAAAACGGCACGATGACCATTCCTGCCAATCCCCGGCATGCCGGCTGGCACAATCTTGCCATGGACGGTCTGGACCCGGTGATCTATGCTATTACGGGCTCCGATACACTTGGTTTTAAATTTGACACCGGCGCCTCCACTTCGGATCTTTTCGACAATTATTTTCGCCTCCATAAGGAGGACATCATGCGAAAGGGAAAAGCCTCTACCATTCACCTGGGTGGAGCGGGCGGTGTCGTTGAAAATGCGGTATATATGATCGGGGACTTCTCCATCAAGGTAGGCAGTAAGACAGCCGTCATAAAGGAGATCGCGGTACATAAAGACCCTATTCCCAATCACGGTGAGAAGTTTTACGGCAACCTGGGTCAGGACCTGATAGGGCAGTTCAAAGAAATGATCCTTAATTTCGAAGATATGTATATCGATTTTCAATAGCGCGATCTCCCGGCCTTCTTCGGGTGGTGCAGGATTTGCTTAAACAGCAGTAAACAGCAGCATATGAACAGGAAAACCACCAGGCCTATGCGGAAATCCACCAAACCCATTCGCAAAAAAGAGGACGTGCAGCAAAGCAATGACGAGCGTATCGACCAGGATTTCCCCGGGTTCCCTCATGCGCCGGCTAAAAAGGAGACGATCGTCCACAACGGATCTGCCAATGCTTTTAAGGGAACGGAATACAGCGGAGAGGATGAGGAGGAGAAGGTGAAGAAAGGTAAGGATAAATATTAGAGCTCCAGCTTCATACCTTGTGCCGGGAATATAAGCTTTACATGTAAGGGGTTGGCCTTTTGTAATTCTTCTTGTATGATATTTTCCTGATCACCCGAAGGTTTCCGGTGTGTAATGACAATGGGAAGGTCCTTCATGGCTGCTATTCCGGCCACCTCTCCAAGCCGTTGCAGTTCGTTCATCAGCAGGCGGGGTGTGAGGTGTCCGAACAGGAGCTTTTCAGACTGGCGGTTGGGAAAGGAAGTTTCTATAAAGATGGCGTGGAGTTTTTTTGTTTTTATCAATGGACCTGCCGCCTGCCACAGTTGCTTTAATTTATTCGCATGTTCGATGGTATCGGCGCCGGTATCGCCCAGGTACAGCAGGTAAGCGTCACCGGACCGGATCAAAAAGGCGGCGCTTTGATAAGGTTCGCCATGGCTGAGGGGAAAGGCCTTCACCTGCATGGTGGTTCCCGTCAGGGATGTCTCCTCTCCGGCCCCCAGCGGGGCATAATGATATTTCCTTAATACCGGCGTTTCTCCCGCATCGCCAAAATTCGCCCAGGCGGACCACGTGAAATATTTTTCCTCCAGGACTTTGAGGGTAGGGGCCATGCCGTAAATGGTCTTGGCGGTATCGTCAGGGGAGTTGATGATCAGTCCTGCCACATGGTCCAGGTGCGGGTGGGAGATGCAATAGCCTTTGATATGGGTTCTCAGGATGTTGCTGACGCTGCCGGACAGGGTAGTGTTGTCGATGGCTTTTTGGATGCCGGCATAGATGGTGCCTGCGTCCAGGCATATGTAGTCGTCGCTGCCTGTGGGCGCCACCATATAAGCGGAAAGGTTGCTTTCATCCAGCCCTCCTTTTACACCGAGGGGAATGACCTTGAAGGCGGGTGGAGCGGGAGATTGGGGGTAGACGGTTAAAGGGAGAATAAACAGAAGAGCGATCAGTGATTTAAGGCTATCCATGCCGTAAATCTACGAATCCTTTGCTGTTTTGACCTGTGCCCGTACCTTTACCTATGGAAAAAACACATCATTACACCACAATCCTCACGTGGACAGGTAATAAAGGCGAAGGAACAACCCATTATTCCGCTTATGACAGGGATCATGTCCATTCTGTCGCCGGCAAGCCGGATATACCCGGATCTTCCGATCCTTCCTTTCGGGGCAACCGGGCCCGGTATAACCCGGAAGAGCTGTTGGTGGCTTCTATCTCTTCCTGTCACATGTTGTGGTACCTGCATCTTTGCTCCGTCAACAATATCGTTGTTGTAGATTATCGCGATCAGGCCGAGGGGATGATGATGGAACGGCCGGATGGGAGCGGATATTTTAAAGAAGTGACGCTTCGGCCCGTAGTCACCATTACAGACGCATCCCATGTGGAGAGGGCCCGGGCGCTGCATCACGAGGCAAATAAGCTATGCTTTATCGCCAGTTCCATGAATTTCCCCGTGCAACATGAGCCGGAATTCAGGATAGCTGCTGCACAGGCGCTGTGATCTTAGGCGAGGGTTGGCAGGCATTGTGACGTCAGTCCGGGGTTAGCTTACCCGCAGCAGGATCTTGCCGATGTGCCCGCCGCTTTCCATCAACTGCTGGGCTTCTGCGGCCTCTTTTAGGGGGAACGTCGCATAGATGATAGGTTTTATCGCGCCATTAGCGATCAGCGGCCAGACAAACTTTTCTACTTCGGCTGCAAGCGCTGCTTTGAAAGCCGCATCCCGGGGTTTGAGCATGCTGCCGGTCACTACCAGGCGTTTGCGCATGATCTCCGCAATATCGATGATGCCTTTCTTTCCCCGCATGGAATTGATAAATATCATTCTTCCGTCTGTCTGCAGCAGGCGTATATTCTTTTCCGTAAAGTCGCCTCCTGTCATGTCCAGTATCACGTCCATGCCTATCTCCTTGAACACTTCTTCAAAATCGGTGGTCTTATAATTGACGGCTTTTTTAGCTCCAATGGATTCGCACCAGCGGCATTTGTCGTCGGTGCCGGCGGTGGTATATACGGGTGAGCCCAGCGCTTTTGCCAGCTGGATAGAGGTGACACCGATACCGCTGGTGCCGCCGTGAACCAGCAAACGTTCGCCAGGCTGCAGTCTCCCAGTACGGAAGACGTTCAGCCAGACAGTGAAGATCGTTTCGGGCAGGGCTGCGGCTTCCGTAAGGCTTAGGCCGTTGGGCACCGGCAGGCATTGTCCTTCGGGAACGGTTACGTATTCAGCGTATCCCCCGCCCGTCACGAGGGCGCAGACGGCATCTCCTTTTTTCCATCGGGTGACGGCCGGTCCGCAAGCTTCGACATGTCCGGAGACTTCCAGGCCAGGGATATCCAGGTCGCCTTTCCCGCCATAAACGGCGGAGCTGCGGGAATAGATGTCACTACGGTTAAGCCCAGCCGCAGCTACCCTGATCAGCACTTCTCCGGCAGCAGGGACAGGGGCGGGTAGTTGATGCATTTCCAGGACTTCGGGTCCTCCTTTACGTGTGATGAGTATCGCCTTCATGGGACAAAGGTAAGGTAAGTCCTTATTTCACAGGAACATAATCGTTATCTCCCATGCCGAAGGTATCTTTGGTATCGGGGTAGAAGTAGAAGCATTGGCGGATGACCGTCCCATTGTTATATCGTAACTCCAGAGAGTAACCGTCGAACAGGTAGGTACCGGCCGCATCTTTATTGGAGTAAGCGGTGACGGAGCCGGTGGAGCCCGAATAGGAGCCGCCACCTGAACTGAGCCGTGTGAATTGCCCCTTATCGTTAGATGTGATGTTGCTGGATGAGTAGATCATGGAGCCGCCGCCCAGGGCTGTATTGCCTCCGCCGGAAATGGTCTGATAAGAGCCGGTGATCTTTTCGTTCCTGGCTGCCGGTCGACCCCAGAACCAGTTCTTATCCCACTTGTCCGTCTCATGATCTTTATTCATCGTGACGGCCAGGGTTTTACCCTCCAACTTCCAGGTGCCCCATTTATCAGGCTCGGATTGTCGTGACTTTGGGACACCCAGGTCGTAGGGGCTTACTTCGCAATGCTTGTAACAGGTGCCGTCCTGCAGCAGCAGATAGCTGTTGTACACGACGATCATCATTCCGCCGACACCTGTGCTGTATTCCGTATGCATGGCGATGCCGCGTATATCCGAGGGTTTTAGTCCCTGGCGGGGTGCGGTCACGGGGGTGCTGACCTCTTGAGGTTTTGTTTTCGGTGTTTTGGTGGGTTTATCGGCACCCGCTATGCTTTTGCTTTCGTCCGACAGCCCACCTTCCTTTTTACAGATGGACATAAAATGTTGCACAGCGGTGGTCATGTAGGGTTTGAGGGAAGATAGGGGGGATTCGATGACCCGTCCATAACGTATTTGTCCATCCGAACGGGTGTAGGCCACATAGTTCGCCACCCATTGTTTGCCGGCTGCATCTTTGACGCCGACGGAATAGAGCCTTACCGATCTTATCTCCTGTATAGTGGGTTTTCCGGGAAGCAGGGTATAGTGGAGGTCGTCCAGGTCTTTTTGGGCGACGTTTTCCAACCAGCCTGCCAGGTCGCCGTCGCCGGCTTTTGCCGGGGGATAGATGTCGTAATTTATGGGGATGCTGCCGATGAGGGATTGAGCTGTCGATGCGGTGCATAGTGTTATGCAGCAGATAAGGCCAGAAAGGAGGTGTTTCATGTTGTGTGAACACTACAATTTTCAGACCAGTGGCCGTGTGGGAGGTGCTGCCACCATTTTTTTTGCGTCATGAGATTAAAAATAAAGTAAATTTATTGGAATCATTAAACCTTGTCGGCTATGAAAGCTCCGCGTAAATGGATGGATAATAATCTTATTCGGACCTTATTACCATTTATAGGCATGAGAGGCCCTCTGACCTGCATAGAGACGATCTGTTCATTCCTTATTTCCAGTATAAGATTGGTTCCTATCAGAGTGACTATTACCTTTATTTTCCCGTTCAGCCCAGCAAATTCCAATATGAGAACGAAATATTTTCCAAGATGTATGAATACAGGGGTTTCGACCTGGTGAAATATATCGAGTTCCATTATGATGCTTATCCGGATAAAGAGGAATTTGTCCGTTTCCTCCGTTTTGAAGTGGTCCGGCAACGGCGGTGGCTGCGCAATCGCCGGTTTGCTTTCTGGATGCGTTTTCCAGCATGGAAGGCCAATCTCGAAACGACGCAGCTATGGGTAGAGGCAGAGGAAAAGCGGCTGGCGGCGGCCCGTCTCGCTACTCCTATCCCCGTACCGGCGCCGGCACCTGTGCCGGAAATGCCTGGGGAAGCCCTGGTTGCCGGAAAGGAGGACTTGCTGGACAGGATCGGCGGTGAAGTGTCCGATCTTTTACGGACCTATATGGGGAAGGTCGACCTGTACAATGAACATCATATGACAAAGCTGATCCAGCTGCTCCGGATACTGCGGAATCTCAAGGCACCCGGAAAGAAGAGCGTGCCGCTTTTCAAGACATTTTCTGATACGGACATGGCTGCCATTCTTCGCCAGTTTATATTATTCGGGGACAAAAAGACCAATACATTACAGGTGAAGATTGCCGAGGTCGGCAAGGAAATGAACCTGAACGATCCCGCCCTGGAAAAACTCGCCAGGGCGTTGCAGGATTTCTTCTTCCCATAGCATTTATAACTTATTCTGTATCAATAGTGGGCAATCCATGATACGTTATGGATTGGAAAAGGCTTTGTATGCCTGCATATTTGAGGTAAAAAACTGTCAGATATGTACACGTCGAAAACCCGGCGCAAAAGGTGCCATATTAGTACTAATTGTAACCCTACCGAAAAACGCTATGTCGAAATACGTGCCCGCGATGCCGGCATGTCTGTGTCTAAATATATCCGTGAGGTAGCATTGAAAGATACCCCCTGTATACCTAAGACCCTGCCGCCTGAAGTAATGGCATTCAACGGTCAACTGGCCGGGATCATCGGATCCCTGGAGACCATTGCCCGCAAGCGCCTGGATAACGAGGATCTGGACAGCTTACAGCGGGCTGAGTTGAATTTCAGGGCAAAAGAGTTGAAATTATTGATAAAGGACATCAAATCTTATTTGAAATGATGGGGGATTATCATACGTCCAAACACTTCAGACCAAGCCTCAACTATTGCCTGAAGGATAAGCTGACACCAGACGGGCAGGCCATCTTTAAAGATCGTGCAGAAGTACTTTATTATCATCAGTGTTATGGCCATATTGAAGAATTGAACCAGCAATTCAAAGAGATGGCCGCGCTTAATCAGCAGATATCCAGACCTGCATTGACCCTTGTCTTAAGTTTTCCGACAGGTGAGCAGCTGCCAAAAAGCACATTGATACAGTTGATCAAAGAATGTGCAACGGACCTGGACTTCGAAAAGCATCAATATGTTGCTATTCTGCATAAGGATACGTCCGAACAGCATGTTCATATAATAGCCAATCGGATAGGATATGATAATCACGTCACCAACGATAGCTATTCCTATGGGCAAGTCGCCGATTTCTGCCGTGCAGCCGAGCTTCGCCACAATCTTACCAGGGAATTGGGACCCAGGCGCTATCAGTCGAAAGAACAACGGTTACTTCCCCGTCATAATCTCCGGTTAGATAAGCTAAAGGAAAATATTCAGCAATCCCTTCTTTTATCCCATGATATAGCTGAGTTTAAGACACTCATGCAAGAGAAAGGATATACAGTCTACTCACAAAAAGGCATTGCTTTCATGGATGAGAAACATGTGGTCTTCAAAGGCCATGAAGCCGGCTATCCCTCTTATAAGATCCAAACGATCCTGTCCCGGGACCTCTCATTGCGCCAGGAGGAGGAACGGCAGCGGCTGGCGGAAGAGCAGCGTTTGAAATTGGAACAGACGCGTGGCCATCATCAATCGGAGCGACATCATCAAAGACATTCACAACAATTAAGCTTATAATATGCAGGAATTGAATGAAGCGGAAATGTTCAGAACGGTACTGAATGAAATGCTGGATGAGCTCAAACAGCTACACGTCAGCATAAAAGAAATGAATAAGACTGTAGCCGTCTTACATGAAAAGATCGACAAGTTCGACCAGCGGCTGGAAAACTTGCAGGTAGTGGCGCCGCCGCCGGATCTTCAGCCATTGAAGGAACAGCTGGCGGAAGGGGTTTCGACGTTCAACATCCAGGCGAAGGAAACCATGGAGGGGATGCAGAAGGTGTTTACGGTGCAAATGCAAAAGATCACCGATACGCTGGCGGCATCGCCTAAACCTATTGTACGGCGGCTTAGTTTGTTCCCGGAGAATGATTATCATAACCATTATAAGTATTTTATCAAGGGGCTTTTCCTGGCGACGGTGGGTGTATGCCTGGTGGGAGCGCTCTATGCGTTGGGGAGCCAGTGGTTGCAGCAACGTAGGGCCGAAGCGGGTCCGGCGCAGGAGAGGTCTGTATCTATGCCGGGATCTTATCAGCCCCCGGCGCCTGTACCATTGCCGGAACGGCATGTCAGAAAAGTACCTAAACGGCATCGGGAGGCGGATACTACGGTGACGGCAGGGGTGGATACGGGGAGTAAGTGAGGGGGCTCATGGGCAATCGATGTTTTTTAGAACTGATACAGTTTAGTTCATAGTTTTGACATTCCAGAAGGTCGGCAAGACCACACGCCCCTTTGTTTTGTAATAGCGATAGAACAATACGATGTATTTGTTTAGCCTGGCTTTGCGGTACTTATTGCTTCTGTTACCTATTGGGTATGACTCTGGGTATTGCTCGCTCATAACTGTATAAATTCCCAACAAATTTAGGTTATAAAATTATGATTCTCAAATCATCCAAAGGGATGATACTTAGCCGGTTGGTCGGTGAGGCTTCCCATCTCAATACCTGAAGGATAGGGGTAGCTGCCTGCTGTTACTCTTCCGCCGGATATGGCAGCAGCAGGCCGTTGACAAGCAACGATACCCCGGAAGGAAGGGCTGTTAATAGAAGAGTAGAGTTCAAATTAAGATATTAAATAGTAGCTATCTTTGCCCTCTCATAATCATCACCATGCCCACCGGATTCTACCAGCTCACCGCCAATAACCCCCAGGGATGCCCGATAGACATGTCGGCGTACCAGGGGAAAGTGGTGCTTGTTGTAAACACTGCCACGCAATGTGGACTTACTCCTCAATTTGACGGACTGGAGAAATTGTACCAGGACTATAAGGACAAAGGATTGATGATATTGGGATTTCCCTGTAATCAATTCGGGTCGCAGGAGCCGCTGGGCAACGATGTCATGGAAGAGACCTGCAAGATCAATCATGGCGTTACTTTCCCGCTGTTTGAAAAAATAGAGGTGAACGGTCCGCATACCCACCCTGTATTCAAATACCTGAAGACGAAATTAGGCGGACTTTTCGGGCGGCGGATCAAATGGAATTTTACCAAATTCCTCATCGACAGGAATGGCAGGCCTGTGAAAAGATTTGCTCCCACCACCAAGCCTGCCGGGATCGAGCCGTATATCAAATCGTTATTGTAGTTACCCCAATTTCTTCATCTGCTCAGGCGTCAGCGATATCAGCTCCGCCTTTATATTCTCTTCCAGGTGTGCGACGCTGGAAGTGCCGGGTATCAGCAATATATTGGGTGAATGGTGCAACAGCCAGGAGAGCGCTACCTGGTGCGGAGTGGCGTCCACTTCCTTTGCCACTGCCTCGATCTTTTTCATGGAATCGACATTCCCGGCATTCAAAGGGTACCAGGGAATGAATGCTTTATTGGTCTCTTCGCAGTATTTGAGCACGGACTCCCATTTGCGATTGTCAAAACTATATATGTTCTGTACGGAGACGACGTCAAAGTATTCTTCCGCCCTTTTGATGTCTTCCACACCGACCTCGGAGAGACCGATGTGTTTTACCAGACCTTCCTCCTGTACGCCCTGCAGGAATTCGAAGGTCTCTTCGGCGGGGACTTTCGGGTCGATGCGGTGCAGCTGGTAAAGCTCTATCTGGTCCAGCTTCAGACGGGCCAGGCTTCCTTCGAGGGCTTCTTTGAGGTGATCCGGACTTGCATCGACGGGCCATTGATCGGGTCCTGTACGCAATAACCCGCCTTTGGTGCCGATGACCAGGTCCGGCGGATAGGGGTATAATGCTTCGGCAATCAGCTCTTCGGATATATGAGGTCCATAGCTGTCTGCCGTATCGATGAAATTGACGCCCAGCTCCACGGCCCTTTTTAGCACCCGGATGGCTTCATCCCTGTCTTTGGGCGGCCCCCAGATCCCTTTGCCTGTGATACGCATGGCTCCGTATCCCATACGGCGTACGATACGATCGCCGAGGGTAAGCTCTTTTTTGAAGGAAGTTTGTTTGCTCATATTTAGTGTGTTATGCTTTTTCTGTACAAACGGACCGCCGGTGGAAATTGTTCGGAATTATCAGGCACATTGGTTAAATTCGTTGGGACGCCACCAAAACGTCCGCCGACATGAGAAAAACCTGCTTTCTATTTATCCTGGTACTTACTTTTCATTGCACTTTTTCACAAAAACCGGCTCTTGACCATTCTGTGTATGACGGATGGGAAAGTATCGGCGAACGCATGCTTTCCCCCGACGGCAAATACCTGGTATATACGATCGTTCCACAGGAAGGAGACGGCAGGCTGGTGATACGCAGCACGGAAACAGGTTATGCAAAAGAGATACCCAGGGGCGCCGCTGCCTCGATCACGGCCGACAGCCGCTGGCTCGTCTGCCAGATCAAACCTTTTTTCAAAGATACCCGCGAAGCCCGTATAAAAAAGAAGACCCCTGACCAGATGCCAAAGGATTCATTGGCCTGCATCGGGCTGGGTACGGACAGCATGATAAAAATACCCAATGTCAAATCCTATAAACTACCTGAAAAGCAGGGCTCCTGGCTGGCCTATCTGCTGGAAAGATCCCCGGCCGCAGGCGGTAAGGGTGACTCCACGGCCGCAGGTGGTAAAAGGGACTCCACAGTTGCAAAAGGTAAGGCGGGAGAGACCATTGAAGAAGGCACTACCCTGGTGCTGAAAGATCTGGGTACAGGGGCGGAAAAAAGGTTCTCCCTGGCCAGTGAATACTATTTCTCAAAGAATGGTAACACATGTATCATAGAGACCACCCGTAAGAACAAAGACTCGCTGGTCAAGCCTCTCGTCCTTTGGGTCAATACAACAGACGGCAGGACGGACACAGTGATGAAAGGATTCAACGATGCGAAGAATTATGCCCTGGACGAACAAGGCGGACAACTGGCTTTTGTTGCGGAGCGGGACAGTGCAATAAAGGCCCTTGTCAAATTCTACCGGCTCTGGTATTATACACGGGGTATGGATAGCGCGGTGATCAGGGCTGACCGGGCCATGGTGGCGATGCCTGCAAGGCTCACTATCAGTGCCGACTATGCGAATAATTTCAGCAGGGACGGTAACCGCCTGTTCCTGGGTCTTGCACCGGTGAGACCGCCGAAAGACACCAACCTGGTGGACTTCGAGACGGCACGGCTGGATATTTGGAACTATAAAGACGATTACCTCTCTCCCCAACAGCTGAAATTATTGGACGGCGAATTGAAGAGAAGCTATCTTGCCGTCATCAATAAAGACGATGGAAAGCTTGTACCATTGGGCGATGAAGATTGCGAGTATGTCATCCCCGGTGCGGAAGGCAATGCGCCCTATGCGCTGGGCAGCACCGATAAAGGGTATCGCATCCAGCAGCAGTGGGAGGCGAGCGGTCTGCAAAAGCTCTTTCTTATCGACCTCCGTGACGGCCGGCGAAAGCTGATCCGTGAAAACGTGCGGGAAGGAGGAAGCATCTCCTCCGGCGGTAAGTTCGTATTATGGTATGACCGGCATCAGAAAAACTGGTATACCTGGTCCATTGCCGACGGTGAGATGACCAATATCACGGCGGGCATACGGCAACCCCTGTACGATGAAGAGGATGATCATCCTGATGATCCACCGCCCTATGGCAGCATGGGATGGCATGAAGATGACCGCTGGGTTTACATCTATGACAAGTACGATATCTGGCAGTGTGATCCCCGGGGACAGGCGGCTCCTGTCAACCTGACCAGGGGACTGGGGCGGGCTCATCATCAGCGGATACGATATGTCCGGCTGGACAAGGATGATCCTTTTATCCACGATGAACATCCGGTGCTGCTGACTGTCTTCGATACAAAGGAAATGACCAGCAATATACAGCTGTATAAGATGGGGACTTCCTATGCCCCGGTGGGTTCCACCTTCCCTGTCAGCTACAATGGGTTTTTCAAGGCGAAGAACAGCCCGCAGCTGGGTTATCTGAAAGGCAGCTTTGACAAATCGTATGATGTATATGTGGGGGACCATGTTTTTAGCCATATCAACCCGCAGCAGGAAAAATACAATTGGTTCACGGTGGAGCTCCATCATTGGAAAATGCTGGACGGAAGAGGCACCGAGGGACTCCTGTATAAGCCGGAGAATTTCGACAGCACGAAGAAATATCCTATCATCTTCTACTATTATGAAAGGGATGCCGAGACGCGCTATCAGTACATAGCGCCGCAGCCCGTGAGAGCTTCCGTCAATATTCCCTGGTTCACGAGTAACGGGTATCTTGTTTTTGACCCGGACATCTGGTATAAAACAGGGACACCCGGTGAGGATGCTTACAATTCCATCATGTCGGCCGTGCGCTATCTCTCCCGCTTCAAGTGGGTGGATACAACAAAGATGGCTTTGCAGGGACATTCATGGGGTGGGTATCAAACGGCTTATATGGTGACGAGGACGGGTAAGTTTGCGGCTGCCGAAGCCGGGGCTCCCGTTGCGAATATGACCAGCGCCTATGGAGGTATCCGCTGGGGTACGGGTATCAGCCGGCAATTCCAGTATGAGCGGAGCCAGAGCCGGCTTGGCGCCACGCTGTGGCAACGTCCGGATCTTTACATAAAGAATTCACCCCTGTTCCGGGCGGATAAAGTGACGACGCCGCTGTTGATCATGCACAACGACCTGGACGGAGCCGTACCCTGGTATCAGGGTATCGAGCTATTCTCCGCCCTTCGACGGCTGGGGAAAAAAGTGTGGCTCATCCAATATAACGGAGAAGATCATGGATTGATGGAGCGGCGCAACCGGAAGGATTGGAGCATACGCCTGGCCCAGTTCTTCGGCTATTATCTGAAAGGGGAGCCGCCGGCACGCTGGATCAGGGAGGGGGTACCTGCTACGCTGAAAGGTATCGATTGGGGATTGGGAACGGAATAAATTAATTATATTCAGAGCGGAACACAGTTCCGCTGGCCGAAGGCCCATCATAAGCCGTGTACCGGGGATGGGTTAATTTTCGGAAAAATCCATCACCGGTGCACACAAACACCATGCTATGTTCAGGAACTATTTAAAAGTCGCTGTCAGGAGCCTCCTCAAAAGGAAGGCTTTCACCCTGATCAATATTCTCGGGCTGGCCACAGGAATGGCTGTATGCCTGCTGATCATCCTTTTTATCCGGAGCGAGCTCAGCTATGACAACTTCCATGAAAAGGCAGACAGGATCTACAGGGCTGTGCTGGAGCGTAAATATCCTGAACGTGTTGCCAGCTATTCCATCATTCCTTTCTCCATCGGCCCGGCTATGAAGAAGGAGTTCCCCGAGGTCGAGGCCGTCACGGGTCTGCAGGATTTTGCGGGGAATCAGAGTGTCTTTATCAAAGTAGGGGACCAGCTTTTCGAAGAGCCGCATGTGCTCATTGCCGACAGCAACTTTTTCCGGGTATTCACAACCCCTCTGCTGGAGGGCGATACCGCTACGGCGCTGGAAAAACCCAATATGGCTGTGATCAACGAAACCACGGCCAAAAAGTATTACGGCTCTGTTGCCAAGGCCATGGGGCAATGGTTCGAGACGGACGCAAAACAACGATTCACCATATCCGGCGTTTGTAAGGACTGGCCGGAGAACTCGCACCAGGAATTCAGTATCCTGCTGTCGCTCAACAGCTTCCCTTTTGCGCGGCAAACGAATTACACCGGCTTCTCCACCTGGACCTACCTGCTGTTGAATAAGAATGCTTCACCCGCCGCCCTGGAAACAAAGTTCCCACGCATCGTGGAGAAATATGTGTCGGGGGATATAGCGAGGAACTTTGGAATGAGCTATGAAGCATTTATCGCTGCCGGTAATGGATATCATTATTATCTGCAGCCCCTTCCTAAGATCCACCTGATCTCGGACCTCGAGTCGGAGGCAAAACCCAACGGCAGTATGCGGGCGGTGTATATTTTTGGCGTCATCGCTGTCTTTATCCTGGGCATCGCGTGTATCAATTTTATCAATCTTTCCACGGCACGTAGCGTAGAAAGGGCCAAGGAGGTGGGCATACGCAAGACCTTCGGTTCGGAGAAAGGGAGCCTTATCTTCCAGTTCCTCATGGAGTCCACCCTGGTAAGTCTGATGAGCATCCTGCTGGCCCTCCTCCTTATCTGGCTGCTGCTGCCGGCCTTCAACAGGCTATCGGGAAAGGACCTTTCGGTGATGAGCTTTCTCAACCCATTAACCCTGCTGGGCCTGCTGGTCTTTGGAGGGGTAGTGGGCTTGTTGGCGGGACTTTATCCGGCCTTTGTCCTGTCCTCTTTCAAGCCTATCAAGGTCCTGAAAGGGAAGTTCAAATCCTCGAGGTATGGCACGGCGCTTCGCAATGGGCTGGTGGTCTTTCAATTCGCGATCTCCATCATACTGATCATCTGCACCATCATCGTCAACCGCCAGATGCAATATATGCTGGGAGATAAGCTGGGGTTCAGGAAGGACCATATCATCGAGATCCAGCGGTCCGACCTGCTGGCTGAAAGTACGAGGGCTTTCCGGAATGAGCTGACGGGTATTGCGGGAGTGGAGAAGGTCAGCGGGACTTCGACCATGCCTGGCGGCGGTGGGTTCTTTGGCGTCACCTGGCAGCCTGTCGGATCCAGGGAATCCATGACGGGACGGGGTATCGTTGTAGACGATCAGTTCGCCTCCACGCTGGGGCTGGAGCTGAAGGATGGAAGGTTTTTCTCCCGGAGCTTTCCCACCGATTCGTTGGGGCTTGTGCTCAATGAAAAGGCGGTGTCCGCCCTGGGGCTGAAAGAGCCTGTCGTAGGCACCAGGCTCACTACCACGGATCAATTCTTAAGTCCCCGGCCTGCCGACTCGCCTTATGTTTATACGGTGGTGGGGGTGGTAAAGGATTTTCATTTTCAAACGCTTCACCAGGCGATCGCTCCCCTGGTATTTACCAGCTCTGCCAGGTTCAACGATGTGTCGGGTATTACTTCCGTGCGTATAAAGGGAGATGATTTTGCCACAGCGATCAAATCTATCGAACGCACCTGGCACAAATTCGTGCCGGAAAAGCCTTTTCATTATACTTTCCTCGATCAGACGCTGGCTGCTCAATACAAAGCGGAGCAGACGGTGCAGCGTGTATTTACCGTATTCTCCGTCCTGGCCATTTTTATCGCCTGTATCGGGTTGCTTGGATTGGCGGCTTATGCTACGCAGCAGCGTATCCGTGAGATCAGCATCCGGAAAGTGCTGGGAGCCAGCGCCGGCAATATCATCGGTATGTTGTCAAAGGATTTCCTCAAACTGGTGACCCTTTCGGCCATTGTCGCCTTTCCGCTGGCCTGGATAGGCATGCATTCCTGGCTGCAGAGCTTTGCTTACCGGGTGGATCTCAGCTGGTGGATATTTATCCTGGCCTGGCTGATCTCGTTGTTTATCACAATGCTGACCATCAGTTTCCAGGCCATCCGGGCGGCCCGTGCCAATCCAGTGACCACTCTTAGATCAGAATAGCTGCGGCTCCGAAATACTGCGCGCCAAACAGGCCGGCATGGCATGCTTTTTTTGCATTTCCTGGAAAGTACAGTTATGAACAGGAAAAAGAAAACCAACCTCCTCGATGAACTGGGAACAGCCATTGGAGTTGGGCTGCTGGCAGGATTGGCCGGTACGGCGGCTATCACCCTTTCACAAATGATCGAGATGAAGATCACAGGCAGAAAACCCAGCACCACGCCTGAAAAGGCGGTGGAGAGGACCCTGGACATAGGCGCTGTCAGCAAGGAAAAAAAAGGAAAGGTCGCACAGGAAGTCCATTGGGTGTATGGCACTACCTGGGGCATTGCAAGGGGATTGATGAGGTTTGCAGGATTGAAGGGCTGGCCGGCGACCCTGACCCATTTTTCGGCCGTCTGGGGAACGTCGCTGGTCATGTTGCCTGCGCTGGGATTGTCCAAGCCCGTCCAGGAACAGAAGATAAAAAAGACGCTGATCGAGGCGACGCATCACGCGGTGTATGCTGCTGCAACGGGATTGGTAGTGGATGCTATTGAAGGATAAATTTCCCTACCTTGCTGTTATGAAGCCATACGTTATTTGTCACATGATGTGTTCTGTCGACGGCAGGATCCTCACCGAGACCTGGGGTAATCCTAAAGGCCGTAGTCTCTATGAACCCATCGGCAACCAGTACAAAGTAAAGACATGGATGAGCGGAAGAGTGACAATGGAACGGGATTTTGCGGGTAAACGGCCGTTGAAGCTAAAGCCTGTCCATAAGATCATTCCCAGGACGGATCACGTGGCTGACCTCCCCAGGGCCCGCAGCTTTGCCATTGCCATCGACAAGGAGGGAAAGCTCAACTGGCAAAGAGGGGAGATAGAGGGCGATCATATCATAACAGTCTTATCCGAGCAGGTGAGCACGGAATATCTTGTTCACTTACAGGAAAAGGGTATCAGTTATATTTTTGGCGGCAAGTCGGAAATAGATTTTAAAAAGATATTGGAAAAACTGAACAAGCTGTTTGGGATAAAGAAGTTGATGCTGGAAGGCGGCGGCAGTCTGAATGGATCTTTTCTGCGTGCGGGGCTTATCGATGAGTTGAGTGTTCTCTATCTGCCCCTGGCGGATGGGACTGCCGGCGCACCCAGTCTTTTTGATCTTGCGCAGGGCGACCGTAGGAAGGCTTCCAAATTGAAGCTGTTATCTGTCAAGAAGCTACAGCATGATGTCATGTGGATGAGGTATAAAGTGCAATAAATTTTTTTTATCTTGATCCTATGAAAAGAACCCTTCTAATCCTTGCGTCAGTCGCTGTATACACTATCGCTTTTGCCCAGGCGGGTGATGACGAATCTGAAATGAAACAGCTCAGCCCGGCAGCCCGGGCATATCATACCTCCAGGACAAAGATCACCCGGCCACCGTATGGGCTGGAAAAGATACTGACGCTGCTCAAAAATGCCAGGGCAGACGAGGATGACAATGTAGTTCTCCCTCCTAAGATATATAACAGCCTGTCCTTCCGGGAGAAGTTCACCTATCATATGATACATGGCGAATCTTACGATCAAAACTGCGATGGAGGGTTATTCGATACAGATGAAGAGAAGAAGATCTATGCCGTGCTGCCCGGTGCATTTGGAGATGGGCTATGGAGCCACCGGCAGGAAAAATTCTTTAAGGACAACCGGGATTCCGTAGTATCCTTAATGACAACCTCCATCGGCAGGACCCACCGGGTAGGCGCCAATTTCAAGCTGGTCATTGCTGATATCAACGCCACAGAAATGATCCCGTTACTGATCAGCACCTACAACATCGGGAAAAAGGACCATGATCTGCTCACCGTATTGATGCTGCTGATGCTGAACAACAAGTATCAGCCCTTCATTATCTCTGCTTCATACACGAAACTGTATGCCGACAAGGAGACGCGCTGGAAGACCTGGCTTAATTTCAATAGCGCCAATGAAGCGCTGATCATCCGGCGTGCGAACGACTTTTACCATGGGCTTGCAAAAAAGAGCAAAGGATCCGGTGATGATGAGGATATGGAGTTCGTACTTGTTAACCAAAGCCTGGTTCACTATAATGACAGAAGGGATATTACGATGCCGCCCTATGGTTTGAAAAAGGTTCTTGCCCTGATCGACCGGGCTTTCAAAGACAGTCCGAGCATGATCAAGGTGTTGTCTCCCGAAGAATATGCGACCTTATCCCTGCGGGAAAAGTTCACCTATCATATGATCACAGGTGAGTCCTATAGTCAGAATTGCAGTTTTTATTCTTATCCGGATGAAGAGAAAAAGATCTATGCTCATCTTCCCGATATTTTTGGTGCGAATGCCTGGAGCAGCCGGCAGTGGGATTTTTTCACCGGCAACCGCGACTCCGTCATTTCATTCATGACTGAGGCGGCTGCAACATCGGCCGGTATAGGAGCGAACTTTAAATGGGTCATCGCCAGGCTCAATGCCAGGGAAATGATCCCTTTGCTTATAACCACCTATCGTAATTCACAGAAAAAAGATAACGATCTGCTCACTGTACTTATGCTTCTTATGCGGGATAACAAATATCCTTCCTTTCTTACCTCCGACATATGCAAGCAATTGTATGACAGTAAAGAGTCCCGTTATGGATCATATCTTGACTTTAATGCCGTCCATGAGGCTGCGATCATTCAATATGCCACCGAATTTTCCAGCGGTCTTACGAAGAAGTAGCATCGGGCTGCTCATGCTGCTGCTCACCGGTGTCTCCGTCCGGTCGCAGGATACTGCCAGTGGTTTTGTCCTGGTGCCGGCGGGCTATTATATGATCGGCAAAGCGCAGCATGCGGTGAATCCCCGGCGCAAGGTCCATGTGGACAGCTTTTATATCGCCCGGTGTGAAACGACCAACCGGCAATTTGCGGCATTTGTCGCGGCTACTTCCTATGTGACGGATGCCGAGCGGAAACATGACGCCCTTACTTTCCGGCCAGGGTTAAGGGAGTTCGAGTGGTACGAAGATTCCACGTCCTGCTGGAGGTACCCCAATGGCATCAGCAGGGGAGGTATTGAAGATAAGATGGATCACCCCGTGACGGGTATCAGCTACCACGATGCAGAGGCTTATTGTAAATGGGCCGGGGTACGGCTGCCGATGCTGGCGGAATGGGAGATCGCCTGTCGCGCGGGTTCTTCCACGGATTACTTTTTTGGAAAGGAGGATGATTCCATCAGCCGGTATGCAAATGTCTGGCTGGGAGAAGACCATACGATGGCGGATAGCTCCGATGGGTATATGTACACTTCCCCGGTGGGAAGTTTTGCGCCTAATCCCTGGGGTTTGTATGATATGTACGGGAATGTCTTTGAATTTTGCACCGGCGTACTTGTGCCAGGCGAAAAGGAGCGGCTCGCTCATGCGCGGGGCGGCTCATGGTGGTGCAGCGCCCGGTCATGTCATTTTTTTAACTCCTACGATATCGGAAGTGTGAATAAAGGAGCGTCTTTTAGTAATTTAGGCTTTCGAGTTGTCGTCGTTAAATCTATGAATTATGAAAAAAGGACGCCTGGAAGCCTTTAGCGATGGGGTGATCGCCATCATCATTACCATCATGGTGCTGGAGCTGCATGTACCGCATGGTCATCATATCGAAGATATTATCCCCTTATTACCCGTATTTCTCAGCTATGTGCTCAGTTTTATATATATAGGGATCTACTGGAACAATCACCATCATATGATCTATGCCGCCAGGACAGTGAACGGCAGTATTCTCTGGGCCAACCTCAACTTATTGTTCTGGCTTTCCCTTATTCCTTTTGTCACGGCCTGGATGGGTGAGAATCATTTTGCGCTTTGGCCCGTGGTAATGTACGGGGCTGTGCTTGTCATGTGCGGGTTTGCCTATGCCATTCTATCCCGCCTGCTTATTAAAGAAGCGGGACCGGATTCTGAGCTGGCTATTGCACTGGGCAGGGATTGGAAAGGGAAGTTATCCGTCATCCTGTATGCCATAGCCATTGCCCTGGCTTTTGTCGATCCCCGGATCTCTTTAGGGATATATGTGCTGGTGGCGATGACATGGCTAATCCCCGATAGAAGGATTGAAAGGAATCTGGGGCGTACCCCAAGGGAGGAATAAAGGTAACTTGCAATTACAGAAAACTTTCTGTATATTGTCTTTCAAGATCCAATCCCTATAAACCATGCGTCTTTATCTTATTGCTGTTGTCTCCTTTTTCTTCTCCGGCTGCGCCACCATTATGCACGGTTCCCGGCAAGGCGTATTCCTCACATGCGAACCCCGTGTTGCCTCTGTATATATAGATAGCGCCTATATGGGTAAGACGCCCATGTCCGTCGTGCTGCGACGGGGTAAGAACCATCGTTTGAGGATAGAGCTCCCGGGCTATAAGCCTTTTGAGACAGTGCTCACGCGCCGGCTGGACGGATGGGTGTTTGGAAATATTCTTGGTGTCGTCGGCATTGCCCTGGATGCCTACAATGGCAGCATGTACCGGCTGAGCCCCAAAGATCTCTATCCTGAGCTTACTCCTCTTCCCGCAGAAGGTACTGCCCGCAGCAATGATCTGTCTATCCGGATCGTGCTTCATCCTGATCCCGATTGGGAGACTATCGGACATTTGGAAAAGGGGACGGTAGCTGCAGTGGAATAGCTGCTTTTCAAATTATTTTTTTTGTAATATTATTATGATATATTTGGTACAGCCATAGACCCTGCGTGCCAAAACAACTACTACATAATGAGAGAACCCTGCTGAAGCAGGTGGCAGAACGTGATGAACAGGCTTTCAAAGCATTGTTCGATGCACATCGCGACCGCCTTTATACCTATATCCTGGGTATGATCAGGAGCAAAGAGGTAGCAGAAGAGCTGGTCATGGATGTATTCCTCAAAATATGGCTGGCAAAGGATGTGGTGATCCAGATCGAAAATTTTGACGCTTTTCTTTTCCGTGTAGCTTATAATAAATCCATCGATTTTTTACGCAGCGCTGCCAGGGACCCGGTGTTCCGAAACCTGTTGTGGAATGATATTGAGATGGCTGGTGATACCTATGCAGACAGTACTGTCATGCAGCATGAATATGAAAGTAAGCTCAGGGAAGCAGTATCGCTGCTCTCGCCTCAGCGAAAAGTAGTCTATCTTCTCAGCAGGGAAAAAGGATTTTCCCATGCAGATATCGCCCGGAAACTCCATCTGTCCAAATCTACTGTAAGTAATCATATCGTTGAATCACAGCGCTTTATACGCACATATCTCATCAGTCATATGGACCTCGCCATGGTCATTCTAGTCTTATCCCGCATTTAAAAAAGTTAAAAAAAAGTTAACCCAGGTTAGTTGTTGCCCTCTTTTTTATCGTCTTATCAGTAAGAGATCTTATTCGTTATTTAATATGGCAAACAAGAGAGGAGCAACAGACAGGTGGCAATACCTGGTGGGAAGATATCTTGCCGGGACTTGTTCCAGGGAAGAATTGGATGAATTGTTGTCGCTGGTAAAAAGGGATCCTCACAACAAGGACCTGGCAGGAGTGCTGCAGTATCACTGGGATAGCGCGGATAAAAAAGCTTCTGCCGGAGAGGTGGACTGGGATCTGCGGTTTCGCACCATGATGCAGCAGACAGAAGATATGAACGAAGAAAAAACGGCCGGCGCATATATCCCGCGATGGCGCTGGTATATCGCTGCCGCATCGACGGTCATCATCATTGTTTGCGGAACCTGGTTTTGGTATTCCATTTCCACCAGGAGCCGGGCTTCCTCCAGCGTGCCCGTTGCAGTAAAGGCAGCGTCTCGTCCGCATGAGATACTTCCGGGTGGTAACCATGCGGTGCTGACATTGGCAAACGGTACACAGGTGACCCTGGACAGTGCACAAAACGGTTCATTGGGAGTCCAGGCCAATATGAGAGTGATAAAGATTGCCAACGGAGTGCTGGCATATGAAAAGAATCATTCTGTATCCAGGGATGCCTTGCCCTTATTCAATATCATTTCTACGCCCAAGGGCGGACAGTACCAGGTGGTATTGCCGGATGGCAGTAAAGTTTGGCTGAATGCATCTTCTTCTCTGCGCTTTCCTACCGGTTTTACAGGAAAGCAACGCAATGTAGAGCTCACAGGGGAGGCTTATTTTGAGATAGCCAGGGATGCTGAAAAGCCTTTTAAGGTTAAGATCGGTCCTTCCGGCGCAAAGGGTAATGTACAGGAAGTGGAGGTATTGGGCACCAGCTTTAACGTGATGGCGTATAGTGATGAGTCGGTGATCCGCACTACCCTGGTAGATGGCGCCGTAAAAGTGAGGAGCGGGAAAGCTGAAAATATACTGGAGCCCGGCCAGCAGGCTCAATCATCGCTGGAGGAGCAGGGGATACGGGTAATCGCCGATGCGGATGTGGCGGCAGCAGTGGCCTGGAAGGAGGGCTATTTTAACTTCAATAAGGAAAATATACAAACAGTGATGAGGCAGCTGTCCAGGTGGTATGATGTGGACGTCAGCTATGTGGGAAAAGACGATGGCCGGGTGTTTTGGGGAGGTATGCAAAGGGATCTTCCTTTATCGGCTGTATTCACGATACTGGAAAAAAGCGGTGTTCAATTCTCCATCGAAGGCAAAAAAGTGATCGTAAAAATGTAAATACATATATAAACCATATATAAAAATAGTGGGTGCTCAAAAAGGAAACCGCCCCGATGGCACTCGGGACGGCTGAAAGTTTGGGTAACCCAAGTCTTGTAGGACTGCTTATTGTTTAACCCAAACATTGCAAAAGTATGCATTTAACTGCTATTTGTAAACCCGTGCTTTTTAAGCGGGGGTTTTTCACCACAACACTGCTTGTCATGAAAGTGACTGCTATCATTTTACTAGCGACCTGTCTGCAGGTCAGCGCAAAGGGGTTCTCCCAAAGTATAACATTTTCGGGCAAGAATGTATCGCTGGAAACGGTGTTTTCCGCCATCAACAAACAGACGGGATACATTGTATTCTGTGACTATGGACTGATAAAGGATGCGAAGAAGGTGACTATCCATCTGCGGGGCGCTTCCCTCGAGTCCATTATGGCCACCTGTTTAAAAGATCAGCCGCTCAGCTATGAGATCGTCGGCAAGACGATCGTGATCAGCCGCAAGCAATCAACCTCAAACAGTGAAATTCAATTACCGCCGCCCATGGATATCAAGGGCAGGGTCACCAATGAAAAAGGTGAGCCGGTGGTGGCGGCTACAGTCCAGGTGAAGGGCTCCAACAAGGTGACCATCACCAGCGACGATGGGGAGTTCGAATTAAAAGGCATCGGCAGCAATGCCATCCTGATCATCACCAGCGTAGGTTTTGAAAAGCAGGAGATAAAACTGAACGGTCAGTCCACCATTTCCGTACAGATGAGAGTGGCTTCCGCCATGAATGAAGTGGTGATCACGGCCCTGGGTATCCAGAAAAAGGCCAAGTCCCTCACCTATTCCACGGAAGAGGTAAAAGGAGCTGCGCTTACCTCCATCCCCGAGACCAATATCATGAATACCCTTCAGGGAAAGGTTTCCGGTCTCAACGTCTTCAGGGGTTCGGGTGGGGCCGGCGGTTCGGTGAACGTGGTGCTGAGAGGTAACAAATCCTTCCAGGGGAATAACCAACCCCTGTATGTCATCGACGGCGCGCCTTATCAGAACAACTATTCCATCGCCAATACGAAGAGTTCGACGCAGCCTGCCGGTATTTACAATGGTGGCGCGATCCCCGACGCAGGCGACAACCTCTCCCAGATCAATACGGACGACATTGAAAGTGTTACTGTCCTGAAAGGCGCGTCTGCAGCAGCCTTGTACGGATCTCAGGCGCAGAACGGTGTTGTGCTCATCACTACCAAGAAGGGAAGGGCCGGGGCGGTCACGGTAGACTATTCGGCAGGTTACAACCTGGATAAAATGGCTTATGGTCCCAAGCTGCAATACAGGTATGGTCAGACCTCAGCCGGGGCCAATTTCAGCTGGGGGACCACTAAGGGCAGCTATAAGGACAACCTGGATGATTTTTTTGTATCGGGTAATACATGGACGCATACTGTAGCCCTTAAAGGAGGCACTGCGGGGAGCAACACCTATCTGTCCTACTCCAATACGATGGCCAATAATATCTACCCTAACAGCAACTACAAGAAGAATACGCTCAACTTCAGGCAAAGCAACAGCTATTTTAACAACAAGCTGACAGCCGACGCTAATGTGCTGTTTACGGAACAGCATTATACCAACCCGCTGTCTCCCGGCTTGTACAACAATCCGCTGACAGGCTTGTACCTCTTCCCCAGGGGACTGGATTTCGGTCAGTACAAAAAGAACTACGAAATATTCTACCCGAAAAGGAACTACAGCATGCAGAACTGGTGGAATATCAATTGGGCGGCCGTAGAAGATGGCGGTACAGCCGGCGGCGGGGGAGATGATAACCAGCAAAACCCTTTCTGGGTGTTATTCAGGGATCCCTTCACCCAAAAAACGGATAAGATCTATTCTTCTCTCGTATTGAAATACCAATTTACCGACTGGCTGAATTTGCAGGTGAGAGGTAATATCGATAAGGAGTTCCGTACGGCGGAAAGCAAGTTCTTCTCAGGCACGCAGGGAGTACTGGCGGACTCGCTGGGTAAATATCGTCTTTGGAAGTACGACAACCAGAACGTATATGCGGATGCCTTGCTTACTGTCAATAAAAAAGCGGGGGACTGGAATGTAGGAGGTGTGCTCGGTACCAGCCTTTCCAGCACGAATAACTACTTCCAGCATTTCGAGGGCAACCTCAACCTGGCCAATATATTCACTATTTCGAATATCAAGTATGCCGGCTTAACCACAGAGGAGCAGCAATACCGGAAAAAGCTGCAGGCCGTCTTCGGCAACTTCAGCCTGTCCTATAAGGATTACCTGTTCCTGGATGTGACCGCCAGGAATGACTGGTCTTCTGCGCTGGCCTTTCCTTCCGGCACGACGCCGACCCGGTCTTATTTTTATCCGTCCTTCGGTCTTTCGGGGCTGATCAATGAGATGGTGAAGCTGCCTGACTTTATTTCCCGGTGGAAGCTGAGGGCTTCGTATGCTATTGTGGGTAATGATTTCGCCCCTTATTACACCTATTACTACAGCACTTTTACCAACAACCAGAACAATGTGACGCCTCCTTCGGTAGGTCCGAAGCCGGGCACTGTCCTGTTGCCGGAAAAGAACAAATCGATGGAGTTTGGTACGGAGGTCCGGCTGTATGACGACCTGGTATTCCTGGACTTCACCTGGTTCAAGAACAACACCTATAACCAGGTGATCACCATTACGGCGCCCCTGGCCAGTGGTCTGCAATACTATTATGTCAATGCGGGCAACATTCAGAACTCAGGTATCGAGCTAAGCCTGGGGTTGACGCCTGTAAAGAACCGCAACCTTAAATGGGATATCTACACCACGGTATATGCAAATAAGAATATCGTGAAGGAATACAATGGGGCTGACAACCTGGTACACCAGCTGGCGGGCGCCGACAACGGCAATATGACCTATTTCGGTATCAAGAAAGGTCTTCCCTACAGCACTTTCTTCGGTAAGAAATTTTCACGGGATAATGCCGGAAATGTGCTGATGGATACGGCGGGTACCGCAGCCGGCACCGTCGGTAAGCCCTTGTACACGCTTTATAACCAGGACAGCACCGGGTTGGGTTCTCCCATTCCCAAAGCGCTGATCGGCTTTCGGAATACTTTCCTGATCAATAACAAACTGTCCATCAGCTTCCTCATCGATGCCAGATTAGGCGGCAAGGTAATGGATGTCACCCAGGCTGTGCTGGATGAATACGGCGTATCTGAAGCATCGGCAAAGGCAAGGGACAACAGCTCTTCCTTCCAGCCTGTGAAAGCGGTGTTCTCGCCGGGAGGCAAAACAGTGAGCTCTGTCGACCCCAGGACCTGGTATGCGAATGTTGCCGGCAGGGGCGGTATCGCGGAGTATTATATGTATGATGCTACCAATATCCGGCTGAGGGAAGTTTCCATTTCCTATAACCTGGCAGGGTTCTTAGGGCCAAAGACGGGAGGCTTCATCAAGGCCGCTTCATTGGGCGTCAATGCCAGGAACCTGTTCTTCTTTACAAGGAAGGCCGGCTTCGATCCGGATATCGCGGTGGGCACCACTAATGGCAACCAGGGGTACAATGCCTTTACGTCGCCGGCTACCCGCAGTTTTGGAGGATCGCTTAAAATTTCATTTTAACTGAATGACATATCATCTGTTATATAAAAAGTATTGTATGAGAAATGTTTTTTTATTCCTCTCGTTGGCTGCCCTGGCAATGACCCAATACGGCTGTACAAAGGACTTTAAGGAACTGAACACCAATCCTTACGCCCTGACGAACGACCAGCTGAAAGCCAACAATGCGAATGTAAGCGCTTATTTTTCCACTGCGCAAACCTACCTGGTGGAGAACCAGCCCTGGATGACGCAGCTGGACAATTTCTTCGGAGATAATTTTGTCGGATATGTGTATCCGCCTTCCGGGTTCAGGAGCAATCAATATCCCTGTACCTTTTTCAACCAGGACGGATGGCAGGATGGTCTATGGAGCTTTGGCTACAACAATGTCATGGCGCCCACCGAACAGATCATCAATAATGCAAAGGCTACAGTTCCGGCAACCGCTACCTCCGAATCCCAGTTAGCCATTGCCAGGATCATCCGTGTCGCAGGCATGCATCCGTTGTCCGACGGATGGGGACCGATCATCTATACGCAATATGAGACACAGAACGCCGATGGCAGCTATAATTACGATACACAGCAGGAGACTTATACAGCCTTTTTCGCCGATCTGGATTCTGCGGTCAGCGGTCTGTCGGCCATCGTGGCTGCGGGGACGCCCTCTACTTTCGCCGGTCTGGATATGATCTATCAAGGAAAGTATGAGAGTTGGATCAGGGCGGCCAATTCCATCCGGCTGAGACTGGCCCTGCGGCTGACGAGGATCGATCCTGCTACCGCCAAGACACAGGCGCAGAAAGCATTGAGCGAAGCCCGCGGCGTCATTACGGATAATGCGGACAATATGCATGTCTTCTACAACAGCGCTTCGGGCGGTGGTTTTATACAGGTGTCGAGGGACTGGACGGACGAAAGATTAGGCGCCGATTTCGAGACGATCCTGAAAGGATATAATGATCCGCGTCTGACCCTGTTCTTCTTCCCGGCTAGTGACCCGACGGTCGGTCCTGTTCCTACCTACAAAGGTATCCGTGAGGGCGCCGACATTTCCGCAAAAGGCGACTATGTAGGTTATTCGGCTGCAAGCACCAATTTATGGGGGCAAAATCCCAGCAGCTGGACAGGCGACCTGAATGTCATCACTGCTCCTGAAGTGGATTTTATGCTTGCGGAGATAGCTCTTCGTGGATGGGGCACGGGTTCGTACACTGGTACACCTCAGAATTATTATGAAGCGGGGATCAAAGCTCATTTCGACATGTATGGCCTCGGCGCTGCTTACTCCACGTATATCGCCGGCACCTCGCTGCCCGTCGACTATGTCGATCCAAAGAAGACGGCGCATAATATTGCGGCGGTCAACCTGGTCCCGGTGAAGTATGACAACACCAAGAGCAATGAGTATCAGCTGCAGCAGATCATGACCCAGAAGTGGATCGCTCTCTTCCCCAACGGAAAGGAAGCCTGGTCTGAATGGAGAAGGACAGGTTATCCGAAGGTATTTACCAATTACCTGAATTTCAGCGGCGGGACGATCAGTACTACCGACGGCGCCAGACGTATATTCAAATTTGCGCTGAGTGAATACCAGAACAATGCGGCGGGGGTACAAGGGGCGATCGGTAAATTAGGAGGCGACGATGTCGGCGGCACCCATGTGTGGTGGGACCCGGTGAATAATAAATCTAATTTTTAAAGTTCAGTGTACAAATTAAAAGGCCCGACCATACCCTCCTTTGTGGAGGGTATGGTCTTTCTTCTGACAGGAATGATCCTTTTTCAGTCTTGTGAAAGGAGTGATACATTATTTACGAAGCTGAGCTCATCGAAGACAAACATAGATTTCCGGAACCTGATCCTGGACAACAATGAAAGGTTCAGCTGTCTGAACTTCCCTTATTATTATAATGGAGGAGGGGTGGCCATCGGCGACTTCAACAACGACGGTCTCCAGGACATCGTGTTTACCGGCAGTATGGTGAAGAACAGAATGTATATCAATAAGGGCGGTTTTCATTTCGAAGATGTGACGGAGCGATCGGGCATCGCCCGCTTTGAAGGATGGTGTACAGGCGTTACCGTGGCCGATGTCAACCAGGACGGCTGGCCGGACATCTACATATGCAGGTCTGCCCTGGAGAATGCTGCTTACAGGACCAATTTACTCTTTATCAACAATCATGACCTGACCTTTACGGAGTGCGCCGCCCGGTATGGTTTGAACGATTCAGGATATTCCACGCAGGCGTCCTTCTTTGACTATGACAAAGACGGTGATCTTGACCTCTTCCTGATCAAGCAGTCGAAGCCGGAGTATGCACGGGGCGTCAACCTGAATTATAATGCCTTAAAGAGACAGTCTGCGGACCCGGTGTTCGAGAACAAGCTCTATCGTAATGACGGGAACCATTTCACGGACGTTACCGACCAGGCCGGGATCAGCAGCAATCCGCTGACCTTTAGTCTGGGCGTGGTTACGGCGGACATCAATATGGACGGCTGGCCGGACATCTATGTCTCCAACGACTATAATGAAGAAGATTATATCTATATCAATAATAAAGACGGTACTTTCTCCCAGCAGGTGCGGAATATGCTGGATCATGTGGCGTTATATTCAATGGGCTGCGATATTGCCGACTTTAACAATGATATGCTGCCGGATATCTGTACACTGGATATGCTGCCGGGAAAACATTTTGACCTTAAGATGCATAGTTCCGCCGACCGGTACGACAAATACAGGCAGTTCCTGTCCGACGGCTTTTATCCTTTCTTTATGCGCAACCAGCTGCAAAAGAACAATGGGGATGGGACTTTCTCGGAGATCGCTCAGCTGGCCGGGATTGCAGCCACCGACTGGAGCTGGTCGGTGCTGTTTGCCGATTATGACCTGGACGGTAGAAAAGATGCGTATATAACCAATGGGGTCAAGCGGGATATAACCAACCTGGATTTTCTTCAATTTGCCCAGGAGCATGCGCAGGCGATGAAACAGGGCGGTGCACCCATCAGCTTTCAGGAGTATCTTACCCATATCCCCGGAGAGGTTGGACCGCATTATTTATTCCGGAATATGGGTAATGACAGGTTTAAAGATGTAGCGGAAGCAAGCGGTCTGGGGGAGACGCTGATCTCCAATGGCGCTGCCTATGTGGACCTGGACAATGACGGCGACCTGGACCTGGTCACCAGCAACATCGATGAATACGCCTCTGTCTATCGCAATAATGCAGAGAAGATATATCCCGACAGGCATTTTATCAAGTTTGCCTTTAAGGGACCGAAAGAGAACCCTTCCGGCATAGGAGCCAAGGTCTTTGTATTTGGGAAGAATAAAACGATCTACCAGGAGCAGCTGTCGACAAGAGGTTTTCAATCCTGTGTGGATCCTGTTATTTCGGTAGGGCTGGGGGATGAAAAGGAAGTGGATTCCGTACGTGTTATCTGGCCGGATGACAGATATGAAGTGCTGCTGGGTGTCAAAGCCGGAATGACCCTCACGCTGGATCATACCGCTGCCGGCGGAAAATTCGATTATGCGCAGCTTGCTCCGAAACGCCAGACCTTATTTACAGAGGTACCCAATGCCATTCCCTACAGCCATAAGGAGACTTTTACCAATGATTTCCTTACACAGAACCTGATGCCGCACTTCTATTCGCATGATGGACCTTGCATAGCTGCCGCGGATGTCAACGGAGACGGCCTGGTGGATATTTTTATCGGAGGCTCGAAAGACAATCCCGGTAAAATATTTTTCGCAGAGAAAGGAGGTGGATACAAGGCTGCTCCCGAGGGTTTCTTTGCCGGTGACCCGCATTGTAAGGATGTAGCCGCTGCTTTTATCGATGCCGATGGAGACGGTGATATGGACCTTTATATCGTCAGCGGCGGTTATGAGTTCGACAAAGACAGCCCCGCTTTCCAGGACCGTTTGTATATCAATGATGGGGGTAAGGGATTTCACGGGAAGAAAGATGCGCTCCCGGTGTTCCACCGTAACAAAAGCTGTATAGCCGTCTGTGATATCAACGGTGACGGGCATGCGGATATTTTTGTCGGCGGCAGCGTCGAGCCGGGCAACTATCCCATGTCTACCCCGTCCAGGATACTGATAGGGGATGGAAAAGGCAGGTTCTCTGATCAGACGGCGGCTATTTGCCCCTCGCTTTTGCATCAACATGGGATCGTCCATGCCGCTGTATGGGTGGATGTGAACAAGGATGGCAAAAAAGACCTGATCGTAGCAGGTGAGTGGATGCCGGTGAAAATATTCCTGAATCATGGGACAAGCCTGGAAGACGCCACGGGGAAGATCGGGGATATACTGCCGGCCGGATGGTGGTGCAGTCTTACGGCAGCCGATATGGATGGAGATGGTGATGAGGACATCGTTGCCGGGAACTACGGGTTGAACTCTTCGCTGAGCGCATCGGACAAAGACCCTATGGAGATACATTACTCCGACATCGATGGCAACGGCATCATCGATCCTTTTATCTCCACTTACGAGGAAGGGGTTTCTTATCCATTTGTGGGTATGGATGATGCTAACCGGCAGGTGCCCGTACTGCGGAAGGCTTATTATAACTATACCAATTACGCAAAGACGACCACCGGCGACCTGTACAAGGATAGTAAAAATGTTCCCGCCATGAGCGCGACGGAATTGAGAACGGTATACCTTGAAAATACGGGTAACGGTTTTGCCGTTCGTCAACTGCCGGTGGAAGCCCAGTATGCACCCGTGTTCGTCTCCTGCCTGGAGGATTTCAACCACGATGGACATAAAGATATCCTGCTGTTGGGGAATAACAAATATAACAAGCTGCGTATCGGGCAATTGGATGCCAATCATGGTATCGTGCTTGCCGGGGATGGGAAGGGTCATTTCAATTACGTACCTCAGACTACCAGTGGATTGAAGATCAGGGGAGACCTCCGGTCGGCAACCTGTATCGACCATTCCCTTATTATCGGGGTGAATGATGAACTTCCTAAAGTTTATGTAAACAATTAAAAAATAAACTATTATAGATTATTTTAAATAATATATATAAAATCTTCATTACAGTAGTGACGGCATGAGCACTGGACTTACTAGGTCTACTAAAATTAAATTGCTTATGACGCATCTAAAACTGCTGCTTTTTGCCTCCATTTTGCTATGCTGTAACATAGCATTTTCACAGGAACACACGATCACAGGAAAGGTCACGGATGAGAAACAGGTCCCTGTTGCCGGCGCCACTGTGAAGATAAAAGGAACCAGTACTGCCACTTCTACCAACTCCGAAGGAAGTTTTACTTTGAAAGCCCGGTCCACCACGGTGACGCTGATCATCTCTTCCATTGGGTTCTCAAGTAAAGAAGTTGTTGTCGGGGAAGGGTCGGGTGAGGTAAGCATTAGCCTGACATCCGATTCCAAGCAGCTCGGCGAAGTCGTTGTGACGGCGCTGGGTATACAGCGTCAGCAAAAGTCGCTGGTATATGCCACCCAGAGCATCAAGCCACAACAGCTGACGGAAGTACGCGATGCCAACAATGTCCTTAACTCCCTGCAGGGAAAGGTTGCCAATGCCCTGATCATCCAGGGGTCCGGTGGGTTGGGTAGCGGCGCCAAGATCGTATTACGGGGTAACAAATCCATTCAGGGGAATAACAATGCATTGTTGGTAGTGGATGGAGTGCCCATCACCAATAATACCTATAGCACAGCAGGGAATGATTTCGGTTCACTGCAAAGCTCCGATGGCGCGGGCGACATCAACCCCGACGACATCGAGTCCATGAACGTGCTGCGTGGCGCTTCGGCGGCTGCGCTGTATGGCAGCCAGGCTGCCAACGGGGTGCTCGTCATCGCTACAAAAAAGGGAAGAAAGGGAGATGTGAACGTCACGGTCAATTCGGGTATCGGATTTGAAAAACCTTTTTCGCTGCCTGAATTCCAAAATACTTACGGACAGGGGATCAGCGGCAAGCTCGCCGATTCATCCCAGCAGGGCGCCAGCTGGGGGCCAAGAATGACGGGTCAGTCCTACACTGATTATCTGTACAAGCAGTCTACGCTGAATCCTCAACCGAACAATGTAAAGGACGTTTTCCAGACGGGGCTTAACCTGACCAACTACATTGGCCTTTCCGCCGGTGGAGACAAAACGCAGTCTTATTTGTCGTATACGAATAACTATGCGAAAGGCATTATCCGTCAAAACGAGATGAACAAGCATACTGTGACCTATCGTATCACCAGCCAGCTGAGCAAAAAGCTTTCCTCGGATGCGAAGATCACTTATATCAACCAGGCAATAAAGGGACGTCCCCGTGCCGGTGAGGAAAATTCGCCGGTGTTCGATGCTTACGAGATGCCCCGCAGCGTTAGCACGGCGCAGGCCAGGCAATTCCAAACCTTCAATACTTTTGCCACGCCTGTTCCTACCAATTGGCCTTCCACGAACAATTCGATATACCAGAACCCGTATTGGATGATCTACAATACGAACATAACGGAAGACCGCAACCGGATCATCGGATTCTTATCCTTAAAATACCAGCTTACACCCTGGCTGGCTATCCGCGGCAATGTCAACCTGGACAGGTCTACCTCCCGTATCCAGGAGCGGTATCAGCAGGGCACCCTCTTGTGGAATACCAATGCCGGTGGTTCTTACGGTATAGCCGATGTGGTATATCAACAGAAATGGTATGATGTTTACCTGGAAGGTTCCAATAAGCTGGGCACCGACATGAAGATCGATTATCACGTCGGTACTTTATACCAGGATAACCAGGCGACGGTGAATGTGGCCTCTTCCAATGGTCTGAACGTGATCAATAAGTTCGACCTGAACTATGCTACCAATCCTACCACTACCTCCAGCGGTTCGGAAGTACAGGTACAGGCTCTTTTTGGACAAGCCAACTTTTCCTGGAAGGATGCCATTTATGTGGATGGTACGGTGCGTACGGACTGGAATTCCACCGTCCGGCAGCCTTACCGGATCGTTTATCCTTCGGTGGGTGTATCCGCCGTCCTGTCGGAGCTGATAAAGGATATGCCGCAGTCTATCTCTTTTTTAAAGGTCAGCGCCAACTATGCAAAGGTAGGTAACGGTGGAACGTTCGGGGTTCGTTTCCCCAGCTTCACTTTCTATCCCGGCGCAGGCAATGGGAACATCGGCAGAACGCCTACAGTGCCCATCCCGGGTCTGGAGCCTGAAATGACCACCAGCACCGAGCTTGGTCTGGAAGCCCGCTTTATCAATGACCGTATCGGGTTCAATCTTACTTACTATCATACCAATTCCAAGAACCAGCTGTTGCAGATCAGCCTGCCGGTGGCGACGGGTTATAGCCTGCAATACATCAATGCGGGCAATATCGAGAACCACGGTCTCGAGCTTGTCGTGAACGGCACGCCCATCAAGAACAGGGACTTCTCCTGGGAAACACAACTGAATCTCTCTCTCAACCGTAACAAGGTGATCAAGCTCAGCGACGAGCTGAAGCAGACCGATCTGGGCGGCGCCGACCAGCGTTCCGCACAGCCCCGTGTAAAGGAAGGCGGCAGCTATGGTGACCTCTATGCCCATCGTTGGCTGAAGAACGATAAGGGCCAATACCTGGTAGACACTGCCGGAGCGCCTTTTACCTCTTATACATCCGGCGATCCCATCGGCTATATCGGCAATTTCAACCCCCGGTATAATGTAGGTTGGACCAACACCATCCAGTATAAAGGGTTCTCGCTGCGGTTCCTGATAGATGGCCGCATCGGCGGTACGCTGGTATCGGGTACGGAAATGAACCTGGCGTTCAGCGGTATCACCAAGGCTACGGAAAAATTCCGTGAAGGAGGAATGGACATGGGCGGTGTGGATGCTTCCGGCAGTGCCGTGAACAAGACTATTACCGCACAAAAATTCTGGACAACTGTATCCGGCCAACGCTATGGAGTGGGCGAGTTCTTTGCTTATAATGCCACTGCCATACGGATGCGGGAAGTGTCCCTGGGCTTCGATATCCCCCTGCACATCGACTTTGTGAAATCGCTGCGTATTTCCGCTGTGGCTCGTAACCTCTTCTGGATCTACCGCGGTAAGTCGATACTGAGTATTCCCGGCCTTGGCAAGCGCACTATGTGGATGGATCCTGACATCAGCAATGGCAACGGCGTCTTCCAGGGAACCGAATATGGGGCTATTCCTACTACCCGTACTTTGGGATTCAATATAAAAGCCACCTTCTAAAGCAAGAACTAAAAGATATATTATGAACCTACGAATTAATATATTCATGAACAGGCATCTGCAGACCGCTGTGATCGCCGGTATGCTGCTGAGCGCTTTCTCCTGTACCAAGAATTTCGATAACATCAATACAGACAAGAATAAGATCCCTACTGCAGGACCCGCCGAGCTGCCCTTTCTTTTCTCGCGCGCGGAAGAAGTGGGGACTACGAATTCCAACAATTACCAGGTGGCGCAGAACCTTTTTGCCGACCAGTATTGTCAGTATTTTGCCTGCGAGGCCACGTACTTTCCTTCCGACCGGCTGGTGATCCGCCAGGACTGGGTAGGGGCTAATTTCAATCCTATCTATGCCGACGTCATGCCGCAGCTGCTGACCGTCTTCGCCAATACGGATTCGCTGACGGCCGAACATGCGATGGCAGAAGTGATGTGGGTATATGCTTTTCACCATGTGACGGACTATTGGGGCCCTATCCCTTATTTCCAGGCAGGCAAGGTAGCCCCTTCGGTGCCATACGATCCACAGGATAAGATCTATGATGACTTTTTCAAAAGACTGGCCGGCGCTGTGGCTGTGCTGAAAACTTTTGCAGGTAAGAATGCGTATGGCAGCTATGATCTTATCTACGGCGGCAAGGTCGATCAATGGCTGCGTTTTGCCAATACCCTTCGTCTTCGCCTGGCGTTGCGTATATCCAAGGTTGATCCGGCAAGGGCCAAGACCGAGGCAGAAGCTGCTGTCGCGGACGGTGTCATGACCAAGAGCCCCGATCACGACGCCTTTATCCTGCGTTCTACCACAGGAGGGGATGTCAACGGCCTTTCCATCATGTCCGATTGGAATGAGTTCCGTATGAGCGCTACTATGGCGTCCGTGCTGAAAGGTTACCAGGATCCCCGTCTTTCCAGCTATTTCGTTCCTACTGCCAAGAGCGGCGATCCCACACCGGGGATCATCAACAACTACAGCGGGCTGCGGAATGGTCTGTCGGTGGATCAGCTGGGGGAGAAGCCTCACCTGGCCGCTGCAAACTCGCATGTGGGTGCGCGATGGGCCTCCACCAGCGTGACAGTAGGCGGCGCCGTGGTTGGGAAAGCGGACTATACTTCCACTCCTCAAAACGTCATCGAGACGGCAGAGGCCTGGTTCCTTCGTGCAGAAGGAAAGATGCTGGGCTGGGACATGGGAGGTGGACTGACCGCCCAACAGTTGTATGAGTCAGGCATCACCGAATCTATGCACCAGTGGGGTATCACAGACGCTACGGCTATTTCGGATTATATCAACAGCACCAGCACACCCATTGCGCCGGGTGATGGTCTGAGCTCTCCGCCTGTATCCGATGTGCCCATCAAATGGGCTGCCGACGCCGCCACACAGGCAAAGCAGATAGCTACCCAGAAATGGCTGGCGCTCTACCCTGATGGTTTGGAGGCATGGGCCGACTACAGGAGAAGTCATGTGCTTCCGTTGTATCCCGTTGTCAATTCGGATAACCCGCTGATCACGAATACGAGCACGCAATGGATCAGACGGATACCTTTCCTGGATTCCGAAAAATCGAACAATGCGGCTGGCGTCGCCACCGGCACAACTCTCTTAGGCGGGCCCGACAATGTGCTGACCCCCTTGTGGTGGGATAAGAATTAGAGAAAATTATACTACCTTAAAGCTCCCATCCTCACAGGTGGGAGCTTAATTTTTTACCTATGCATTTACTCCTCCGTTGCCGGAGCCTGCTGCTAATGCCGGTGCTTTTGATCGCCGGCTGCAGCAACCGCCAGGAAACCCTTTTTACTCAGTTGGAAAAAGACAGGACGGGTATCGATTTTCAGAATACATTGTATGACGGAGAGGCCCTCAATGTCCTCAACTATATCTACTTCTACAACGGCGGAGGTGTTGCCATCGGGGACATCAACAATGACGGTTTACCGGATATCCTGTTTACAGGGAATATGGTGCACAACAGGCTCTTCCTGAACAAGGGCGGTTTTAAATTCGAGAACATCACCGAAAAGAGCCATATCGCGGAACAGGAAGGCTGGTGCACGGGCGCCACGATGGTGGACATCAATGGAGATGGGCGTATGGATATATACATCTGCCGATCGGCAGACAATGATCCCGGCAGACGCAGCAACCTGCTCTACATCAATAACGGGGATCTCACTTTTACTGAAAAGGCCGCGGAATATGGATTGGCGGATCAGGGTTTTTCCACCCAGGCTGCCTTTTTTGACTATGATAAGGATGGCGACCTGGATATGTTCCTTATCAATCACTCGCTGCATAAGTATGCTACAGGGGCCGTGGATAACCCCGGCTGGCGAAAGGAACGACAGCCGGCATATGAATGCAAGCTTTACCGGAATGACTGGAACGAACAGTTGAAGCATCCCGTCTTCACGGATGTGACGGCGCAGGCGGGCATCGTCTCCGATGTGCTGACCTTTGGATTGGGGTTGGCCGTTTCCGATCTGAACAATGACGGATGGCCGGATATCTATATCTCCAATGATTTTAACGAGCCCGATTATTTGTTTATCAATAATGGGCGGTCGGGCCGGGACAGCGGGCAGGTGACCTTTACCGAGCGGCTCAGCGACTGTATGGATCAGACCTCGCTGTATTCCATGGGTAATGATGCGGCAGACTTCAACAATGACGGGTGGGTCGACCTGATGACGCTGGACATGCTGCCCGAGGACAATCATACGCAGAAGATGCACAGCGGTGCGGAGAACTTTAATAAATTCCAGCAGCTGTTCAACAGGGGCTTCTATTATCAGTACAGCCGGAATATGCTGCAGAAGAACAATGGGGACGGCACATTCAGCGAGGTCGCTCAGCTGGAAGGAGTTTCGAATACGGACTGGAGCTGGGCTCCTCTTTTTACAGATATGGATAATGACGGGTATAAGGATCTGCTGGTGACCAATGGCTATGTGAAGGATTATACCGATATGGATTTCCTGAAATATTCCGCCGACAAGGCGATGCATGCCGGCGGCGGAGAAAAGGAAGACATCGTCAAGGAAGCTATCAGCAAAATGCCGCCCAGCCCGGGCACCAGCTATCTCTTCCGTAATGTGGGCGGCAATGGATTCGCCAGGGTGAACAGCGCATGGGGTCTCACTCAAAAAACGGTCTCTGCCGGCGCCGCCTATGCGGATCTGGACAATGACGGCGCTATGGACCTGGTCATCAATAACACCAATGAATTTGCAGGCATCTATAAGAACAATGCACGTGCCATGCGTAATGCGCACTATCTGAAGATCGCGCTGAAAGGAGAACCCGGCAATAGTACGGGCATCGGTTCCAAGGTCAGACTTTTTTGTAAGGACACTATATTTTACCAGGAAGCATTCCCCGTCAGGGGATTCCAGTCTTCCGTGGACCCTGTGCTGAATTTTGGGCTGGGGGATCATACGCTGGTGGATTCCATCCTCGTCATCTGGCCGGACGACAGATACCAGGTGCTACGGCAGGTAAAGGCTGACCAAGCGGTGCAGGTCCGGGTGAAAGATGCGGGCGGGAAATGGCAGTATGTGAAAGAAGGCGGTGCTGTGTTGATGCATGCTGCTGCCGGGCCTGTTCACGTGGAGAATAACTATAACGATTTCGACAGGCAGCCTTTGCTGCTGAACTATCTTTCCCGCAGCGGGCCCTGCATGGCAAAGGCGGATGTCAATAAGGACGGGTTGGAAGATGTTTTTATGGGAGGATCGAAAGGGCATCCGGCACATATCTATCTGCAATCGGCTGCGGGAGATCTGCGACTTTCGCCACAACCTGGGATTGAGAAAGATTCCCTGGGAGAGGATGGAGCGGCAGCATTCTTCGATGCGGATGGGGATGGCGACGCCGATCTTTTTGTCGCGGGCGGCGGTTATGAGTTTGAAGAGAATGATCCCCTGTTGCAGGGACATTTATACATCAACGATGGAAAGGGACATTTTACAAAGTCGGAGGGAGCCGTGCCTGCCTGGCCTGTCAGCGCCGGCTGTGTAACAGCAGCAGACCTCGATGGAGATGGGGATCTGGACCTGTTCATCGGCGGGAGGGTGATACCGGGTAAATACCCGCTGGCTCCCGGCAGTAAGATACTGCTCAACGATGGCAAGGGACATTTTACGGATGGCACGCCGCAGATGGCGCCTGAGCTGGAGCATACAGGCATGGTGACGGACGCTTGCTGGATCGACCTGAATAAGGACGGTAAGCCCGACCTGGTGATGGTGGGCGAGTGGATGCCCGTAAAGATATATCTCAATAAAGGAGGAAAACTGCAGGACGTCTCTGACAAATACATTCATTTCTCTTCCGCCGGCTGGTGGAACCGGATTGCAGTGGCGGACCTGGATGGAGACGGGTTGCCGGACCTCGTGCTCGGCAACCAGGGGCTGAACAACCAGTTCCAGGCCAGCGCCCAGGAGCCGCTAACGTTGTACTACAAGGACTTCGACAACAACGGCAGCATCGATCCCGTCTTTTGTTATTACATCAATGGCGTGTCTTATCCTGCTGCTTCGCGGGATGATCTCACCACACAGCTGCCGGGTTTGAAGAAAAAGTTTTTAGAATATCATGATTATGCAGATGCCACTATTCATGAGCTTTTCGATGCGGAGCAATTGAAGGATGCGGGGCCTTTACAGGCGAATCTGCTGGCCACTGTATGGTTACAAAATAAGGGAGATTCGGGCTTTGTCCTGCATCAGCTGCCGCAGGAGGCGCAGTATGCCCCCGTGTATGCCATTGCTGCCGTGGATGTCAATGGGGATGGGCACAAGGACCTGGTGCTGGCGGGTGGTAATGCCTGGACGAGGATACGTTTTGGACGTTACCGGGCAGGGCATGGGACGCTGCTGTTGAACGATGGGAAGGGTGATTTCAGGTATGTTGCTCAGCCGGCGAGCGGTCTTCGGTTGCGGGGAGATGTGCGGAATATGCTGGAGCTTGGATCGCGGCGATTACTGTTCGGTGTGAATGACGGGCAGGCGATGGTATATACCTGGTAACACCGTACAAACGGCGTATCGAAAACGGACAGTTTTATTGGTTGCAGGAATATAGAATATTGATATCCAGTGGTGTAACAAAATGGCACTTTTTTTCGTCCTATAGTGCCAATACTGTCATCCCATGCTCAAAAATTACCTGAAGATTGCCTTGCGCAGCCTCCTGCGGCACAAAGCCTATTCCTTTATCAATATCGCCGGTCTTTCCATCGGCAT
>Ga0207695_10000947_pt1 | contig 51628 bp, 39 predicted proteins | sample KBSC54metaG_FD_184354 | JGI IMG/M metagenome (GOLD analysis project Ga0207695, IMG submission 184354) | Corn rhizosphere microbial communities from Kellogg Biological Station, Michigan, USA - KBS C5-4 metaG (SPAdes) (version 2) | ecosystem: Host-associated > Plants > Roots > Rhizosphere > Soil...
AACCCGTGAGGTTGGTTTTGCTCATGTAGGTAAGCAGGCGCTTTCTTTTACCCACTAATTGCATCAGGCCGCGGTGAGTGGAGAAATCTTTTTTATTCGTCTGCAGGTGCTGAGAGATACTGTTGATCCTCTCAGTAAGCAAAGCAATCTGGCCCTCGATAGAGCCGGTGTTGGTGGCTTTTCCACCAAAATCAGTGAAGAAACTCGCTTTTTTCTCTTTTGTCAAATAAGGCATCTCTAAAAAATATTATTGTTTATCATCTGCAACCTCTCCTCCCAATAGAGGAGGTTCATCTTTATTGCAGGGTGCAAAGGTACAGGAAAAATTTCTAAATTATTTAAAATAGGGGCGAAAAATAGTATAAAAACCTCATTTATATCCTCCTAATTCATTAATATTGGCCCCTTTAGCACTACAAAACGAGATTTTACTTCTTCCCGATGCCAAAAAGGATCTTGTGTACGGTGACCAATGACCTCAATTATGACCAGCGTATGATAAGGATCTGCACATCGCTTGCCGCCGCCGGATACGATGTCACCCTGGTCGGCCGCCGGCAGAGGTCCTCCCTTCCCCTGGTCGAACGCCCTTTTGGTCAGCGCCGCCTGCGGCTGATCTTTTCCAAAGGAAAGCTGTTCTATATCGAGTACAACCTACGCCTCTTCTTCTTTCTCTTATGGCAAAAGATGGACGCCATCTGCGCCATCGACCTGGATACCATTCTCCCCTGCTATGGCATATCCCGCCTCAAACGCATTCCCCGTATTTACGACGCGCACGAGCTGTTCTGCGAAATGCAGGAGGTGGTCACCCGTCCGGCTATTTATAAGGTATGGAAGGCGGTCGAACGCTACTGCGTACCTCGTTTCCGGCACGGCTATACGGTCAATGAGCCGATAGCGGCCGAATTCAAAAAAATGTACGGGGTCGACTACGCCGTCATCCGCAATCTTCCCCTCCTGGCGACGATCGAAAGTCCTTCCCTCACGCCCGGGCCCGCCCTGCCTCCCGGACGTTTTATCCTCTACCAGGGGGCCGTGGGTGAGGGCCGCTGCTTTGAAACCCTTATTCCTGCCATGGCCCATGTGGACGCCACCCTGGTCGTCTGCGGCGACGGCAACTACATGAGCCAGGCCCGGGCCCTGGTCAAACAGCTGGGACTGGAAGAAAAGGTCATCTTCAAAGGCTGGGTCCTTCCCGAAGACCTGAAACAGATCACCCGCAGCGCCTGGTGCGGCATTACGCTGTTCGACCGGCGGGGCAAAAGCAACTACTATTCGCTCGCCAACCGATTCTTCGACTATATCCAGGCGGGCATCCCGCAGCTGGGGGTCAGCTACCCCGCCTACCAGGAAATAAACAATTGGCGTCCGATCGCTGTTCTAATAGACGAACCGGGCATCCGGGAAATAGCGGATGGCCTGAATCAATTATTGAATAATACCGACTTATATCATACGTTAGTAGACAATTGCAAACAGGCACGGCTTCGCTACAACTGGCAGGAAGAAGAAAAGAGACTGACCCGCTTTTACCAACAAATTCTGGATTGAGATTGGAAAATCACTTACATATCGTGTGTCTTGACGTGCCATTCCCGGTGGATTACGGGGGTGTCTTCGACCTGTTTCATAAGATCCGCTGTCTGTACGGGGCGGGGGTAAAGATCCATCTGCACTGTTTTGAATACGGCCGCGGCCAGCAGCCGATCCTCAACGACTACTGTGTAGAGGTCAACTATTACGAACGTCACGAGGGTCACAAGGGTTTCTCCCACAAGCTGCCCTATATCGTTTGTTCGCGCTCCAGCAAGCAGCTGCTCGAAAAATTGCTGGAGGACGACTACCCCATCCTGCTGGAAGGCATTCATTGTACCTATCTCATCGGCGACCCGCGATTCGACAACCGCAGGATCATCCTCCGTCTTCACAACGTCGAGTACCAGTACTACCGCCAGCTGTGCTTCACCGAAAAATCCCTGTTAAAGAAGATATACTACCACCACGAAAGCAACCTTCTCCGGCAGTACGAACACCGGATCGCGGATAAAGTAAAGATACTGGCCGTCACTCCAAGGGACAGCGCGCTATACCGCAAAGAGTTTGGAGCAGAGGATATAGAGACGCTCCCTGTCTTTCTGCCCTTCGAAGAGGTCAGCAGCAAGGAAGGTACCGGCTGCTTCTGCCTTTACCACGGAAACCTCTCTGTTGCAGAGAACGAACAGGTGGTCACCTGGCTGCTGAAAAAAGTATTCTCGACGCTGGAAATGCCGTTTATCATCTCCGGCAAGAATCCCTCCCCGAAGCTGACCCGCCTCATCGGACAATATCCCTACACCTGCCTGATCCCCGATCCCTCCGAGGAAGAGCTGCAGGACCTCATTTCAAAGGCGCAGGTCAATATCCTGCCTTCCTTCAACTGCACCGGCGTCAAGCTCAAGCTCCTGAATGCGCTGTTCAACGGACGGCACTGCGTCGTCAACACCGATGCCGTGGAAGAGACGGGACTCGAGAGCATCTGCCACATCGCAGACAATGTGGAAACCTTCCGTTCGCTCATAACGGATCTGTATACCCGATCGTTCACGCAGAACGACATTTGTGACAGGCGAATGGTTCTCGGGAAACTGTACAACCAGGAGAAGAATTTACAGAAGCTTTTACACGCCATCTGGGGCCGTGTGACGACTGCGAACTAGTCAGAGCGGTCGGGATTGTCACTCGCCTGCGGGGGTCCGCCGCTAGTCCAGCGCCAGGGTAGCGTTATCCGTGATCTGTCCGCGCTCGGTCCTGACCATCCGGGCCGGGAACTTATTGATGACCCTATAGTCGTGGGTGGCCATTACGATCGAGGTGCCATAGTCCCGCGAGATGCGGAAAAGCAGCTGCATGATCTCGTCAGAAGTCTCCGGATCGAGGTTCCCGGTAGGTTCGTCTGCGAGTATCAGCTTGGGAGAATTAAGGAGGGCCCGGGCAATGTCCACGCGCTGCTGTTCGCCGCCGCTCATCTCAAAGGGCATTTTGAATCCCTTCGACTTGAGACCCACTTTGTCGAGCACGTCGCCGATCTTTTCGTCCATCAGCCGGACGTCCTTCCAGCCCGTTGCTCTCAGAACGAATTTCAGATTGTCGTTGACATTCCGGTCGGTCAACAGCTGAAAATCCTGGAAGACCACCCCGAGCATGCGTCGTAGATAGGGCACATTCTTCCAGTTCATTTCCCGTAGATTAAAGCCGGCAACCGTCCCGTCTCCCTCCCGGAGAGGGATATCTCCGTACAGGGTCTTCAGGAGGCTGGACTTACCCGTGCCCGTCTTGCCCACCAGGTATACGAACTGACCTTTTTCAACGGTCAGATTGACGCCCTGAAGAATAAGATTCTCGCCCTGATAGATATTCGCCTGCTTTAATTCTACGATTGTTTCCGCCATTATATACTAAATGTGCCGGAGATACGCTTGACCAAAAATTAGCGTATCTCCGGCAAAACGCTAATAATTGTCCTTAGGACGAGGCCTTCCAGGCCTCCTGTGATTATGGACGAAGGTAAGCAAAAATTGGCTATATGTCACCCTTTTACTACCGTCTCATCGATCCTGCCCGAGCTCTTGTCGCCCCGGTCAGCCTTCAGCATGAGGCGGAGCGTAGAGTCATTGGCGAAATAGCTCATCATCCAGTTGAGGAAAATGATCAGCTTGTTCTTGACGCTGAGGATGAGCATCAGGTGCACGAACATCCAGGTCAGCCAGGCAAACACGCCCTGAAAAGAGAACCCGGGCAGGTCAACGACGGCCTTTCTTTTCCCAACGGTAGCCATCGTGCCCTTGCTGTGGTATTCGAACTCTTTGCGGGGCTTGCCCTTCAGCTCGCGGCAAAAATTCTGTCCCATAGCGGCAGCCTGGGCGATCGCCACATTCGCCAGCTGAGGCTGACCGTTAGGGTATTTGGGGGTAGGCATATACGCGATATCGCCGATGGCATAGACATCTTTCATTCCTTCTACCTCCCCATACCGGTCGGTCTTCAGCCGGTTGCCGCGCGTAATGCTTTCGGCGGGGATACCTTCAAGGGTATTGGCGACGACCCCTGCCGCCCAGATCAGGTTTTTGGCGCTGATCGTCTCGCCGCCCTTCAGGCGGACCGTCGTGCCGTCGTAGTCTTCCACGACAGTGCCCGTCCGGACGATCACGCCCAGGCTTTCGAGGTACTCCCTGGACTTTACCTTGGAAGGCTCGCTCATTGCATTGAGGGTATTGGGGGAACCTTCCAGGAGGTAGATCGTAAACCGGGAGAAGTCGACCTCCGGGTAGTCTTTAGGAAGGATGTTCTTCTTCATCTCGGCCATGGCTCCCGCCAGCTCGACTCCGGTAGGTCCGCCGCCCACGATGACAAAGTTCAGCAGGGACTGCAGCTCAGCTGGTCCCGCCTCGATGGTGTCCTCAAAGGTCTGGAGTATCCTGTTGCGCAGGGCCATCGCATTTGGCACCGACTTCATCGGGAAGGAATTGGACTGTATCCGGGTGTTGCCGAAATAATTGGTAGTACATCCCAGCGCGATGACCAGCCGGTCATATGAGACCTCGCCAATTGTGGTATACAGCATTTTCGCGCCGGGGTCGACCCGCAGTACTTCGGCTATGCGTATGCTCACGTTCTTTGAATGCTGAAAGACCTTCCGGAGAGGGAAGGAAATGCTCGAAGGTTCCAACCGGGCCGTCGCCACCTGGTACATGAGGGGTTGGAATTGGTGATAATTGTGCCGGTCGACGAGGAATACTTCGTACTTCGTATTATTGAGGTCCCGGGCCAAACGCAGACCGGCGAAGCCGGCCCCTATAATAACGACCCGCTGCCTTTTGTTAGAGTCGAGTGCCATATACGTCTATTTAAAGATGTGGTACAAAAAATTCAATAAAAATAATTTCTTGTACCAAACCACTATATCCGACCGGACTCCGTCCGGTTGTTCCAATCTTATATAAAGTTACGACTCCGCTGACAAATGCAATGCTATATCTCGGCGTTCCTGCAATATGTCCCTGGCCGCTATATCTCAGTGGCCGCGTCCAACCGCAGCAATACCCCATAATTTCCGCAGGCGGGGTCGTGCAGATAGCCTGGTATCAGCCCCAGGGGTTCGAACCCAATGCTTCGCTGGCGCGTCAACGTGGGATCGTCCCTGTCTCCAGCCAGCCATTGCCGGTAGTATTCTTCGCCACTCAGCCGGTCGCTGACGGCCCCATAGCCGTTCATCATCCCGACGGTCAGCTGTCCGTTGAGGCCCAGCCGGCGTACCAGCAGCTGCCTTGCCCGGTACAAAAGTCGTGCCCCTCCCCTTCCCCGGTAGTCGGGATGTATGCCCATGTCGAGCCCGTACAGCCATATACCCGCCGGCTGATGACGCGTTAGCCATCCCCCGCCGCTGGTCTCGAAGAAGCTGTGGTGGTGATCCGAGAGGTCGAAGTCGGTCCGCATCGTGGTGGTCATTCCGATGACGAGCTCTTTCTCCTGCGGTTGACCGGCCGCGACCGTCGCTGTCAGGACAAATTGTCCTTCCGGAAAAACCTCGAGGTGGCGCAGATACTGCTCAGCCCGAAGGCGCTCGCCCGCCGACAGCGTCGGAAAGACGATCCGCTGCAGCTCTTCCAGCGCCTCCGCGTGTCGGGGCATCATTGGTTGAACGGTCATATTGACAAAGATACGAACTGACATAAGGTAAGGGCGGGAATTGACATATATCATCGGGTTTTGGCTGTACGCGTCCCGATTGCAGGCGGCAGGAACGCGGCCTTTTCTTTGTGATTCCCCCGTTGATGAAAGAGGTCATTGCATTCCTGGGCGCCGTGTCGCCCCTTACTGACAGCCTGCAGGTGGCGCTGCACAATGCCGCCAGAAAGATCGAGGTCCGCAGGCTCCGATTTGTGCACAGCCGGCCTGACGTCTGCACCAATCTCTACTTTATTGAAAAGGGACTGCTCTGCTGTTATGACCGGGACAAAGACACGGACAGACAATATTGCACCTGGGCGATGGCAGAGGGCAATATCGTCACCTGCGTCAGTAGTTTTGACTCCGGTCTTCCGTCGACGGAAAGCATTCTCGCGGTCGAGGACAGCGTTCTCTGGACGATCGACAGGTCCCAGCTGGAGGCGCTGACGCGGTCCTATCCGGAATTTCAGTACATCAGGCTGCGGCTGACCGAGCACTATCACGTTGAGAGCAGGAATATGGATGCCTGGCGCAAAAGGCCGCCCGAGCAGTTCCTGGCCCGCCTCGAAGCCGAGTATCCATCGCTCATTACGCGGCTCCCCAACAAGCACCTGGCCTCGCTGATGGGCATCCGTGAGTCCACGCTGTACGGGATCAAACGCACGTTATATGAAATCAGGCGCAACAAGCGAAAAAAATAACCCTCCGATTTTGGAGTTTTTTTCACAAAACTTCTCCGATCCCGGAGGGTCCCTTTTCATTGTCCAAGTCCCCTTCTAATCTACTTTTACCATGTCAAAGCGCAGTAGACAGGCCTGACCTACTCCAACTAATTCTTCAACTTAAAAACTTAATTCAAATGATTAGGAACATTGCAATCCTGACAGGGATCGCCCTGCTCAGTCAGGTGAGCCCTGCAGCTGCCCAGACGGGGGCTGTCAGGAACAAAGGAATGGAGCAGTTCCTTTCCACTGTCCTGCGTTCATCACCGTCAGCCATCAGTGAAGGCCCTCCTCCAGTTAACTTTAAAGGGGCGGATCCGCACAATGTAGAAGAGCGAGTCATCCTGTTCAGGACCTCCTGTGAGCGGATCATTAAGGAAGGTTCATGGATCAGCTATGGCAACGATCGCAGCGGAAAAATGAAACTACAGCTCCGGGGTGTCTATACCCAGGGATCGGTGCTGTATTTCCTTCTCCGTCTGAAAAACCGGTCTTCGCTGGACTATGACATCGAGGCGATCCATTTCTATATTACTGCGTCGCCGGGCAGAAAGGGCACGGTGGTCAGGTGCGGCGAGCTCCTGCCCGTCTATGTATATGACAGCAGCGCCATGGTCCGGGGCTTCAGTCACAACAACAATGTGATCGTCGTACCGAGGTTTACCCTACCAGCAGGCAGAAGGCTGGTGATCGAGGTGCTGGAAAGGAATGGCGGCAGGCATCTGCACCTGCTGGCGGGGAATTTCATGCTTGAAAGGGCCCGGATACTCTAACAATCATCATTAAATCAGATCATATGAACCAGGAAAATCTGGACTATCTCCAGGAAAGGTTGAAATACCTTGGGTTTGGGGAAGACGCGCCGATCAACGAAGAGCTGAATGAGCAGGTGCTCCGTGGCGAGCCGTCGTTTCAGCTTGTAACAGAAGCGCATTTCGAGGACTGCCGGATGGAGGCGAAGCTTTACTTTGAGCGATCCGGAGTAAAGGACCACTACTACTTCAAAAGGTATGACGCGCTGCTTCAATATTCAGATGGAATAGAGGCGGACAAGAAGCAAACCTTCTATATCTACAAGAGATGGGGCTATACCTTCAAGGAAGCCTTTAATCTTCTCGAAGGCCGGGCGGTATACAAAAAGCTCGTCGATAAAAAGGTGGAGCTCGAATACCCGGCATGGTCCGAGCTGATCTTCAACGAAATAGATTCGTCTGGCAACTACAAGATCAAAGAATACAAAGAGGGCTACCGCTACGATCTGGAAAAGGTCCTGGAAATGTATCCTATCATCGAGCTGCAGGACGAACAGCTGAGAAAGACGCTGATCCGGTCGCTGCAAAGGGGCAATGTCCATCCCGTCTATTTTGTCAAGAACAACAAGAGGGAAAAGGTGTTTATTGAAGCCTGTCCCAAAACGAAGTCAATCATCATCAGTCAGCAGGCAACCAGGGCCGCTGTCAGGGCTGAAAAATTCCCGAAACCCGAGGAACCGGCAATACTATCAGAGCCTTTGGTCGTAGAAGAGCCGGGTATTCAAGGGCCGGGTATTCAAGGGTCAGATATTCAAGGGTCAGGTATTCAAGAGCCTGGTATTGCGGGTCCGGAATCTCCGACTCCCGAATCAGAAGGCGGCGAGACATCTGAGACCAAGTCGGCCAGACCGCCTCGAAAGAGGATCTATAAGTAGCCATTTATTCACCGGATGGGCGGTAGTAAAAGAAGATCGCCCATCCTCTTTGTAAAACAATCAACATGTCATCGTGTACAGCCATGAAAGCGCTGCCAGACTTCAGCGCCTTTCAATTTACCAGCGAAGAAGCGACCGGCCCCACGACCAGGGAAGTCCGCTTTCGCCAAAAAACGCCGGACGTCTATAACCTGGACATTGGAGACCTTTCAGCAAAGGATGAGCTCCAACCCGGCCTTCAAAATGAAAACAGGGATATCAATTTCCTGATGACAACTCTGATACTGATTATCGAGCTGTATACGGAAAAATATCCCACCAGGATCATCCGCCTAAAAGGCGATACTACCGAGAAAGCCCGGCTATATCGCAAAACCCTGGACAAACACGTCAGCGCCATGTCCTCCTTCTTCGAGATCAACCTCGAAAAGGACAGGAATTTCTTCCGGGCCATCCGACATCGGGAAAGCCTCGACAATATCGCATTTCTCGTAAGAAGAAAACCCGGCTGGAGCTTTACCATTCACACGCTCCAGACCAACCGATGCAGCAGGAGCCAGCTATTCGATCGCGCAGTAACCGTAGAGATACAGCGAAGCATCGAGATCGGATTCGAAATGATCGATCACCATCAAATGCCATAAGATCCAGTTGTTCAATATGCCATTTTTGGGTTAGTAAAAAGGCCGACTCATTCCTGAGCCGGCCTCTGATATAACATAACGATCGGGGACCCTATGCCAGTACGGCGATCAACCCCTTGACGACAGCGCCGAGCTTCACCCCTTCCATCACCCTCGACTCGCTGCTGCCATGCTGCAACACCGACCGCTCGTGCGAGCTGACGCACATCTCACAGCCATTGATCGACGAGACGACAAGGCTCACCAGCTCAAAGAACTCTTTACCAAGCACAGGGCTGGCCATAATGCTCATCTTGATGCCGGCAGGCTGGTTGTCATAAAAATCCTTCTTCATAAAATGCCGGAAACGATAGAAGACATTGTTCGTGTTCATCAGCGAAGTACAGGCAACGATCTCCGCAACCTCCGCGTCTGTCGCTCCTGCTGCCCTCGCCATCCCGGTAAAGGATTCCTGCAGCAGCGGAAACCGCTCATTGACAGCTACCGCCAGGGCCAGCAATACCGCCTCCTTCCTGCTGAGGTACTGGCTGTTATTCAGCACATTCCCTACGTTGATCTTAAGATCCTTGATAAACCGGGACTCCCCCGCGACCAACGCCAGCACATTGGCCGATGGCTCATAGCCGGGAATATTCAGGTCTATCAACAGATTGTGAAAAGTCTCATTTGAGATAGTCGCAACTCCACTCATGCTGTAATTTTTATTAGTTCATGTTCAGCTGCTCGGTCAGCGTTTCCTCTCCTTTCTTCCAGTTGCAGGGACAAAGCTCATCCGTCTGCAGCGCATCCAGCACACGGATAACTTCCTGTACGCTACGGCCTACATTCAGGTCATAGACGCTGACCCACCGTACGATCCCCTGCGGATCTATAATGAATGTTGCGCGGTAAGCGATCTTCTCTTCATTGTCCAGGATACCCAGCTCTTCCGCCAGAGACTTGGACGTATCCGCCAGCATGGGGAACTTCAGGTCACGAAGATCGCTGTGATCCCTTCTCCATGCAGCATGCACGAACTCGCTGTCCGTAGATGCGCCGATAACGACCGTGTCACGATCCGAGAACTCGCTGTTCTTCTTGTTGAACTCGGCTATCTCCGTAGGACAAACGAAGGTAAAATCCTTAGGCCACCAGAACATTACGGTCCATTTACCTTTCGCGCTACCAAACTCTTCCGTGATCTCCGTAAACTCCTTTCCTTTTTCGATAGATACTACTGCTTTCTTCTTAAATGCGGGAAATTTTTCACCGATCGATAAAATCCTGTTAGGCATATGCTATTTGTGTTTTAGAATTGTAAACAATGAGACGGGTCATTGGCAAGGTGGGCAATCGCGAAGCGACGCGAAGATAGGATCAAGCCTCGATAGAAGATCATCGCATTTATCTATAAATCGATAGATTTTATCTATAACCCTGCCAACCCCGGAATTGGCCCCAGGATCGTCGATTCGGCGGTCAAACCATCGGCTCCGCCGGATCATGCCCAACGACACCCGAAGGGGCTCCCCGATCGAGCGTCAGCTGTACCAACCCCGAGATAAGCACCCCGAACACGGCCAGCATACCGACCGCAACCGGCAGACCCGCATGCTGGGCGACAGAACCAACAACAGGGGGAACGATCAAAAAACCAATATACCCCACCGTTGATACGGCCGCGATCGCCGACCCGCTGCTCATCGCCGAAGAACGACCGGCCATACTAAAGACCAGTGGGATCACGCAGGAAACCCCGAAACCCGTAAGGACAAATCCAAGTCCCGCCGTGACCGGATAAGGCAGAAAAGCCGCCGTCAGCAACCCAACTCCAATCAATACACCACTATACGTCAACATCGTCCGGATACCCAATCGGTTGGCCAGCCGGTCACCCGTCAGCCTGCCCAGGGTCACGGCGACCATATAGACCACATAGCCCAGCGTAGCAGCGCTCGGGGTCAAATGCACCGCCTCCCGGAAATAAATGCCGCTCCAGTCGATCATCGCCCCCTCACAAGCCATCGACGCAAAAGAGATCATTCCAAATTTCACGAGGCTACGGTCAGGAAGGGCAAACCATGGCCGCCGCTGCCGTGGTGACGGCTGCTGACGCAGACTGCCCGGATACGCATAGAAGCACATGCCCGTCAACAACACTCCCACCACCAAAAAATGCCAGGCCGGCGATATAGAGGAAGAGACCATGACATAACCCAGCGCAGCAGCGCTCATCCCCGCCAGACTCCATACTGCGTGGAATCGGGCAATGATCGACCGGTCATACAAAGCCTGCACGCCGATAGACTGTGCGTTAACAGAGATATTCAGCAGATTGCGGGATACACCAAAAAAGAAAAGGGCCGGCACCAGCTGCCAGACCTTCGTTGCAAACCCGATAGCACAGAGCATCGCGTTGAACAGGACCGCCCCGATGATCATGACCCTCCGGCTGTCAAACCGGCTCAACAGCATACCCGTCACCGGCAGCGTCGTCATCAGCCCGATGGGCAAAGCAAAAAGAACGATGCCCAGCTGCTCATTATTAAGGTGTAATTCCTGTTGGATCGTGGGTATCCGGGAACCCCAGGTAAAAAAGCCAAAGCCGGAAACAAAGAAAAAGATCGCTATCATCAACCGTATCCTTCCCGGCTTGGCGCCGGAAGGCTGTTCAGGGCTATTCGACATTTTGCAAAAATATGTGCCAGGAACCCGCTACCCAAAAAAATGGCAGGTCCCCGGCACGAAAGAACGGCAGGATATGATAAATAGTATGACCGACAGTTAATTAAAGTCGTTCTTCAGCCGGATATATTTGTTCAGGTCCTTTGACACGAAGCCCTTCTCCCGCATTTTTGACACCCATTCCGCGTTCACCCCCATGCTTTTCAGCGAAGGCAGCATCGAGATCGGGATATCGTCAAAGCCGATCTTTTTGAACTCGCTCACGAATTCCGGGGTAACGCCCGTCGCCTTCAGCATGCCGAGCCTGGACGGAGAGATATCCTTGTAACCGATGTCCCGGAAGCCCTTCACGAACTCCGGCGTAACCTTCATGGCTTTCATCGTAATAAGGTCCTTCGCTGACAGATCGCTCAAACCCGCGTCCTTGAAACTCCTTACAAACTCCGGACTCACGTCCTGCGACTTCAGCCGCACGATCTCCCGGGCGGGAATATCCTTGAGTCCCATCTCCTGCAGCGACCGGATATATTCTGCCGTCACATGCATATTATATAGGATGATGATATCGTGCCGCTCCAGGTCGGAGTATCCCACCTTACGCAAAGAATTGACATAGCCCGAGTCGATATTCATCGCCTTATAGGAAATAAGCTCGCGTACTGGAACCATCTGGTTGTCCTTATCCCTGCCCATCGACCGGACATAAGCCCCCGTCACCTGCATTGCCTTCAGCGATGACAGCTCACGCACAGAAAGATGGTCATAGCCCGCAGCCTTCATTTCCTCCACATAGGCTTTGTCGATGTTCTGCGCCTTCAGCGTGACCAGGGTCCGCGGCTCTTCTACGTCCTGTATCCCCGACGACCGCCAGTACTGGATGAACTCCCTGTCAATATGCAGAGCCGAAAAGCTGATCAGCATACGGGCGCTGATATGCGGGTACCCATTGTGTACCACCATATCGGCATATTCCTTTTTGACATTGGCAATAAAAAAGGACAGCTGCCGGCGGCCTTCCACGTCTTCCACGCCCATCTGCTGCAGGGCCTTAAAATAGCCGTCATCCCCCTGGAAATGGAAATGCCCAAACCCCTGCTGACCGTCGAACTGGCCGGTAAACTCCATCGTACCCGCATCCCGGACCAGCCTAAAGCTGACATTGCCTGCGCCGGGAAAGGGGTTGATCTCCTTCTTTTCAACCCTGAGGGTGGAGGACCAGAAATGGTTCTCGTCGTTATCATCCGCCTTCAGCTCGAACACCAGCTTGCTGTCGGAAGTCGTAACGAACCAGGCGCCATCCTTCACCGTGTCCGATGGCATTACGGTCTCCGCCGGTATGGGGCCAACGGCCGGCATCGGAGCAAGCGCCGGCAAAGGGCTGACCGAGGCTACCGGAGAAATGCTCATAGTGATAGGTGGAACCGGAGCCGTCGCAATAGCGGGCTCAGACGCCGCGGCAGGCACGACTGTGTCAACCACCGCCGGGACCACAACAACTACAGGGCTCGCAACAACGGCTGGAGCCGGCGCAACTGCTGGAGCCGCCGCAACAGCCTTCTTATTTTTAGAAGGTCCCGGAGCCTGACTATACACAGCAGGTTTGTTCAGGAGCAGCACCAGCGCCGTAAACATCGGCAGCAGGAAAAAATATTTCCAGATCGTCCTCCCGGACGAACGCTTGCTATTCATCATAACGATACGTCTTTTTAATAGTGATTGATTGTACTTGTTTGTGATGCTGAACGGCAGATGAGGGGCAGACACCCGCAAAAGGCTCAGCTGGTAAGTCATCGGCTCTACTTCCTCATGCTCAAGGACGGCGGCATCGGTCAGGAACTCCAGATTGTTCTCCACTTCGCGGCGATACATCCAGGCAACCGGATTGAACCACTGACATACCACGGCGACCTCCGCCAACAGGATATCGATGGTGTGCCGGCCGCTGACGTGCGTCTTCTCATGGATCAATATCTGGTTGTAGGTCTCCCAGTCATAGCTCGCGGGGTTGATAAAGATAGTGTTCCCAAAAGAACAGGGAGCCCGGTGCCCGCTGGTCTCCACGATCCGGTAACGGCCGTCCCGGATCACGGGACTGGAATAAGACTGAAGGAGAAGGATCCCCAGCTGGAGAATGAAATTGAGACCAAAGATCAATACCCCAAAAAGATAGGCGTAGAAAAGCCAGCGGGCCACCGTCGCTGCCGCGACCGCAGCACGAGTCTTCCAACCCGACGACGCATGATCCGTCATTGGGGAATGCTCCACCGCCGGCGAGTGCTTCGTCATTGGCGAGTGCTCCGCAACCGGCGCATGATCCGTCATCTGCGCGCGCTTTGTCACCGGCGACTGCCCAGTCACCGGCAAGTGTCTCACCTCCGCCGCGCGATCAGCCGCCGAAGAACGCTCCGTCACCGGCTCCCCCGACGCGTGCCCCACGACCGGCAGATGATCGGCCACCACCGGCTGCTGTGCGTCCACGTCAACCGGCCTTGCAGTCTCAACGACTTTCTGCGAAACCACCCGATCCTGCACCGTCCATAGGCCCCCTATCCGCGGCGCAGGCAGCAACGGAAGCAGAAAAGCCAATGCCAGACAACCCATCAGCATCCACCTGTTCCATCGATAAAAAGTCTCCTTCTGCAGAAAAAGCTTATAAAAGAAAAAACAGAGGGTAGTGATGACCGTAACGTGCAGGATATAAGGTATCATTTCTTCTGGGATTTAATGATCTCCAATATTTCGTTCAGCTCTTCCTGGGTCAGCTGCTGCTCCCTGGCAAAATAGGCCAGCATGCTCGGATAGGAATTATTGAAATAGGACTTTACGATATCTTCGAACGCATGTTTCTGATAGTCTTCCTTCGAAACCACCGGAAAGTACTGAAAGGTGTTGCCAAACGTCTCGTGACCGAGAAACCCCTTTTCCTCCAGGATCCGCACCATAGTAGCCACCGAATTATAATGCGGCTTCGGATCGGGCAGCTCGGCAATGATCTCCTTTATAAAAGCCTTCCCTAAATGCCAGCAGGCCTGCATGATCTGCTCTTCACGTTTGGCTAGTTTCAACATGTGCTTCCAAATTTTCAATGAATCTACTACTAATTTATTAGTTCAACAACTAATTGATTAGTTTTTTATGAAAAACTTTCCCTCAGGACCGGAAGACGAAATACACCCTCAATGTCTGCTACATCCGATTACCGGTACTGTACAGCTCACACTAAGCGACCGGGTCCACGGCAATCGCTCGTATAGATCCGGACAACCATCAGCGATAATAGTTCTCCCTTACTACCCCATTAAATAAACCAGCATCGCTATCTTTTTAGCAAACCATCCGGCGTGCAACGCTACTCTCATTGCGATTCGCAAACTCTCTGTCAGCAAGGCTTTCAGAGCCTTCATCGACGACACCGCATTCAAAGCAGCAACGATAGGATTTTAGCAGACCGCAAAATTTGGAAGAGGAATGTATTCAAATAAATTTGGAGAGTGCTCAAATTGAGATAAATTTGGTATGTGCATACAAACTAACCTGCAACGATGTTTGACATAAGTAGCCAAAATAGTGCAGCCAGAACTTTGCAATTGCCAGACGAGAATGACCTGCTTGCCCGGATAGCAGAGGGAGACGAAAAAGCCTTTGCTCCTGTTTTCCATCACTACCGGCGAAAGATCTACTCCTATGCCTATCACCTGTGCGGCAACAGCGCCCAGGCGGACGAACTGGTGCAGGACGTTTTTATGAAGGTTTGGATGCACCGCGAAAAGCTCCCCCACATCCTGCGTTTTGATAACTGGCTCTTCACCATCGCACGCAACCAGGTTTTCGACATGCTGAAAAATATGGCCAAAGAATCCGCCCTGCGGCGTCAGATGGCAGGACTGCCGGAACCCGGGGCGAACCTGGTCGAAGACATCGTGCTTACCCGTGAGAACGAAGAACAGCTGCAGCGCGCCCTCGACCAGCTGTCCCCGCGCCAGCGACTGATCTTCACCCTCAGTCGCCACCAGGGTATGAAACACGAAGAGATCGCCTCCCACCTCCATATCTCTCGCCACACCGTCAAGACCCACCTCGTCCAGGCACTCAGGACGCTGCGCGACATCCTCCACTTTCCCTCCGATGGGATCCTCCTCGTCTGCTTGCTGGTCATCCGGGATATCATCGACTGATCCGTTGCTATAGTTCAAAAAAAACCGGCACGGATCAATTCAAAAAAAAATTTCTTTTTACCTACTCCTATCATCCGGTTTTTCAGTCTTTAGCTATGAGCCTGTGTTTGCCTTCTGAAAAATGACAGACTCAACCAACTACTACCATGGAAGCATCCCAACGATTGGCCTATCTGTTCAGGCGGTACTTTAATAAAGAGAGTACCCCGGCAGAGCAGAACGAATTATTTGAGCTGCTGCTCCGATCGGAACACGACGCGACCCTGCGTCGCCTCATCGACGAGACCTGGAAGGAAGATCTCCCCACTTATGTACAGGACAAACTGACGGCCGATGCTATTCTCCGGCATATCGTCAGCGGGCGCGAACAGGAAACGCCCCCTTTTGCCAGCGATGATCCCACCCCCGTCCGGTCTCTTTCCCGCCGCCGCATCCTGCGCTACAGCGGCTGGGCCGCATCCCTGCTCGGCATTACCCTCCTCGGCTTCCTGGCCTTCTATTCACATCGTTCTACCCCAACCCACCCGGCGCCGCCGCCGGTACTGGCCGTTAAACCACCCATAAACCGCTGTATCACGCTACCCGATGGAAGTACTGTTTTGCTCAATCAGGACGCCCGCCTCGATTATCCAAAAGGGCTCAGCTCGAAGACCCGGGAAGTGACCCTGCATGGCGAGGCCTATTTCGCGATCCACCACGACCCCCGTCCCTTCATCGTCCACACCGGCCTGATCCGTACCACTGTGCTGGGCACCGCCTTTAACATCAACGCGCTCACCGACAGGAATATCGTTATTACGGTGACAAAAGGAAAAGTAAAGGTGGAGAACAGCACCGGCGAATACAGTATCCTTCGACGCGACGAGCAGCTGCGCCTCGACTCGCTGCACACCCGGCTTCAAAAGATCCCGGTCAACGCCGGCGAGGTGCTTACCTGGAAAAAACCCTACCTTATTTTTAATGACGTGACAATGAAGGAGGCGATGGACGAACTTTCTTCCCGTTATCATACCAGCATTGTCTTTACCAACCCCGCCGCAGAAAATTGCCCTGTGACCGCTTCGTTTACCGAAGGTCAATCACTGGAAGCCATCGTCAAGGTCTTATCGAAGATCAACAACATGGACTATGCCATCGATCATGGAGAGGTACTGATCAGTGGCGAAGGATGCAAGTGATGCCGAAGACAAACTTTCTTAAAAAGTAGCGTGTCTTCGGCGCAAGCGCTAATGATTGTCCTTTGGACGAAGGCCTTCCAGGCCTTAGAGTAGTAAAAATATAGTAGAACCCTATATAAAAAGACCCGCTCCGGCTGGAACCCGAAGCAGGCCTTAAAGGATACCTTTTTCTTGAAGAGGTGAGGTATCCTGTTTTAAACAAGTCTTCATCATTTAAAACAATCAAAACTATGACATTTTCTTTATTGTCAGCGTTTGAGCGCTCCTGCCTGGAACCGGGGCGCCAGGAACTGCTTAACCAAACCAAAAAACGATTGCTGTATTTTATGCGAATCAGCTTTGTCCTCCTCCTTTGTTTCTTCAGCAGCGTCCAGCTACTCAGCGCCCGCGACGCCAGCGGACAAGACCTGAATAAGGTCTATATATCGCTGGAGCTGAAAGACGAACCCCTGATGTCCGCCCTGGAAAAGATCCAGCAAATGACGCCGTTCATGTTTGCGTATAACAAACGGGAAATCAAGCGAATTCATAATCTTACGCTCGGCAGCGGCCGCCGCTCGGTGCACAGCATCCTCGAGGCCCTCCTTCTAAACACCCGTCTCCGTTATGAGCTGGTCGGCAATACCATCGTGATCTCCTCGGTCCGCGACCGCAGCGAAGGCATACCCATCATTTACAGGGAGCTCTCGCCAATTGCCGCCGCCCGGGAGGGGATCAAGGCCCGCACCATCAGCGGCACGGTCACCAACGACAAAGGAGAAGGCCTGTCCGGTGTCTCCGTCACGGTCCGGGGCAGCTCGGTCGGCACGACTACCGACGCCCAGGGCCATTTTCAGCTGACCGTCCCCGACGAAGGAGCCACGCTGGAATTCTCCTATGTAGGCTATGAAATGCAGACCGTAAAGATCGGCAGCCAGGCCTCCCTGTCAGTCAAGCTCAAGGAGAGCGTAACCGGCCTCAACGACGTCGTGGTCATCGGATACGGTACAGCAAAAAAGTCTGACCTCACCGGCTCCATCGCCAGCCTGAAAGCCGATCAGATAGTGGACAGGCCGGCCCCGAACGTCACACAAGCGCTGCAGGGTAAGATCGCAGGCGTTGATGTCAGCATCAACAGCAACGCGCCGGGCCAGGGCGCCAAGGTCCGCGTCCGTGGTATCGGTTCTATCAACTCCAGCCTCGACCCTCTTTATGTGGTTGATGGCGTAGTCGGTGTTGATATAAATACCCTCAATCCCCATGAGATCGCCACGCTGGACGTCCTTAAGGACGCCTCTTCGACAGCCATCTACGGGTCACGTGCGGCAAATGGTGTGATCATCGTCACCACCAAAAGAGGCCGCCACGGCATTTCAAAGGTCACCTATGACGGCAACGCCAATGAAGCCGTATTGACCCGCCACCTGAAAGCGCTCAACTCGGAGCAGTTCGTCCAGATCTATAATCAGGCTTATGCTAACGGGCAGCAATACGACCCCCTGGGCCAGGTACAGGTGCCCCCTGTACAGATGAACCATCTCAGCCTGCCCAAGCTGTTCGACGCCAACGACAAGCCGCTCTATAATACCAACTGGGAAAAAGAGACCTACAAGCCGGCCTTCTCGCACGACCATTTCATCAATATCCAGGGCGGCAATGACAAATCCCTGTTCAGCGCCTCATTTGGCTATCTCGACCAGCAGGGCATAATGGTCAACAGCTGGTTCAACCGCTATAACGTCAAGCTGACCCTCGACAATGACGTCAACGACTGGCTGAAGATCGGAGGCAACATCTCGTTGATCAAAAGCCAGCAGCGCCTGGTCTCCGATGCCAACGGTTCCCTCAACGTCCCCCGCATGGTTACCGAAGAAGTGCCCATCGTCCCGGTGAAATATCCCGATGGCAGCTGGGCCGGCAACAACGATATCGCCGGTCTGGAAGGCGGACCCAACCCCGTCCATATCTCCCAGTCCCGCTACAACCTCAACAATACCCTTCAGGCGCTCGGAGATATCTATGCCACCATCCATATCACCAAAGACCTGGACTTCAAGTCTGACCTCGGTTACAATGTCGGTGCGCAAAAGAACAACTTCTATTCCGGCAATGACCTCCCCCACCTCTCGCAGGATCAGGGCGGCGAAGCGCATATCAACACTTATTACAACTACTACTGGCAGACGGAGAATTACCTGACCTATAACAAAAGGATCAATGATCGCCAGCGCCTGACCGCTTTGTTGGGTGCATCATGGGTCAAATACCGGCAGGAATGGGCAGATCAGGAGTCACAGAACTTCATCGACGACTTTTTCCAGTGGCAGTACCAGGCCGCGGGTTCCGTTCGGTCCAATACACAATCCAACGTTACGGTCTGGTCGATGAACTCCTATTACACCCGTCTGACCTATAATATCGATGAAAAATATATGTTCACCGGTACATTACGTGCTGACGGTACCTCTAAATTCGGGATCAACAACCTGTATGCCTATTTCCCCTCGTTCGGTGCGGCCTGGCGTATGTCAGAAGAAGAGTTCCTGAAACACAGCAATTCGATCAGCTATCTCAAGATCCGCGGCAGCTATGGCTACTCCGGCAACCAGGAGATCGCCCAGGATAAGCAAAAAGGTCAGATACAGCCCAATACCACCACCCTCAACGGTGCGCTCCAGTCGACTCTCCTTCCCTACTATATCGGGAACCCCAACCTGAAATGGGAAAAGAGCCAGCAGCTTGACCTCGGCCTCGAGCTGGGCCTGTTCCACGACCGGGTCAACCTGAACGTCGACTTTTACCGCCGGACCACGAAGGACCTGCTTTTACAGGCGCCCATCCCCTGGTCAGCCGGTTTGAACCAGGCCAATGTATACCAGAACGTCGGCTCTGTGCGTAATACCGGCCTGGAAGTGAATCTGCAGACAGTCGACGTCAAGACCCATGACTTCACGCTGACGACCAATTTCATCTTCGCCACCAACCGCAACCGGATCACGAAGCTGAACGATGGAAATGCCGACATCTTCCCTGGCCCCAACTTCCTCGGTCAGACCAACGTCCTCCGGGTTGGAGCGCCGATCGGTTCGTTCTATGGAGCGACACGCATCGGCACCTATGGCAGCGGCGAAGCCGCCGACGCAGCATCCCACGGCCTCCACGTTGGTGACCGCAAGTACATATACGATAAAAATAACAACCTCGCCCTCGGTATCATCGGCCGCGCCTATCCGAAATGGACAGGTACCTTCAGCACCACGATGAATTATAAGCAGTGGGACTTCTCGTTCGATATCCGCTTTGTACAGGGCGTGAACACGGCAGCGACCTTTAAACACTCCACCGAAGACCGCCAGACCATCGCCAACAGTCTGGCTACCGTGCTGGACGGATGGACCCCCAACCACCAGAATACGATGATCTCGCAGGTTCGCAACTACAAGTTCGCGCAGGACTCCCACTTCGACACCTGGTGGGTAGAAGACGGTTCCTTTATCCGCGGCCAGAACCTTACGCTTGGCTATACAGTTCCCGAGGCCGTTGTTAGCAAATGGAAGCTCACCAAGATCCGCATCGCGGCCAGTGTACAGAACTGGTTCCTGCACACCAAGTACACGGGGTATGATCCCGAGGTGGATACCTTCAACTCCACCCTCGGTCAGAATACCGGGTTCTCGCAGAACCTGGACTTCTTCTCCTATCCCCGCCCGAGAACCTATAACCTCGGTCTGACGGTAGGATTCTAACTCTAACTCTTAAATGAAACACTGATGAAACGCTTTAAATATAAATATCTAAGCATCGCTCTTCTAACGCTGACGCTCGGTTCCTGTAAGAAGTTCCTCGAGCCACCGTCGACCAGCTTCCTCTCCCCGGGCTTCAAGATCACCTCTGTCAAGGAGGCCCAGGCCCTGGTGAACTCCTGCTATTCCAACCTGCCGACCCTTCTGCAGGGGCAGCCGGCCTCCTATGGCGGCAACACCTGGAACCTGATGGAATTCATGACCGGCAAGGCCAACAGTGACCTGGGACAGACCGGCTTTGTCAACTATCAGACGCTCAGCTACAATTCAACCTCGTTCTACTTCGACACCTGGTGGAATTACCTGTACCTCGGCATCGGCACCTGTAACAACGCTCTCGAAAGCCTCGGCGGCATGCCGGCCGGCGTCGTGACCGATTCAGCGAAGAACAATATGCTGGCTCAGGCCCACGCACTGCGCGCTCTGTATTATTTCTATCTCGTGCGCATGTACGGTGCCGTTCCAAAGGTGACGTCCATACCCAAGGACCTCAATCTTAAAGTGCCGCGTACCCCGGCCAAAGCCATCTATGACAGCGTCATTATTCCCGACCTGCTGGCGGCAGAAAGCGCAAGTCTTCCCTGGCAGGACAATACAGGCTATGTGTCCAAAGGCGCCGTCGAGGCGATCCTGGCCGACGTCTATCTGACTTATGCGGGCGCAGCCATCAACGGCGGCAGCCAGTACTATGCCGAATCCGCCAAACACTCGAAGGCGGTCATCGACAACGGCGGATACTCGCTGTTCACCAACTATACGGATATGATCAAGCCTGCCAACAAGAACAAGGGAGAATTCATCCTGCAGGCCCAGTTCGCCGCCGCCGCCAATGGCAACAATCCCTTGACGGCGCTGACCATCCCCAACTATTCCGGTATTTCGAAGTACTCCGACGAATACGGCTCTGTCTTCCCGACAGACCAGTTCATCGCCTCTTTCCCCGTCGGAGACAAGAGGGTTCAGGAAAAACAGTTCTTCTATACCACCTACCCCAGCATCAAGGACAACACGCCGGTCGTTTTCGCGCACCACTATATTTATAAATGGTTCGATTCGACGGCTGTTCGCAGCACCGCCAAATCCGACCTCAACTTTACGATCTATCGTCTCGCGGACGTCTACCTGATGTATGCAGAGGCCTCCAACCGTGCAGAAGGCGGCCCCAATACCAATGCGATCAATTATGTCAACGCGATCCGCGCCAGGGCCAACCTTACCCCGATAGCAGCCATGTCACAGTCCGACTTCGAGCACGAAGTATGGCTCGAGCGCTATTTTGAGCTCTGCTTCGAGAACAAGATGTGGTTTGACATGATCCGCACGCGCAAGGTGCACAACGACGTCACCGGCAACTGGGACGATTTTGTCGGTCATAAGACGGTCTGGAACGCCACCTTCACTGCCAACCAGCTGCTTTTCCCGGTACCCAAGCAGGAGACGGACGTCAATCCCAATCTCCTTCCCAATAATCCGGGGTTCTAGTCAACCGGAAAGTCTACACATGAGAAAAGAAAGGGCCGATCCCACTGCGGGATGGTCCTTTTTTATTTACCTTCAACGAATATGCTATACCGTCTTCTTTTCATCCTCATTCTCGTCATTCAGACCGCCTCGGCCCGGTCCCAGGAACAGCTGCACGGATCTGCCCTCCATCCCTTCGGCCGGTATTGGCGTACCGGCGACCAGCTCGAGCTGACAGGCCCTGCCTCCCATTTTGGCTTCCGTATGACCGGCACTGAGTTCAAACTCTATGCTTTCAGCCGCGGCACGCACGACTACCTGCAGGTCGAGGTGGACGGCGAATACAGGGGGGAGTTAATTATCCAGGATTCTGTCCATGCTGCCAATACCTTTAGAACAGGTTCGCCCGGTCCGCATACGATCTGGGTCTACAGGGAGACGGAGGCCATCGCCGGTCCGGTCATTATCCAGACGATCACGGGGACAGGACTACACGCCCTGCAACGCCCGGACGCGCCACTCATCGAATTCATCGGCAACAGCATCACGTGCGGCGCCGCCGCCGACTCTTCAAAATATCCGTGCAGATCGGGCGGCTATTTTGACCACAGCAACGCCTACTATGCCTACGGCCCCCGCGTCGCCAGGGCGCTCAAAGCCAACTATATCCTTAGCAGCGTCAGCGGCATCGGCATCTACCGCAACTGGAACAGCGACGGCCCTACTATGCCCCAGGTATACGCCAGCGCCGACTTCCGCGACAACACCGACCGTCCATGGGATTTTACCGCCTACCACCCGCGGGTCGTCAGCATCGCCCTCGGCACCAATGACCTCAGCCACGGCGACGGCCACACGCCACGCCAGCCATTCGACAGTAACACCTTCATCAATGCTTACGTAAAATTTATCGGGGTAGTCAAGTCCCACTACCCGCATGCACGCATAGCGCTGCTGAGCAGCCCCATGGTAAGGGACAATGACCGGATCCTGCTGCAGAGCTGCCTCAGCTCGGTCAAGTCCCGTGTCGACGCGCTCTACCCCCTGGATAAGCCGGTCGCCCTCCACTTCTTCAAGCCCATGGTCGCAGGAGGATGCGGCGGCCATCCCAGCGTGGAAGACCACGGGCTTCTCGCGGGCGAGCTATTGCCCTTCTTCCGGGGCCTGCTACGGTCTAGCGAATAACGGGCCTGATCTCGACGCTGCCACCGGTCTCCAGCACCGGACAGCCCCGGGCTACGACGGCGGCTTCTTCCAGGCTTCCTGCCTTTACGACGATAAAGCTGCCCAGCGTCACGCCGATCTCGGCAAAAGGCCCGTCCAGGACAGCCCCATCCGCCTTCAACACCTTGCCATCGGGCGAAAGCCGCGGCCCATTGTCGGCCAGTCTTCCCTGCGCCGCGATGCCACCCACCCAGTCTTGCCATTTCCTGACGAGCGCCTGCATCTCCATCGGCGAGGCCTCGCGAAAGTCATGATCGGGCTGCCGGAATAACAACATAAAGAGGTTCATACTTCTTTATACTAATAATAACCGGCCGGTGGGGAATTGGACATCCCGGGAGAGGTTTTTTCGTCGGCCCTGGCTTATTTCGCGTCGAAGGATTTGATCAAATTGAATTTATAGCCACCGCCCTCTCCTTTTGTTACCTGGTAAAGGACGGTCCGGTTACCGCCACTCGGCTTGTCGGCAGCATCCCCGGCATTGTAAACGGGAAAACGCTGCACCAGCGTCCCCTCCATCATCGAGAACTGGTCATGCCCCTTATATCCCGTGCTGATCTTTGGATTCATCGTGACGTCCGGCAGTAAGCAGGGCATGATCTCCTTATTCCCGTCGGACATGAAGGCGTAGACCGTTCCCGAACTGGCATTGCTATCGGCATAGATGAACAGCACGAGATCCGGATTGCCATCTCTGTTGAGGTCATCGATCTGGGCGCCGGCCACGCGGCCCTTGAGCGTAAAGCTAATATCCCTGGCCCCGCTCTCAAACCCTACGGGCTTGATGGACAAAGGATTGGAGGTGTAGCTCTTGTTGCGGCAGTCTACCCGATAACCGACCTTGCCAATCTTCATTGTAGTGTCGATCCTCGGTAAGATCACCTGGGCATGGACCGCGCCGGCTACCAGGAGCGACGCAAAAAATAAAAACCGTTTCATGCCGGTAAAGATAACGCGAAATTTGCATCTTTATAAACCTAAGCCGGACCCTATCCGGTTGTCTCATACTTAAACAGTCTAACGTGCTTAAAAGTCGATTCATCCTACTGTTTGCCCTATCCTTTCTTCGATCCTCCTCGCAGGACCTTTTCACCAGGGAATGGAAGGCAGCATGGATAGCCACACCCGGCGCTTCTCCCGATGGCTATGGCGTCTATCTCTTCCAAAAACAAATTGATCTGTCCACTGTACCGAAGGCTCTCCCCGTCATGGTCTCCGCCGACAACCGGTATAAATTGTTCGTCAACGACAGCCTGGTCTCCATCGGCCCGGCGCGCGGGGACGTCCAGCACTGGAACTATGCCACCGTAGACCTGGCGCCCTGGCTGCGCGCCGGCGTCAACCGGATTACCGCGCAGGTGTGGAACGAAGGCGCCGAAAGAACGGAAGCCCAGATCTCCTATCGCACCGGCTTTATCCTCCAGTCCGGAGGTCCCGAAGGCAACGCGCTGAATACCGACACCAGCTGGCTAACGGCAATGGACAGCAGCTATTCGCCGATACGGGTGCGGGTGCCCGGATATTATGTCGCGGGACCGGGGCAGCTGACGGATATGAACAAAAAACTGACGACCTGGATACATGCCCGGGTGATCGCCGCCGGCGTTCCCCGAAACATCCCCACCTCCTTTGCTTCCACCACGGCCTGGATGCTCACCCCCTCCACGCTTCCCCCCATGCAGCTGACCCGGCAAAGGATACCGGCCATCCGCAGGTCGGAAGGGATCACCGTCGCCCGCGACTGGCCACTGCAGCCACAGCCCGTCACCATTCCGGCGAACAGCCAGGCGACCATTCTGTTCGATCAAACGTCGCTTACCAACGCCTATCCATATCTTGTCTTCAGCGGAGGACGGAATGCCCGGCTCTCCCTGACCTATGCGGAGGCCCTGTATTCGCACGTTCCGATAAAAGGCAACCGATCCGAGATAGAGGGTAAGATCTTCATCGGACGAAAGGACAGCATCCTTTCCGATGGAGGCGACAGACAGGTCTTTACCACGCTGACCTGGCGAACCTGGCGCTATATCCAGCTAAGGGTCATCACCGGCGACCAGCCCCTGGTATTGAACGATATCTACGGGACATTTGTCGGATACCCGTTCGAACAAAAGGCGCAATTCAGGGCCAACCGGCCGGAGCTCGACAGCATGCTCGCCATCGGCTGGCATACGGCGCGCCTGTGCGCTATAGAAACTTATATGGATTGTCCCTACTACGAACAGCTGCAATACGTAGGCGATACGCGTATCCAGGCCCTGGTCTCGCTGTACAACAGCGGAGACGACCGGCTGGTCAAGAACGCGATCGAGCAGATAGACGAGTCGCGGCGGCCGGAAGGCGTCACGCTCAGCCGCTATCCAACGCAGATGCCTCAGCTGATCCCGCCGTTCTCGCTATGGTGGATAGGCATGCTGCATGACTACTGGCGCTATGGACGGGATACCGCCTTTGCCATCAGCAAGCTCCCCGGAACAAGACAGGTGCTGAACTTTTTCCATGGCTTTCAGCGGCCGGACGGCACCCTCCATGGCCTTCCCTACTGGACATTTACAGACTGGGTCAACAGTCCTGGCTGGGCCTCGGGTATGGCCCCTGTCGGAGCCGATGGCAGCTCGTCAGTGCTCGACCTTCAGCTCTTATGGGCCTACCAGCTGGCGGCGGAAATGGAAAGCCGCAGCGGCATGAAGGAATATGCCGCCCTCTACCGTGGCTATGCCGCCCGGCTAAAGGCTACCATCCGGGCAAAATACTGGGACAGCGGTCGCCGGCTGTTCGCTGACCGCCCGGAAAAAGACCTGTTCTCACAACACGCCAACACCCTTGCCATCCTCACCGGTGTCACGGACAGGCAGGAAGCCAGAGACCTCGCAAAAAGACTGCTGACCGACACCAGTCTCGCGCCGGCCTCCATCTACTTCAAATACTATCTGCACCAGGCGCTGACACGCGCAGGCTATGGCAACGACTATTTGCAATGGCTCGATAAATGGAGGGAGAACATTGCGCTGGGTATGACCACATGGGCCGAGATGTCGGATGTGAAGGCCTCGCGCTCGGACTGCCACGCCTGGGGCGCCAGTCCGAATATCGAATTTTTCAGGACCGTCCTTGGCCTGGATAGCGAGGCTCCCGGCTTTACCCGTATCAGGGTCGAACCCCACCTGGGCAGCCTCCAAAAGGTCAGCGGAAGCATGCCCCACCCGAACGGAACGCTATCCGCCTCCTATCAGCTGAACAACGGCAAATGGGATATCACCCTCGAGCTGCCCGCCGGCACAAGCGGTCGCTTCCTGTGGAAAGAAAAAGAATATCCGCTGAAGGCGGGTAATAATACGTTTAAATCACTTTGACAATGAAACATACACTTTACCTGCTAACCGGCTCATTGAGTCTCCTGCTTTCCTGCAACACGCAAACTACCGCTACCCTGCGGCTCAACGGTACCTGGCGGCTTATCTCGGGGACAACGATCACAAAGGGCGTCAGCACCGTCACCGACTATACGAAAGACAGCCGGTTCATCAAGATCATCAACGACGACCACTTCGCCTTCCTGAAACACGATCTCAACAGCCCGAAAGACTCGTCCAATCATTTCGACGCGGGCGGCGGCGCCTATACCCTGACCGGCAACCAATATACCGAGCACCTCGACTATTACAGCGACCGCAACTGGGAGGGGAAGCCCTTTCAATTCACAGTCACCATCAGTAATGACACGCTGATCCAGCGGGGAATGGAAAAGGTCGAGAACGAAAATATCGACCGCGAGATCATCGAACGCTATGTCAGGGAAAAATAATTATCTATGCGAACCAGGTGCTTGTTGGCAATCAGCCTTCTGCTCATATCCACTCTTGTCCGGGCGCAGATCAGTGTCGTTGATAGCGTCACCCTGGGCGTCCCCGCCCGATATGGTCTCGACAGGCTGAACGCCGAACTAAAGGCCAGACATATTACGCAATACCATATCTCGGTCGCCCGTACAAAAGGGCTGCCCGAATCCCTGTCTATCCGGCACAGAGGGAACGAACTGATCATCGGCGGATCCGACGATACCGGCATCATGTATGCCCTGCTCGAGGTCGCCCGCCAGCTGCGCCTTGGGACCCCGTTAAAAGACATAAAGGACGCCAAAGAATCGCCCGACCTCCGCGACCGCGCGATCTCCATCTACACGATGAACCGCGCCTACTGGGAAAGCCGCTTCTATGATGAAAAATACTGGGCCCGCTACCTGGATATGATGGCCGAGAACAGGTTCAACTCGCTGGTCGTGATCTTCGGCTACGAGAATGGCGGCTTCCTGGCCCCCTGCTATCCTTATTTCTTCAACGTCGACGGCTATCCAGACGTCCGGATGGTTGGGCTGAGCGAACAGGACCAGCAGCGCAACCTGGCGGCCATCCGCCGGCTGATCGAAATGGCGCATGCCCGCGGTATCCGATTGACGGCGGGCATATGGGACCATATCTACCGCGGCGGCGTACAGGGCGGAGGCATACCCGGCAACGAAAAGGCGCCCGACCACCCGACTCCCGGCCTGGTATGGGGAGTCACCGCCGACAACCTGACCGCCTATACGAAGGCTGCGCTGACGCAGTTCATCCAAAAGATCCCCGTAGACGCCATCCAGTTCCGCATGCACGGGGAATCAGGCTTGAAAAAAGACGAGGAAGATGCCTTCTGGTCTGACGTCTTCGCCATGATCAAACAGACCAAACCCGACCTCCGCATCGACATGCGCGCCAAAGAGCTGCCCCCGACCGTCATAGAAAGCGCCATCCGGTCGGGTATAAAATTCAGGATCGATACAAAGGTCTGGATGGAGCAAATGGGTCTCCCCTATCACCCCACCCGCATCAATCCTGAAAAAAGCTATATCCGCCACAGCTATGGCGACCTTTTGCGCTATCCAAAAAAATATACTATGCAGTGGCGGCTATGGACCGGTGGAACCAGCCGGATCCTGCTGTGGGGCGACCCCGAATATGCCCGCCGGATGGTGGGCAGCGCCCATCTCTATGACGGCGACGGACTGGACGTCAACGAGCCGCTGGCCACGAAGATGGAAGCCCAGCCCCACGACGCCAAACCGTTCGACCTCCTGCAGCCGCAGCACCGGTATTACGAATATGAGTTCGAACGCTACTGGCATTTCTTCCAGGTATTCGGGCGCATGGCTTATAATCCCAATACACCATCAACTGTCTGGGACAAAGAATTCGAAAAACGTTTCGGAAGCACCAACGGCCCCCTTGTGGAAGCCGCCCTTCACCGCGCCAGCGGCATTCTGCCCCGCATCATCGCCTCCTGTTATCCATACGACCATTTCCCTACGACCCGGGGCTGGCCGGAGAAGCAAGCCCTGGGCTTCCTGCCTGCCTATGCCGACGCCGAAGGCAGCGACCTCTGCCAGTTCGCCACATTCGACGAAGAGGCCCGCCTGCTGCTCGACGGGGGTTCAACCGCGAAGATCCTTCCCTCAGCCAACAGCCAGTGGTTTGAAATGACGGCCGCCGACATACTCTCGCTGATAGGACGTGTACACCAGGAACCTAACAAAGAGCTCGCGTCAACGCTCACCGACCTGCGCATTCTCGCCAACCTGGCGCTATTCCACGCCCGGCGCATACCCGCAGCTGTGTGGTACCGGCTCTACGTACACACGGACGACGTCTCTGCGCTGGACTCTGCAATGAAGAACGAATCCAACGCAATCGAAGCCTGGCGCCAGATCGTGGCCGCCGCCGGAGACTATTATGCCGACGATCTTCAGATGGGAGTGCAGTCCGCAGGGCTCACAGGACACTGGAAGGACGAACTCGTCAAGCTGAGCGGAGAATGGAAGCTGCTGCTACAGGAGCGCACGCACCGCGACACCTCCGCCAGGATCGTAAAGTCCCCGGCCTACCCGCGGCAGCGAGCAGGATCATTCGACGAGCTGTTTAATGTTCGGTTATCCGTCCCCGATAGTAGCCCCGCTGGCCAGCCACTAACCATCCGGATAACCGCCTCGGCAACCGCGGGTCTGCAGGGACTGCGTTGCTGCTACCGGGCCGTCAACCAGCAGCTGGAATACAAGACCATCCAAATGACCGCCGGACAAAGGCCGGGAGAATACACCGCTACGATACCCGCGGAGGCCATCGACCCGACCTATGACCTCCAGTATTACATCGAGCTGACGGATAAAAAAGGAAATGGACGCGTCTACCCCGACCTTAACAAAGAAACGCCGTATAAGATCATCCGGCTGATCCGGGAACAAAAATTGCGGCCGTAGGCAAAAAACTCTTATGGAAGCCACTAGCAGATCCCGCGCAGTCCGATTCGATCAATTCGGAGACGTCAACGTATTGAATTTAGTGGAAGTCGACAGGCCCGTTCCGGAAAAAGGACAGGTCCTGGTCAGGGTCAGGGCAGCCGGCATCAATCCCGGCGAATCCAGCATCCGCGAAGGTAAACTGGCCACGAAATTCCCCACCTCCTTCCCCTCGGGAGAAGGCAGCGACCTCGCCGGCACGGTCGAAGAAGTAGGAAAAGGCGTGCGGCATATCAAAAAAAGCGACGAGATCATCGGTTTTACCGACAGACGCGCAAGCCACGCGGACTATGTGATAGTAGACGCCGACCACCTGGTGCCCCGTCCGGCAAATGTCCCCTGGGAGCAGGCGGGCGCGTTGTTTGTTGTCGGCACCACCGCTTACGCCGCCGTAAAGGCCGTCGGCCTCAAACCCGGAGACACCGTCGTGGTATCCGGCGCATCGGGAGGAGTCGGCTCGGTTGCGGTACAGCTGGCAAAGAACGCCGGCGCCACCGTCATCGGCCTGGCAGGAGAAGATAGTCACGAATGGCTGTCCCGCTATGGCGTCATCCCCATCGACTACGAAGCCGAAGGGCTGGCCGATCATATCCGGAACGTCGCCAATGGGAAGATCGACGCCTTCATCGATACACACGGCAACGGCTATGTGCAGCTCGCGATCGACCTGGGCGTCTCGCCCGACCGCATCGACACGATCATGGATTTCGAAGCGGCAAAAAAATACGGCGTAAAGACAGACGGTAACCAAAAAGGGGCGTCCGCCGAAGTGCTGGCCGAGCTCGCCGAAGCCATCGCGACGGGCCGGCTCGAAATACCGATCGCCGGCGTCTATCACCTGGCCGATGTACGCGAAGCCTATAAAGAACTGGAAAAAAGACACACCCACGGCAAGATCGTGCTGGTGCCGTAGGTCTACTGCTGCCCGCTACCCCCTACGCGACTCTGCTCATCGCTGGCGCCGCTATTCCTCCGCTGTGGCTGCCCCCCCGTGGTCCTGCCCAGACGATAGACGAATGTAAAGATGATCCGCCTGTTATCCCAGATACCGTGATCATTGAGCACCCCCTTGGCCAGCACCGTATGCGAGCTGAAGCTCATCAGGTAAAAGGGGTCCCGCAGATTCAGCTTTACCGATCCCTTTCCATCCAGGACCTGTTTGGAACCGCCCAGCGAGAACATCCCCCTTCCGTCAGCGAGCTGCATGCCGTTGATATAGTCCTGCGCATAATAAAAGGCGCTGACCTCCGCCGACCACCCTTTCCTGAATTTGTACTGGCTGTTGAAATTGGCGTTGAAAGAGGTATAGCTGACGTCGATCGCCGTGCTGTCGAATGCCCCCGCATAATGGTGATTGTAGATATTGATAAAGGCGTTCAGCATCCAGGCCTGGGTCAGCTGCCGGCTATAGTTGATGGACAGGCCGATCTGCCGCTCGGCAGCAAAATTGCGAGTGGTCCCCACCGTCGTATAGTTGGAATCTCCCGGCTCCTTGAAGGTGAGCTGAGCCTCGTTCATGATATCGGTGGTCCTGGTATAGTTGGCAGAGACATTCAGCTGCCCTTTGAAGTTATAGCTGAGCTCGATATTGTTGCTGAACTGCGGCTGAAGATTGGGATTCCCCTCCTCATAGTTATACCTGTCCAGCTGAAACCGGAATGGATTCAGGCTCTGATACGACGGCCGCTCGATCCTCCTGCCGAATGATATTCCGAAAGTATTATCGTCATTGGTCTTATAGGTAAAATACGCCGTCGGGAACAGCTGGAGATAATTCCTTTTGAACCGCATGTCCTTCACGGTCTGGTCGCCCTGGGTATTCGTCTGCTCTGCCCTCACCCCAAGCTGCATCGAAAATTTCTTAATGGTCTGGCGCCAGCTGACATAAGCAGCGTTGATATTCTCTTTATAGATAAAATGATTGCTGATCGAGGTATCCGCCACCCAGCTCTTCAGCGTATTATCATATAACGTATAGATCGCGTTATTGTCGGTCTTTACGTAGCTGGACTTGATACCCGCCTCGAATGTCGCGTTGTTGCCCAGCACTTTCTTATAGTCGCTCTTGAAGCTATAGATATCGATCAGCGAAGGCAGCCGGCCGTTCAGCAGGTACGGAGCGTCGGAAGCCTGTTTGTTGGCATTGTAGAGGTAGTTGTCCGAGGTCAGCAAACCCTGCGTGTTGTAGAAGATATAGTCGGCGTCCGCGGACAGCTCGCTGCCTTTTGTGTCCAGCTTGCGGACATAGTTGGTATTAAAGCCGACATGGGTCTCGGGAGTCTTGTTCAACGACTGCGCGACATTGTACTGGACAAAATTGTGGAGGCTGTCGTAAAAATTGGTGGTAGTACCGGACGCATACCATTGTTTGTCGACCGTACCGTTGACCGAAAAGCCCAGCGTCGTATTCTTGTCCGCGAAATAGTCGACCCCGGCCCGGAAATTATGTCCCCTGTCGGAATACCGTCCGTAGGTGTGCGCCTGGCTGTACCGGTCGAATGGAGTGGATGCATTCTCGCGCTGGCTGTTGTTGTTGTGGTTATCGCCGAAGCCATCCCACCAGGCGTAGCCATAGTTGCCATAGACGTTGAACTTCCCCTGGCGCCAGTTGAAGTTGAAATTGTTGGGGCTTTTAAAATACCGGGCGATGATCGCGCTCAGCGTGATCGACGCATTGAAGCCGTTGTTCTTGTTCTTCTTTGTCACCAGGTTGATGATCCCCGAGTTACCCGCAGCGTCATACCTGGCGGGCGGCTGGGTCATGATCTCGACCTGGTCGAGCTGGCTGGCGGGCATGTTCTTCAGGTAATTGGCGAGGTCCTGCGCGCTCAGATATGTGGGCTTGCCGTCGATCATCACGATCACCCCCGCCTTGCCCCTGAGGCTGATCTTCCCGTCATTGTCCACCGTTACCCCGGGGGACTTCTCCAGCACTTCCAGGGCCGTAAGCCCGCCATTGGTGGGTGAAGCGTCCACATTGACTACCGTCTTGTCGATCTTATTCTCTATCGGCGGCCGGCTGCCGACTACCGTCACCTGCCCCAGCGCCGTCCCCGCAGCCGGCTGAAGACGAACGACATTTACCGACAGCGACGGTTTACTTTCTGTCAGCTCCATCGGCTGACTGGACCAGGCCACAAATCCGATATGTGTAACGGAAAGACGATATTTCCCGGGGGAGACATTCACAAAAACGAACCGGCCATCCGGCCCGGTGCTGATGGTCCTGAAGGGCACCGAATCCTTCCCTTTCAAAAGAGAGACCGAGACCGCATCCATACCTTTTCCATCCGCGTCTTCGATCCTTCCACTGATCTCTCCCGCCGGTCGCTGGGCGAAGACGGCCAGCGTCAGCAGCTGCAGGACAAAAAGGATAGTTAGTGCTCTCATTTCGCAGGTGAATTGGATGCAAAACTCTCAGGATTTCCCAAAACTTAAAGCCAAAACGGGACAAGAGGAAATAAAACATAGGTAACCGGCACAAAAAGAGACGACCCTTAATAAAGAATGTTGCATCTTTATTATGCTTATGGAAATTAAAATACTTTGCCCTGTCTGGGGACATGAACATATACCGATCGAGGATTTTGCGCTAAGAGTCAAGGAGGCGGGATTCGACGGCCTCGACACCTGGGTGCCGGAGGACAGGCCCGGGAGACAACGGCTGCACCAGACGATAAAAGAGCTGGGCCTTGTATGGGTATCCCATCAGTGGCAGGCTAAAGGCGACACGCCCCGGGCCTTTCAGGACTCCTTCCGCCACTACCTGGATATCAGCGCAGAAGGCGATCCATTGTTCATCAACTGCCACACGGGAAAGGACTATTTCTCCTTTGAGCAGAACCTGGCCCTGATCGACGCCGCCACCGCATTCGCAAAAGAGACCGGACACCTGGTCGTCCACGAGACCCACCGCGGCCGCGTCGGATTTCACCCGGCTTCGGCGATGGACTATTTCAGGGCCCGGCAGTTCCCCATTACCGCCGATCTATCGCACTGGACCTGCACAACAGAAAGCTTTTTGGAGAATTTTTCCGAAGCCGTGGACGAAGCCATCCGCCGCACCCATCATATCCATGCGCGCGTAGGCTTCGAAGAGGGGCCACAGATCGGCGACCCCCGTGCCCCGGAATGGCAGCCTGCCCTGGATCATTTTCTTGGCTGGTGGGACCGTATGGTGGAAAGCCGTCGCCAGGCCGGCGCCCCCCTGCTGACCATCACAGCGGAGTTTGGCCCTCCCCCGTACCTGCCGACGATCCCATTTACCCGCCAGCCGGTCGCCGACCAGTTTGCGATCAATAAATATATGAAAGACCTTCTAAGGGAAAGATACGCTACTCCTTCTTCCCCCGGTAGGATCTAGGCGAAACACCCTGTTTGTTCTTGAACAGTTTTGAAAAATAAAATACGGAATCGAAGCCCAGGCTATACGCCACTTCGGTGACGTTGAGGTTGGTCGTGCTCAGCAGCTCGCGGGCCTTGTCCAGCCGCAGGTTGAGATGATACTGGTGCGGCGCCTCGCCCGTAACTTCCTTGAATAGTTTTCTGAACTTCGAATAGCTCATCGGCAGCTGCCGCATAAGCTCCTTTATATCAAGCGGCGACTCCAGGTTCTCCCTGAAATAGAATTTGGCCTTCTCGACGGCCTGCGCGTCCTCGTCGTCCACCATATTTGTATGGGCGCATAAGGCGTGCACCAGTCCGAGTATCTGAAGGGTGATCCCCGAGATCACCTGGTGGTAGCCGGGCGATCCCGAACGCACCTCTTCCAGTATCCGCCTGACCTGCGTCAGCAAAGAATCATTCTTCCCCGGGCTGACCACCGGCTGCGAAGGGCTGAAAAGCCCTTTGTTCATCAGCTCATCGGGATAGCTGCCCCGAAAACCGATCCAGTATTCCTCCCATCCGGATCTCGGATCGGGCTTATAACGGTGCCAGACACCGGGAAAGAGAAAAAAGCAGGTCCCCGCCTCAACCTCTACCGAAGGACTCAGCGCCGATTCGAAGACCCCCTTTCCTTTGGAGATAAAAACAAGATAATACCCATTGAGTATGCGCCCCTTGTTCCAGGTGAACGAATGGGTCAGCGGATGTCCCTGGTTGTGAGGATAGTCCTGGTTGGCTTGGATCCTGGAATAGCCGACAGTAGTAACATAGAATCCCCAGGTCTCCTCCAGCTCGGTTATGGCAAGGTACTTATGGAAGTTATTCATGGTTATCCTGAAAAATATCAAAAAGTATAAAAACCAAAAAAAAATTTACATGGATGGGGTGTGCACCCGGGCATATATTTGAATCGAAGACCTAAACATCTCAACTCAAAACAACTGTTATATGAAAAGACTTATTCTTTCACTGTGCGCAGTATGCTGTTACTGCCTCACGATCGCACAATCTTCCCCGCAGACCGTCACCGGGTCAGTGGACCTGGGCGCCGCTTCCGGTGACCTGTCAGGCACTACCGTGCTGGTCAAGGGCTCCCAAAATGCCGTCACAACGGACGCCACCGGTCATTACAGCATCAGCGCTGCGCCCTCGGCAACGCTGGTCTTCTCACACGTCGGCTATAGATCGATGGAAATAAAGATCGACGGCCGTTCTATCGTCAACGTTACCCTTACGACTGCAGCGGGCAACCTCGACCAGGTGGTGGTCGTCAGCTATGGCAAGCAACGCCAGCGCGATATTACGGGCTCCGTCGTCAAGGTCGACGCAAACGCGGTTCAGGACGTCGCCGCCACTGAGTTTGGACAAAAGCTGCAGAGCAAGGTCGCCGGCCTCCAGGCAACCCTGAGCAGCGGCATGCCCGGCCAGGGAATGACCTTCCGCATCCGCGGCGCGGCCTCACTCGGCTCGGGCAACCAGCCCCTTATCGTCGTCGACGGCCAGCCCATCAGCAGCGATATCACCGGCGGCACCGGGGACGCCCAGCTGATCAGTCCCGACGAAATAGAGTCCTACAGCGTACTGAAGGACGCAGCAGCGACCTCCCTGTACGGTAGCCGGGCCGCCAACGGCGTCATCATCATTACGACCAAACAGGCGAAGCTCGGCAGGACCGCCGTCTCCGCCAACGCCTACTACGGCCTGCAGACGATCCCGCAGCGAGGCCGCCCCAATCTGATGAACGCCCGTGAGTTTGCGACCTTTATGCAGGGATACTACCAGGATAAGATAAAATACGAGAACTGGGTCAACCCATTGACAGGGACGGCAACGGTCCCCGCCGACTATGCGAACCCTTCACAATACGGTCAAGGCACTGATTGGTACAACACTGTACTCCGTACCGCCCCAATGGAGAACTATGCGATCAACATCTCCTCCGGCAACGACAAGGTCTCTTCCAGCACGACCTTGAATTATTTCAACCAGCAGGGCGTCCTGTACAACACCGGCGTAAAACGCTACGCCTTCCGGACGAACAACGAGTACCGCCCCATCAGCCAGGTAAAAATAGGTCTCAACCTGGCCCCTACCTACCAGATCGATCACAATACCCGCGGCGGCGCGCTCGCGATCAACGGCAACCGCCAGGTCCTCAGCGGCGCAGACATCAGCTCGCCCCTCATTGCGCCAAGGGCATCAGACGGCAGTTTCAATCTGAAGACCAGCTCCTACGGCATGTACGCCCTGCCTAACTTCTACCAGCAGCTGCTGCAGATGGACAACGACATGAACACGCTCCATATCCTGGCCAACGCCTATGTGGACCTGGAGATCATCAAAGGGCTACACGCCAAAACGACCATCAACGGCGACCTCTTCACCCAGGACTTCAACGCCTACTACGGCACGCAGTTCGGGACCTTTGGCACACCCCCTCCCCGCGCCAACAGCTCGTCCCTTGCACAAAACAGCTCGAACAATACGTATTCCTGGCTCAACGAGAATACGCTGGACTATACGCACTCCTTCGGAGAGCATAACCTGGACGTCCTCGCCGGCTACACCACCCAGAAATGGAACCAGAACATCCGGTCGATCAACGGCACCGGTTTCGCCAACGACGCCGTACCCTGGATCTCCGGCGCTACCAGCACCACCGGCTCGAGCAATAATGCCTCATGGACGGTCGCCTCAGCGTTGGCCAGGGTCAACTACGACTATAAGAAGAGATACTACCTCTCCGGCACTATCCGCAGTGACGGCAGCTCGCGGTTTGGCGCCAATAAGAAATACGGCACCTTTCCCTCCGTCTCGGCAGGCTGGGTCGTCAGCGACGAGGGCTTCTTCCCTACCTCGCACATCATCAGCTTCCTAAAGCTGAAAGGCAGCTATGGTCTGACCGGCAATTTCAACGTCGGCAACTATACGTCGATCTCCCAGCTGACACCCACGAATTATGTCTTCAACGGCGCTACCAACTTAGGGGAGTCGGTCACGGTCCTGGGCAATCCCAATCTTACCTGGGAACAGTCCAAACAGACCGACGTCGGGCTCGAAGCCAATTTCCTGAACAACCGGATCAGTTTTAGCTATGACTATTACAACAAGCAGACGGAGGGAATGCTGTCCACCCTGCAGCTGCCCTATGCCTCGGGCTTTACATCGATGTCGTACAACGTAGGGACCTTCCGGATGTGGGGGCACGAATTCATGATCAGCACCAAAAACCTGGTCGGCAGCTTCACCTGGAACACAGACTTCAATATTGCTTTCAATGACAACAAAGTATTGAAGCTCGTGAACAATACTCCCATCGGCGGGGTCGGCCGGTACAACGACTACAACCGGACAGCGGTCGGTCACCGCATCGGCGAACTCTACGGCTATGTATTCCAGGGACTGTATATGAACCAGGCGGACTTCGACAAATATCCGCATGAGTCGACCTCTGCCGTCGGAACAGCCCGGATGAAGGACGTCAACGGTGACGGTAAGATCGATATCGGCGACGAGACCTTTATCGGCAACCCCAACCCGAAATTCGTCGTTGGCATCACCAACAGCTTTACCTGGAAGAATTTCGACCTCAATATCATCGCGGGCGGCCAGGTTGGCAACAAGCTCATGAACACCAACCTGCAAAATCTCCAGAACCTGGACGGCATCTTCAACATCAACAAGGACATGCAGTACCGCTGGCGCTCTGAGCAGGACCCCGGCAACGGGAAAGTGCCCAGGACCAAATCAGGCACTACCGAGCTCTATCGCCTCACCAACACGAACTGGGTATTCAGCGGCGACTACCTGAGCATCCGCAACGTCGCCCTGGGCTATACGTTCCAGCAACGTCAGCTGCGTTACATAAAAGGAGTACGCCTATACGCCAGCGTGCAGAACGCCTTTATGTTCACAAAATATCCTGGCCAGAACCCGGAGGTCAACGACAACAAGGACAGCCAGACCACTGCGGGCACTGACAACGGCTCCTACCCCGTTCCCCGCACTGTCCTGTTCGGCGCCAACATTAACTTCTAAAAAGACTCATATATGAAACACTATATAATCATCATTGCAGCCCTGGTAATTTCCGCCACTTCCTGCAAAAAGGACTTTCTCACCAAATATCCGGAAGGCACCATCAACGTGGGCAATTTCTATAAGACGGTCAACGATTTCCAGGAAGCGCTGACGGGGGCCTATACCCCGCTGCGGGACGCCGCCAACAACGCCTTCTACATCGAAGAGATGAGGGCCGACAACACGTACTACACCTATAATCCCAAGGACCGCGGCAGCGTCGCAGCCGAACACATCGCGGATTTTCTCGACGACGTCTCGGACGGTGTTCCCGGCTTGAACTGGATCGCCGGCTTCAATGGCATCAACCGCTGCAACATGATCCTCGACCAGCTGCAGGGCGCCACCATTTCGGATTCCGTCAAAAAGGTCATCACCGGCGAGACCAGGGCCCTCCGCGCCCACTACTATTTCGAGCTGGTACGTCTCTTCGGAAAGCTGCCACTGTACCTCCACGCGACAAAAGACAACAGCACTGCATTTATTCCCCGGTCGACGGTAGACAGCGTCTTTAATCAAATCATCGCCGACTTTACCGACGCGCTGAGCAACCTGCCGGCGCCGACCTTTTCGTCCGGCGGCATCCAGTCCGGCCATATCACCAAAGGCATGGCCGCAACCGAGCTGGGCCTGGTCTATCTCACGCGGCAGCAATGGGATAAGGCGACGCCGCTGCTGCAATCGGTCACCCAGATGGGATATGCGCTCCTGCCTAACTATGCCGACGTATTCACCACTGCCAACGAGAACAGCAAAGAAGCCATCTTTGAGGTACAGTACAAGGCCGGCACAGACGGGCAGTCCAGCCCCTTTATCTTCCGTTGCATTCCCGCGACGCCACACACGCTCAACATCCTGGGCGTGGACTACAATACCAGCAACTCTAACTACGGCGGCTGGAATGTCCCCACCCAGAACCTCATCAACGACTATGAGCCGGGAGACAAGCGGCTCGACGCCAGCATCGCCGTCGTAAAAGGACATCTGGACGCCAACACCGACTTTCAGCCCGACAGCATTGCCAGTATCCTGAGCCCTGCCACACCAGGCGAACAATCCCGTAACTTTATCCGGAAATACTTTCATCCGCCCTATAACCTTGAGAAAAACACCGACCAGGACTGGTACTGGTACCGCTATTCAGACGTCCTGCTGATGCTGGCCGAATCGCTCAACGAACAGGGGCAATCCGGCCCAGCCCTGCCTTATCTCAACCAGGTCCGCCAGCGGGCGGGGCTCACCCCCTCCGCCGAGACGGACCAGACAGCGCTCCGCAAGCTCATCTACCACGAACGGAGGATCGAGCTCGCGTTCGAGAACCACCGCTGGTTCGACCTTATCCGCACCGGCCAGGCCGTTTCCGTGATGAATGCCTATGGGATCGCCCAAAAAGCTACTTATTCTTATCTGTTACCCTCTGCCTATACTGTCACTAACGACCGATTGATCTATGCCGTACCTTTCAGGGAGACACAGGTCAACCCGGCGCTCGGGCAGAATCAGGGCTATTAACCGGACGGAGTCCGCCCGAGGGGCAATAGTTAGCGTCAAACTTTCAAAATAAACACACCGCATGAACTACCAGCTGACAACAGCGCAAATCGATTCCTATCAGCAGAACGGCTTTCTTGTCGTCGAAAACTTCCTTTCCCCAGAAGAACTGGAGGACTGGCGCAAAAATGTTATGGAGGCTGTCCGCGAAAGAGCCGGCCAGAAAATGCCCGGCAAGGCGGGGAAGACAGGTGAAGACGACGGCATCAATGAAGACACGGAATACTTTGGAAAGGTCTTTGATCAGCTGATCAATCTGTGGCAGACCCATCAGGGAGTGAAAAGGCTGATGACCGATGCCCGTCTCGGGGAGATGGTGGCCAGGCTCTCCGGCGCGGACGGCATCCGCATCTGGCACGACCAGGCCCTCTTCAAGCGTCCCTGGGCCAACCCGACGGCCTGGCACCTGGACACACCTTTCTGGTCTTTTACCGACCGGAGCGCGCTCTCCATCTGGGTAGCGCTCGACGACGCCACCCCGGAGAACGGCTGCCTCTATTTTATCCCGGGCTCGTATAAGGGTACCCGTTTCGACAACAGGGGCATCGGCAAGAACATGGACGGGATCTTCAGCATCTATCCCGAATTGGCGACCGTCAATTCCATTTCGGCGCCGATGAAGGCCGGCAGCTGCTCATTCCACAACGGCCTCACCATTCACGGCGCGGGGGCCAATATGACCAGCGGTTACCGCCGGGCCATGACGTGCGCCTATATGCCCGATGGCAACGTCTACAACGGACAGCCCAACGTGCTACCCGACGCCTATGTAAAGACCCTGTCGATCGGCGACCCATTGAACAACGAACTCCAGAACCCTCTTATTTACCGCAAATAGACCATGGATAGAAGAACCTTTTTGCTCCGCAGCTCTATACTAACTACCGGGTACACGATCATGAATTTGGCGCCGGCCTTGGCTAAGCCGGCGCCCGACGGCAAGCCCATTCCACTCTATGAGATCTTCAAAGATCCCCAGTCCATCCACCGTCCCTTCGTGAGATGGTGGTGGAACGGGGACAAGGTCGAGAAGGACGAGATAGCACGCGAGCTCCGGCTGATGAAAGAGGCCGGCATCGGCGGCGTAGAGATCAACCCCATCAAGTTCCCACCCCGCACGGACGACCTGGGCAAACCTTCCATCCCCTGGCTAAGTCCCGAATGGGTCGACCTGCTGGACTTCACCCTGAAGGAGGCGGCATCGCTGGACATAACCTGCGATCTCATCGTCGGCTCAGGCTGGCCGTTCGGCGCGGAATACCTCGAGGGGGACGAACGGTCGCAGACCGTGGTCATCGCCACCCATAAGCTGGAAGGCCCCGACGAATATGAAGTATCCCTTTTCGACTTCTTCAAGGAAGCCGATCCAGCGGTCACCTCCCCTTTTCCGGGTCGTCTTATGGAGATCATGTCCGTCCAGTTGGCGCCCGATCCGCTGCACATCATCGGCGAGGTAAAGGACTATACGGACCAGATCAAGGGACAGACGCTCCGCATTCATATCCCCAAGGGCAAATGGGTCCTGTTCGGCCTGGTAAAGGTGAAAGGCTCGATGGAGGTCATCAATGGCGCACCCGGCGCCAACGGCCCCGTCCTCAACCACTACAATGAGGCGGCGGTAAAGAAATACCTCAACCACATGTCCGACACCATCCAAAAACAGATCGGCCCGCTGGCCGGCCGTATAAGGTCTTTCTTTACGGACAGCATGGAGCTGGAAGGGGCCAACTGGTGCTCCGACATGGAAGAGGAGTTTAAAAAACGAAGAGGCTACGAGCTGAGGCCCTACCTGCCTTTTACCATGTTCAAGACGGGGGCGATGGGCAATATCTATGACTTCGACTACGGCACGGGCCTGGACCGCGACCTCAAGGACACTATCGAACGGGTGCGGTACGACTTCGATCGGACAAAGACCGAGCTGGTCGCCGAACGATTTATAAAGACATTCAACGACTGGTGCCACGAGAACAAGGTCCTTTCCCGCGTACAGGCATATGGCAGGGGCTATCATCCCCTCGAAGGCAGCCTGACCATTGACCTTCCCGAATGCGAGACCTGGATCAAATATGGCATCGGGAAGGAATTCAGCGAAGCCGACTATCACTACGGCCGCGCCTATTCGATGATCAACAAATACGTCTCCTCGGCAGCACACCTGAAAGGAAAAAAACACATCAGCTGCGAAGAGCTGACCAACACGGATATGGTGTTCAACGCCACGCTCGAGATCCTAAAGAGCGCCGGCGACCAGAGCGCTATCTCGGGCGTGACCCATCCCGTCTTCCACGGCTTCAACTACTCACCGCCGCAGGCGCCCTTCCCGGGATGGATCCGCTATGGCTGCTTTATCAATGAACGCAACAACTGGTGGCCCTGGTTCCGCCGGTTTACCGACTACAAGGCCCGCCTCTCAGCGCTGCTGCAGCAGGGGACGATGTTCGCTGATATCGCCGTCCTTCCGCCGGTCAACGATATGTGGAGCGCCGACGGGGCCCAGAACGAGCCCTTTCCTTCCCTCATGTATCCCAGCTGGCTCCCCATGATCTGGGAAGCCATACACCAGAATGGCAGCGCCTGCGACTACGTCTCCGACCAGGTGATCCTCGACTCCGCGATCAGGAATGGCCGCCTCATCTTCGGCCCCCGCTCGTATCATACGCTGATGCTCGTCAACGTCGAACGCATGGAGCCCGAGACTGCCGAAAAGCTCTTTCAGTTCGTCTTTGCGGGCGGCCGCGTCATCTGTGTCGAGACCCTTCCCAACAGATCGCTTGGCCTCGCAGACTACCCCCGTCGTGATGCAGCCGTCAACGACTGGGTCGGTAAGATGAAGGCCATACCCGACCGCTTTATCTTCGTCCGGAAGCCCGAGAACAATTTCCTGCAGTGGTACCGCGATATCCAGCAGAAATACCAGCTGGCGCCCTATGTCCACATCGACAAGCCGACCAGCTTTGTCAGCCAGGTGAGATACCAGGCTGGTGAGACCGAGTGGCTTTTTATCGCCAGCTCAGACCTGGCCAACGAACATTCCATTACGATCCTGCCTTCAAAAGAGCTGGGCGCGGGCAAGCAGGCCTGGGTCTGGGACGCCGCAACGGGAGAACGTTATTATGTGGGCGATGGCGCCAAACCCATGACCATCGACCTGGCTACCGGGGACTCGCGGCTGATCGTCTTTGACAAGGAGAAAAAAGGGCCCGCCTGGGATCCCCTACCCGGCACCGCCGTGACGACCTTCGCCGTCAATGGGCCCTGGGACCTCGAACTGCACCACCTCGACGGCTCGGTCAGGTCGGTCACCATGTCAACCCTGACCGACCTGAAAGACGACCCGGCCCTTGCAGCCTTTTCGGGGACCGTACTGTATCGCACCACCGTCAACCCCGGGAATGGTTTGTCCTGGAAATACATCAACCTCGGAAAGGTCGCCGGCATATCGGGCCTCTCCGTCAACGGCAAAGATGCCGGCATACAGTGGTTCGGCCGTAGGGTCTATCGCATCGACGGCCTCCTGCAGTCGGGGCCAAACACCCTTGAAATAAAAGTGGTCACCACGATGGGCAATTATATGAAGACCCTGAAAGACAATGGTATCGCCCAGAAATGGACCAATGAGAAAAGACAGGACCAGCCGATACAGTCGATGGGACTGCTCGGACCGGTAATATTGTATTAATTGAACAATTCAAAGAAGATGAAATATATTCTCGTAGTCATCATGGCTTTCGCCGGTGTCAGTTTCACTGGACTCTCCGCCAGCGCGAAGGACTATCCCGCCTCGCTCTTTGGCATCCGGTCGGACGGCCTGACCCTCAATACCCGGTCGATACAATTCGCCATCGACTATGTCAACAGCAACGGCGGCGGACGCCTGGTCTTTGACGTAGGCCGCTATCTCACCGGCTCGATCCACCTCAAATCCAACGTGACCATCGTCCTGAAAGAAGGCGCCGTTCTCGTCGGCTCGCTGAATCCGTTCGACTACGACAAGCTGCTGGTAACGGCCCTGATCTTTGCCTACGACCAGCACGATATAGGCATCGAAGGGAAAGGGGTCATCGACGGACAGGGCAGACAGCTGGCGGTCAACGTCACCGACATCTACCACAAGGGGCTGATCAAAAACCTCTTCCGCAACGACCGGCCGGAAGCCGATATCCGTGCCATGCTGATCAATTTCCGGGGATGCCATAATGTGCTCATGAAGGGCGTCACCATCCGCAATGCCGCCAGCTGGGTCGAGACCTATGACCAGTGCGTCAACCTGCGGCTCGACAGCATCTATGTCGACAGCAAGGCGTTCTGGAATAATGACGGCATCGATATCGTAGACTGCGACAGTGTGGCCGTCACCAACTCCTATATCGACGCGGACGACGACGGCATCTGTCTCAAGTCCCACGACGGCTCAAAATTCTGCAACAACATCCTCATCCGCAACAATGTCATCCGCAGCAGCGCCAACGCGATCAAGTTCGGTACGGCCTCCTATGGCGGATTCCGGAATATCCGGATCTTTGGCAACAAGACATTTGACACCTACCGTTCGGCGGTCGCCCTCGAGGCCGTAGACGGCGGCTTTGTCGAGAACGTGGAGATCGACGGCCTGACGGGCATCAATATCGGCCATGCCATCTTCCTCCGCATCGGGGAAAGAGTAAAAGGCAAAAAAGGAAGGATGGAGAATATCCGGATCCGCAACGTCAGCATAGATATCTCCGCCGGCAAACCCGACGCGGGCTATGACTACGAAGGTCCTATCGAGGACATGCCCCGGAACGTCTCGCCCATCGTCATTGCCGGCATGCCCGACGCCCTGATCAGCAAAGTCTCGCTGGAGAATATAGACATTAAATACCCGGGCGGAGGCAATCCGCTGTTCGCCAGGGTCGACCTCGACTCCCTGGACAAAGTGCCCGAACGACCCGAGGCCTACCCCGACTTCTCGATGTTTACCGAGCTTCCCGCCTGGGGCGCCTATATCCGGCACGCGCAGGACGTCAACTTCAGCAACGTAAGCCTGTCGGCAAAGAAAAAGGACTACCGGACGGCGATCGTCCTGGACGACGTCAGAAACTCGGCCTTCACCTCGGTAAAAGTGACGGAGCCATCCAGGAAGCAACCCATCTTCCAGCACAGGACCACCGGGATCACGATCAAATAATTTACCGACCGGTCGCCGCCGGACTACCACGCCTTAGTCGATCGCGCCATTGGCGTCGCCGGGTCGAAGGCGATATCCTCCCTGATCCTGCGCAGGTCCGACGGACGAATGCGGGAGTCCGCAGAAATACGTGTAACCATTGTATAAAATTAATGGACATCCCTAACTTAACCGAGGGTTAACAACAACCAGTTAAAAATCTCACAGACAAATCGCAAATTTGTAATATCTTATATTTGGGATGATCAGCCGGCCGCCGGCGCCATCCACGACAGGCTCTCAACAACAGCACGAATATACCTCCGACGATCTCCGCATGCACCATTCCCAACCAGGGAATTCACGACAACCTGTTCACAGAAGCTAACCCAATATGCACCAACTGGCCCCCACGACCCGTCCGTACCTGCGTTTAAAAAAGATAGCCGGCCTCCTGATCGCCGGACTGTATTTTTTCTGTCCCGGAACAAATGCGCAGGTACTCTCGCTCCCGCATGCTTACGCCCACAACGACTACTGGCACAAGCGCCCGCTGCTGGACGCCCTCGACAATGGATTTACGCACGTAGAGGCAGACATTTATCTCAGGCATTCCCGTCTGATCGTGTCGCACAACCCGCCCTTTCTGGGACACAGACGGACGCTGGAGGAACTCTACTTCCGGCCCCTGCTGCAGCGATTTGCAATGGACGGCGAAAGCCGGCAATCCCCGCTGGACACTATCGTGCTGATGATCGACATCAAATCGAAAGGCGTAAGGACCATCAAGGCGCTGAACAAGCTGCTCGATAAGTACAGGCCGGTGCTTTCCAGCTGCGAGGACGGCAAGCTGACCATCCGGAACATCACCCTTGTCATCACGGGCCATCGCCCCATGGGCTGGCTCGAACAAGGCGGGCCAAGATACTTATTCGTAGACGCCGACCTCAACCGGCTCGATCGCCAGCAGAACCTTCCCGACCTGTATTTTACCGCCAGCTGCAGATATTCCCGCCTGATCAGCTGGAAAGGAAAGGGACAGATACCTTCCTCCGATCAGCAACGGCTGACGGCGCTGGTGGACCGTGCCCATGCGATTGGCGCCAAGGTCCGGCTCTGGGGTTCCCCCGACAAGACACGTGTATGGAATTTCCTGATGAGCTGCGGTGTCGACCTGATCAATACCGACAGACTGGTCGCTCTGAGGGACTATTTCATGCGGAATAATAATCCGGACGACCACAGCGAAGTCGAGCTGTCGCCCGGCCAGTAGGTCAGCAGCTATCGCTTCACGATCGACCTGACCCTTTCCACCACCTCATCCGGGAACAGGCTCGCTATCGAATTCAGCATTCGCCTGGCCTTCTGCTCCAGGAATAGCCCGTTGGATGGCTTTACCTCTTTCCCGAAATATTTGCTCCTGATCTTCTCCCCCGTGACGATATTGTCGATGTCAGGGATGTAGAGCTTGTTGATCGCGATGTCCGACAGTCTGGGGACATAATACATGCAATCCTCAAAATAGTAGTGGGTGACCTGTGAATAACGGGTCGATCCGGGTTTCAGGATGGGATTCCCGCCGTGCAACAGATTGGCTGACCAGATGATGGCCTGCCCCTTCGGGATATTCAGGGTATGCTTTTCAAGCTTTAGCGAATCGATCACCTTCTTTATAAATTCGGGGTAATTTTTCGCATATTCCATCATTGTCTTTTTGACCCGAAGACTGGAGGCTTTTACCCCGAAATCGATCATCTCATAAAAAGGCAGCTTGTGGCTCCCGGGATAATAATGCAAGGGACCGTTGAAGTCGTTGATCTCCTCCATGGCTACCCACACTCCGCACATAAAGCGCTGGGGGATCGAACCGAAGTGGATGAGATCGGAATGCGTATCCTGCTGCGTGCCCTCGCAAAAGCTCAGGGTCTGGAATGGGATCGGCCCACGCTGATATAGCATCTGCACCTTCTTCATGATATTTGCGTGCGCCGCTATCTGCTGGACGGGAGGGCAAAACCTCCAGGCGTCCTGGACGCGCTTGTCGTTGCCTTTTATCTTTTCAAACCGGGGTTTCATCTGCTCAACCGCCTCGTCCAGCAGGCTTTCAGGTAACTCCGGGTCAAAGATGATGTAGCCGTTGTCGGCGTATGATCGGACAAACGCCTTCTCCTCTTCAGTAAGACCGGAATCCTCCAGCCTTTTTTCAAAAAATGGAGAATCTATCCACGGCAAATTCGAATCGGGGAAATTCATATTAAAAATTACGGTGCGCTAATATAACACATTTCGACACTAATTTTCCTGCTTCCGTTGCATCCTTTTCAAAAATTTTAACCCCGGCATGGTCCAATTAGCCGTCTCCAGGGTCCTGAAAACAAGCCTTTCAGGGGGTTGTTTTGGACTGGCCAAATCGCTAACTTTATCCAAAGATCTGCCATGAAACACGTATCGCTGCTCATACCCGAGGGAGAGCCCACACTCAGCTGCATTGTCCTGGCCTACGAGATACTATCCGCGGCTAACGAGTATTACAACACGCATAAAGGGAGAGCGCCTGTTTTCAGGGTCGAGCTTGTAGGCGAAACCCGAAAGAGCCGGCTTCGGGCAGGTCCATTCTCCGTACAGCCGGAAAAACACTATAAGGAGATCGGCAGGACCGACCTCGTGATCGTACCGGCCATACACGGCGACTTCGACGGGATACTAAAAAGGAACAGGGCCCTTATCGGCTGGGTCAAAGAAGAGTACCTGGCCGGCGCCGAAGTAGCCAGTCTCTGCACCGGAGCTTTCCTCCTCGCTTCCACCGGTCTGTTGCAGGGCAAGCAATGCTCTACCCACTGGGAGGCCTCCAACGAATTCAGGCAGCTGTTCCCATCCGTGGACCTGACGACGGAGAAGCTGATCACCGACAACAATGGAATTTATACCACCGGCGGCGCCATCTCCTCCATGAACCTCGTCCTGTACCTGATCGAGAAGCACTACGACCGGGAAACGGCGATCTATATCGCCAAGCGCTTCCAGATCGACATCAACAGGAGCAGCCAGTCTCCCTTTACCATCTTCATCGGTCAGAAGGACCATGAGGATAATGAAATAAGAAAGGCGCAGCTGTTCATGGAGAACAACGTCGGCGAAAAGATACTGGTGTCCGAACTGGCCGATAAATTCGCCATTGGCCGGCGGCACTTCGACCGGCGTTTTATCAAAGCTACCGGCAACACTCCCGCGGAATATTTACAACGGATAAAGGTCGAGGCCGCCAAAAAAAGCCTCGAGACAACGCGTAAAACGATCAATGAGGTCATGTACGACACCGGCTACTCCGACATAAAAGCCTTCCGCGAAGTATTTAAAAAATATACCGGCCTGTCGCCGCTGGAATACCGGAACAAATACAACAAAGAGGCGATGATGGATTATCTTTGAAGCATGACAAGACGTGTATCCTTAGCTATACTATTATTCGTTACGACTGCCTTCATCCGGCAGACCGAACCCTGGACACCAGCCCAGCTGCTGGAACCTTCCGAACTGGCCGCAAGGATAAGCCATCCTTCCGGCAACCCGCCGCTGGTCGTATGCGTTGGCCCTTCCGGCCCCATCAGGGGCTCCGTCGAGACGGGTCCGGCCAGGAATAGCCAGAACCTCGATTCGCTGAAGACCCTCCTGGAAAAACAGGACCGCAACCGGGAGGTCATCATCTACTGCGGCTGCTGCCCTTTCCAGCACTGCCCGAATATCCGGCCGGCGTTCACCCTGCTCAATGAGATGCGCTTCACGAACGCCCGCCTGCTCAACCTTTCCCACAACATCAAAGTCGACTGGCTCGATCACAAATACCCCGTAAAGGATAGCCAATAGGATCCCACGCCAATTTCAACTGGAGCATATAAGATCTTTTTCATATTTTTACTGTCAGTCGTTTGCTAAATGCCGATTAACGAGCCAAATACTGACCAGGAACTACTGCAGCTGTTACGCCAGGACGACGAACGGGCGTTTACTACAATATACCAGCGATATTGGGACAGGATGCTGGTGACCGCCATGCACCGCCTGGGCAACCTCGAAGAAGCCCGCGAGATAGTCCAGGATATCTTCTGCGGTCTTTGGAAAAGAAGGGCCAGCCTCGCGATCGACTGCTCGCTGAATACCTACCTGGCATCTGCGGTAAAATATGAGGTCTTCCGGCGGTTTGCGGCGCAGAGCAGGCAGCAGCGCTACCAGCAGCAGGCCATTCAGGACTGGCAGGAGGCCGCCAACGACACGCTCGACCAGCTGAAAGCCAACGAGCTCAGGTCCCAGCTGGATGCCCTCGTAAAGAACCTCCCCGAAAAATGCCGCATCGTCTACCGCCTCAGCCGCGAAAAAGGCTATTCTCAAAAACAGATCGCTGCCGAACTCCAAATCGCCGAAAAAACGGTTGAAGCACACCTCTCCTCCGCCCTCCGCAAGCTGCGCCTCGGGCTCTCCCACCTATTCACGTTCTTTATTTGAAAAAAAATTTTCGCAGGACTAAGGGATCGGTCACGTAAAGAGCGCTATACATAAAATAGCGGCGATGACAGACCTGCCACAATTTCAAAAGATCCGGGAACTCAGCCAAAAATGGATAGACGGGACCATCAGTCCCGAAGAACGAATATTCCTGTTCAACTGGTACGACAGCTTCGATGACACACAGCTCGAGCTCGACATGGAACAGGCCCGGCTCTTTAGCATGCTGCAGCAGGACATGCTCAGGGATATCCAGGAGCGCCTGGGACACACCGCTCCCCCCATAAGGAAAATGGGCTTCCTCAGGCCTGCCGCCGCCGCGGCGGCGCTCATCCTGGTAGTCGCTGGTGTCTGGTACTTCAGCAGGAGCACTGCGCATCCCGCTGCCCCTACTGTAGCAGCCACCACCCCGTCACCCCGCCAGGACGTCAACCCCGGCTCCGACAAAGCAACGCTAACCCTGGCCGACGGCTCGACCATCAACCTGGACAACGCGTCGGCGGGAAGCCTCGCCACCCAGGGTGGCGCACAGGTCAGCAAGGCGGGCGAGGGACGGATCACCTACACAGCGGCAGCTCCCTCCGGGGAAAAGACCTATAACATCCTCTCTACGCCAAAAGGCGGCCAGTACCGGCTGACCCTGCAGGATGGCACCCAGGTCTGGCTGAACGCAGGCTCCTCCATTCGCTATCCCACCGCCTTCTCCGGAAAGGAAAGAAGGGTCGAGGTCACAGGAGAAGCCTACTTCGACGTTGCCCGCAATCCCGGGATGCCTTTCCGGGTCGCCGTAAAAGGCTTTACACCGACCGCCGCAGAGATAGAAGTGCTGGGTACACAGTTCAATGTCAACGCCTATAGCGACGAACCCGTCCTAAGGACGACGCTCCTGGATGGCGCGGTAAAAGTGGTCACCCCCGCGGCATCCGCCACCCTCCGACCCGACCAGCAGGCGATACTGGGCGGCAGCGGCGAAATGAAGACCACCGCCGTCCCGGACCCCGACGAGGTCATCGCCTGGAAAGAAGGCGCCTTCGAATTTGACCACGCGGACATCGCAACGGTCATGCGCCAAATATCCCGCTGGTACGACGTGGAGGTCATCTACCAGGGACCAGTAACCGCAGACCGGTTCAGCGGCCGATTCTCCCGGAAGACGTCCCTGGCAGGCGTGCTGAAGATCATGAACATCAGCGGAGTCCAGCTGATGGCCGAAAACAAAAAGATCATTATCCGAACGAATTAAAAATGGGACAAGAAATTGTCCGCTAAAATCTTTGACCAGACAAAAAAAACCGGGGACGTTGGCCCGTCTCCCGGTGGATGTCGGGTCAATATAAACAACAGCGTTCTAGCACTGCTTATTAGTTAACCCAAACGATGTAATTTATGAATCCGACTGCTTTCTGCAAAATCGGGTTGGGACGGCCTCATCCCTACATGGCCGCTCCCGCCCGGTTCCTAACCAAAATTCTGCTTGTAATGAAAATGACGGCATTTCTGATCCTCACCGCCTGTCTCCAGGTATCCGCCGCGGGGCACGCACAGAAGATCTCGCTCTCTGTCAGGGAAGTCCCGCTGGAAAAGGTCTTCCGGGAGATACACCGCCAGAGTGGCTACTCGTTCTGGTACAATACCAAACAGCTGGACAAAGCCGCGAAGGTGACGATCGACCTCAAGAACGCCAGCCTGGAAGAGGCGCTGAGCAAATGCTTCCAGGACCAGCCCTTCGACTATTCCATCGTAGAACAGACCGTGGTGATCAAACCCCGGCCGGTTCCCGAACCGGCCCCGGTCCCTCCCGTCATCGTCCACGGACGGGTCACAACTGCCTCCGGAAAACCCCTCGCCGGCGTCAGCGTCACAGTGAAAGGCGCCAAAAAGGGTACTGCAACGGATGAAAAAGGCGAATTCACCCTCTCCGTCAACAAGGGCGAAACGCTCCTCCTCTCTTATGTCGGCTATGACCCCCGCGAGATAAAGTTCACCGACCAGGGATCCCTCGAGATCAGCCTGACGGAGTCCAACTCTTCGCTCAACGAGATCGCCGTCATCGGCTATGGCCGCCAGACCAGGAAGAACCTCTCCAGCGCCATCAGCACCGTGAAGAAAGAAGACCTGAATGCAGGCGCCATCACCGACGTCGGCCAGCTGCTGCAGGGCAAGGTCCCCGGCCTGAATATCACCGCCAATGGAGACCCCAACACCCCCGCGGCCGTCGTCCTGCGGGGCGCCTCTACCCTCAACAGCTCGCAAACTCCCTATTATGTCATAGACGGGGTCCCCGGCGCAGACATCTCCCTCATCGCTCCCAACGACATCGTCTCGATCGACATCCTCAAGGATGCCGCCGCATCGGCCATCTATGGTAACCGGGCCGCCAACGGCGTG
>Ga0207695_10000948_pt1 | contig 51627 bp, 46 predicted proteins | sample KBSC54metaG_FD_184354 | JGI IMG/M metagenome (GOLD analysis project Ga0207695, IMG submission 184354) | Corn rhizosphere microbial communities from Kellogg Biological Station, Michigan, USA - KBS C5-4 metaG (SPAdes) (version 2) | ecosystem: Host-associated > Plants > Roots > Rhizosphere > Soil...
TGCGCCTGCCTCCTGCTCCTTCAGTACCGCAATGATCTGCTCTTCTGTAAATCTCTGCTTCTTCATTCGTCCGTCCTCAATGGCCGGACTCTAATCCATTCTGGAGGAAACTATCAGTGGCAGGTCAGTGAAAATGTCCGGATGACAGGCCACTCCGAATTCGTCAGGTTTCTGCGAGCCAGAGCTATCTGCTAAAAAGCAGTCTCGAACCGTTTCACTGCGATTTGGGAATCGATTTCGGGATCCATTTTTGTTACCGGGTCGAGTTCAACTAGATTCCGGCGAGTGTACTTGCGTTGCGCGGAGGGTTCGGCATAGTTGTCCCGTTGTGCGCAATGTCGACCAACGCGCAAATGCTCTCCTGGGTCCATCCACAAACGCAATTCAAAGATCAAACAGTTATAGGCGGAGCTAAGGCAAGATATCAAGATGCGAAGGCCTGTGGCATAAACCTGCTAAAGCGCCATGTCGATTCGTCTTTTGATCATACTTTTCGGGAATACAACTTATGACAACCACCGCGAAATATAGGCAAATTATGAACAGGAAGGGGTACTTCTTCTCCAACCTGTACAACGATTATGACCGGGTGATGCGATCGGGAGATATCGAACGCGCACAAGGTTTATTGGAGGATTATCTGAAGCGGCACGATGACCCAAATGCTTGGATGATCTATGGTCAAATACTCCTCTGTTTAGGGCATGAGCTTGCCGCAAAGGGGATTTTTAGAAACTGCTATGAGCGCGCTGCCTCTATTCATATTGCCGATGTCATACATGCCGACTGCGAAGCCACGGTGGCATTTGTAGATGACTCACATAAAATATTGTATGTCGCCATCCCAAAGTGTGCGAGTACTACTGTGAAGAATTATTTGGTTAGGGCGATTTACTCAAAAGATCCGCATGAATCATCGCACATTTACCTTAATAACATGATGAGGGTTGTAAAATTTGATGAGTTTGACAGTAAATATAGTGACTATTTTAGATTTACTATTGTGAGGCCGGCAACGGATCGTGTAACCTCTTACTTCTACGGCAATATATCTAGGGGTATATTAAAAAATAATACATGGGGAATTGATGATCTATGTGGATTTACAACAAATCCGTTGTTGGGTCAATTTTTGGAAGATTTTTTTTCTTATCGGCGGGTGTTTATCGATGTTCGGCACCATACTGATCCAATTAATGCGTATCTTCCTAAGCGAGAGTCTTTAGACGCTATCTACTCGATTCGTGAAATAGATGAAGTCCGATCGCTTATTGAGGACATATATCACGTGAAGTTAGAGGCTGCCAAACTGATGGTTGGAGCCGAGGCTGTAGAAAATGTTCGTTTTTCGTCCGAAATGCAGTCTTTTTACAGTCAAGAAAGTCAATATATTGATCTTTAGATATGTAGTATGGACTATCAGCGCTAGTGACAGTTGAGTGGCTACTTGCTTAAATTTGAGCATAGATCGAGTCAATTAAATATTTCAATGCGCAGTTCGCGAGCTATGTTCGATGAATACTTAGACCTCTAAAAGAGCCTTGATGACCCCGGCTTCGGGCCTCTGCCACTTTTTGAAGAGCGTCGGCCCATCCACGAGCGCTCCGCGATGAGTGTTCAACGCAGTCGTCGGAACACGGCCCTTTTCCATTTGCTTCACCACTTCGGCAAAGTCGTCCGGCTGCGCATTGCGGCTGGCAAAAAGCGTGGTTTCGCGCTTGTGGAATTCGGGATCGGAAAAGATAATGTCGTCGCGAACGACGCTGACGAGCACGTAGCGGCCGGCGTGCGCGACGAAGCCGAAGCCGCGTTGCATCGCTTTCGCATTGCCGGTTGCGTCGATCACCACGTCGAAGAAATCGCCGTCGGTCAGGCGTTTTGCATGGGCTTCGGCCTCGTCATTTGCGAGCAGCGTCCGGTCGGCGCCGAGGGAGGCGATCGTGAAATCGAGGCGGTCCTCGCGCATGTCCATGACGGTCACGTCGGCGCCGCGTGCCTTGGCGAAGATGATGGCGGACATGCCGATCGGGCCGGCGCCGACGACGAGAACGCGGTCGGTCGCGGTGACGCCGCCACGCTTGACGCCATGGGCGCCGATCGCCAGGAATTCGATCATCGCGGCTTCGTCCAGCGAGGCCTTGCCGGCAGAGACTACATTGGGCTCCGGCACGCAGATGAATTCCGTCATGCCGCCGTCGCGATGGACGCCGAGGACGGCAAGGTTCTGACAGGCATTGGTTACGCCGCGGCGGCAGGCAATGCATTTGCCGCAGGCGAGATAGGGAACGATATAGACGTTCTCTCCTTTTTTCAGGCGGCTCGATCCGCCTGCATCTTCGACTGTGCCGGAGAGCTCGTGTCCCATGACGCGCGGATATTCGAGGAAGGGATGTTTGCCTTGATAAATATGAAAATCCGTCCCGCAAATGCCGATGCGTCTGATGCGCACCAAAACCTCGCCTTCCGCAGGGGTGGGAACATCGCGCTCGATCAGGGATAGGCGGCCGGGTTCGTCACAGATCAATGTTTTCATGGTGATACGCTCTCGATGGGCCGGCGACGCCGACCATAGCTGTTAGAATGCCGTGTCCTGTTGATATCGCAAGTCGGATGCGCGGCGGCCATTTGACGTCCGGAATACGAGCCTCACCGGTCTGCCACTCACTTAGCATCTGAATGTCCTATAGTCTCACGACGCTGTCTCGTTCAAAGGATAACGGGCTGCAATTTGCCTCAGTATGGGCACCTCCGATACGCTGCCCGCTTTCTCGGCCCAGTTCAGGAAAGCATGGATGCGTCGAGCGACTTTTTCAGGGTGATGCTGGGCGATATCGGCGATGCGATGATCGAGGAAGGGATTAAGGAAACGATCGAACGTCGTTGTCACATAGCTCGTCGCCTCATCGCCCATGCCGTTTGCGGCAAAGCCGGGCAAGACTTCGTTTCGATAGAGTGCGTCCAGCCTTGCGCGAATGCCGGCATCGGCAAGGATGGCGCGCACGGTCTCGTCGGCTGGCCGGCCCTCTCTTTGCCAGGTTTCAGCAAGGAACGTATGGCCGAGATTGAGAATATGCAGCTTGAGGCGCTCGTAGGGCTCAAGATCCTCGGTCAGTATGATGCTCTCATGTGTACAAGGCAGCCGGACGCCCGGCGCGCGCTTGATCGCCCAAAGCGCATAGGGCTCCGCGACGGCGCCGATCGGCTCGATCGGCTCGGAGACGATCCGGTCGACCAGGGTCTCGGCGAAGGCGACATTGTCGTCCAGCCAGGCAAGAAAGTCGGGTGCCACGCCGTTCTGTTTGGCGCAATCGACGACGGTTTGCTTCAGGACGCGGCCATTCCCGGTCATCAATTCGCAGGGAAGAATCACCAGCGGGCGGCCGGATGCCTGCCAGCGCTTGACGAGAAGTGCTGCAAGCTTGGCCGGAAACGAGCGTGGAATTCGGCCGATCTCGCCAAAGCCATCCTCGTCCGGCCAGATTTTGTATCCCGTTTCGCCGGTGTTGGAGATGATGAATTCGGCATCTTCGGCGAAGAACTGCGAAAGCTCTTCCCAATGATCAAGGGCGGACATGCCACGATCCACGCTGGTGACGCGTACCGTGCGGTCGACAGGTTGGCCATTCGACATGCCGCGGATGATGACCGGATAGCCTTCTGGATTTCCGAATGCGCCGACGCGCCCGCTTCTATTGCTGGAACCCGAAATCTGAACCACAGTGATCGGGCCGACATCCTGGCCGGATTGCCTGGCCTCGTGCACGAAGAATGCCGCATGCGCCTGTAAAAAACGGCTGGTGCCGAACTGGATGATCCGCGAGCTCACGCCAGGGTCTCCGTGCATTCGGGGCAAGTCACTGTCATTCGCGTGCTGTGTTGAGACGTGGACATCCATCGATCCTCCCGGTGAATGTTTTTTATCTATAGAAAACAGATTGCGCCGAACGTCAAGGGTTTTTAGATGAATAAAGCAAACGCAATGATGTTGCGCTCAGTAGGGGGGATCGAGGTGAGGGACAATCACGACATGCCGGCAACGGAAGCAAACCTGCAGCCACAGCGATCAGCAATTCTTCATAGAAATCACAACAAAATGTCATAAATTATGTGATTTTGTCGCTACTATCCGTTATGAACCAATCGAGATGATGCGTCGCACTATGGAAGCTTCGCTTATGAAACGGACGGCGTCCGATACTTTCCAAATATTGACGATTTTTCGACGCCAGAGACTCCGTTCCCGTGTCGTAAACCAGCGTGCCGCTCAGGGGCATCGTCCACGCGATCTTAGCCACCCATCATGACCAGGAGAGAGTTGAATGGCGCGTATCACCTTGAGGCAACTGCTCGATCATGCCGCTGAAAACGGCTACGGCGTTCCTGCTTTCAATATCAACAATATGGAGCAGGCGCTCGCCATCATGGAAGCGGCCGATGCCGTTGGGGCACCGGTGATCATGCAGGCGTCGAGAGGTGCAAGAGCCTACGCCAACGACATCATGCTGAAGCATATGATGGACGCCGTCGTCGAAATCTATCCGCATATTCCGGTCTGTGTGCATCTCGACCATGGCAATGATGCCTCGAGCTGCATGACGGCGATCCAGGCCGGCTTCACCTCCGTGATGATGGACGGCTCTCTCAAGGCCGATGCGAAGACGCCCGCGGATTGGGACTATAATGTCGGCGTGACGAAGACGGTCACCGACATGGCGCATCTCGGTGGCATATCCGTCGAAGGCGAACTCGGCGTGCTGGGTTCGCTGGAAACCGGCATGGGCGAGGCCGAGGATGGCCATGGCGCCGAGGGCAAGCTTTCGCATGATCAACTGCTCACCAATCCGGACGAGGCCGTCAAGTTCGTGCGGGAAACCAAGGTCGATGCGCTGGCGATCGCGATGGGCACCTCGCATGGCGCCTATAAATTCACCCGCAAGCCTGACGGTTCGGTGCTGGCGATGAACGTGATCGAGGAGATCCACCGCAAGCTGCCCAACACACATCTCGTTATGCACGGCTCTTCGTCGGTTCCCGAGGAGTTGCAGGAGATCATCAACAAATATGGTGGCCAGATGAAGCCAACCTGGGGCGTGCCCGTTGAAGAGATCCAGCGCGGCATCAAGAATGGCGTGCGCAAGATCAACATCGATACCGACGGCCGCATGGCGATGACCGGCCAGATCCGCCGCGTGCTGCAGGAAGACCCGAGTGAATTCGATCCGCGCAAATATATGAAGCCGGCCATGGCTGCGCTGACGAAGCTCTGTAAAGAGCGTTTCGAACAGTTTGATGCGGCCGGCCACGCTTCCGGGATCCAGCCGCTTTCCGTCGCCGAAATGGCAAAGCGCTACAAGTCCGGCGCGCTGGACCCGATCTTCTCCTGAACTCGAGCGATCAGCGTGACGCCGGGCTCGCGGCCCGGCGCGCGCTTTCCTCGGTCAGGGTGCGGCCATGGAATTTCGACAGCGAGGCGACGACATCGTCGATCTCCTTGGCCAGTCGTTGCGCATCCCACTGCAGGGCTGCCGCCGCGATCGAACCAATTTCGTGCAAACCCTGCATGGTGAGTAATCCCTCGATCGCCAAGGTCGTGCGGCGGAAGACGATGTCGGACAGATGCACGACAAGCTCCTGGCGCGCGATCCAATCGATTTCGAGGGCGCTGTGGCGCGGCGCTCCGCTGATGCGCTGGCTATCGGCATAGTCCGAACGATGAGCGAGGATCGCCGCCGCGGTCGTGCCGTATCGGCTCAGCAGCTCGTCGACCCTGCTTGCTTCCACACCGGTCTTTGCGGCGATCGATCGGATCCAGCCCGCGCGCTCGCTGGAGCTTACCGGGAAATTCGATCCGCCGCCGATGGCCAACCGCTCGGTGGATGTCTTGCGCGCGCGCTGAAGGCGCTTCAGCACGGTATCGGACACTTCCTCGGCGAAACCCCGGAAGGTCGTCCACTTGCCGCCAACGAGGGAAATAACGGGGAAGGGCCGTCCGGCCTGCGCTTCGACGACCGGCGCGGAGTGGTCGCGGCTGATCAGGCCCGGCGACGAGGCGTCCGAGGCGGGCAGGGGGCGGATGCCGCTATAGCTATAGGTCACCTGTTCCCGCTCGAAGTGAAGACTCGGCAAAAGCGCTCGGACGCTATCGAGGAAATATTCAATTTCCGGCTCTTCGCAGCGCACATTGTCGGGGTCGTCGCAGGGAATGTCGGTCGAGCCGACCAGCGCCTGGCCGAGATAGCCATAGACCAGGCAGATGCGGCCGTCATCGGCCTCGAAATAGATCATGTGGCCATTCAGGCTGCGCACCAGTTCGGGGTGATCGAGCAGGATATGCGATCCCTTCGTTCCGCCGATCAGGTGGGAGGGAGCGCCGAGCGCCGCATTGACGTGATCGATCCACGGGCCGGCGGCATTGACGACAAGCTTCGGCTTCACCGAAAAGGCATATCCGTCCGAGCGTTGGAAGGTGAGCAGACCGTCGGTCGCAGACACCAGCTTCGTGGCGTTTGCCGCCAATGACTTCTCATTGGCCCCTAGTCCGTCGCTGACCAACTCGTAGACCAGCCGTTCCGGCCGGCTGATCTTGGCGTCGTAATAGATGCCGCCGGCGACGATCTCAGGCGTCACATGCGGCATTTCCTTGAGCGCGCGGCTTTTCAGCAGGAACCTGTGGCGCGGCATCACTCGGTTGCGCGAACCGAAGAAATCGTAAAGCGCAAGCCCGATCTTGACGAGGACGGCGCCGCGGCTTCGGGGAGCGGTGGTCGAGCCCGTCAGCGTGCGAAGGGCTGCCCATATGCCGCGCGTCCAGGAGAAGATCGGCACGAATGTCGGTAGCGGTTCGACGCAATGCGGCGCGTTCTTCAAGAGCAGATTGCGCTCGAGCGCCGACTGCGCGACCAGCCCGAATTCGCCGGTTTCCAGGTATTTCAGGCCGCCGTGAATGAGGCGCGATGGCGCAGCACTCGTTCCCGAGCCGAAATCGGATTTATCGACGATGAGGCAGTTCACGCCCTGGGCGCAAAGGTCGCGAAACAGCCCCGCGCCATTGACTCCAGCGCCGAGGATGACGACGTCGACATCTCCGTCTTGAAGTCGGGAAAAGCGTTGTTTCAGATCGGCGGCCATATCGGTCATAACATCATGGTCCTGGTGAACGGCCGCGAAAACAGATCGTTCGCGCAGCCCAATTGGCTGTCTAGTCTTGGGAGGGTTGAGCTGCGAGATTGCCGAGCCTCGGCCAGAGCGGCGTCATGGCGTCGGCGATGTCCTTGAAGAGTTCATAACGCACCCGGTAGTCGGCGCTGCGGGCGGAATCGGGGTGATAGGTCGTGGCGATCCTGACGACATCGCGTGGGTCGCTCTGCGGATCGGCATAGATCCCGACGCCGGCGCCGGCACAGAGAGCAGCACCCCAGGCGGCCGCCTCATCGGTTTCCGTCACAGTGACGGGAATTCCAAGCACGTCGGCAAACATCTGCACGACGATCGGATTGCGCGATACGCCACCCGCAAGCCTCGCCTGATTGAAGGAAAAACCGTCACTTAACGCATCGACATGGATCTTGTGATTGAAGGCGATGCCTTCGAGAACGGCGCGCAGCATGTCGCCGCGGTCGTGCCAGCCGCCAAGCCCGAAGAAGCCGGCGCTCGCCGCCGCACCATAGGGGGAGCCGAACAGATAGGGATGGAACAGCGCGCTCGAGGGTCGGTTGAAGGCGGCCTCGATTTCCGGTGCCAACAAGGCGTGGATTGAATGGCCAGCGGCTTCGGCGCCCGTGCGTTCGTTGGAGCAGAGCTGGTCCAGAAACCAGTCGTAGTTGGCCGTCGATGCCGGCGAGATCGACATATTGTTCCATTGGCCCGACACGATGGCGTTGCGGCAGAACCAGCGGCGATCGACGCGTGGCTCCGACGACAGCGTTTCGTTGATCGAATAGGTGCCGGCGATGACGGCGACGACACCTTCGGCATAACCCCCGGCACCGAGCGCGGAGGCCGTTACATCGTGCAGGCCGGCGACCACAGGTGTTCCCTCGGCAAGGCCCGTGCGTTTGGCGACCGCTGCCGTCACATGGCCGACGACCTCATCGGATCGCGAGGCGTGCGGCAGCGCGCCCACCAGTTCGTCCACGCCGAAAAGCTTCAGCGCATCCGGCGAATAATCTTGAGTCGAGACGTCGGTAAAGGAGGTGCTGGCCTCGGTGCGGTCGGTTCCGGCGACGTCGGTCAGGCAGAAGCGCAGCCAGTCCTTGCAGCTCAGGATATGGCCGATCTCAGCGAAGCGGGCCGGCTCGTGCTCCTTGATCCAGGCGAGCAACGCCGAAGGGGCTGATACGTGCGGCACCTGGCCTGTGAGCACCAGGGATTGGTCGGCGACCGGCCCTGTCAGCCATCGCTCCACGATCGATCCGGCACGGCTGTCCAGCGAAAGAATGGCGCGTCCGAGCGGCTTCTTTGATCTGTCGAGTAGATAGATCCCGTCGCCATGCGCAGTCGCGGCAATTGCCCGAATGTCGCTTGCGGGGCGATTGCTGAGCTTGATCGCCTCGGCTATGGCGTCAGCCGTCGCCGTCCAGAGCTGGTCCATGTCGCGTTCGACATGGCGGGCCTTGGGCATGAATTGCGTCACGCGGCGGCGGGCGGCGGCAAGCGGCGTTCCGTCGATGTCGAAGATCACCGCCTTGGTGACGGTGAGACCGCTGTCAATTCCGAGCAGACTCGGCATTCCTGTTACTCCTGATGGTGGACGATCTCAGGCCGCCCCGCGGGGCTCAACCGTCAGGATCGCTCCTTGTCGCTCCTGGCGACGACCACATTGATATTCTTGTTCTGCATGCGCTCGAGATGGGCAGCGGGCGTCTTTTCATCGACGATGACGACATCGAACTCGCTTAAGGACGCAAAACTATGCAGCGCCCGGCGGTCGAATTTCGTGTGGTCGGTGAGCAATATGCGTTTGGCGGCGCTGTTGAACATGGCCCGCTTGATGTCGACAATCTCGGGAGACTGATGAAACACCACGTCGTCGATGATGGCCGACATCGAAATGAAGGCAACATCGGCTCGCAACCGATTGATCTCGTTGATGGTCATACGCCCCATGAAGGCGTTGCACCAGTTATAGTACTGCCCGCCAAGCGCCAGGAGCGTCACGTCGTGCATGTCCTTCAATGCGTTCATCAGCGTCAGAGAATTCGTGATCGCCGTCAGCGGCACCTTGGCCGGCAGTTGCGAGGCCATCTGCAGCACGGTGGTGGAATCGTCGAGGAAGATCGCCTGGCCCGGTTCGATGAACTGGATGGCGGCCGCGGCGATCAACTTCTTTTCGCTCGCCTGCCGGTTGGCGCGATAGACATCGCTCGATTCGATCAGGCTGGTGGCGGTTGCCGTGACGATGCCGCGCGTCTTGCGGAAGAGACCGCGAGCCACCAGTTCGTCGACATCGCGATGCGCCGTCATCAGGCTGATGCCGAAGCGCTCGGTGAGATCCTCGATCCGCATCGACCCCTCAGCCATGACGGCCTCGGCGATCAACTGGCGCCGGGCGAGCTGGCGGGAATGCCGACTGTCGCTAGGCAGTTCGTCTTGCAGGAATGATGCGGGGCTTGTTTTCTGGGTCACTTTGGCCTCTGAGGCTGAGCCTTACGGGTGTCCGCTTGGTGCCATGAATATCATGTCAAGGCAAAAAGACTATAGAGAACAATTTGCTATTTGGTTTACCGAAAGTTCTGCTTGATGTCCGGTAGGGTCTTCAAGCTGTAACGACGCAAGGGTGGGGACGCCGTTGCCGGCGTCCCCGATATCATTACTGCGACAGGACGAACGGTCCGGTGTACTTGTCGACATTGTCCTTGGTGATCAGGATGCAATCGAAGAGCTGCTTTTCGCTCGTGGCGCCGGTCTTGCCCGTCTTGATGAAGCTGTCGGCTTGCTTGACGGCCTCTGCGGAGAAGACTGCGACCGGCTGCAGAACCGTATATTGCAGTTCGCCGGCCTTGATGGCGGCAACAGCGTCCGGGGAACCGTCGAAGCCGCCGACCTTGATATTGGCGAGCTTGCCGGCTTCCTTGAGGGCGGCAATCGCGCCGAGCGCCATTTCGTCATTGCCGGAGATCACGCCGATGATATCCGGGTGAGCCTGCAGCATGGACTGCATCTTGTTGTGGCCCTGGGTGCGATCCCAGTTGGCGACTTCCTTGGCGACCTTCTTCAGATCCGGATACTGCGTCAGAACGGTTTCATAGCCGTTAGAGCGGGTGGCGGCGTTGTTGTCGGAAGGCGCGCCGAACAGTTCGGCATACTTGCCTTTATCGCCAACAGCCTCGACCCACTGCTGCGCACCGATAGCGGCACCCTGGGCGTTGTTGGAGACGAGCTGTGCCTTGGCGAGGCCTTCCTGGTTGATTTCAGCATTGACCAGGAAAACCGGGATGCCGGCAGCAACGGCCTTCTTGACCGCACCGACGGAACCATCGGCATTGGCCGGGTCGAGAATGATAGCAACCGACTTGTTGGTGATGGCCGTGTCGATCAGGTTGCTCTCGGTGTTGGTGTCGCCCTTATGCGCACCGACCGTTGCCGTATAACCGAGCTTTTCGGCCGTTGCCTTGGCGACATTGCCTTCCGTCAGCCAATAGGGGTTGGACGGATCGTTGACGATGATCGTCATCTGGCCGGCGGCCCATGCTGCTCCCGTCAGAAGCGGTGCAACCGCAACCGCTGCCATGATAATGCGCATACCTTTTTTAAACATTAGTCTCTCTCCCTTTTGATGAGCTTAGATGTTACCGGCGAACCGGCGGTGCTTTCTCCGATCGGCTGTAATCACCGGTCGGTGACAAGTTGGAGTGCAATGCGTCAGCCGGATTTGGCCCGACGTCCGTATTGGATGCTGTTCATGAGCACTGCGAGCACGATGACCGCGCCGGTGAAGACGGTCTGCCAGTAGGCCGAGACACCGATGATCACCAGGCCGTCCGAAAGGAATCCGATGACGAAGGCGCCCAGCATCGTGCCGCGCACCGTGCCGCGGCCGCCTGTCAGCGCCGCGCCGCCGATGACGACAGCGGCAATCGCGGTCAGTTCATAGGTGGTGCCGGCGGTCGGGCCGGCCGATGTCAGCTGCGAGGACAGCACCAGGCCGGCAATGGCGGCGCAGACGCCGGAAAACACGTAGACGAGAATCTTGACCTGCTTGACCGGGACACCGGAAAGATCGGCGGCGCGCTCATTGCCGCCCGAAGCATAGAGCCAGCGGCCGAAGGCGGTACGGCTGAGAACGATCCCGCAGATGATTGCAAGCGCGGCGAGCACGATGACGCCGATCGGAACGCCGGCAAGGCGATTGAAGCCGAGCCAGTCGAAGCCGGTATTGCCCAGCTCCGGCCGACCGCCGAGATTGTTGTAGGTAAGACCGTTGGTCATCAGCAATGCGATGCCGCGCGCGACATAGAGGACGCCGAGCGAGGCGACGAACGCCGGAACCTTCAGGTATGCGATGAGCACGCCGTTGACAGCGCCGACGACGGCGCCGAGCGCGCAGGTCAAGATGACGACGGCCCAGACCGGCGGATAGAGAATGACACCGAAGCTCGAAACGGTGACGCCCTGCATCAGGAAGCCGGCGATACAGCCGGCAAGGCCCAGGGTAGATCCAACAGACAGATCAATGCCGCCATTGAGGATGACCAGCAACATGCCGATGGCCAGAATGCCGAAGATGGCGACATGCGACGCCATGGTCAGGAAGTTGCTGAGCGAGAAGTAATAGGGCGACAGGAAGGAGAAGACCGCGATGATGACGATCAGCGCGAAGAAGGCGCGCCCTTCCAGGATCAGCCGCACGAGATTGAAGTTTCGCCGCTGTCCGTTCGAAATGGGTTTCTTTTCAGTGATGTTCGTGACTGACATAATCAGTGCTCCATGAATGCGGCTAGTGCGCGACCACTGCTTCGCCGGAGGCGGCCATGATCTTCTCTTTGGGGACGTCGGGACCGAATTCGGCTGATATCTTGCCGCGGTGCATGACGATGATGCGATGGGCGATGCTGAGGCACTCGGCGACTTCCGACGTCGAATAGATCACCGCCAGGCCTTCCTTGGCGCGCTCGGCCAGCAGCTTGAAGACTTCGGCCTTCGCGCCGATATCGATGCCGCGGCTCGGCTCGTCGAGCAGGATCACCTTCGGCGCCGTCGCAAGCATCTTGCCGATGACGACCTTCTGCTGGTTACCGCCTGAAAGCGAACCGATCGCAGCGTCGCCGCCATCGGTCTTGATATGAACCTTGCGGATCGAGGTGTCCACCAGCGCCCGCTCGCGGCCGCCGGACGTGAAGAGACCCTTGGTGAAGGCGCCGATACTGGCAAGCGACAGGTTCGAGCCGACGGTCATCGTCTGGACGAGACCGTCCCGCTGCCGGTCTTCCGGCACCAGAACCAAGCCTTGGGCGATGCGGCCGGCAATGCTGAGATGGCCGACGTCGTTGTTCCCAAGCAGAACGTGGCCGCCGCTCGATCTCAGGCGTCCCGCGACGCATTCGAGCAATTCCGTGCGTCCGGCCCCCATGAGCCCGTAGATGCAGACGATCTCGCCGGCTCGGACCTGAAGCGACATGCGGTCGACGGCGTTGTAGGCAGCACCAGACGGGCCGGGAACGGTGAGATTATCGATCGTCAGCGCGACGTCGCCCATCTTATGGCCGGTCGGCGGGCTGCCGAGATCGAAATTGTCGCCGACCATGTTGCGCACGATCCATTCGAGATCGATGTCCTTGCGCTCAGCGTATGCCGTCATGTTGCCGTCGCGGAGCACGACGGCATGGTGGGTGATCTGCAGCGCCTCTTCCAGATGATGTGAGATGTAGACGATCGACACGCCGCGGCCTGTCAAGTCACGAATGACCTTGAACAGAACCTCTACTTCCGTAGCGCTGAGCGCCGACGTCGGTTCGTCCATGATCAGGATGCGCGAATTGACCGAAAGAGCGCGGGCGATTTCGACGATCTGCTGCTGACCGAGGCGCAGATCCTCAACCGGCGTCATCGGGTCGATATGCTCTTCCAGTTCCTCCATCAGCGCCCGCGTCTGGCGCTCTTCCTCGGCGAAATCGACGACACCGCCCTTCATGATCTCGCGACCCATGAAGATGTTGTCGCGCACGCTGAGATTGGGCGCGAGGCTCAATTCCTGATGGATGATTGAGATGCCGCAGGAGCGCGCATGTGTCGAAGAAGCGAAGCTGATCGGGTTGCCGTCGAGGATGATTTCGCCTGATGTCGGCTGTATGACCCCGGAGAGAATCTTCATCAGCGTTGACTTGCCGGCACCGTTCTCACCGAACAATGTCGTGACTTCGCCGCGCCGAATATCGAAATTCACGCCCTTCAGCGCGTGGACGCTGCCATAGGACTTGGCGACGTTGCGGGCGGCGAGAACAACTTCGCCTGTGCCGGCTTCTTTTTCCTCTGCCTGGCTCATTTCAGTTCGACCTTCACGGGGGTGACCAGCCAGTTCTTGGGATTGATGAGCTTGAACACGCCGATAACCGTTGCCGTCTTGCCCGTCAGTTTCTCGGGATCAAGACTGCCGAGGGTCGCCTTCTTCATCTCGTTGTTGATGGCGGAGCCGGCATCCTGATATTCGATCTGGTTGGTGAACTGGCCAAATTGGATCTTGCCGGTTGCATCGCGAAGATCGGTGCCGTTGATCGCCGGGCCTGTCTGTACTCGAACGATGATACCGTCAGGCAGGCCGTCGACCTTGAAGTCATTGAGGTTGGCCTTGCGGTCGCCAAATGTGCCTGACAGCGAGACGGGAAGCACGGGGCCGGTGCTGGTGGCGACACCATATTTCGTGCCGGCGGCCTTTTTGTCGGCCAGAATGGCATTGCCGAGCGTCACCGCATCGACAGCTCGCTGTTGGACATCTGCCAGAACCTTCGGAAATTCCTGGGCGCCATAGGCTTCCGGCGAGAAGGCTTGCTCGCGCACATCATGCGTGGAGCCGATCTTGACCACCTTTGTATCGGCGGCAATGGCGCCGATCACGATCACGACGGCGGCAATACCGGCGACGATCTTGAGCTTGGAGCCGGTCGGCTTGGCGGTTGCGTATTGAATTTGCGTATTCATGTTCAAACGACCTTCGGCATATCAGCCGGATTGCCTGATGGAGAACGAGGAGAAAGGCGCTGCGATCGTGGCAACGATCTAGCGAGGGCCCGGCACGCCACATCGGGCACGCAGACGCTCCGCTCGGTTTCGGTACAGGCCGTCACCGGAAGGAAAATTCAACATCAGGAGCCTCCTCAGCATGCGGGCGTCCGTCTCCTCCAGCCGCCCAATGGAACTCACAATCATCTCGTTTCCGTAATAATTGTGATAGAAGTGTGTTAATAACTGCAAATCATATGTTATAAATTTCTGAGCGTGTCAACTGCCATCTGTTGCGTTTCGTGAGCCGGCCATCTTCCCATACGCTGGCGTTCCGTACTTCGAGTATGCCGCACCCCTCTTCAATGAACCAGTTTTGCAGTCACGCCGAATTGTCTGCATATGAGACACGTTCTCAAAAGAAAGCCGTCCCAAACAATTGATAAATATGAGCATTATTTATATCCGTGTGAATGAATCCCATGCCTCGCTTCTTGCGGTGCGGACTCTGTTCGCGGATAGGCGCTCCTCGCATTGCTCTCGCCCAGCTCACTTTCGTAAGCCCTCCTCGGTGCAGCTGGGGAATTGACAACGCCCATTTTATATGAAAAAAATTACAATACCAGAAAAATATTACGACATGTGTGATATCTCTGTGGTATAATGTGGCTGTTTATAAACAGGCGCTGTTGCACGATGGTCGGGCGATATGATTTGTGGATTCGAGGGTGAGGTTCTCTTGGTCCGGGATAGTCCGCTTTTCGGTGCTGAAAATAGCCGTGGTGCAAGCGGCTTGGAGCAAACCCTCAGGCTCTGGGTCGATCGGGGAGGAATGAACGTGCTTTTTGTCGATGCGAACGTCCCAGTCGCGGGGCAGGTTGTGGCGGAGCCGGCGCACAATGCCTAGGAGCGACGGGATCATTATCGGGATCGATGCCGGAACCTCCGTTCTCAAGGCCGTTGCCTTTGAATTATCAGGCAGGCAGATCGCTTCAGCTTCGGCGCGAAATCGATACCAGACAGGCGAAGGCGGCTCGGTCACGCAGTCGCTCGGTCAGACGTGGTCGGACTGCGTCAGCGCGCTGCTTGGCCTTAGCGATAAGGTGTCGGATCTCGCCTCCCGCGCGGTTGCCATTGCCGTTACGGGGCAGGGGGATGGAACCTGGCTTGTCGGTGCCGGCAACGCTCCGGTGGACGATGCCTGGCTCTGGCTCGACGCTCGGGCTGCATCGACCGTCACGCGCCTGAGCGCTGAGGCGAACAACCGTGCGCGCTTCGAGGCGACCGGCACGGGTCTCAATACCTGCCAGCAGGGTGCGCAGCTCGCCCATATGGATCGCTTCATGCCGGAGCTGCTCGATCGGGCTGAAACGGCGCTGCATTGCAAGGACTGGCTCTATCTCAACCTGACTGGCGTGCGTGCGACCGATCCATCGGAAGCAAGCTTCACCTTCGGCAATTTTCGCAGCCGCCAGTACGATCCCGTTGTTATCGATGCGCTCGGCCTTGGCCGCCGCCGCTCGCTTCTTCCAGAAATCATCGACGGCACCGAAATCAGCCATCCCCTGACCGGCGAAGCGGCCAAGGCCGTGGGGTTGCTCGCGGGAACGCCGGTCTGCCTCGGATATGTGGATATGGTCATGACCGCGCTCGGTGCCGGCGTGCGCACCGGCGGCCAGAATGCTGCCTGCTCGACGATCGGGTCGACGGGCGTGCACATGCGCGCGAAGGCTGTAGCGGACGTCCATCTCAATGACGAGGGTACCGGTTACGTTATCGCCCTGCCGATCCCCGGGATCGTGACGCAGGTTCAGACCAATATGGGCGCGACGATCAATATCGACTGGATCCTGCGGATCGCGGCGGATCTGATGTTCGAGGGCGGCAGGCAGGTCTCCTATTCGGACCTTATTCCGCGCATCGATGCCTGGTTTGCCGAAAGCCGCCCGACGAACCTTCTCTATCATCCCTACATTTCGGAGGCGGGTGAACGGGGCCCCTTCGTCAACGCGCATGCCCGCGCCGGGTTCACCGGGCTTTCCACGCGTCACGGCTTTGCCGACATGCTGCGCGCCGTGGTCGAAGGGCTCGGCATGGCGACGCGCGATTGCTATGCGGCCATGGGAGATATGCCGTCGGAACTGCGCATCACCGGGGGCGCCGCCCGCTCGCGCGCCTTGCGCAGCTCCCTGTCTGCCGCCGTCAAGGCGCCAGTGCGGATTTCGGATCGCGAAGAGGCGGGTGCTGCCGGGGTGGCGATGATGGCGGCCGTTGCTATCGGCGCCTATCCGGACATGGACAGCTGTATCGCCGAATGGGTGACGCCTTTGCTTGGCGAAGCCGAGGCACCGAATGTCGAGGACGCCGAGCGCTACGACCGGCTGTTCGACGCTTACAAGGATGTACGAGAAGCGATCGCGCCCACCTGGGACAAGCTTGCACAGCACTAGCCCGACATGGAGCTGAGGCGCCCTTGAAATTTGATTTGATGATGCCCGAGGCATCCGAAGGAGCATGACATGACTGAACCCGAAATCTTGGATCTCTTTGTGATCGGCGGCGGCATCAATGGTGCCGGCATTGCCCGCGACGCAGCCGGCCGGGGTCTTTCGGTCATGATGTGCGAGAAAGGCGATCTGGCAGAGGGAACATCCTCACGGTCCGGCAAGCTGGTGCATGGCGGTCTGCGCTATCTCGAATACTACGAATTCCGTCTGGTGCGCGAAGCGCTGATCGAACGCGAAGTGCTCCTGAATTCGGCAAGCCATATTATCTGGCCGATGCGCTTCGTGCTGCCGCATAGCCCAACGGATCGTCCCGCCTGGCTCGTTCGCCTCGGTCTTTTCCTCTACGACCATCTCGGTGGCCGCAAGAGGCTGCCGGGTACGCGCTCGCTCGATCTGCATCGCGATCCCGAGGGCGCACCTATCCTCGACCAGTATTCCAAGGGGTTCGAATATTCCGACTGTTGGGTTGATGACGCGCGGCTTGTCGTCCTCAATGCGCTCGATGCAGCTTCCAAGGGCGCGCAGATCCTGACGCGCACGGCCTGTATCAGCGCCCGGCGCGATAAGGGTGGCTGGATTGTCCAGACGCGCGACCAGCGCTCCGGCGAAGTGCACACGGTGCGCGCCAAGGTTCTGGTGAATGCATCAGGCCCATGGGTCAACGACATCATCAACCGTGTTGCCGGCTCCAACAGCCGCCGCAGCGTCCGCCTTGTCAAGGGCAGCCATATCATCGTTCCGAAGTTCTGGAGCGGGCAGCAGGCCTATCTGGTGCAGAACCACGACAAGCGTGTGATCTTCATCAACCCCTACGAAGGCGACAAGGCGCTGATCGGCACGACCGACATCCCCTACGAGGGCAAGCCGGAGGAGGTGAAGGCCGATGAGACGGAAATCGACTATCTGATCGCCGCCGTAAACCGCTACTTCAAGGAAAAGCTGCGTCGTTCCGATGTGATCGAAAGCTTCTCCGGCGTCCGGCCGCTGTTCGACGACGGCAAGGGCAATCCTTCGGCCGTAACACGCGACTATGTCTTCGATCTCGACGAGACCGGCGGCGCGCCGCTTCTCAACGTCTTCGGCGGCAAGATCACGACGTTCCGCAAGCTCTCAGAGCACGCGATGCAGAAGCTTGCCAAGTTCTTTCCGAAGATGGGCAGCGACTGGACGCGCGACGCCAAGCTTCCGGGCGGCGATATCCCGAATGCCGATTATGTCGCTTTCGCCGATTCCCTGCGTTCGGCCTATCCCTGGATGCCGCGCGCGCTCGTGAACCATTACGGCCATCTCTATGGCGCACGCACCAAGCAGATTGTCGGGGGTGCTACGTCTCTTGCCGGGCTCGGTCGCCATTTCGGCGGCAATCTCTATGAGGCGGAAGCTCGTTACCTGGCGGCTTCGGAATGGGCGCAAAAGGCGGAAGATGTGCTCATGCGGCGCACCAAGGAAGGGCTGCGCATGACAGCCGAGGAAAAGGCGGATTTCTCCGCCTGGTTCGACACCGAACTGGCGCTGGCCGCCTGAACTATTCGCTCATTGCCGGGAACCGATATCCATGCCCTTGACCCTTTCACTCAACACCAACCCGCTGGTAAACCGCTTCGCCGAGCCGGCCGACCTGATCGAAACGGTCGCGCGCGACCTGCGCATCCGCGATCTGCAGCTGACGCATGAGTTCATCAATCCCAGCTGGCAAGCCCCCGTCATCCGCCGGCTGACGCGCGATATGCAGGCCGCGTTGAAGCGCACCGGCGTTCGCGTGACCTCGGGCATGACCGGTCCATACGGTCGCCTCAACCATTTCGGCCATCCGGACAAGGATGTCCGGCGCTACTATATCGATTGGTTCAAGACCTTTGCCGACATCACCGCCGATCTCGGCGGCCATTCCGTCGGCACGCAATTTGCGATCTTTACCTACAAGGATTACGACGATCTCGTCCGGCGCGAGGAACTGATCAAGATCGCGATCGATTGCTGGGGTGAGGTCGCGGAGCATGCCCGCGCGGCTGGCCTTTCGTATGTATTCTGGGAGCCGATGAGCATCGGCCGCGAATTCGGCGAGACCATCGAGGCATCTCTTGCGCTGCAAGACCGCTTGACGAAGGCGCGGCTTGCCGTGCCGATGTGGATGATGGCCGATATCGATCATGGCGATGTCAACTCGGCCAATCCCGACGACTATGATCCCTATGCCTGGGCGCGCGCCATCCCCAAGGTTTCTCCGATCATCCATATCAAGCAGAGCCTGATGGACAAGGGCGGCCACCGGCCCTTTACTGCGGAGTTCAACGCCAAGGGCCGCATCCAGCCGGCGCCCTTGCTTGAGGCTTTTTCAGAAGGTGGTGCCAAGGACAACGAGATCTGCCTGGAGCTGTCGTTCAAGGAGCGTGAGCCCAACGATCGCCAGGTTATCTCGCAGATTGCCGAAAGCGTCGCCTTCTGGGCACCTCATATCGACACGGGCGTTGGCGACTTGCATATCTAGCCGCGGAAACAGCTGAATCTTGATTCTGCAGCCAAATCAGCCACGAGGCGATGTTAGAGGCGTTAAATCGAGATCGGAAAACGAACAGGCGGACCTATATGCGTGATGAAGTAGGGAGGAGCGGCCGATGACCGATGCCGATGCTTCGCTGGCCGTGCGGGCGGCCTGGCTGCACTATGCCGGAGGATTGACGCAGTCCGAGGTAGCCAAGCGTCTTGGCGTGCCCTCGGTCAAGGCGCATCGACTGATCGCGCGGGCGGTTGCCGATGGCGTGGTGAAAGTGACGATCGATGGCGATATCGTCGAATGTGTCGAGCTTGAAACGAAGATCGCTGCACGTTTTGATCTGCAATATTGCGAGGTTACCCCCGATCTCGGCGAGGAGGGGTTCGCGTTCCGCGCTCTGGGCCAGGCCGGCGCTGGCTTCCTGCGACGTGAAATCGAGAGCGGCAACAACAAGGTCATTGGCCTCGGCCATGGGCGCACGCTCTCGTCCGCGGTTCACCACATGTCTCGCGTCAGCGCCAAGGATCTGCGCTTCGTCTCGCTGCTCGGTGGATTGACCAGAAACTATGCCGCCAACCCCTATGACGTGATGCATCGCATCGCCGAAAAGACCGGCATGCAGGCACATGTGATGCCGGTGCCGTTTTTCGCCAACACGCGCGAGGATCGGGATGTGCTGCTGGCCCAGCGCGGCGTCAAGGAAGTGTTCGACCTGGCAAACGGCGCCGAGCTGAAGCTCGTCGGCTTGGGCACGGTCGATACCAATGCACAACTCGTGCTCTCGGGCATGGTGGAGCCGCACGAGATCAAGGAGGTCACGGCCGCCGGCGGTGTCGGCGAAATTCTCGGTCATTTCTTCGATGCGGACGGCAATATTCTCGAGACGACGTTGACGGCGCGAACGCTGTCGGCATCGCTGCCGCGTTCGAAGAAAGAGCGGCTGGTGGCGCTTTCGGGCGGCCTGCCCAAAGTCGAGGCCATCCGGGCAGTTCTGAAGAGCCGCTGTCTATTCGGTCTGATCACCGATGAGAGGACAGCACAGGCGCTATTGAAGGATTAGCCCTGGCTCACGTCGAGCGAAACACAAGATCGCATCAATATAACAGAAAAAATGTTGAGTTGTGAGATTTTAGTGTTATATTCTGGTTCCATCCGAGTGAAAGCCGGAGTGCAAGGTGAAACGGGAAGAGCGCCAGCAATCGATCATCAATCTGCTCGTCGAGCAAAAGACCGTCGATCTCGACGATCTTGCTGATCGCTTCACCGTGTCCAAGATGACCATTCATCGCGATCTCGATGATCTCGAGCAGTCAGGCGTGCTGCGCAAGGTTCGCGGTGGTGCGACGATCGATGCCGGCACCCAGTTCGAAAGCGATTTCCGTTTCCGCGAGCGCCAGGGGCACGAAGAAAAGCTCAGCATGGCGCGCTGCGCGCTCGATCTGGTCGAGCCCGGAATGACCGTTATGGTCAATGACGGATCGATGGCGGCCGTCCTCGGCGAGATGCTGCTGCAGAAGCGGCCATTGACGCTGATCACCAACAATGCCGCGATCATAGACCGCCTGAAGAGCGAAAGCGGCATCACGCTGATCGCGCTCGGCGGCATCTATTCCGCGAAATTCAATGCCTTTCTGGGCGTTGTCACCGAGGAGGCGCTGTCACGGCTGAGAGCCGACATCGCGTTCCTGTCGACCCCTGCCATATCCGGCAGGCTTGCCTACCACATGGACGATAATGTCGTGCGCACGAAACGGGCCATGATCGCTTCGGCCGCCAAGACCTGCCTGCTCGTCAGCCATCAGCGCATGGGGCATACGGCTCTGCACGTGATGGCCGATCTTGCCGATTTCGACGCCGTGATCACCGATCGCGCTCCCGATGGCGCGATTCTCGAGCAGTTCCGCCGAGACGGCATCACCCTCACCATTGCTTCTACCCAGGATATGACATGACAGATACGCCTCGCCATTGGATCGGCACGAGCTGGAAAATGAACAAGACGCTGGCGGAGGCGCGCGCCTTTGCCGAAGCCTTGCGTGCCGCCGATGCGCTGAGCGATCCGCGCATCCAGCGCTTCGTCATCCCGCCATTCACTGCCGTGCGCGAGGTCAAGGCAATCCTGTCTGACAGTTCCGTCAAGGTCGGCGCCCAGAACATGCATTGGGCCGACCAGGGCGCTTGGACGGGAGAGATTTCACCGCTGATGCTGAGGGATTGCGATCTCGACATCGTCGAGCTCGGCCATTCCGAACGCCGTGAGCATTTCGGTGAAACCAATGAGACCGTGGGCTTGAAGACCGAGGCGGCCGTCCGCCACGGACTGATCCCGCTCATATGCATCGGCGAGACGCTGAGCGATCGCGAAAGCGGTCGCGCGACAGAGATCTTGAGCGAGCAAGTGATCGGTGCGCTTTCGAAGCTTGCGGTCTCGCAGAAGCAGGCGCAGATCCTGCTGGCCTATGAACCAGTCTGGGCGATCGGCGAAAGGGGAATTCCCGCCGAACCTTCCTATGCTGACGCACGCCAGGCCGAGATTATCGCCGTCGCGCAAAATGTGCTCGGCCGAAAAATTCCATGCCTCTACGGCGGATCGGTCAATCCGCAAAATTGTGAAGAACTCATATCCTGCCCGAACGTAGACGGGCTTTTCATCGGGCGCTCCGCCTGGAACGTCGAAGGCTATCTCGACATCCTCGCCAAGTGCGCCGCCAAACTCTGAGGAGACTACAATGAAGCTTGCAATTGCTGGAGACAGCGCCGGCGAGGGCCTCGCCAAGGTTCTCGCCGATCATCTGAAGGACCGTTATGAGGTGAGCGAAGTGTCGCGTACGCAGGACGGCCCGGATGACTTCTATGCCAATCTCGCCGACCGCGTCGCTTCCGGCGTCCTCGACGGCACCTACGACAAGGCAATCCTCGTCTGCGGCACCGGCATCGGCGTCAGCATTTCCGCCAACAAGGTGCCGGGCATCCGCGCGGCCCTGACCCACGATACCTATTCGGCGGAACGTGCGGCACTGTCGAACAACGCCCAGATCATCACCATGGGCGCCCGCGTCATCGGCACTGAACTGGCCAAGGCCATCGCCGACGCTTTCCTGGCCCAGACCTTCGACGAGAAGGGACGGTCAGCCGGAAACGTGAATGCCATCAACGAGGTCGATGCGAAGTACAACGCTCGCTAAGACCTGTCTCCCAAGACGCAGCGAGCCCGGCTGATCCCTCTCGATCGGCCGGGCTTGTCTGTATTTGGCGGCAAGGTGACCGGGCGGGTTATCTGGCGCGGCGGCCTGCCAGCCATTGCTTGAACTCGACATTGGTATCGGTCTGGATGGCGCCGACGCCGGCCTCGACAAGCGCGCCCCATACACTTTGCGGATCCTTGACGGCGCGGCTGTCGTTGAAATCGAGATTATGGGCGACGTCGAGCGTGTTGACCCACATCCGGATGTTTTGACGCTCCAATTCCTCGCGGCCAGCCGCAAGATCGGCGATATCGGTGAATTTCACCTCGACCATCGGCGCGCGTAGCGGCTCGATCAGCCGCAGATCTTCGGCGAACTTGCCGGGCCTGGCTCGGAACATCGGCATATATGGGATGGAGCCGAACCAATCGGCATCGAGTATCGGGAAGTTGCCGCTCTCCGGCTCGACATCGGATTTGATGATCACGTGACCTTCTGCATCTAGCCGCCGGACCGTTGCAATCACCAGCGGCAGTTCGCGTGGAAATTTCGTGTCGATATTGACGAAGACGCTCCCACGCGCCTCCTCGAGTGCTTCCTCCAGTGTCGGCACGCGCTCGTCGGTCAGCGGCGCCGTCTCGCCGCCTGCGCCTGCGCGAAGGCGTGCATCGCGCACCGTCGCGAAGTCGGTTGCGCCGACGATACCCTTACCGGATGTGGTGCGGTCAAGCGTTTTGTCGTGGATGACGACAAGCGTGCCGTCCGCGGTTGCCTGGGTATCGATTTCGACAAATTCGACGCCCAACTCCGCGGCAGCGCGGATTGCCGCCAGCGAGTTTTCCGGCGCTGCTGTCCAGAGGCCGCGATGGGCGATGGTGAGAATATCCGGGTTTTCGCGCGAGAGAGCCGAGTAAATGTCGGCAAGGCGAGGCGAGGGCGGGGCGGCGGTCTGACTGGGCATCAAGATGACTTTCGGGTCCTGATCGGTTTCAATGGCGATATCGCATCCCTGCGTTTCAGCTGAAGAATGCATGCGCAGATGGTTTGATCGTCTATTAATACGCATAAAGTGTAGTATTTGTGACAGAGCCTGTTAAAGGTCTCATGGGGCGATGCGGTCGGATTGCGAGAGGGCGTGCGAGGGCTAAGCCGGGGCCAGAAGGATGAGGATATATCTATGGCTGCGTCTGAAGGATCTCCGCTGGCGAGCGAAAACGAACGCCTCATCCTCGATATCGTTCGCCGGCATGAACCGATTGCGCGCGCGACGATAACGGCACATACCAATCTGACCCAGCAATCGGTGCATCGCCTGGTCGAGACGCTGCTGACGCGGGGGCTGCTTTGTACGGGTGCACCGCTCAAGGGCATGCGCGGCCAGCCAAGCCCGACGATCCAGCTGGTGAGGCATGCAGTCTATTCCGTCGGCATTTCCGTCAATACGGACGCCGTAACCCTATCTCTCGCCGATTTTGGCTGCAACATCATCGCGCAGCAGGCGTTGGAGATGGTCCCGAGCGATCGCCGGGCAACGCTTGCAGCACTCTCGCGAACGCTTCAGTCCCTTCTGAAGGAGCATGCCGTATCGCGCGATCGTCTTATCGGGCTTGGCTTTGCCATGTCGGGCTTCTTCGTCTCGGACAATCGCGCTTTCAACGCTCCGGAACCTCTAAAGGACTGGTCGCTGTTCGACCTGCGACCCGAATTGGAAGAGGTCTTCGAGCTGCCCGTTTGGCTGGAGAACAATGCCACGACAGGCGCTATTGGCGAAAGCCTGCGCGGCGTCGGACTGTGGTGCTCCACCTTCGCCTACCTCTCCTTCAATTACGGCTTTGGCGGCGGTCTCGTGCTGGAGGGCAAGCCCTATCACGGCTTTCACGGCAATGCGGGGGAATTCAGTGTCATCTACACGCCCGAAGAGTCAACTCGACGCCCGGCCTTGCAATATCTGATCGCTGCCTTGCGCAAGAATGGCATCAGCATCGTCTCGGTCGAAGAACTGCGACAAAACTTCGATCCGACCTGGCCGGGCGTTGAGGATTGGCTCGCGGAGACCATGCCGGCGCTCGATCGATTGATCGCTACATTGGTCGGCGTGGTCGATCCGCAGGCCATCGTCTTTGGCGGGCAATTGCCGGCGGAACTCGGGCGGATGATGATGTCTCGCCTGAACATGCCCTCCGGGCGTCGCCATCGCTCCGGCGTCGCGCCAGGGGAGGCGCGGCTGGTCCTCAGCGAGACGAAGGGGGATGCCGCCGCTATTGGTGCAGCGCTCCTGCCTTTGAAGTTCCGTTACTTTTTGTAACACAGCCGCCTCAATCGGTGCGTCTTTGGATGCGCAGTGTGGCTTCGACCCCCCGCGAAGATGTGAAGGGGCGGGGCATAGCCAACTGCGCGAAGTTTGCCTCGGCCCCGAGAGACAACCGGATTTCGTTCCGCCGCATCATCGATTCAGCGCATTGTCAGAAGGCATTGATAATTCACCGTCAGGGTTTTCTGGACGACCGCAATTGACGCGCAAGACTGCTATTATCATCGGCAATGGAAAACTGGAGAATGCTCTCTCTGGTGTCGTGGACGACGCACAATTTGTCATGCGTTTCAACAAGCCCAATCTCGCAGACGACATGAGCGGCTCACGCACGGATATGCTCATGCTGGTCGCGTCGAGCAATGCTTTGCATCGACGCATGATTGATCCGGATTTTCTGCAAAACGCGGCGCTTAAATCTGCGCAAGTACTGATGCTCGCCTATCCTCCCGAGGTCATCCGCAAATATCACCCCCGGCCCAATATCTTCTAGCATCTGGGAGGCCGACGGCGGATTGGACCATGCAGACGATTGATCTTATGGGTCACGCCGGCAAGGAAATCCGTATCATGCCGCCGCAATTTTATGCGGACGGCTGTGCGGATCTCAGCATTGCGGGGCCCCGGATGCGGAAGGTATTCCCCAGCACCGGCTTCCTCGGCATCTGTTATGTTCTGGCAAACTTCCCTGCCTCCGAGTGGGATATCAAGCAGTGCGGCTCCAACTGGCAGGGATGGAAGCGGCATGATTGGCAAAATGAGCGCGCATGGGTCGAGGAGAAGATTGCGAGAGGTCATATCGCCTTGGTTGCTTAAAGCGCGCGACGCAGGCCGGTCGTAGATGTTGGCATATCTGCGCTAGCCGCTATTGCTGAGCAGACCGCGCAACTCCGGTAGCTTGTCATTGACCAGCCAGCCGTAATAGTTCTCCTCTGGCAGCTTCTTGCCGCCGGCAGCATCGGCTGCCTGCCGCAAGGCAAGCGCTCGGCGCCGCGGCTGCCCGACATTATAGAGTGTGGCGGTCAGGCCGGGATTGTCGGTAATGTCGAAACCCTGGGCCTTATAGACATCGATCGCATCCCTGACGATCGCCGCGATATAGATGACGCTGCGGTCGGGATCCATGATGTCGCGATAGATTGCCTGCGGATCGTCGGCGGACAGTTTCGGCAAGCCACTGGTCGCATGTACGAGGTCGGTGACTTCGAGTGCGGTCAGCGGACTGATCTGGCCAAGACCAAAGGTCTGGCCCGCAAAGAAGGGCTGGAAGAAAGCACGCTGGAACGTCATGTTTTCATAGGTGACGCCGTCGATGACCTTACCGCGGAAATTTTTGTCCCAGGTTTCGTCGCGGCATTCCCACAATTCGGCGCTGCTCGTGAAGGCATCGCAATGGGCGAATTCCGGCTTTTTCAGAAAGGATTGAACGCTTACGTCCTTGTAGCTGAACCTGAAGTCGGCCTGGGAATAGGCGAGGGCCTTGACGTAATAGGACTTCACCCTGTTGACGATCGTGATGTTGTACGTGTGTTCGCCGACCAGCGCGCCGACGATGTGGATGGGGTCGATCTGATAGGTTTGCGCGGCCTTCTTGATCGAGGCTATCAGCTCTTTATCCTCGCGAAGCACGCCGACGATCTTTTGGTACTTCTCCTCGTAGGTCGTATCGAAAGCCTTCGCTCGCAACGCTGATGTGTTGGGTATCGGCGGCTGTACGCTGTTGCGATTGCCTGGGGGCACCCGCACCAATTCGTGCCCGAGGCAGGCGCCTGCGAGGGTCAAAATAACAAGAAGGCTAAGCACAGGGATTTTCGACAGGTTTGTTCGCATTCGCAATGGCTTTCAAAATAGTCCCCGGCACCGGGATGATCTTCATATTCGATCGCCTCGCGAAGGCAAGGACACGTGCTTCTTCCGCCCGCCGAATCACAATAAACTTTCCGTAGATCAGCTTCCGGCTGCAGAGGCGCGTAGCAGTGCTGCTGGAGCGGGCTGTAAACCCGCCGCGGTGGTTATTGGAGAGGATGCCGGTGAAACATCTTTTAATGGCCGGAGGTATCTTGCTCGCGGCGGCGCCAGGCGAGGCGGTGCCGACGATGGCCGATGTTCCGGCTCTTGCGAAGGCCGCGGTCGCGAGACGCATCGACGTGCCGGCTTCCGCCATTCACATCTCGGCTGCCAAGCCGAGTTCGAAAATGCCCGGTTTCGTCGTCTGCGGCCGCATTGATGGCACTTCCGGCGCGGGAGGGGAAAGCACTCCGGGAGCGGAGCGTTTTTTTGTGATCATACCCGGCGATTTCGCCATATTGGACCAGGACGGCAAAAGCCTTGTCGACACCTATTGGTCCGAAAATCACTGCGAATGAGCCGTCAGCGCCTTGCTGATCATGGCGAGTTCTTCGGGCGTGCGGCCCGATTCCAGCCGGACCCAGCTGTTCGGATTGGCGGCGGATTGGCGCTTGATGAAGGTATAGCCGGTTCCGCCCCAGGTTTTGGTGGAGTCGGTGAGATTGTCGAGGATCAGATCGCCGTCATTCGTCCGGGCCATCAGGACGAGGTGTCCCTCATTGTGGGTGTCGAGGACCACGGTCAACAGCAGCGCCGAACGCGGCCAGCCGGCTTCTATAAGCAGCTTCTTTTTCAGAAGGACGTAGTCGTTGCAATTGCCGGCGCCGTCGTCCGGGTAGGTCCACCAGTTGATGATGCCGAGCTTGTAGATTCCGTAATGATCGTTGTCGCCGATACCCTGAATCTCGTGATTGACCAGGCTGTTGATCTGCTGCAATTGCGCTCGGCGCTCCTGGTTGATCGTGACAAATTCTTCGCTCGTCTGGCTGGGGACGCATTCCGCAGGCTGCGCCGCGCAGAAGCCGGTCCAGCCGACGGGTGCACTGGCATCGGTGATGATACGGGCAAACTGATGCGCCTCTGTGGCAGCATTCACAACGGGTTTGGCGGTGGTTGCTGTCGAAAATAGCAGGCCGGCAACGAAGAGAAAACTGGCAGCGACGAGGAATGAACGCATATTCGGCTCCATGAATACGGTTCATGAAATCCGATGCGGTCAAATTTATTCAGAAGAAGATTATTCGCATTTTAGCGAAGTTACTTTTTTTGCGATCTTGCCTGTCGCAAACATCGGTTGAAACGAGGGGCGCATTTTGCGAATCTGCGCCAACCAAGACATTCTGTCTCGTTAATTTCATCGATCTCAATCGAGACCGATTTCGACCATCGGCGGCGGCGCACCCCTATTTCGCCGAAACGACACGCTTAGTTAAGGGCCGAAATAGGCGTCCAGCACTTCGCTCGGTGCGCCATCCATCCGCACTTTGCCGTGTTCAAGCCACACTACTCTGTTGCAATTTTTTGCTAGAAGATCCTTTGCGTGACTAGCGATCACGAGAATCTGAGTCTTTTCAACAAGCTCGTTTAAACGCTGGTTGGCTTTCGCCTTGAAACCCTCGTCGCCTGTCGCCAGCCATTCATCCATGATCAGGATTTCAGGTTGAAGAATGGTGGAGATAGAAAATGCCAATCGCAATTGCATGCCTGACGAATAGGTACGAACCGGCATTTCAAGGAAATCACCCAACTCGCTAAAGTCCTCGATTTCCTGTAGCCTTTCCTTCATCTCTTCCTTTTTGAAGCCCAGTAGAGCGCCCCGAAGGAAAATATTCTGACGCCCTGTAGCTTCTGGATCGATCCCGAGAGAGATGTTGATGAGCGATGTGCATTTGCCTCTTATGTCGACCTTGCCCGAAGTCGGTGCATAAACGCCCGTCAGCACGCGCAGAAGTGTCGTCTTGCCCGAGCCATTGTGGCCTATGAGACCAATCCGGTCATGCCGGCTCAGTTCGATATTGATATTGTCCAGTCCACGGACGACGACGACCCCGCCACTTTCAGAGTTGATCGAGCCACCGGTTGCCATCTTCATGACGCGATTTTTAAGCGACCTGCCGCGCGCGTTATAGATCGGGAAGTCGACTGTGACATTCTGTAGAGAGATGGATGTCATGATTGCCTGCGTTTTCTGAGATGTCTGGTTTCTTTGCTCACAGCCAGTAGGCAATGCGGGCCCTGTATTTTTTCAATAGAAGAAGCGCGAAAGACCAGCCGACAATCGCAACGCCAATGGCAACGATCCAATTTGTTGCTGTAACAGTTTGTCCAAGAAGCGGATTTCTGACGACTGAAATCAGATGAAAAAACGGATTGTAGTCGAGCATGACGTGCGATGCACGTTGCGGCAAATGCTCCGGCATCCACATGATTGGGGTGACGTACATCATAACTTGCATGATGTTCTGCACAATTTGGGTGAGGTCGCGATAGCGGGTGCATAAGATCGCCAGCGTCAATGCGATCCAAGTCATATTTAACGTCACGATGATGAATCCTGGCACGACCAGGAGTGCCGAAGGCCCTATGGATTTCCAGAATATTAGCAGAACGATCGGAAATATAACCAGATTATGCGCAAGTATTACGGAATTTCGATACCATACTCTCAAAATGTACGTGAAGAACGGCAGATCCAATTGCAGTATTATGTCGCTATTGGATATAAATCCGGAGCAACCCTCGCTGACGATCTGCGTGTAATAACCCCAAAAAATCAGGCCAACGCATATGAAGGGAAGAAATTCGCTCATAGGCGAATTGAAGATGGTACCGAAAACGAGACCTAGTGCTCCGATCAAGACCCCCATGTTGATGGTGAGCCAGAACGCGCCGATCCTGGATCGCCTGTAGCGCTGCGCCACATCTTGCCATCCGAGCAAAGCAGCTAGGCGGAAATTCGATAAGGCTTCCGTAATATCCCACACGGCGCCGTGATAAGGCACTTCGTTATTTGCGATTTTCAGATTTCTCACCGGCAATCCATTTTTCAGCTTCGTCTTCTGCTTCAGCAACAAAGACATGCGATCATTTTTAAGGCGAACCCCTAGCAAAGCATGGAAACCGAGAATAGCCCCCTTATGCAAATTTACTCAAAACGGGTATCGCGATGGCTCGTTGTGGGCGGCGGTTAGAACAAGGTTTCTGGTGGCCAACCCAGAGAGCTGTTCTCTGTTGCGCTGTTGCCTGCTGGCGATTTGAACCAGCCAGTGTTATTCGACAAGCACAAAGTCAAAAGAGAGTGGCTGTCCTAAAGCCGGCGAGTGCAGAAAAATTCGGGAGGTTTTATGATCGACGATATTCTTGACCGGATGACGCTTGAGGAACAGGTTTCGCTGCTTGCGGGTGCCGATTTCTGGACCACCGTGCCAGTTGAGCGTCTCGGCGTTCCGAAGATCAAGGTCACGGATGGTCCGAATGGAGCGCGGGGTGCCGGCTCGCTGGTCGCCGGCGTCAATGCGGCCTGCTTTCCGGTTGCCATCGCGCTTGGCGCGACATGGAACCCGGCGCTCGTCGAGCGCATGGGTGTGGCGCTAGCCGGCCAGGCGAAGAGCAAGGGCGCTGCCGTCCTGCTGGCGCCCACGGTCAATATCCATCGTTCAGGCCTGAATGGCCGCAATTTCGAATGCTACTCCGAAGATCCGATGCTGACGGCAGCGCTCGCGGTTGCCTATATCCAGGGCGTGCAGAGCCAGGGTGTTGCCGCGACGATCAAGCATTTCGCCGGCAATGAGTCCGAGATCGAACGACAGACGATGTCGTCGGATATTGACGAGCGCGCGCTTCGCGAAATCTACCTGGCGCCGTTCGAACAGGCCGTGAAGAAGGCCGGCGTGATGGCGGTCATGTCCTCCTACAATAGATTGAACGGCACCTATACCAGCGAGCACCCGTGGCTGCTGACGAAGGTCCTGCGTGAAGAATGGGGTTTCGACGGTATTGTCATGTCAGACTGGTTCGGTTCGCATTCGACCGTAGCAACGGTCAATGCCGGGCTCGATCTGGAAATGCCGGGGCCGACGCGCGATCGCGGCGAAAAGCTCGTGAAGGCGGTGCGGAACGGTGAGGTCAAGCCCGAGACCATCCGTGCGGCTGGCGGGCGCATCCTGACGCTGCTTGAACGCGTCGGCGCCTTCGAGATCACCCCGGATTTGACGGAGCATGCGTCGGATTTGCCCGAGGATAGGGCTCTGATCCGTCAGCTTGGCGCCGAAGGCGCGGTTCTCCTTAAGAATGATGGCATTCTACCGCTGCAAAAACCAGGGCTCGGGCATGTGGCTGTTATCGGGCCGAATGCCGCCGAGGCGCGCGTCATGGGCGGCGGCAGTGCCCAGATTGCCGCTCATTATAAGATCAGCCCGCTTGAAGGCATCCGCGGGGCACTGTCGAATGCCAACAGCATCCGCTATGCCGCGGGCTGCCGCAACAATCGTCTGATCAATGTCTTTTCCGGCGAGATGCGAGTGGAATACTTCAAGGGTCAAAATTTGGCCGGTTCGCCGGTGGCGGCGGAGCCGGCGAATAAGGGTGAGTTCTTCTGGTTCGACCTGCCGTCCCCCGAACTTGATCCGAGCGACTTCTCCGCGCGCATGACGGCTTTCTACACACCGACGGAAAGCGGCGAGCACATCTTCGGCATGACCAATGCCGGCCTTGCCAAGCTCTATGTCGACGGCAGACTGGTCGTGAACGGTTATGACGGCTGGACACGCGGCGACAATTATTTCGGCACGGCCAATGTCGAGCAGCGTCAGGGCGTACACCTTGAGGCCGGCCAGCAATATCAGATCGTTGTCGAGTATTGCTCTTCCGCGACGGTCGAGGAGGGGATCAATCTGACGGCCGTCCGCTTCGGCGTGGAGAAACCTCTCGGCGAAGCGGACATGGCAGAGGCCGTCGAGACGGCACGTGCCGCTGATATCGCGCTGCTGTTCGTTGGCCGCGATGGGCAATGGGACACCGAAGGGCTCGATCTGCCCGACATGCGCCTGCCTGGCCGGCAGGAAGAGCTGATTGAAAGGGTGTCGGCGGTCAATGCCAATACGGTCGTCGTGCTGCAGACGGGCGGACCTATTGAGATGCCATGGCTCGACAAGGTCAAGGCTGTGCTGCAGATGTGGTATCCAGGCCAGGAGCTTGGGAACGCCGTGGCCGATGTGCTGTTCGGCGACGCCGAGCCCGGTGGCCGCTTGCCACAGACCTTCCCGATGCGCCTGGCGGACAATTCCGCGATCACGGACGATGCCGCGATCTATCCCGGCAAGGATGGACATGTGCGCTACGCCGAAGGCTTTTTCGTCGGCTACCGTCACCATGATACGCGCGGCATCGAACCCTTGTTCCCCTTCGGTTTCGGTCTCGGTTATACGCGCTTTTCCTGGGGCGAGGGGCAGGCGTCGACGACGGAGATGGAACCCGACGGCATCACCGTCACGGTCGAACTCACCAATGTCGGCGACAGAGCGGGATCGGAACTAGTGCAGCTTTATGTGCGGCCGCTTGCCGCGACGGTAGAGCGACCGGACAAGGAGTTGCGCGCTTTTGCCAAGCTTCGGCTTGCTCCTGGAGAAACGGGCAGGGCGTCGCTGCTCGTCAAGCCCCGCGATCTCAGCTACTTCGATATGGAGACGAAAGCGTTCCGCGCCGCTACCGGCCGCTACCAGCTTCTTCTAGCTGCCAATGCGACGGATATCCGCTCGGCGATCACGATCGAAAACCCCAGGGAATGGATCGGCAAAACCTCGGATCGCTCCATCTGACGTCGTAACAGGGTTGCCGTTAGTGGTCAGGCCATACGACTGCCGCTAACGACGGCGCATGCGCACGGGCGGGATACGCCCCGAAAATGAGGAGCCAAGCCTGTCGTCGGCAGCATGATCCGTCTGAAAGATCTGGCCGACCGGTTTTGGCCGTCCAAGAAAGAAGCCCTGGGCCTCGTCACAGCCTTCGGTGCGAAGAATCTCGAGCTGGTGATTGGTCTCGACGCCCTCGGCCAGAACGGGAATTTCGAGGCTCTTGCCGAGCGCGAGGACGGCGCGGACGATCGCCTTCGCTTGGATGCTGCGCTCCACCTCGCTCATGAAGGAGCGATCGAGCTTGATCTTGTCGAAAGGGAACGAGCGTAGCGTGTCGAGTGACGAATATCCCGTTCCGAAATCGTCGATTGCAATGGTGACGCCAAGCGTTCGGATCTGCCGCAGCACATGCAGGGTGCGGCTCTTGTCGGCGATGATGGTGGATTCGGTGATTTCCAGTTCGAGCCTTGCCGGAGAAAGGCCAGTTTCAAGCAGGATCGAATGGATAAGCTTGGCAAGATCCGCATGGGCGAACTGCACAGGCGAGAGATTGACGGCGATCTTGTAGGGCCTGTCCCATGAGGCTGCCTGCCTGCAGGCTGTTCGCAACACCCATTCGCCGATCATGAGGATGATACCGCTTTCCTCGGCGATCGGGATGAATTCCGACGGTGGAACCTGGCCATGTTCGGGATGGTTCCAGCGCGCCAGCGCCTCGTAGCCGCAGATCTCGCCGGTACTGACCGAGGTTTGCACCTGATAGTGCAGTTCAAGCTGATCCAGTTCGACGGCACGGCGCAGATCCTGGGCCAGCGTGTGTCACGCGCGCGCTGTCTCGTCCATTCTGGATTCGTAGAAACAGACGGCGCGGGCGATATCGGCCTTGGCACGATACATCGCAAGATCGGCATTGCTGACAAGGCGTTCCTGGTCGATGCCGTCATCGGGATAAACGGCGACGCCGATGCTTGCTCCGGTCACGGTCTCGAAATCGTCGATGCGGATCGGCTCGAACATGGTCTTTTCCAGACGCGCCACGAAATCCAGCAACTCGCTCTGGTTCAGGAAGCGCTTGGCCGCCGCAAACTCGTCACCGCCGACGCGCGCGACAAACTCGCCGTCCTTGACGAGGCGAGCAAGTCGGCGTCCGATGGCCTTCAGGGCCTGATCGCCCGCCTTGTGGCCGCGCAGGTCATTGATTTCCTTGAAGCGGTCAAGATCTATGCCGATCACGGCGAGTTTTGCGCCGTCTTCCTTGGCGCGCTCCATCTCGCCGCGAAGATAGTCGCTGAAGCTGCAGCGATTGGGCAAGCCGGTCAGCAGATCGTTGAGCGCCATATGCTGAAGCTTCTCGATGGATTCGCGCGAGGCGCGTTCATCGATCATGTAACTGGCGACGCCGGTGCCGATGATAAGCAGGCCGCCGCCGGCGACCGCAACGGCCATGGCCCTCAGCGCGTAGGAATCGGCAAGGCCGGCGTCAGTTGCCAATGGTGTGACCGATACGGCGGTCATCGCGGTAAAATGAAGTGCGACGACCGCAAGAACGAAGAGGACAAGAGCAGCCTGCGGCGCAAGACGCCAAGGCCGACGGATCGCCTGATTGAAGGCAAATGCCGCCAAGGTGACCGAAAGCACGACGGAGCTGATGACATAGCTTTGGTTCCATTCGACGATGCCATCGACGTGGTAAGCCATCATGCCGGTATAATGCATAGTCGCAATGGCAAGGCCGACGCTGGTGCCACCCAATTCCGGCGCTAGCCGCGGTGTGCGGGACAGCATCGCTGCGAAACCAACGCTGGAGCCCGCCACGGCCAGCAGAAATGATGCCATCGTAAGGATCGGATCGAAGGTGACGGGAGCGCCGACCTCATAGGCCAGCATGGCAATGAAATGCGTGCACCAGACGGAGGAACCGGCGGCGACTGCTGTCAGGAAGATCCAGCCGCCGCGCTGCAGTTCACGCGTTTTTTCTGCTCGCTGCAGCAAGCCGAGCGTGATCCAGCCGCCGCTGATACAAACGAATGCCGCAAGAAGGACGAGCCACAAATTATGTTCTGTGACGATGCATGAAAGAACGCGCACGCAGAAATCCCAAATCTATTTTGTGGCAGCGACAGATCCTTAATAGGCCGTCGTCGCGCCGGAAATCGCCGCGCAGATCCTTCGTGGATGAACACTGAAGATCGCGTAAAGACGCTTGCTATAAATCGCGTGAAACTGCGCTTCCGCACTGGTTTGTGATCTCATCATCACGTCGCGGATCAGCCATCAGAGCCGCGCTTCCCGCCATTTCAACGATCGGCTCGAAATTTGGCAAGCAGCGATGGAGATCTCTCGTCAGAACTCTGATCCGAGAACTGACTCCAATATTCGAAGCTTAAATTTGGTTTCAAGTAACTCTGTTGGAGATACAGCAAATCCTAAAATATAACGCTGGATATTAGCCGAATATCAATCTTTATGGGCGACAATGTATTTAAGTATATTTGAAAATTATACTAAGCATGGATTGTGCTTAGTATGCTATGCAATTTCCATTATATGAAAGCTCGTTCGTGAAGAGACCAAAAGCCCGCATCAGACCTATCCGCAGACTTCAGCAGCTATCGCGAAAGCTGATGGCTGATCGAGCCGGGAACTTCGCGACGGTCACGGTCTTGCTTGCGGTTCCCCTGATTGCCGCTGCCGGAATGGCAATAGACATCACCAACGCACTGATGGCCAGAACCGAGCTTTATAATGCGGCGGATGCTGCAGCGCTCGGCGCGATCGCTGACTCGTCGCCAGCGGTCGCCACCGCGCTGAAGATGACCAGCGACGGCACCGTCAGCGTCGGTCAGGATGATGCACGGAAACTCTTCTTCGGCCAGACTTCCGGCGACCTGCAAAATGTGCCTGTCAACGTGAATATTTCGGTCAACAGGGTTTCGAATGTCGTCAAGTCGACGGTGAACTTCTCCGCCAGCGTGCCGACGACTCTGATGCAGATCATGGGGCAAACCTCGATCCCGATCAGCGGCACGGCTTCCGCGCAATATCAGACGGCAAGCTTCATCGATTTCTACATGTTGTTGGATAACACGCCTTCGATGGGTGTGGGCGCCACTTCGGATGACATCGCGATGATGCAGAAGAACACCACCGATACCTGTGCCTTTGCCTGTCACAATCTGGATACGACTAATAATTACTATAACTTAGCGAAAAGTCTTAATGTCAAGATGCGCATCGATGTGGTACGGCAAGCAACGCAGTCGCTGACGGATACGGCTGTCACCAACCGCTCGACCCCCGACCAGTATCGCATGGCCGTCTACACGTTCGGTACCAAGGCGGAAAGCGCGGGTCTGACCAGCGTGTCCGCTCTGTCTTCCGATATGGCTCAGGTTAAGACCTCCACCGGCGCGGTCGATCTGATGACCACACCCAAACAGAATTACAACAACGACCAGGACACGAGCTTCGACACGATGTTGACGCAGCTCCAGCCGATCGTCGGCACGGGCGGCGGCGGAACGACAAGCTCGGATCGCGCTAAAGTGCTGTTCTTCGTGACCGATGGGGTTGGCGATAGCTACAAGCCCAGCACATGCACCAAGCCGACGACGGGTGGTCGCTGTCAGGAGCCGCTCGATATATCCTTCTGCAAGCCACTGAAGGACCAGAACGTCAAGATTGCCATTCTTTATACGACCTATTTCCCTCTGCCGCAGAATCCTTGGTACAATACCTGGATCGCGCCGTTCCAATCGCAGATCGGCACGAACCTGCAAAACTGCGCGTCACCCGGCCTCTATTTCGAAGTCAGCCCGACACAGGGTATTTCCGATGCGATGAATGCACTGTTCCTGAAGGTCATTCGGACGCCTCGACTGACAGGTTGACGGGTGCATCCGATGACCGACTAGGTCGTGCCGTCGCACGATTGTCTGCAAGGCCCCGCATGCGAGGGTGGCTCCTGGCTCCAACGCGATAGAACTCGCTCATCATGCGGGTGCTTCGGGTCCGAGACGGAGCTGCTTCCAACGAGCCTCTCATTTGCAACGACTGTGACCTGCTCGCCATCCATCGCTCACGATGAAGGAATTTCGATTTTCTGAAGGGCTTATAGCGCGCCACGCAGCATCGCGACGCGATTTGCGCTCGCAGATGAGCTGCTTCTATCGGTATCTCAAGCGGTTGGCTGCCGCTCGGTCAGAGCATCTCGTGGAGCGCGCGACGGCATATGCCGCTTAGGGCCACGGGTGGGCTACGCCGTGACCAGCGTTTTGACTAGGCCTATGATCTTCTGCCGCGTCTTTGTGTCCTTGATCTTCGCAAAGGCGCGATTGAGCTCGGCACCTTCATCAGATGAGAGGAAGCTGACGAGGTCATTCTTGACGCCCATTGCCTCGTTTACCGAAGCATTGGAATGGGCTACCGGGTTGTCGAAGAAATGCGAAATCGACACGCCGAGGCAGTCTGCAACACGCTGCAACCGGCTGGCGCCGACGCGATTTGTGCCCTTCTCATATTTCTGGACCTGCTGAAACGTCACGTTCAGCCCTTCGGCAAGCGCCGTCTGGCTCATGCCCAACATGCGCCGCTGCATCCGGATGCGTCTTCCGACCTCGATATCGATTGGGCTGGGTGGCTTTCGCTTCGACGTATCTTGCATAGACCCTCTTTCTGGCGATGGTGCCGCCCATCGAACTGCGGGGGGCGACGGGCGGGAGGCTGCGGGATCCTGGACATCATGTCTGCAGAGCCCTCGACTTATGACTGCCGGGTGTCATATGAGACGGCAATGTCAATTCATCCCGGCCGTCGTCTCGGCATCCGATTCTTGCGCATTTGGTACATTGTTTGCGCTATCTGAACATTGCGAAGGGTGTCACGTGGACATAAATGGCTCACCACCGATAAAGGGCCGACCTAGTACACAAACTCATAAGCGGGGTTTTGGAAGCGGAGGATGATGATTCGATGAAGTCTTCATTTGCAGGCTTTTTGTGACCCGCCGTCGTTTCGACCGGACTGATTTCGAATGGACGATTGTTCAGCTTTTATCGCCGAATAAGAATCGCGGCACATCGCGTTTTGATGATCGCCGATTGATCTGCAGCATTTTGTGATTATTCCGCAGAAGTTCATCTTACGCGGACGTGCCCTGAGCGATATTGGCCTTATATTACCTGCTACACTCGTTTCGCGCGCAGTTTGCAAATGTTATGAAACTGTAAAATATTATCAACTGATGACCTCGGTTCAATGATGCACCATCAAGCTCGGGGACTGAACACGCTTAACGTGCGCTCGGTCTTTCATCGGTACCGCATTTGGTTACGCGCTGTTCGGGGAGGTGTCTCGATGTATCTAAATTGCGCATCGAAGCCATCATCGGTTTGCTTCAGCCGATGAAATTTGCCCGATCAATTTTCACAAATAATGGCGTGATAACCGCAGGCTCTCGCAAAGAGGTAGCAGAATTTTAAGTGCAAAGTGGTATTTAGTGGGAACTACGACATGACATTGGCACCGAGCTATTTTTGTACTTGACTAGCTCGCTCGTGGCTTATTCCGCATTTTGCATCAGCGTATGTGGCGTCGATAAGCCAACTATCAAAGACGGTTCTGGGGGCAGTATTGAATCATATCAATTACAAGGGTGAAGAATTATCCGGAGTCTGCAACGGTGTAAACAAATTGATGCTGCTGCAGAACGTTACCTTGGTGACCTCCCACCAATATGATTTTTCCTTCCTTCGCGGCAGTATGGGTGGGGTTTGAACTTGTCCAGGACCACCACTAAGCCGCCGCAAATATTCCTTGTGGCGGTGCTCTCGTCGCTGAAAAAGGCTTTTCTTGGCATCGGCGCCACTAGCGCAGTCGTCAATATCCTCGCATTGACCAGTTCCTTTTTTATGTTGCAGGTCTACGACCGAGTGATACCCGGGCGTAGCCTGCCTACGCTTGTTGGCCTGGGCATAATAGCCGCCACGCTCTACGTTTTTCAGGGGGTTCTCGAACTCATCCGCTCAACGCTCTTGGTGCGTGTCGGTCTTTCGGTCGATGAGCGTTTCGGGGAAATCGTATATGATTCTCTCGTCTTGTTTCCATCGCGCATGCAGATGCCCGGAGATGGGCTCCAGTCGGTGCGTGATCTGGATAGCGTACGAGGATTTCTTTCGGGTCCTGGGCCTGTCGCATTATTCGATATTCCGTGGATGCCTTTCTACCTTGGTCTCTGCTTCCTGTTTCACATGTGGATCGGGATCACAGCTCTCGCCGGCGCCCTGATGCTTGTTGGTCTTACGATCTTGGCCGAACAGATGTCGCGAAAGTCGGCGAAAGAAGCAGCCAAGATTATCTCGGAACGGACGGCGCTTGCGGAAGCCACCCATCGAAATTCTGAGGCTGTACTCGCGATGGGTTTCGGCCATCTCCTTGGTCGGAAGTGGAGCGAAATCAATCGCCGCTACCTCAGTAATCATCTGCGCGCATCAGGGGTGACAGGCACGCTCGGGACAATTTCGAAGATCCTGCGAATGATGCTGCAGTCAGCCGTACTTGCGGTTGGAGCGATGCTTGTCATTCGCCAGGAAGCCTCGGGCGGTATCATGATTGCCAGCTCCATCCTTGTCAGCCGGGCGTTGGCGCCAGTCGAACTGGCGATTGGCCAATGGAGAGGGTTTGCCGCAGCGCGTGATAGCTGGTCACGGTTGATGAAACTGACGCAACTCATGGCGGTTGGTGAAAAGCAAGTCTCTCTTCCCAAACCGGAAAGCGCTCTGAAAGCTGAACACCTGCATTTAGCAGCGCCAGGCTCAAAGATCGCGATTGTGCGCGGCGTCTCCTTCGAGGTTCGGGCTGGAGACGCGGTCGGCGTTATTGGCCCCAGCGCATCTGGCAAATCCACACTCGCGCGGGGTCTGGTCGGGCTATGGCCGCCGATTGCTGGTACGGTCCGTTTGGATGGCGCATCGTTGACGCAATGGTTTCCGCGAGCGCTCGGCGAACACATCGGATATTTGCCCCAGGATGTTTCGCTATTTGGCGGATCTATCGCCGAAAACATTGCTCGTTTCGATCCAGATGCATCGTCGGAGAAAGTCATCATCGCTGCGAAGGCTGCCGGTGTCTATGACATGATCCTGCAGTTTCCAGAGGGCTTCGACACGAAGATCGGCGAGCAAGGTTCCGCGCTATCGGGCGGTCAAAGGCAGCGTATTGCGCTGGCGCGCGCGCTCTATGGCCAGCCGTTTCTGGTTGTTCTCGATGAGCCTAATTCAAATCTCGACGCTGAAGGAGAGTTGGCCTTATCGAGCGCGATACTGAATGTGAGGGCGCGCGGTGGCATTGTTGTCGTCATCGCTCATCGTCCAAGTGCGCTTGCCGCGGTCGACAAGGTTATTGTCTTGGCGAACGGTCAGATGCGGGCGTTTGGGCCGAAAGACGAGGTCCTAAGGAAGACGACACAGTCGGCGCCGTCTGCGCCTCAGCCAGTACGACTGATGATCGCGGGCGAAGAGATGACACAATGAGAAATGATCACGCTCCGCTCGCCGAGGACGCCATCCGCCGTCTGACGTCGGTTGCGTTCACCGCGATTGTACTTCTAGTCGGGGTTCTCGGAGGCTTGGCTGCTACTGTGCGTCTTCAGGGCGCCGTCATCGCCGCCGGTACGCTGGTTGTCGACAGCTATGTCAAACCCGTTCAGCATCAGAAGGGGGGTACGGTCGGAGAGCTGTTTGTTAAGAATGGCGATCGTGTCGAGGCTGGACAAATACTCGTGCATCTCGATGATACGCAGGCGCGCGCCAATCTTGCGATCGTCTCGAAACGCCTGAAGGAACTCGCAGCGCGTACTGCGCGGCTTTCAGCCGAAAGGGATTCAGGAGAGACGATCATTTTCCCCGAGGACCTTCTAAATGAGCGAGAGGATGCCGAAGTGGCTGCGATGCTCGATGGTGAGCAGCGGTTGTTTGATGATCGACGCTCATCTAGGACTGGGCGCAAAGCACAGTTGGCCGAACGGGTGCGCCAACTTTCGAAGGAAACGGAGGGGCTGAGCGCCCAGCAGGATGGCAAACGGCAAGCGATCGCCATCATCAACAAGGAGCTTGCAAGTCTGCAGCCGCTACTCGATCAGGGTATCATCGCGGCAACACGCGTCTTCAATTTGCAGCGCGATGCTGCAGACCTCACTGGTGAACTTGGCAGCCTGATCGCCTCCGCGGCCCAAACCAACGGAAAGATTGCGGAAACCCAATTGCAGATCATTCAGGTTGATGACGATCAAAGAACCGAAATATCGGACCAGTTGCGCCAGGCTGAAAGCGAAATCGGCGAATATTCCGAGCGTCTCGTTGCAGCCGAGGACGAGTTGAAACATATTGACATTCGCGCACAGCAGGCAGGCATCGTCCATCAACTCGCCGTTCATGCATCAGGGGCGGTGGTCACGCCCGGCGAAGCGATTATGCAGATCGTGCCCGACAAGGATGCGCTGACGCCGGAACTTAAACTATCTCCACAAGATATCGATCAGGTGGTTGTAGGGCAGAAGGTGACGCTTCGGTTTTCGGCATTCAATCAACGTACTACGCCGGAATTGAGTGGTCACATAACAACAATCGCAGCCGATGTGACCACCGACCAACGTACCGGACAAAGCTACTATAGCCTTCGGGTCACCGTTCCGGAAATCGAGTGGGCACGGTTAGGTAGTCTTACGCCAGTGGTTGGGATGCCCGTTGAGGCCTTCGTTCAGACAGGCGAGCGTACCGCCTTGGCGTATTTAGTGAAACCGCTGGAGGATCAGATGATTCGGGCATTTAGGGAACAGTGACGATTGCTCTCCCCCCTTCACAGTAGTGAAAAGTGCCGAGGCAGGGTGCTACCCTTAATTGCAAATCATTCGTTCGCTGTTTAAGCATCCCAATAAACAGCGGGCATTAAATTTACAGTGTTCTAGGAGACGTATTGAATGCTGACGACGTACTATCCGGTGCCTGCCATCCCAAATGATGTCAATGGGCTGATCTATGGGCAGATTTGGTCGCAATACTCGCTGGACTATTCGTTTCCGACAAGTGGGGCACAGTATGGCAGCTATAGCGGGGAGGAACTGACGTTCCAGCCACTGAACACAACCATGCAGGGTGCGGTGAACTCAGCGTTGGCGCAGTATGCCTCTGTCTCTAATCTTTCCTTTAGCGAACAAACAGCCGATCCAGGAAGTGCCACGCTGCGCTTTGGCATGTCGGATGAGGCGCAAGATACCGCCTATACATATCTTCCATCGAACTCTGATCAGGGTGGTGACGTCTGGTTCGGTACGCAGACCGATGCAAGTGCGATGACCAATCCGATCAAGGGCAATTATGCCTGGATTTCTACACTGCACGAGATCGGGCATGCGCTTGGCCTCAAGCATTCTTTCTCGTCGTCGCTCTACAATTCTTCGACTGTAAGCATCGTGCACGATAGCATGGAGTTTACCGTCATGAGCTATCGCTCCTATTTTGGAGCATCGTTGAGCGCGGGCTACACCAACGAAGAGTTCGGCTTTGCACAGTCCCTGATGATGTACGACATCGCTGCCATTCAGAAACTGTATGGCGCCGATTTCACGACGCACTCGGGCGACACTACCTACACCTTTTCACCCACGACCGGTGAAATGTTCATCGATGGAGTGGGGCAGGGGAAACCCGGCGACAACCTTATTTTTCTCACTGTGTGGGATGGTGGTGGTAATGATACCTATGATTTCTCGAACTATACCACAAATCAGTCCATAAATTTGCAACCGGGCAGCTGGTCGTTGATGTCATTTGTGCAGAGCGCCTACCTTGGGAGTGGTCACTTCGCTCAGGGCAATGTCTACAATGCCCTGCAGTATAACGGCGACAGCCGCTCGTTGATCGAAAACGCAATCGGTGGATCCGGCAACGATACGATTATCGGCAATGCCGCAAACAATACGCTCAAGGGTGGCGCGGGTAACGACTGGCTCAATGGAGGCACCGGCAACGATTGGCTCGACGGAGGAGCTGGCGTTGATACAGCGGCGTTCAACTTTAGCCTTGCGCAGGCAACGGTCGACTACGGTTATCGCGCAATGGTGGTTAAGGGCGGTGGAACGGTGGAAAGCTTGGTTTCGATCGAGAAACTGCAGTTTTCCGATAAAACGGTTGTTCAGGGTGACGGCCTAATCGACGATATGTTCTATTACACCCATAATCGTGACGTTCTTAACGCAGGCGCCGATGCAGATCAGCATTACTCGAATTATGGATGGCGGGAGGGACGCGACCCGAATGAATTCTTCAGCACATCCGAATATTTAGCAAAATATCATGACGTTGCGGCCGCCGGAATTGACCCGCTACAGCATTATGATCAATACGGCTGGAAGGAAGGGCGCGACCCGTCTGCCAATTTTCATACGTCGGAATATCTGCGCATCAATCCGGACGTGGCCGCGGCTAAGATTGACCCACTTGAGCATTATCTGAAGTACGGTATTTATGAGGGTCGCGCTGTTAATGCGAAGGATTTGTTGATAAACGGCGCATTTTATTTCAAGAACAATCCGGACGTTGCGGCTGCTCATATAGATCCGGCGGAACACTATAACCAGTACGGTTGGCATGAAGGGCGCGATCCGAATGCGTTTTTTGACACGTCAGAATATTTGGCCGCTTATAAGGACGTGGCCGCAGCCGGAATGAACCCGTTCACGCACTATTTGGAATACGGCTGGCATGAAGGCCGGGATCCCTCCCGCAATTTTGATACCGCGGGCTACCTGAAACTCTATCCAGATGTAACCGCTGCCGGGATCAACCCTCTTGAGCATTATCTGGAATTCGGTGTCTTTGAAGGCCGAACGTACGTAAATGATGGTGTAATGGGATAGTAATAATGAATTCAATAAATTGCACGGCCGGACCGCTAGCTGCCCACGGATTTGCGGTGGATTTGCCTTATCGTATCGATAAAGGCCCTGAGTTTCGGCGCCAACTCGGCGCGACGCGGAAAGTATAGAAAGAGGCCGCCCTCGGTGACGGCGTAATCGGCCAATACATGAACCAGCCGGCCAGCCTGGATGTCCGCCTGCACCAACGGTTCGAAGGCATAGGCAAGTCCGATGCCTGCCAGTGCAAGCTCTATCGCCGAATGCGCTTCTGTCACGATCGCTCGACCGCCGACCGTGACGGCCACATCCCGGCCGTCCTCGACGAATTCCCATTGATAGAGACCGCCGGAGCGGACGAGCCGGTAGCCAATACAATTATGATTGGAAAGCTCTCCCAGTGTCGTCGGCCGCCCATGGCGGCCGATATAGGCGGGGGAGGCGACCACGACCGAGCGAAAGGGAGGGGTGAGGCGGATCGCCACCATATCCTGAGCAATCATTTCGCCGATACGTATGCCGGCATCGAAGCCCTCGGAGACGATGTCGGTCAGTCGCTCGTCGGAAAAGATTTCCACCTCGACCTCGGGATAGCGTTCGGCCATCGCGGCGATCACCCGCGTCACCGCAAGCGGCAGGCAGACGCGCGCGGCATTGATGCGCAAAAGGCCGCTTGGCCTTCCCTTGACGGCGCGGATGCGCTCGATCCGTTCGTGAATATCCTGCAAAGCTGGCGTCACCGTGCCGATCAGGCTCCTGCCGGCTTCTGTCAGCGCCACGCTGCGGGTCGTCCGCGCGAAAAGCGGCTGGCCGAGCCGCTCCTCCACCAATCGGACGGCATGGCTGACAGCAGATGCACTCATCCCCAGTTCACTGGCAGCGGCGGCGAAACCGCCGCGGCGGGCCACGGCGACGATAACGGGAAGGTGAGGCAGCAGATTGCGATCCATTCATGAGCTATATCGCACAATGCATGCAAATTAAATGATCTTATCGCAGGGCGGGAAAGGGGGAATCCTGTGCAGGTCAAATCGCCGACGGGCTTCATCGACCATCCGGACGCGGCAATGAGGAGCACATCCATGAGCATGGAATTCTACACTCTCGGCAATAGCGGTCTGAAAGTAACGCGGCTTGCCCTCGGCACCATGACCTTCGGGACGGAATGGGGCTGGGGATCGGACAAGGCGACAGCTCGCGCCATCTTCGACGCCTATGTCGAGGCTGGCGGCAATTTCTTCGATACCGCGGATGCCTATACCGGCGGCACGTCGGAAACCTGGCTCGGCGAGTTCATCGCCGAACGTGGACTGCGCGACGAGGCGGTGATCGCGACTAAATTCAGCATGAATCTTCAGGCACACACGCCGAACGCCGCCGGCAATGGCCGCAAGAACATACTGCGCGCCGTCGAGGGCTCGCTGAAGCGGCTCAACACCGACCATATCGATCTCTATCTTATGCATTGCTGGGACCGCCTGACGCCGCCTGAGGAGGTCATGCGCACGTTTGACGATCTCGTCCGTTCGGGAAAGGTGCTTCACGTCGGCCTGTCGGACGTGCCGGCCTGGTACGCCAGCCGCGTCCAGGCCATTGCCGAACACAGAGGCTATGCGCCAATATCGGCATTGCAGCTCGAATATTCGCTGGCGGAGCGCAATATCGAGAATGAGTTCATCCCGTTCGGCACGCGCTACGGCGCGGGCATCATGGCCTGGAGCCCATTGGCGAGCGGCCTGTTGAGCGGCAAGTATCGCCCGAGCGCGGCGGAGCCGACGGCCGGGCGGCTCGAGACCGTCCGAGGGACGACAAATCCGGGCTTTCAGAAATTCAACGAGCGCAACTGGGCAATCGTTGCCGAACTGGAAAAGGTATCCGCTGAGCTGGGGCGCAGCATGGCGCAGGTGGCGGTAAACTGGGCAATGAACCAACCGGGCGTGGCCTCGATCATCATCGGCGCAACGAAGCTGGAGCAGCTGGACGACAACCTCGGCGCATTGGATTTCGAGATTCCCTCGGAGTTACGGCAGAGGCTCGACGATGTCAGCGCCTTGCAGCCGACCTTCCCCTATTCCTTCTTCGGATCTGAGATCCAGGGCGCTATGACCGGCGGTCAGACGGTGGGCGACAAGCCGGCCGGTTACTATCCGGATCTGAATATTTCGGGGAAGTTTGCCGGCGTCAGCTAACGTTGCAAGGTTAGGGCCTGCCTTGGGCCGGCAGCGATGCCGGCCCAAAACCGTTATAGTGCCAGAGTCCTTGTTTCCGCCGAGTTCTGCTGCTACTGAGCGCGCCGTAGCCCGAAAGGGCAATGAAATCCGGTCGCAGCCCACCCGGTCAAAACAAGGGATCCTGAATTATGAAGACTATCGTCGTCTGCTCCGGCGGATTGGACTCCGTTTCGCTCGCCCACAAGGTGGCGGCCGAACATCAGCTCATCGGCCTCGTGTCGTTCGATTACGGCCAACGGCATCGCAAGGAAGTGGAATTCGCCGCAGCCTGCGCCAAGCGTCTCGGCGTACCGCATGAGATCATCGACATCACCGCCATCGGCAAGCATCTGACCGGATCGGCGCTCACTGACGACATAGATGTGCCTGATGGGCACTATGCCGAAGAGACCATGAAGGCGACCGTCGTGCCGAACCGCAATGCGATCATGCTCGCAATCGCTTTCGGGCTTGCGGCGGCGCAAAAGGCGGATGCTGTCGCTGTCGCTGTCCATGGCGGCGATCACTTCATCTATCCGGATTGCCGGCCGGGCTTCATCGATGCCTTCCAGCAGATGCAGAACCATGCTCTGGAAGGCTATGCCAGCGTCTCGCTCTATGCGCCTTTCGTGACTATTTCGAAGGCGGATATCGTCACGGACGGCGCGCGGCATCAGACGCCCTTCGCCGAAACCTGGTCCTGCTACAAGGGCGGCACTCGCCATTGCGGGCGCTGCGGCACCTGCGTCGAGCGGCGCGAAGCCTTCCATCTTGCCGGCGTCGAAGACCCCACGGATTATGAGGATCCTGATTTCTGGGTAGCCGCGACGACGGGCTTTTCGGCCCAGGAGGTGAAGTGATGTTTCGCATCACCAAGGAGTTTCATTTCTCCGCCTCGCACCAGCTGGCGCATCTTCCCGACGATCACCAATGCGCGCGGCTGCACGGGCACAACTACATCGTCGTGGTGGAGCTCTCTGCCGCCGAGCTCGACGGCAACGGCTTCGTGCGTGACTATCATGAGCTTCAGCCGCTGAAGCGCTATATCGACGACAATTTCGACCATCGCCATCTGAACGATGTCCTTGGCCATGGCCGCGTCACGTCGGAATGTCTCGCCAGGCATTTCTACGATTGGTGCAAGGCCCGTCTGCCCGAGACGTCGGCGGTGCGCGTCAGCGAGACGCCGAAGACCTGGGCGGAATACCGGCCATGAGCGAGGCGCGAATTCGCGTCAGCGAGATATTCGGACCGACGATCCAGGGCGAGGGCATCCTGATCGGCCTCCCCACGATTTTCGTGCGCACCGGCGGCTGCGATTACCGCTGTTCCTGGTGCGATACGCTGCATGCGGTCGACAGCGATTATCGCGATCAATGGCGGCCGATGTCGGTCGAGGAGGTCTGGCTGGAGGTGACGAGGCTTTCCGGCGGCAGGCCGCTGACGATATCGCTCTCGGGCGGCAATCCGGCCATCCAGCCACTCGGTCCGCTGATTGCGCGCGGTCATAGGGAAGGCTATCGCTTCGCGCTGGAAACACAGGGGAGCGTCGCCAAGGAATGGTTCGCTGAGCTCGACACGCTTGTGTTAAGCCCGAAGCCGCCATCAAGCGGGATGGTGACGGATTGGGGCGCCTTCGAGGACTGTCTGCGCATGGCGGCGGAAAAGCCGCAGGTCGCGCTGAAGATCGTCGTGTTTGATGATGTCGATTATGCCTATGCGCGCTCGGCTACCTCTCGCTATCCGCAACTGCCTGTTTATCTGCAGCCCGGCAACCATACGCCGCCGCCACCCGATGCCGACGATGCTATCGTCGACATCGAGGGTGTCATGGAGCGGATGCGCTGGCTCGTGGACAAGGTCAGCGATGACAGGTGGTTCGAGGCGAGGGTCCTGCCGCAATTGCATGTGCTCCTCTGGGGCAACAAGCGCGGTGTTTGAGCAGGGCCGGAGCCGGGGAGGCGGTCGCCTTCTCTTCTGCCGCCGCAACATAACTCATCATTTTCGAACACAGCTTCACGAGGCACCTGCTATTTTCCCCGAGCTTCAACTTTTGGAAAGGCATCGTGTCGGAAGAAACCTATGACCGAGCATGGGTAGCGCTTGTCACCTTCTCGTGGGAGCTGCATCGCGGACGTGAACGTGACAGATCAACGGTTCGGTGAGATAATTTTGTGCGCGAAGGATCGCGCGACCGGCATTCCAGCGAAGGCAGCGACCCGCGACATGGCGTTTTTCGAACAATCTCATATTCTTACCGTCGAGGACGACACCGATATAGCGGGCATGCTGGTCGAGCTCGTGACGAGCAACGGTTTCAGGGCAATCTCCGCGTCAAACGGCGCTGATATGGATCGCCTGCTTTCGCGGCAAGACTTCGATCTCATCGTGCTCGATGCCATGCTTCCCGGCGAGGATGGTTTCAGCATCTGCCAGCGGCTGCGCGCAGATCGAACCGTTCCAATCCTTATGCTGACCGCCCTGCACGAGGACGTCGACGACCTCCAAGGTCGGCAATTGCAAAGGCGCCGATGCTTTGCTGGCGGAGATGAAGTGACCTGACGCCTGCGCTCGCCGCCATCATCCGATCGGCTTGCGCAACAATTGCGCGCACAGCTTCAAGATTTATTGCGCTCGGAGCTGTCGGCGACGTCTTGCGCCGTGCGATCCGGATCGGCTTCAAAGATCTCCGATAGGGTCTTCAGGATGCGCTGCACGCCCGGATGGTCGCAGGTATAGTATCGGAATTGCGCTTGACGGCGCACCTTGACGATTCCCGACTGATGAAGCCGCGTCAAATGCTGGCTGAGAGCCGATTGCGATATTCCAAGCCTCTTGGCGAGGCTGTTGACGTCCTCCTCGTGATCCGACAGATGGATGCAAACCTCCAGGCGTTTCGGATTGGAGAGCTGGCTTAGAAGATCTGCGTGGTAAGTGAGACGCTCATCTTCTTTTGTCTGATCTGAATACATGACGCGACCGATCGTTATTTGCGAAAGCTGTTCAATCTTCGGAGGTCAGGCGACACGCGATGATAAACGCGAACGTTGCAAAATTATATTCTGATTTGTTGCAATACGTTGCGCCCACGCGGAGCAACCGGACCTCCCACTCAGGCCGATTGTCGTTTATCGGCCTTTCGTGACGCGACAACTAGGGCCTGAGCGCAATTTGGGAATATGTGCGCAAGTCGTTTTGCAATTATTCTGTAACAAAATCGAACCGACTGCCTTGTTTTTGTCCGGCTTTTGACATCGCAATGCTAATTAAGCGGTTTATCTTCTGCTCTAACGAACAGGAGCTAACATGACCCACAGGGACTTGACGATCGCTGAAGTTCTTGAAGATCCGCTGATCCGCCAGGTCATGCGCGCGGATCGCATATCTGTCGCCGGAATGGCGAACCTGTTGCAGGATGCGGCACTCAGACTGCAGCGCGCGGAGGCGGTCGGGCGCGATGCCGGCCAGGACCTGTCGGTCGGCCTGAAGCCGATGGCTCGCACTCGCCTGCGTTCCGGCACTCAGGCCGATCTGCGTTGAAGCCATGAGTTGCGTGTGGCGACGACAATCGCCTCGTAATCGGCGATTGTCGTGGCAAGGGTTCCATTCCCTGTAGTCGAGTAAACAGGCGCCCACGGCCAGGATCGACGGCCTGCTTTCCGGCGGTCGCTTATCAAAGTGTCCCGCTACGGTTGAGCGAAATCGCATACACGCTTGTGGTCGCTGTTATGAACAGCCTGTGCTTGCCGCGCCCGCCGAAGCAAAGGTTGGAAACCGTTTCCGGCACCAGGATCTTGCCCATCACATGCCCGTCCGGCGCGATGCAATGCACGCCGTCGGCCGCCGACGACCAGAGATTGCCGTCGGTGTCGAGCCGCATGCCGTCGGCGCAGCCTGGCGAAATCGCATGGAACACTTCTCCGCCCGATAGGCGCCAGTTTTCGCCGACGCTAAAGACGCGGATGTGCTGCGGATCACCGCTATGCATGCGGCCGGTATCGGCGACATAAAGCTTTTTCTCGTCGGGGCTGAACGCGAGCCCGTTCGGGCAATTGAAGTCCGTCAACACCGCCTGCATCGCGCCGGAGGGATCGACGCGATAGACGTTGCAGTGCAGTTCCTGCTCGCTTCTATGCCCCTCGTAATCCGTCGCGATACCGTAATGGGGATCTGTGAACCAGATGGCGCCATCCGAGGCGACGATGACATCGTTGGGCGAATTCAACCGCTTGTCCTCATAGCTGTCGGCGATCACCGTGATCGATCCGTCGAACTCTGTGCGCGTCACGCGCCTGCCGCCATGCTCGCAGCTGACGAGCCGGCCCTGCCGGTCGCGCGTATGGCCGTTGGAGAAATTCGACGGCTCACGAAAGACGCTGGTGCCGACACCCGGGATCCAGCGCATGATGCGATTGTTGGGGATATCGGAAAAAAGCAGGCAATTCAGGTCTCCGAACCAGACCGGGCCTTCCACCCAGTCGAACCCGGTGGCAATCTGCTTGACGGGAGCGTTGCCGAGGACGAATTTCCCGAAGGCCGGGTCGATGATCTCGAAGAACGACATTGTGACAATACCTCCCATAATGTTACATCGCCTGATCGACGTGTTATCGATAACATATCCAAATCAGTCCGCAAGCAGGGAGGATAGTGCATGAGCCACATTCTGACGTCGAGTGTCTTGAGCGATGAGGGTGTGATGACGTTGCTGACATCGGCGATTTCGGCCGCCGCCGCAATGGGTCAACCGCAATGCATCGTCATCGTCGATCAGAGCGGCGTGACGCTCGGTTCGTTCCGCATGCGCGGCTCGCGTTTCCAGTCGCTGAAAAGCGCGCTTGCCAAGGCGCGGACCGCCGCCTCGATCGGCGCGCCGAGCCATTCCCTGCCTGAGCATGCCAGGTTGCTGCTGGCTGCCGCAACGCAAGGGGAGGCGACGGGACTGCGCGGCGGCCTGCCGATCCGCTTTTCGGGTACGGTCGTTGGCGGGATCGGTGTCGGATCGGGCTCCGGCGAGCAGGATGAACAGGTCGCCCTTGCTGCCCTCACGGCGATCGGTGCCGATCTCGAATAAGATGAGCCTGTCGGGCGAGATGGACCATGCCGAGGAAGCTGTTGGCTAGTTGATCGTAGCGGGTAGCGATGGCACGATTGACCTTTAGGTGGCCGAACATGCGCTCGATGCGGCTGCGCTGCCTGTAGAGCGCCCGGTCATGTTCGATCTTCACGCGGCGGTTTGACCTGCCGGGGATGACCGCTTCGATTTTCCGTTCGGCGGGGTCGGCACGGATGGTGTCAGCATCATAGCCTTTGTCTGCCAGCAAGGCGCCCGGCGAGCGTTCGGGCAAGCTAATCAGGGCATCATTGCTTTGCAATCGGCCGCTTCGCCGCCTGTCAGAATGAAGGCGAGCGGTCGTCCGAGGGCGTCGAGCGGTTCTTCTTGGACCGTCTGCCTCGACCCCGGTTCTTCGGTTCGATTGGCAACAGACCCTTCAGAATGCGCCATTCTGTTTCGGTGAGATCGCCCCGGCTCGAACCTGCCACCAAAAAGCAGCCTTGAATCAGTGACTGGTCGGGACGTCAATGATTGAGATACTTTGGGCTTCGTTTGTCGCGGAAGACGATGCTAAACCTATTGTGATGATTGAGGAAAAATATGGGAATTGAGTCCGATACCAACATCGTATCCAACGAGTTGGAACCCTTTACCATCACTCGGATCGAGGCCGAGCAGCCAAAGTGCATTGCTTTGTTCGCAGTCGGTCGTGGCGGTAACCCGGCACGCCACCATCATTTGCTGCAGGCCATGGCTAACAGGAGTTGCACGGTCATTGCGCCACACTTCGAAATGCTGGCCTCAAGTGTCCCGACCAAGGCCGAGTTGGACATGCGCATCCACAGGCTCGAAGCATCTATAGACAGTTGCGCCTACAGCAACCTCCCCATCGTTGGCATCGGGCATTCCATTGGAGCGACAGCTCTGCTCGCCCTTCAAGGCGCCGAGGGCGAAACCCTTGATGGGCAGCAACTGATTACAGGCTCGACTCCACGCCTTGAGCGATTGGCCCTCTTGGCTCCGCCAACGGACTTCTTCCGCCGTCCAGGCGCGCTTCACCGTATAAAGATGCCGATGAAAATCTGGGTGGGAGCCAAGGAT
>Ga0207695_10000952_pt1 | contig 51546 bp, 42 predicted proteins | sample KBSC54metaG_FD_184354 | JGI IMG/M metagenome (GOLD analysis project Ga0207695, IMG submission 184354) | Corn rhizosphere microbial communities from Kellogg Biological Station, Michigan, USA - KBS C5-4 metaG (SPAdes) (version 2) | ecosystem: Host-associated > Plants > Roots > Rhizosphere > Soil...
CATGATAACCGCAGGAAATATTGGCCGAACTGATGTATGGAAAAATGTCAGCATCCGTCCCCATCCCCTCTCCCATATCACAGTTGAGATCGATCAGCATACCAGCTCATTTAAATGATCCATGCAGGCTCTTTGAAGGATATGCAGCTCTTTTTGCTGTGCATTCAGTAATGCTTCGGCGGCAGCAGTATCCACCGGTTTGAACTGGATGGTATCACAGGGTCTGAGCTGCGCCAGCTTGGGTAAATGTGCTGAAATAACGTGCGCGATACGGGGATATCCGCCTGTTGTCTGATGGTCTGCCATCAATACGATCAGCTGCCCGTTGGGCAGCAGCTGTACCGTGCCAAAGCTGACAGCGGAAGACACCAGCTCGACGGGCCTGTCCATCGACAGCGTAGCTCCCTTTAGCTGATAACCCATCCTGTCGGAAGATGGATGAATAAGAAAATTATTTTGAGTAAAGCTCTCCTGTGACGCGGCAGAGAGATTGTTCCATTCGTGCCCTGGTATAAAGCCTATCTCATGGGGCCAGCGATAGACCTTCTCTGTATTTACACGCCAGGGCAGCGCCTCGAAATTGCTTTCCTCTTTCAGCAAACCGGCAAAATAAATGGTATTTTCCTTGAAAGGCAATTCATCTCCTTTTCTCAGCTGTTGCCCATGCCAACCTCCTATCCCGGCCTTCAGATTGGTGCTGTAACTGTTCAGCCATTTCTCTCCGCAATATCCACCATGCACACTCAGATAGCAACGGGCTCCTTCCACCAGGGAAGAGAACTGCAGCACCGTATTCTTCCTTACCACCACGGGTTGCCACCGGGGGATCTCTTCATCATTTACAGTTGCGGAAAAATCGGCTCCCGTGATCGCGATCAGGGTATTCTGCTCGAAGAGTATTTGCGGACCGGGGAAATGTATCTCCATAACGGCCTCGTGCTCGCAATTGCCCACCAGCAGATTGGCAACCTGTGCCGCATAACGATCCATCGCTCCGCCAGGGTTGATACCCCAGCTGCCATAACCATTCCTGCCCAGATCCTGTAACGTGTCGAGTAAGCCTGGCTTGATAATAGACAAAGACATGATAAATGTTTAGTGTCCGATGTAAGTTATTATTTTTAGAAGCGGGTACGAGAGGGCAGGAAGATCGATTATTTTTAAAAAGTACACTATCCAGGACACAATGCCCGGAACTCCGCCGGGCTGACAGGATAGAACTGCACCCGGTCACCAATGGATAACTTTACCGGAGGTGTCGTTGAAGGGTCGAATAACTTTACAGGTGTACGGCCGATGATCTGCCATCCACCGGGGCTATTTACCGGATAAATCCCTGTTTGATTGCCCGCAATTCCTACGCCACCGGCCGACACAGGTACAGGACGCTGCTTTCTTCCTGTTTCCAGCCGGGGATCAACTGTACCAAGATACGGAAAGCCCGGTAGAAACCCCAGCATATATACCCTATAAATGGCTGAACAATGCAATCGTATAATGTCTTCATGGGTCATACTCTTTACCCTGGCCAGCTCCTCCAGGTCAGGCCCATATGATTCTCCATAACATACGGGTATCCGGATGGGCTCTCCTGTTGGAGCCAAAGGAACTGGCGTCCCCACAGCCGCATAAGCCTCCTCCAACAACCGCCCTACATATTTATATACGCTGTCTTCCTTCGCCGGTTGCTTTTTACCCGTTTCCACAGGATCATAAAAGATGGTGACCGAACTATAGGCGACGATGATGTCCAGCAAGCCGGGGAAAGTATGCTCCCACAGCCATGCCGAGATGGCTATTGCCTTCTCATTCAGCTGTTCGTCAATAAGATGGCCTATATCCAGGGTCACGGCGGAATCTCCCAGGGAATATATGGAAAACGGCTTGTTCAAAGTGGTCAGCATACTCCTTCAAAATAAGGCTTTTTTTGACGGTCAGGCCCATTTCCGGCCAACAAGACATTCATAAACTTATAATCTACCTGAACTGTTGGGCGTAATTTATTGTTATCCAGATAAAAATGGTTTATTTTTTTTTAAATTGCGTCCGTCCGTTTACCGTACTGATTTTTTAATTTGACGGTTATACTGTAAACTTGCAAGCGGACATAGTGTAGCCCCATGGGCGGGGCAATCCTATTTTAAACCACTTTAACGAACACATGGCTAAGAATTTATTGATTGTGGAGTCTCCGGCAAAGGCCAAGACGATCGAGAAGATATTGGGGGATGATTTCGAGGTAAAAAGCTGCTACGGTCATATCCGCGACCTGGAAAAGGGCGATATGGGAATCGACATAAAAAACAATTATGCCCCTCGTTATATTGTCCCCGAGGACAAGCAGAAGGTTGTAAAAGAGCTGAAAAGCATCGCCAGGAAATCCGGCGAAGTATGGCTGGCGACGGATGAGGACCGTGAAGGAGAAGCCATCAGCTGGCATCTTTGTGAGGTATTGGGCCTGGATCCCGTAACTACCAAACGCATTGTTTTTCACGAAATTACCAAGCCAGCCATCCAGTCGGCCGTCACCAAACCGCGCACGGTGGATATGAACCTGGTCAACGCCCAGCAGGCCCGTCGTATCCTGGACAGGATCGTGGGATTCGAGCTGAGCCCTGTCTTGTGGCGTAAGATGAGCATGAAGAACAACCTGAGCGCAGGCCGTGTTCAGAGCGTCGCGGTACGCATCATCGCCGAAAGAGAGCGTGAGATAAATGCTTTTACCCCTGTCAGCTCATTTAAGATCGAGGCCCTTTTCACGGCTAAGGATGTTGCCGGCAAACAGGTGACTTTTTCGGCAGAGGGTAAAAAACAAGCTTCTGCGGAAAATGCGGAAGCTTTCCTCAACGGCTGCAAAGGCGCAGACTATACCGTCACGGATATCCAGGTAAAACCTGGAAAAAAGACCCCTGCCGCCCCGTTCACGACATCCACTCTCCAGCAGGAAGCCAGCCGTAAGCTGGGCTATTCCGTAAGCCGCACCATGCTCCTGGCGCAAAAACTCTACGAAAGCGGTAAGATCACCTACATGCGTACCGATAGCGTCAACCTCAGCGAAACGGCGATGGAAGCTATTACCGCACAGATCGACAGCCAATACGGAAAGAAGTATATACAAGCCCGTAAATACAAAAATAAGAACGAGTCCGCCCAGGAGGCGCATGAGGCTATCCGTCCGACTTATATGGATAGCATGACGGTGGAGGACGCCGACTGCCGCCGCCTGTATGAGTTGATCTGGAAAAGGACAATGGCCAGCCAGATGGCGGACGCCGAGCTGGAAAAGACTATCGCAAAGATCCAGGTCTCCACCAACAAGGAAGAGTTGACTGCCAGCGGTGAAGTGCTGAAATTCGACGGCTTTCTGAAAGTTTACATGGAAGACAGGGACGAAGACGAGATCAGCGAGGAAGATGGACAGGAAGGCATGCTGCCGCCTTTGTCCGTACAGCAAAAACTGCCCCTGAAAGAAATGCGGGCCATCGAACGCTTTACCCGTCCCCAGCCAAGATATACCGAAGCATCCCTGGTAAAAAAATTGGAAGAGCTGGGAATCGGCCGCCCTTCCACCTACGCTCCCACCATCTCCACCATCCTGAAAAGAGGCTATGTGGAAAAGCGGGATAAGGAAGGGGTCAAACGCGATCTCAGGATCTTCCGTCTCAAAGACAACACCGTGGAAAAGCTGATGGAACAGGAAAATACCGGTGCGGAAAAATCCAAGCTCTTCCCCACGGACCTCGGTCTGGTGGTGACGGATTTCCTCAAGCAATATTTCGACGACATCATGGACTACCATTTTACGGCACGCATCGAGGAAGAATTCGATGAGGTGGCCCAGGGTAGGATCCAATGGAATAAAATGATCGACGACTTCTACAATCCTTTCAAAAAGGACGTGGACAACACCATTGAAAAAGCCGAAAGGATCAAAGGAGAAAGGGAACTGGGCATCGAACCTGCCAGCGGAAAGAAGGTCATCGCCCGGATGGGGCGCTATGGCCCCATGGTGCAGATCGGAGATGTCAATGACGAAGAAAAGCCCAGATTTGCCAAGCTGAAGAACACCCAGAGCATCGAGACCATCAGCTATGACGAGGCCATGGAACTTTTCCGCCTGCCCCGTAACCTGGGCCAGTTCGAAGATTCCGACGTGGTGGTCAACATCGGCCGCTTTGGCCCTTATATCGCACACGATAAGAAGTTCTACTCCCTGGGGAAAGAATACGACCCCTATAGCATCACTTTCGATGAAGCCACCCCCCTCGTTGTTGAGAAAAGGGCGGCCAAGGAACAACGTACCATCAAGGTCTTCGAAAAAGAGAAGATACAGGTATTACGCGGCCCTTACGGTCCTTACATCAAACAGGGTCTCCGCAATTACAAACTGCCAAAGGAAAAGCAGGAAAACGCGGCCGACCTGAGCCTGGAGGAGGTAAAAGCCATCATCGAAGAAGTAAAAGCCAATCCCCCCAAACGAGTGCCACGCAAGAAAAAGGGTTCCTGATACGTTATCCATATGGAAACCCCTTACCCGCACCCGTCTGCCGATCAGGAGTTTAGTAATAAACACTTAGGGCACGCTTGTGGATAAGAATTTTATCAAAGTTTTATAAACTTCCCCGAAATTGGTTACGTATTATTTCAGGGAAGAATATATTCACATGCAAGAAACCAAAGAAATAAAAGCCCTTTTTCATCTCATCGACGACCCGGACCAGGATGTATTTGACTCGGTTAGCAGCCGCATAGTCAGCTATGGCAGAGGTATCATCCCCAACCTGGAAAATCTCTGGGAAAACACCATCAGCGGAGAGGTGCAGGAGCGGATCGAGCTGCTTATCCATAAGCTGCATTACCACGATCTTACGGAAGATTTCATCCATTGGAAGAACAGCACCTACCAGGACCTCCTGACAGCTGCATTGCTCATCTCTAAATTCCAATATCCCGACCTGGTGACTACCCCGGTTCTGCAGGAGGTAGAAAAACTACGCCGCAACATCTGGCTGGAGCTCAACAGCTACCTGACCCCTCTTGAACAGGTGAATGTTCTCACCAGCATCCTGTATAATTATTATGGTCTGAAAGGCACGGAAGTGGCCTATCAACAGCCGGAAGAATTTCTTATCAATAAGCTCATCGAGACAAAAAGAGGTAATTCCATTGCCAATGGCATCCTCTATCTGTTGCTGAGCGAATTGCTCGACATCCCAGTAAAAGCGATCAATATCCCCCGCCAGTTCGTACTGGCCTATATCAAGCCCACTTATGATGAAAATCCCGAACGGCTCAGCCCACAGCAACGCATCGAGTTTTTCATCGACCCGATGAGCGGACAGGTATTCTCTCATAAGGATGTGGACAGCTACTTCAAACGGGTATCCGTCCCTCCGGTGGCCTCTTATTTCAAACCGCTGTCGCACAATCGCATCATACAGTCGGCCCTGGAAGAATTCAGCAAATGCTTCGACGACGAACGCAACTCTTATAAGCAAAAGGAGTTATTGGAGCTGGCGAAGCTCCTCAATGAATAAAAAAAGCCGCCTGCGGGTGCAGGCGGCTGTATTGTCAGGAAGGTAGCTTCCAGCCTTCGCGGTATTCGCGCTTCACAAACTGATTGGCGGGATCGAAATTCGTGATCTTCATATTCTGCGCATCCCACAGTAATTTTTTTCTGCCGGTAAATTCCTTGCCTTCTTTGATATTCCAGCTTCTCAACGCGAGGTTGCCCATCAGGATCGTCTCTGTCAGGGGACCCGCATATTCAAAAGGAGAGCTGAGGGTGTTCTTTCCATAACCCGCGATACAGGCATTCACCCATTGTACATAATGCCCTTCCGGCACCCTCGCCAGGGTCTTCGGCACATTTACCTCCTTCGTCCGTGACGTGGGCAGCAAAGTCGCCCTGCTCCCGTAAGTACCGCACATGATCTTCCCTTTCGTACCTGTAATGATGGCGCCGCCGCCGTCATCTCCTCCCATCATTTCATCCGGCCCTAATTCGGCAGGCCGCTCAGGCCGCAGATTGCCATCCATCCAATACAGATCTACATCCGGCTTGCCGTTCTTTCCCGGGAATTTCATCTTGATGGAGCTGGCGGGAGGGCAGCTTTCGGGATGATAAGCAGGCGTCCACATCTCCTCATAGATATCCGCTACACTGCACTCCACCTCGGAAGGATAGCCCAGACCGACCGTTTTGAAAGCGGGATCGATCAGGTGACATCCCATATCTCCCAGCGCACCTGTACCAAACGCCCAGAATCCCCTCCAGTTGAACGGCACATACTCTTTGTGATAGTCTTCGAACTGTGCGGGTCCCAGCCAAAGGTCCCAATTCAGCTCGGCCGGCGGAGCATCCGTGCTCTTCGGTCTTCCAAAACCTTGTGGCCATACAGGACGATTGGTCCAGACATGGACAGCTACCGCATCCCCGATGATACCTGCATTATACCATTCCTGCATTTGCCGTACGCCATCACTTGAAGAACCCTGGTTGCCCATCTGCGTCACCACCTTATAACGTTTAGCCGCCTCGGTCAGCATACGCGCTTCATAAATATCGTGTGTCAACGGCTTTTGCACGTAAACATGCTTTCCCATCGACATGGCCGTCAGCGCAGCAATGGCATGCGTATTATCCGGCGTAGACACAGATACGGCATCGATACTTTTATTCATCTTCGACAACATCTCGCGGAAATCCTTAAAGTATTTCGCTTTATCGTACTTCTTGATGGAATTGGCTGCTTGTCGATCATCTACGTCGCAAAGCGCCACGACATCTACTTTTCCACTACCAAAAAAATTCTTCAGGTCATCCCCGCCTTTGCCGCCGGCGCCAATAGCGGCAACGGCCAGCCGATCGCTGGGGGCGGTAAAACCTCTCCCCAGTACATGACGGGGAACAATAAAGAATCCGGTAGCTGCCAGAGAGGCGTCCCGCAGGAACTCCCGGCGTGTGTGACTGTTGTTGGGTTTGTTGACTTTCATAATTCAGTTGCTAAGCTAATCGGTTTAAAAATTTATCCGGTAATTTACATCAAAGACATCTGATAATCTCTGCTAAAAATTGCAAAACTATGAGTATCATTCAGTGGGAAGATTTTGAGAAGATAGACATAAGAGTCGGCACCATCACAGACGTCCAGGAATTCCCCCAGGCCCGTAAGCCTGCCTATCGGCTGACCATCGATTTCGGCGGACTTGGGATAAAGCGATCTTCGGCACAAGTGACTGATCTTTATGATCCTCAACAATTGATCGGCCGGCAGGTGGTGGCGGTGGTCAATTTCCCACCCAAACAGATAGCAAATTTTTTTAGTGAATGTCTTGTCCTGGGTGTGTATACTGACAAAAAAGAAGTAGTTTTATTAGGGCCTGAAAGAAAAGTCGAAAACGGCTGGAAAATAGGCTGACAAAACCCCTTATGATGGCAACCACGCTGGAGATCACATCCACCTATTATAAGTCACCGTTAGGTCTTCTCCGGGTAGGGGGAACGGACTCCTACATCAGCGAGATCAGTTTCGTGGACAACCTGGACAGAGCCATCGACAGTCCGGGAGAACTCCAGGGCCCCGTCCCTCCCATGATCATACAATGCATCGAAGAGCTGATACAATACTTCCAGGGACAAAGAAGGGTCTTCGACTTTCCCGTTTACCAGGACGGTACTGTCTTCCAGCAAAAAGTATGGAATGAGCTTACTTCCATCCCCTTCGGCAAAACCATCAGCTATCTCGATATGGCCCGCAGACTGGGCGACCCCAAAAGTATCCGGGCTGCTGCATCCGCCAACGGCAGGAATAACCTGGCTATCGTCGTTCCCTGCCACCGCGTCATCGGTTCCAAAAGAGACCTGGTAGGTTATGCAGGCGGACTCTGGCGTAAAAAATGGCTGCTGGATCACGAGACAAAGATCCTCTATGGGGTGCAGACGTTGTTCTGATACTTAATGGAGTGCAGACGCTGTTCAGGTACTTAGGGCGCTAATTGACCCGCATACCGCCGTAACTGCACTTCAGCCGCCTTGGCGGCAAAACTTACATTGGTCAGTATATACCCCGCATTTTCAAAACTTTGCTGCGCATTCCTGTAATCCACGATGGTGGCCTGCCGTAGCTGAAAGCGTTGCTCCACCAGGTTCAGCAGCTTCTGTGCAAGATCGTAATTGGCCCTGGCCGTCTGCAGCTGTTTGAGATTGTTATTGTACGCCTGCCAGTTCTTGACGGCATTGGAGGTGTAGTTCAATACCAGGGTGTCGCGCTGTAGCTGGGCGGTTTTTACGTTAACGCCGGCTATTCGCTCCTGGCGCTTATAAATGCCCCCGTTAAATATGGGCACGTTGAGAGAGAGTGATGCATAAGGGCCGTAGTTAAGGTTGAGGAGCGAGAACCCCTGCGAATTTTTTGTCCGGTTGTAATTATATCCGGCATTTACATACAGCGAAGGATAGCGCAGGGCTCCTGTCTCCTTCTCGATAAATTTGTTGATGGTGATCTGCTCGTCAGCCGCCAGTACATCGGGATTTGCCGTCTGCACGGCATCGAGAATAGTGGCTAATTGTATGGTACTGTCCACCACGATGGTGTCTTCCACGACAATGGCCGAATCAGGGTTCAGGGTCATCAGGGTGAGCAGGTCGGTCTTACCCTGGTCGACTATCAGCTGCTGCGCCTGCAGGTTTTGTACTGCCGTATTGAGATCCACCTGCGACTGAAAAAGATCGGCATTATTGGCAACCCCCACGTTCTGCTGCGCTTTCACAATATCCAGCCGCTGCCGGGTGGCGTCGATAGAATACTGCAGGGTCCTGGCATAGCTCTGCTGTCGTACGATGTCATAATATTTCAGCATGACATTGTTGACAAGCACCAGGGCCCGGGAACTCAGCTGCTGCCGTGTCTGGGTCTCTATGGTACCCAACCGTTTTTTCACCGTAGCGATCCTTCCCCCATTGTACAGCAGCATATTTGAATTGAGCGAAGCCGACAGGTTGTTGGAGAAAGCATTGTTGCTCGACCTGTTATTGGCGGGATTGGAATACTCCTGCTTGAGACTGGTGGCCTGCTCCTGGTCGGTGGCGGTGGCGCTGACCGTGGGAAGACCTCCGGCGTATCCATAGTCATTGCTGATATCCGCAATGGCGACATTGTTCTTTGCGATCTGGATACCGAAATTATTCTTCAAGGCTATCTGCACCGCCTCCGGAAGGGTCAGCGTAGCATTCTGCGCCCGCAGTACGGCCGGCATAAAACCGGCTGATAAGAAGAGGATCCTGAGGATCATAGTTTTGTTGGTCATATCCTAATCAGTGACTTCCGTCAAATGCGCTTTATGTTTACTGGATATATATGTATATACGGCCGGAATAACAAACAGGGTCAATATCAGCGAGAACATGATACCGCCGACGACCACGATCCCCAGCGGGATACGGCTCGTAGCTGCAGCTCCCAGGCTCATCGCGATAGGCAGGGCGCCGAGCGAAGTGGCCAGGCTGGTCATCAGGATGGGCCTCAAACGTTGGGATGCCGCCTCTATTACGGCCTCCATCCGGGGCATGCCATGTTCCCTTTTCTGGTTGGTAAATTCCACGATGAGGATACCGTTCTTCGTCACCAGCCCGATCAGCATGATCATCCCGATCTCCGAAAAGATATTCAGGGTCTGATGGAAGATCCACAGGCTGAGCAGCGCGCCTGCCAGGGCCAGCGGCACGGTCAGCATGATGGTAAAAGGATCGAGGAAGCTCTCGAACTGTGCAGACAGCACCAGGTAGATCAACGCCAGCGCCAGGACAAACGCAAACACGATATTCGACGAGCTCTCGGCATAATCGCGGGAAGAACCCGACAGAGCGGTCTGGAAACTGGGATCCAGCTGTTTGCCGGCAATGGCCTGCATGGCGAGGATACCATCCCCGATGGTCTTGCCTTCCGACAGCGAGGCGGAAATGGTGGCCGCTTTATAGCGGTTGAAGTGATACAGCGTGGAAGGGTTACTGTTGTTCGCAATATGAACCACTGCGTCGAGGGGAATATTATCGCCGTACTTATTGCGGACATAGACCTTGCTTATATCCATCGGCTTGTTCCTGTCCCCTCTTTCCAGCTGCGCAATGACATAGTACTGGTAGCCGTTCATGATAAAATAGGCCAGCCGGCCGCCGCTGAAGGCTGCCTGCATGGCAGAAATGACATCGTTGGTGGAAAGACCAAGATCCTTGATCTTCATACGGTCGACACTGATCTGCAATTCCGGCTTGTTGAACTTCAGGTTCACATCCACATTCGAGAAAGTAGGGTCCTTACGGGCCGCTTCCAGGAAAGCAGGGAGCACTTTTTTCAGCTTCTCCATATCCTGGTTCTGCAGAACGAACTGCACGGGCAGACTGGTCTTGCTGCCCGAACCCACGGCAATGGTCTGCTCCTGGATGGCGAAGATCCGGGCGTCGTTAAACCGGCCCACCTTCCGCTGCAGATCGTTGGCGATGTCATTCTGGCTCCGGTGACGCTGGTCAGGAGGCACCAATCCTATACGGGGCTGGGAAGTATTGATGGAGCCATAGCTCGGCACACGGGCAAATACAAAGTCCCTCTCCGGAACAGAGTCATACAGGTAGTTGGCTATCTGGTCTGTGACATTTTGCGTATAGCTATAGCTGGCCCCTTCCGGCAGCGTGACGGAAAAACGGACGCTGCTCCTATCCTCCAGAGGAGCGATCTCGCTCTGCATATTTTTCATGATCAGCAAGATCATCCCCCCGCAGACGACAATGATCACCCAGGCCATCCAACGGACTTTCATAAACCCTTTCAACAGACGGCGATAACCGTTCTCCATCCCTGCAAAAAAGGGTTCTGTCTTGTTGTAAAACCATCCATGTCCCGATTTGCTGGTTGTCAGGTACACGTTCAGCACGGGTGTAATGGTCAATGATACAAAGGAAGAAATGAGCACGGCAGCCGCCAGCACTACCCCAAACTCCCGGAATAACCGGCCCACAAAACCCTGGAGAAAGATCACCGGCATGAACACCACCGCCAGCGTCAGAGAGGTGCTGATGACGGCAAAAAATATCTCCTTACTACCCTCCAGCGCCGCCTTATGAATGGGAAGCCCCTGTTCCAGCTTACGAAAAATATTTTCCGTTACCACGATGCCGTCATCAACTACCAGGCCTGTTGCCAGCACAATACCCAGCAGCGTGAGGATATTGATGGTAAAACCCGCCACATACATGATAAAAAAGGTGGCGATAAGCGAGATGGGAATGTCGATGAGGGGGCGCAATGCTATCAGCCAGTTGCGGAAGAAGAAAAAGATCACCAGCACTACCAGGGCAAAGGCGATCACCAGGGTCTCCTTTACTTCTGACAGGGATTGACGGATGATCTTCGTATTGTCGATCAATACGCTCATCTCGATGTCCGATTTATTGGAGTTCCGGATCTCATCCATACGTTTGTAGAACTCATCGGCAATGGCAATATTATTGGCGCCGGGCTGAGGGACAATGGCCAGCCCTACCGCATTCACCCCGTTATATTTCCAGCTTTGCTCCTCATTTTGAGGTCCCAGCTCTACCCGGGCCACGTCACTGAGACGGACGATACCCGAGCTGTCCTCCCGGAGGATGACATCCCGGAAATCTTTTTCCGTGGTCAATCGACCCAGGGTCTTGATGGTCAGCTCCGTATTATTTCCATAGATCTTTCCCGGCGGCAGCTCGACATTCTCCGTGCTCATAGCCGTAGAGATATCATTGTAGGCAATGCCATAGGCATTCATCTTATCCTGGTTCAGCCAGATACGCATGGAATAGCTCTTATCCCCAAAGACATTTACCGAGCTTACCTGGTTGATGGTCTGCAACTGCTGCTGTAGCACATTGTCCGCATAATCGCTGAGCTCCATCAGGCTTTTGGTACGGCTCTGAACGGCAAGGATGAGAATAAAGTCGCTGTTGGCATCGGCCTTGGTAACTACGGGCGGGGCATCGATGTCCAGCGGAAGACTACGCTGAGCCTGCCCTACCTTGTCACGCACATCGCTGGCCGCTGCCTCCAGGTCCACTCCCAGGTTGAACTCCACGGTGATATAGCTGCTTCCCAGGCTGCTGTTGGAGGAGATGGTACGAATACCGGGAATGCCGTTGATCTGTTTTTCCAGCGGCTCCGTGATCTGGCTCTCGATAATGTCCGGGTTGGCGCCCGTATAATTGGTGTTAACCGTGATAATAGGAGGATCGATAGCAGGATAATCCCTTACAGCCAGAAAATTATATCCAACGACACCGAACAGGATGATCATCAGGTTCATCACTGTCGCCAGCACCGGCCGCTTGAGAGATAATTCGGAAATATTCATACTTCAGATATGATAGATATGCTATTACTATTGATTCGCGTCCGTCATTTTTTCCATGTTCTTCACGCTACGTACATGCAGGGGCGCATTGGGCCGGGCAAACAGCACACCGGTGACGACTACGGTATCACCGGGACTAACGCCTTTCGTGATCTCTACGTTATTGGCCTCCCTCACACCTGTCTGCACCTTTACAAATTTCGCCTTGCCGCCTTTCACCAGGATCAGCTGGTTATTGATATCCTCCGGGATGATACAGTTGGTCGGTACCATGACGGCCTGTTTGTCTGCCCCGGCATCGATATATACCTTTACAAAAGCGCCGGGATGCCCCTTCCCTTCCTGCAGGATAGCCCTTACTTTCAGGTTGCGGCTCGTCTGGTTGATCTGCGGCTCGGTAGCGATGATAAGCCCTTTCCGGTGGGTCTTGCTGGCGGCATCCACCTCGACATCCACCAGGGAACCTTTTTTTATGACGGAAGAATATTGCTCCGGCAGCGTAAAGTCTACCTTGATCTTGTCCAGCTGTTGTACAGTGGCTATAATACTGGCAGGGGTGACATAGGCGCCGGGGCTCACCTGGCGAAGCCCCACGACCCCGCTGAAAGGCGCGCGGATGACGGTTTTGTCGATCTGGGCCTGGGTATAGGCAATATCCGCCTTCGTACTGTTGACATTGTTGACGGCCAGGTCGTAGTCGGCCTGGTTGATCCCCTGAATGTCGAGCAGCTTGCGATCGCGCTCCTCCGTCTTTTGATAAAGGTCCAGCTGCACTTTGGATTTCTCCAATGTCGCCTGCAGATCGGCATCATTTATCCTTGCGATGACAGTGCCTTTCTCCACAAAAGCGCCTTCCGGAACATTGAGGTAGATGATACGACCGCTGATCTCCGGGTGCAGCTCCACATATTCATTGGCAACCACCGTACCGTTGGCCTCCACCACATTGTCGATGCTGCGGGGGCTGGCGACGATGACATCCACGATCACCGGCTGATTGCCCTGGGGCTTGCCGTTCTTTGCAGCATCCGCCTTCTCTCTGCATGCCGAAAAGATCAATGGAAGGGAACATACAAGAAAAAGAGAGGGTATAGCAAATACATTATTGATCTGAGCTGCTTTGTGTAGTAGCCGGGCCATATTAAGAAGTATATTGTGTATACGGGCTAATAATAGTCCGTTTGAAAGGGCCAAATATAAACAGTTTTAAACTTCACTAAATTCTTATGCCAGGGTATTTCTATGAATGGTAATAAGTGGCGCTATCGCAGGAAGACGGGATCATTCTCAGAGAGTTACATTTCCCGGTCATTAACAAATGGTTTAAAAAACAGATTAAGATGGGATTAAAATACCGGACTTTATCCTGTCAAAATGGTGGAATGGTAATTTTTTCAATTACAGCAAGCGAAAAGCCACTTTTTTTGAGGAAAGGATGACAGTTTTATATGATCGGTAAATTTCCGGCATTTTTCGTAAAATCCGTAACGGAAATTAGTGAGTACGACGTATTTTGAATTTATGAAACAGTTAATAGAAGCATTTATCCATCCGGCCCATGGCATCTCCTTTATCGACCATGGCGGATATGAGTCGAGAAGCGAGTCGACGATGGCTTTATTCAGGGCGGCCTTTGACCTCATCGGAGATAAGAGCCGGATAAGAGCCAATCATTTTTACATCAACACCGACGATGTTTCATCAAAAATAAACGATAAGCTGACATTCGGCTATACGATGGCAGACGATGTAGTGCCCTGCCCGGATTTTATATTTGATAAATATGTAGAGTGTGGCATTGATTCTTATGAAGACACAGTAAGCAGGATCATTGACAAAGGTGATAAAGGATATTCGATCAACAAGCTTTTCTGGACAGGCAATTTAAATACTCAGCCGTTGAGGTACCAGTTGTATCAATTAGGCAGTCTGCATAGGGATAGGATGGAAATTATTCCAATGGATTGGGAAAGAATAGCGCCTAAAGGCAGGCGGCATAATTACACCAGCTATACAAGCCCCGATGACCAGACAAGATACAAGTATCTGATAGATTGCGGAGCGAGGGGATACAGCGGCAGGGTTAAGCTTTTATTACATTCAAACAGGCCCGTGTTCCTGGTAGACAGGCATCGGAACAAGCAGGAATTCTTTTATCGTCATCTTGTTCCATTTGAGCATTATATTCCCGTCAATGAGGATCTGAGTAATTTGCTCTCTCAATTAGATTGGGCAGAAGAGAATTATGACCGGGCCAGGGTCATCGCACAGAATGCAAGAAAGTTTGCTCTCGAGTATTTAAATAAGAAGCATGCAATCAATTATCTATGCACAGTACTTCAACAGTCCTGAAAACATAGTGTACCTTGTTCGCGACGATAATTTGCGATGGTTTTTGCTTTTTTAAGCGCGGCGGCAATAACCTGATGCATATCATAATATTTATACTCAGCCAGACGCCCGCCGAATATGGTATTCCGCTCTTCTCTTGCTAACGCCGAATATTGCTTCAGTCTCTGATTATTCTTTTCATCATTGATCGGATAATAAGGTTCCTTTCCTGGCATCCACTCCTCGGGGTATTCCTTTGTGATCACCGTCACAGGCTGCGTGCCGAATTCAAAATGTTTATGTTCCACGATACGAGTATAAGGAATTTCCCGTTCCGTATAATTCATCACTGCCACCCCCTGGAAATTGGGAACATCATGCACTTCATGTTCAAACCTTAAACTCCGGTATTCCAGGCAGCCAAACCTATAATTGTAGAACTCATCCAGGCATCCGGTGTAAACTACTATATCGGCCATTCTGCAAAATTCATCTCTGTATTTGAAAAAATCGACGTTCGTCCTGACTTCAATGCCTGCCAGCAGGCCGCTTATCAATTTATTATATCCGCCAACGGGAATGCCTTGATATTTGTCACTGAAATAACTATTGTCATAAGTGAACCTTATTGGTAATCTTTTGATAATAAATATTGGCAGCTCAGATGCTTTACGTCCCCATTGTTTCTCGGTATATCCCTGGATAAGGATGCGGTATATATCCAATCCTACCATACTGATTGCCTGCTCTTCCAGGTTCCTGGGATTCACAATACCCGATTGCATCACCTGTTCTTGTATCTTCTGTTCAGCCTGCCGGGGCGTCTTTACTTTCCACATTTCATGAAATGTATTCATATTAAAGGGCAGGTTGTACAGCGATCCTTTAAAACAGGCGACAGGAGTATGTCTGAAATGGTTGAACCTGGTAAAAGAATTGACGTAATTCCATACGGTCTCATTATTCGTGTGAAAAATATGCGGGCCATACATATGCACGTTGATGCCTTCCATATTCCCGCAATATATATTACCTCCGGTATGTTCCCTTTTTTCGATGATCAGGCATCTTTTACCAGTCCGGGTCATTTCCCGGGCAAATACAGCGCCGAATAATCCGGCACCTACTATGAGGAAATCGTATTCTTTCATGGTTCAGTCGTTAAATCAGGCTTAAACAGCTAGTCCGGACCTTGATGATCTTTTGATCGATCGCGTATTTGAGTAATCCTACAGTTGATTTGACACCGACTTTTTCTTTCATATCCTGTCTGATCTTTTCCACTGAACGAATCCCTAAGAACAGCTCGCTTGCAATTACTTTATTGCTTTTTTCCTCCCATATCAGTTGAAGCATTTTCTTCTCCCGTTCATTAAGAAGAATATCCTGTTTTTTTGTATGCGTTTTTATAATGTTTTGTTTATTACAATATGGCGCTTCTGTAAATATGCAGTTCCTGTAAATACGGTCATCAGCTACTGTCTTAATGGCCTGGAGCAATTCTTCCGGTTCATCCGTCTTCGATATAAATCCATGGACCCCCGTGTCAAGCAGGGTACTGATCATATCCATGTCGGTAGTCATTGTCAGGACTAATATCTTCAATCCCGGATATTCTTCGCGTATAATTTTTAATGCTTCATTGCTATTCAGTTCCGGGGAAAAAATATCCATCAATAGTATATCGATGGATGAGGATTTTAATTTATTTAACAGGTCGAACATATCCGATGTCTGTATGGATACATTCATATCTTTCTGTTCTGAAATAAAGTTCCGTAATATTCTTCTGAAAAGGACATGAGCATCTACAATTGCGAGGCTGATAGGTCTTGATAGCATAAAGTTATAGTTAGAAGGTCTTAGATACAGGGCTTTAAAATAATTTTCATGCCGGTATTGAATCAAATTTCAGATATGATTTTGCCGATTAATCGTTATCTTTTTGATCCCTATTAGATAGGACACAGACCCACCGGAGCAAGGTGGTAATTTAGGTAGATGTACTCCAAAAGGTTTGACCAAACTAATATACAATAAATTCAAAAAGAAATTCTTTTAAAAAAAAAGATTGCGGAGTTTTCTTAAAATTTTAACAGCTAAACGAAAAGCTAAAATACTTTTTCAGCACCGGAAAGTCTGTTTAAGTCCTTTACAAATCTTGGCATCTTGCGTATCGATAAATGTGGCCTGGCCGCGAGGTTATATGTGGTGTCATATGTGCGAATATAGTCCGGCGTTAAGTTCTTTAGATACTTATCATAAGAGAACGATTCCCACAGGTGAAAACAATAGGCATCGTCATAATGATGATGTTCACGAAAAAGCATCTCTAATTCCGACTCGTTGTATAGTGGATAGTGGAAAAAGTTATAGGGAACAATGGTACATTCACCGGCTATGGAATTTTTTGCAGCGAGCCTGGCAGGCAGGACAACAGAATGTTCACACCAATAACGGTCTCTTCCTCTTGAGCGAAAGTTCTCATAGTTCTTAAGCCATACCCTTGGAAATAATGCGCCCTGCTGTGATAGCATAACGGCGTTGCAAAGTGAGTGACTTAAGGGAGGCTGCCCTTGAAAACCTATCACGAATTTGTTGTCGAGCAGGTCGGTGAAAGGCTTAACACAAATAGTATCCATATCCAGGTAAATGCCGCCGAACTGGATAAGCACCATCAGTCGTACTACATCGGCCTTGTGTGCGAAATGCATCAGCGGTCTTCCATAGATCTCTGTCGGTGCTTTTATCCGGACGGGCGTTACGTATTTTCGAGCCATCTCCCACCAATAACCTTTTGGGAGATAGGAATAGTAGAACATGATCCTGGCGGGCTTGTTGAGCGTATACGCGCTTTTGATCGCAAGATAGTTCATCAGGCCAAACGGCTTGCCGCCAAAATCCGGCTCCAGGCCGAAAATGAAATGAATGATATTAGGTATCTTTTGCATATAACATTCCCTTTGGCGCTGTTTCATTTCGTATAAGAGAATAAATAGTACTATCGATCGCAGTATCGAACTTTCTGGCGAACAAACAATCGCTTGTCATCATTTTTGGAAAGTCTTCGGACCTGAGTATCCTTGGCGATTCCGGGCCGGACTGCCAGTCGATGTATCTCAGGTTATCATTGATGACAGATGACTGCAAAGGAGAATTCAATAAAATATTTTGAAAATAGAGCTCATCCGGGATAAGACAATATCTCATAAAATCATCAAAGGACCTATTTGCACGAACGAAATTGAGGATATATTCGGCGCAATCCATGGTCAGGCTCCACCACTGAGAACCGCCATAAGGAACCAGGCCGGAAAAGAAAGGTCGTTTAAACCCGGAGCGTATTTGACCTTCATAAAGCATAAAGCTTGCCTCCTTACCGACCTGGTCTACAAACCAGTAATAGTTGATCCGGTCCAATCCGCCATGTAAGGCCCACGAAGAACTGGGCAAAGGAGAATAGTCCATATATTGATTGCCGTAGCTATGCTCATAAAAATGGCGGATATGATCATTGGATTTGATAGCAAGGTCCTGTCCGCTCAACAGTATAAGGTACCCACGCTTTTGGGAGATGCCAGCCTTCATCAGTTTGAGTGTCGCGGCTACCATATTATATCCTCCCCAATTGACATCAATATCCGATTGCAGCACCTTGACGTTTTTCCTGCTGGCGAATTTGTTTCGCAACAAGCCTTTGATGGCCGACTTTGCGTCGAAATGGACGCAAAACGAGGTGTTGTCATCGTCGAGTGAATCTATAAGCCCGGCCACCTGGTCAGGTTTGTGATGAGCAAGGATAAGGTAGGTAAGATGGACGTTGGCCATTCGCTTGATTGTTGGGTTGGTCACTTCAAAATACTCTGTTGAATGGCGGATGGCTCCTTGCACTTTTCTCTGCCAATAGCTGAAGTTCCCTTCCTTCAAGAGAAGCGCTTTCATTTTGGGGATGCAGCCGGCGGCAATAATTCACATTGGATATGAAAGCAATATTTTCAATCCCCGCAATCTCCATTAGTGAGAACATCAGCGCGACATCATATGCATGCATGTAAAACTGTCCATTGGGGAATTTAAATCTGCTCAGTGTGGGGTCCTGTTTTAAAAGCTCCTTAAAGAGCTTATACTTAAAGGTTTTTAAATGAGAGGCCATAAAAGGAGCCGATCTGCGTAAATTATCGAACTGCTCCTGTGAATACATATGATACCATCCGACATGCCCGAAGTTGTTAATTTCCATTCCGTAGGTGAGTAAGGCAGTACTATTTGCATATCGCTCGTTCACGATCTGGAATGCGTATTCCCCAAAAACATAATCATCCCCGTCCACCAGTATGACGATGTCATCATCATCGATGGGAATTGTCATCAGTGCATTGCATATATTTCTCAATGCTCCTCCCCTTTCAGCGTTCCTGAGCTTGTGAATAAAATCGTATTCCCTGTCGATCAGGTCCATTGTACCGTCATCGGATGCATCATCCAGCATATAGACTTCATAATTGTCATATTCCTGGACGATGAAAGAATTGACACAATCGATAATATATCGTCCGGCGTTCCTGAACGGAACCAAAACGACCATTTTGTGCATAGCTGATTCATTTTTCATATGCTATATTCATATTTTTGTCCAATCAGGAGGGATGAGGTCCCTGGCATCCAGGCTTGTATCCGTAAACCATTTCACGGGAGCGATCACTTTTTTTTGATCGTATGGCGCAAGCCAGGCCGCCCACCAGCAGAACGAGCTATTGGAAATAATAAAATGCTTGCATCTGACCATTAATTGCAAATAGTACTGGTACTTATCGTCATAATATGATTCATCGACAAAGAACATATTCCTGTATCCCCTGATATTAGCCTTGCACCAAGGTATATCGTCGGAAAAAACATAAAAAAACGGGTCGGCAACATCTTTCCCGATGATCGAGATGGCACTGGTTAAATAATCCATATCGACTACACCGTGATAATCCATCTTTTCTAAAAAATCACCTCTTCTTACATTGATCATGACGGACTGTTGCAGATCGATCTGCTCAGCCAGTATTCTCCACTTTCCATACAGGTCGTTACAAAAACTAAAATCATTCAACAGCATTGATCCTATCCCCTGCAAATACTTGTAAGATTGCCAATAACCGGACAGAAGGATATTGCATTTGTTATCCCCGGTATTGTCCGACGCATAACTCTCGAACACGCCGACCAGTTCCGCATCGTATTGAAAAGACCGTTCACTGATACGGACGATGGGCTGATCCGTACCTAACAAGCGATCATGCAATATCGTTAATGTGCCCACTTCGTGATCCGGAAGCCTGAATATATCCAGGTCATAATCCCGGTTGCTAAAACCTTTTCGATATACCTCGATATTCAAAAAGAGCGTTTGTCCGGTGATACGGGACAAGTATCTTCCAAACGAATACTGGAACATTTGGTTCCCGATACCTCCTTGTAGATTAACGACGATCATATTGCTTCGGCAGATGCTTCAAGCAGCAAAGACTCCAGGCCATGTTGATGCAGCCGGTATACCAACTGCATTTTCTCCAGCCGTTCCGCTGAATACCGGAACATTGCCTGTACAAATCCATCCTGCTGATTATGCAAATCAGTGACATCGGAATATCCGAAGTCTTTCTGGGTAGAAATGAATGGGTAAAGGATCATCTTGCTTCTCGTCATTGACGAGATCTTAATGTCGCTGACCACGGTATCATCAAATGTTTCGTGCAGTATCCTATCAAAAAATTTCCGGTAAACAATAATGAATTGGGTGGACAGGCAATGATTAGTCCAAAAAAGGTTTTCCGATACGGGAACTGCCAGATCGAATTTTCCTGTCCCTCCTGTAAGATAGTCGCAGCCCAGGTTATGAGCCATCAAAATGTTTTTGAAAAATGCATCCTTTGAATAGTCAGCGGTGAATTCATGGTCATCTTCACAAATAACGATCACATCGTCATTGTTATCAAGCGCGATCCGAACAACTTTTCGGATGCTTTGCCATAAGCCCAAAGCACCTGTTTCATGTTTGCAGGCATCTACGATCGTGGCGCTGAACTCGGGTTTATCTTTGAATTGCCCGATAATATGCGCTTTTCTCTCTGTCCGTTCAGGAAGGTTGATGATATAAACCGGAACGGTCATTTGCTCAAACACTCCATAATCAATAACCCCTTTGGTTTTCACCAACTCATTATAAAACGACCGTGCATTGCTGGCTATTTTTGACTTAATGGCGCTCATCAAAAAGAGTGGCTGTACTCTTTTTGTTCCATTATTTATACTAGTAGCATCGGAATATCCGAATTCTTTTTGAACAGATATAAAGGGATGTATGAAAAAAATGCTGTCCGATAAAGACGACATTTTGGCATCAGCGGTATCCAACGGGGTAAAATCCGCATCTACAATGGCCTGAAAGAATTTTTTAAACAGGACAATAAACTGAGTGCCCGAAAATTTCTTGACCCAGAACAAGGTGTCGGTCACTTGTACAGCATCTTCATGCCAGCTGATGCCGCCCGAAAGCACATCGGCATATGATCGTTTCGCCTCACTGATGGCATCGAACAGGAACGTCGGCGAATATTCCGGAGTAAACAGATGATCGTCTTCGCAAATAAGGACAAGATCTTCTTCCGGCTTTGCCAGGTCCCGGACAATATGCCTGATAGTATTCCATAAGCCGACATTGCCAAACTCATGCGTATGCGCATCGACAATATATATGCAAAACTCGTCACGTGTCGCGAATTCCTTCTCTATATGTTCGCGTCTGTCAGTGCGGCTTTTAAGGTTAATGATATAAGTTGGTATTTTCACGAAGGTGTTATTTACTAATTGTTAGCGGGTTTGCCATTCTTCGGCAGATAGATGCTCTCGCCGGCCGGGGCATCGTCAAAAAAGATCTCGAAATCATCGACCCATACTTTACCGGTGCCTGTCATTAGAAAGCCATAACCGATGTATTGCACCCCGGGCAGCAATCGAGCATAGACGGTATGTTTGGTCCAGCCGGTAGTGCCGCCCTGGCTTTGATCGTTTGAATTATAATCGCCCATTGACCCCTTATCCGTTGCCAATTGGACAATAACGCCCGCCACGCCGTCTTTTAGGTCTTCTGTCTTTATATAGGCCGAAATTCTCACAACCCGATTCGTCTGCAGATTATAGCCCTTCACTATCGAAGTACAGCCCCCAACGCCTCTGTTTGAAGAAGTATCTCCTGATAATTTAATGAGGTATGAACACCTTCCTGTATGGGCTACGGAAGTGTCCAAGCTCACAACATACTTCCCGTTTGAGTTTACCGCATTCCAGGATATTATATTACCCTTTCCATCCAGGTCTTCAAATCCCAAATTCCTCACGATGTGCTGGCCACTCGCGGCAATACAAAAAAGCTGAATGAGCACTACTATTAAACTTATATTTTTCATATTATTAGTTAGGGATTATATCTGCAGTTGTCAATGAAGAAAAAAGGAACAATGCATCCGCAGCGATAAGATCGCTGTCAGGAACTATTGTGGCAGGATACTCCAAAAAAAAAGAAATGGCCGGTGGTTGATACCGCCTCATATAACCGCTATCCGCCGGCATAAAATAATAGTCCTTTTGCAGAAACAGTCTTTTTGTCTCCATATCACCGGGTATAACGGTTGATTCCGCTTTCCCTCTTACCGCCGAAACGATGAGCAAATTAGCCGAATCCGCAAAGCTGGTGACGCAGGCATAATAATTCCTCCTTAGCTTGTAATACAGCAGTTTCCCTAAGGAAGCAACCGGTTGTCCATTTAGTATTCTATTGGAACTCACATCACTTTTTACGATACTTGTGTTTGACGCAAACAGTATGGCACGTTTGTCCAGCTTATGTAAAATGCTGCTGACCTCATAGCTCATCATACGATCGAGCTCCTTTTTCGGGAGCATCTGCTCGAAGGATGTCCTTTGGATCACCGCTTTATTATGCTGAATGTCTTCTCCGCAGCGCAATATCAATTCCTTTTTTTTGCCGGACAGGCTGGGATTCGCAAGCGCCTGTTGATACCAGGCTTCGATATCCTTAAAGGCAGCTGCATCATCGTAGAACCTGTCAGCCCATTTCCTGCCAAGCCTGATCCCGCCTGCTTTGTCTGCCGACATTATATAGGCAGCCAAAAAATAGGAAGGAGGAATGCGCGTATCTGCTTTAACACCTAGCAGGTCTACCCTATCCTGCGGATGGCGTAAGTTGTATCCTTTCAGCCAGATAAGAAATGCCCTGAACGGCACAGAGCGGAGATAACCGTCCATGGAAAGGCGCATAAGGGAATCCACTACACTGCTATCCACCGCATCCCCTCCGGTCAGGTATTCGTTAAGGGGCCGCAACATCCACTCATCATCCATCAGCAGAAAATGCCTGCAGCTCTTTTTAGTGACAAGATACGCAGCAAGGGCCGTATTAAATTGAGTTGTCTCTTTGGCAAAAGTAGCCACTTCGCCAATGCCGATGAGCTTAACCTGATCCGGTATGTTGTTTTTTACGATCTGTTCGATATTCTCCGCAGCAGGATCTATCGGGAGCTGGGCAGTCTTCCCGATCTGCTGCGCCACAGAAGGCAGGATATGGCAAAACAATAGCAACGAGCTGACCAAAATTTTCATAGTTGGCTTTTATGAGTGATGGCAGGATCCGGATGTATCTCATCAAAGAATACAAGGACATCAAAAGCTCTCTCAGACGTCATTCTCGTCTGTGCACCATACACATCGATCAGGTTAACTTCCAAAGGCACTTTATATTTGATAATATCAGTTCGAAAAATAATGCCATCCGGTATTCCATACCTGCGGAATAGGGTATTGGCCGCAGTGGTAGACGAGGACGTAAAGCTCTTTTGAAAAACAAACCCACTGTCGGAGACAGATTTCTGTCTATTCAAAACATCTACAGTGGCTATTTGGGAGAAGTCAGTCACCAGCGTAAAATAACGCGATCGATAATACTGCTCCAGGTAGGCGCCCATAAGGTGGGGATTCCATGGGGAAATATGACCGCTGTGGGCCCAAACGATGGTTTTTGTGGAACCTGCAAGCTCTTTGATATTTTTGGCCATGATACTGTCCCTGTACATTTTCGACTGTTCTTCCGATTCCCTCACAGGCTGTAGAAATGTGTATTCCGTGTTCCGCACAAGAAAATCCAGCCTGTTGAGATCCTTATTATCTAACTTAGCCTTTAACATAGTGGCGTGAGCTCTGAACCAGCAGGAAATGCTTTGACTTCTCGCGGAATCCGAAGCGCCGCTATAGTTCAATTGATAAATGACTTTTTTTGCCCCCCCGGGATCAATAGGAATAATGTATTTATATAGGATATAGTTGCATATCCAACTCCCATTGACGAGGTCAAAACCGCCTATCTGTACCCTATCCGTAGGATGTTTCAGATTATACAGCTTTAACCAATGGAACAGGAGGCGCAATACCTTATCACCTGCTGGCAGATGACTTATTCTCTTCATCACGGGATCTTCAAGGTTAGGATCTCCGGCACGACTGCTGTTGAGGTCATCGCGAACAGCCATGATAGTTTCAAAGTCCGAAAGCTCGAAAAGCACTTTGCGATAGCCCCGTTTCTCCACCAGGTATTGGATCATTTTGGCTTTAAATGCCATCGGTTCAAACCCGCCATGGCTGACTTCGCCCAATCCTATGATCTGAACACTATCATGTATACGGGCATCAAAAACATGATGAAGCCAGGTGGTACCCGAGTCAAGGGACAGTGAACCAAGGGCGGCTACGGCAGGGGCATTGCTGTGCTCCTGGGCATGAGAGATGCAGCAAAAGAGCACATGGAGACATGTGCTCATCAGTAAGGATCTGAGCTGTTGAAATAAAAACATTCTCTAATATTTTCCAGGGATCAACATCGTCCGGACAAATGTCCCGATGCGACAGTAGCTCGACAACTCCGCCATTACCAAGCCAGCTTGACGCCGAACGAACTGCCGGTAATGGTAAATGTAAACTTTTTGTCACCGAACGACAAATCTACACTTGGATTCAATCCGGGAGCCTTAAGCGCGCCATCAAACGATCCCGCGCTCACATGGAAAGCGCCGGGGGTACTGCCGATCGCGGAGCCAAGCCAGACTCCTGATTGACCGATGGATCCAAACGTAAATGAAGGCGTGGGCGGTATTGAACCAATACTTCCCGTAAAAGTAAATAGAGAGAATGGAACACTGCCTGAGCCATTAAGAGCAGACAGATCATAAGTCCCTTCAAAACTATTACCGCTGCCGGTGTAGTCAAACAGACCAGCCGAGATCATTCCCGTTAAATTTTCCAAAAGCCCTGACGTCGTATCCCATGAAGCAGTAGGTCCGCCATAGGTGCCACCGACAATTTTTTTAAGATCTTCAGGAGAAACGATCTGGACAAATTCCTTTTCTAATTGTAAAAAGGGCAATTTCATTTTCATACGATGATAATTTAGGAGTTTAAAATTGACTTTGCAACTGGATATAAAATAATTTCCGATACCAATAATAAGACAACTTATTAAGTTGTCAATTAGTAAAAACCGAAAAAAAAAGAATAGGTGTAAGTACTAAAACCTTGAAGGCGTTTTATTCTCTACATTTAATGCGGCAAAAGAGTTATGATGATACCCGATAAACCAGTAAAACAATGCTCAAAACCTTCCCTTGCGACCGGCAGTTGGACATGATGGATTGCGGACCTGCCTGCCTTAAAATGATATCCAAATATTACGGAAAATATTATAGTCTTCAGTATATGCGGGATAAATGTGGCATCAGTAAACAAGGCGTGTCCTTTTTAGACCTGAGCTGTGCGGCAGAGACAGTAGGCATGCGCACCATCTCTCTTAGATGCACCATCGATGATCTGATCTTAAAAATACCTCTGCCGATCATTGCCCATTGGGACAATAGCCATTTCATAGTGGTCTACAAAACAAACACCCGGACGGGGAGCATATATGTTTCAGATCCTGCTAAAGGCCATATCCGCTACCCTAAAGAAGAATTTGGGAAAAAATGGGCCAGAAAAACCGATAGGGACAAAGGTGTATTGATGGCCATAGAGCCCCAGGCCGACTTCTACCACCGACGGGCGACCGAAAGCAGCGACCGCAGGAAAACCTTCGAGAGTTTCCTTGGATATTTCCGTCCTTATAAAAAAAGCTTTATCAATCTCTTTGCGGTAATGCTGCTGGTGACGGCTCTCCAGGGGCTATTGCCCTTTGTCTCGAAAGCAGTCATCGATGTGGGGATCCAGGCGCATGACATCGACTTTATCAACATAGTACTGGTAGCCAATATCGCCATTTATCTGAGCATCCTGCTGAGCAATATGGCCAGAGACTGGATACTATTGCATGTGACATCCCGCGTGAATATAGCCCTGATCTCCGACTACCTGATAAAATTGATGCGGCTGCCCATCACCTTTTTTGAGAACAAGCAGATAGGCGACATTTTACAGCGAGCTTATGATCATGAACGCATAAGAAGCTTTATAATGAACAACTCCATCAGCATGATCTTCTCTACGCTGACATTCGTTGCATTCGGCATTATCCTGCTGTTATACAACACCGTCATTTTCTATATTTTTCTGGCAGGAAGCGCATTATATGTGGCATGGGTAATGGGCTTCCTGAAGCTGAGAAAAAAGCTGGACTGGGAGTATTTCGAACTGGTCGCAAAAAACCAGAGCTACTGGGTGGAAACCATCAGTGGAATACAGGATATAAAGATCAATAATTATGAAAGACCCAAACGGTGGAAATGGGAGGATATCCAGGCCCGCATGTATAAGGTAAATACACGCTCGTTGAATATAAACAATATTCAAAACCTGGGCGCCCAGTTTATCGACAACATCAAGAACCTGTCGATCACTTTCTTTTGCGCCAGGGCGGTGATAAATGGCGAGATGACCTTTGGCGTAATGATCTCAACACAGTTCATTATCGGCATGCTGAGCAGTCCGGTAATGCAATATATACAGTTCATCATCTCCTTCCAGGCCGCCAAGATCAGCTTCCTCCGCCTGAACGAGATCCACCAGATGAAGGATGAACATGAAGACGTAGGTTCCAATCCAATAGACCTGCCGGATAGCAAGAGCCTGACGATAAATGATGTTTCCTTCCAATACCAGTATAATGCGCCGGTGGTTCTAAGGAATATCCATCTGCTGATACCGGAGGGAAAAGTAACTGCCATTGTGGGAGGCAGCGGCAGCGGGAAGTCTACCCTGTTGAAATTGATATTGCGTCTATACAAGCCTTCCTATGGCGAGATCCTCATCGGCAATATGAACGTGAACAACATCAGCCTGAAAGAATGGCGTGACAAATGCGGTGCGGTTATGCAGGACGGGAAGATATTCAATGACACGATCCTGAACAACATTGTGCTGGACGCCGAAAAAGTCGACTATATAAAGCTTAAGAAAGCGCTGGACACCGCAAATATCGCTACAGAAATAGAAAAATTGCCGCTGGGTTACCAAACCATGATGGGCGAGCAGGGGCATGGCCTTAGCGGAGGGCAAAAACAGCGGATCCTGATCGCCCGGGCGCTGTATAAAGATCCTGATTACCTGTTCTTTGACGAAGCCACCAACTCTTTGGATACGTTGAACGAACAAAAGATCGTAACAGCCCTGGACAATGTATTCAGAGACAAGACGGTAGTGGTCATAGCCCACCGTCTGAGCACGATACGCAAAGCTGACCAGATCGTCGTCATGCAGGATGGGGCAATTGTGGAGATCGGAAACCATGAAATACTGATGCAGCAAAAGGGTAGATACTACCAATTGGTACAGTCGCAATTAGATCTAAGCAGCGCCGTCATGTCTGACCCCGTAGGCGCATAAAACACATTAACCAATGAACAACAATGGATATAGCCATCATGAGGCCATAGATCCCGACGTAGAAAAATATTATGGAACGGAGCGCACTGAGGAGGTAAGAGATATTATAGAACGCATGCCTACTTCGTTCGGAAACCGGATCACCCTGATAGTAGCGTTTATTTTTTCGCTGATCTTGTTTTTCGGAGTGATCGTCCGTTATCCGGATGTGGTCAAAGGGCAGGTGACGGTTAATTCGCCTGTAGCGCCGGTGAAGCTGGTAGTAAGCACCCCGGGGAAAATAAAACTAACCCAATTCGTCTCACAATCGCCGGTGAACAGCGGGGACGTGGTGGCGTATATCCAAAGCGCCACATCGTACGACACTTTGCAGATGATAAAAAAAACACTGAATACCTACGATCCCACCGACAGCTATAACACTTCCATACTATCGGCACTGCCTTCAAAGGTGGCGCTGGGGGAATTAACCTCCCGGTATTATATATTTTTGAGCAATCTGCACCAGATGGCGAACTTTTATAATGACAGCTTATACGAAAAACAGATCCTTAGCCTGCAAAACCTGTATCATCACCAGGTGCATGAAGTACAGAACAGCGCAGAGAGAATAAATATCAATAGGAAAACCCTAAACTATGCTGAAAGATTTTTAAAAAGAGACTCCATTTTATTCGAAGGCAAGGTCGTTGCAGAGGCTGAACTGGACAAGGCAAAAGTCGATTATCTCAGCAGCAAGGCCGGATACGCCAACGCCCGCAGCAGCCAGATAGAGGCAGAAAAACAGGCCCAGCAAACTATAAGCAAGATCACCGAGATAGATGTGCAGAAAAGCGAGAAGAAAAAAGAACTGGAAATAGCGCTGCTGGCTTCCTATAATGACCTGGTGGATAATATCATCCTTTGGGAGCAAAAGTATCTGTTCAAAGCGCCGTTCAAAGGCCACGTCCAGTTCCTGGGTTTTTGGACAAATGATCAGTTCTTGCCGGTCCAGGAGCCTGTTTTCACCATCATCCCGGAGGCCTATGAGCCTTATGGACAGGTAGTGCTCCCGGCCCACGGCGCAGGCAAGGTGAAGCCCGGCCAGGAAGTAATAGTAAAGCTGGACGACTTCCCTTACAGCGAATATGGTTCTGTAAAAGGGGTAGTGAACAGCATGTCATTAACTACTAACACAGAAAAGACACAGCAGGGCAACGTAGAATTTTACCTGGTCACCGTAAAATTCCCGAAGGGGCTGATCACCAATTATGGGAAACATATCGCTTTCCGGCATGGATCAAAAGGCTCTGCCGAAATCATTACGAATGACCGGCGGCTCATTGAGCGGTTATTGGGTGACTTCAAATATGCATTTAGGAAATAGGTAAATTTGTACCTTTTCAGCATGGATGCATGGGTGTTTACAGTCGTTGGGATCCGGCCTGAGGCCAGGGATACGGCAACGATCTTTTTGAAAAGGGCGGACGGGCTGCCATTGGCGTACCGGGCCGGTCAATTCCTGACTTTTTTATTTTCTTTTGGGGACAGGCAGGTGCGAAGGTCCTATTCTTTATCGTCTACACCGGGGGTGGATGAGATGGGGGCTACGCCTGAGGTAAATGAGATGGGGGCCACGCCGGATGCTGATGAGACGGCGTCCATTACGGTAAAAAGGGTCGTTAACGGGGAGATATCGCGGTATTTGCTGGATCATCTGAAAGTGGGGGATAAACTGCTGGCGCTGCCGCCGGCGGGAAGGTTTGTGCTGGAGAGAGCCGAACAATTCGTTTTTATTGCGGCGGGAAGCGGGGTCGTTCCGGTGTTGAGTTTGATCAGAGAGGCGTTGTACCGGGGAGAGGGACAGGTGTTGTTATTATCCCAGCAGCACGACGTGGAGAGTGTGATATTTAAAAAGAAATTGGAGGAAATGACGAAGAAGTTCGAGGGGCGTTTCCGGTGGGAAAGCTGGTTGTCGGAAGGCGGAGAGGCAGGAGATGAAAAGATGGCGCAGCAGACCGGCAGATTGAATAACTGGTTGCTGGAGGAGCGCCTTGGGCAACTGGTGACCGGACCGGCTGCTCAGAAGGCGTTGTTCTACATTTGCGGGCCGGAATCCTTTATGAGGATGGCGACTTTCACCCTGAGAGTAATGGGATTCGATGAAAGCAGGATTAAGAAAGAGCATTTTACCGTGGAATATGTCCCTCCCCCACCCCTGCTGGCGGATATGACTGCCAAAAAGGTGACCATCCATGCAGGGGATAAGACGTACCAATTCGAAACCGCCTGGCCGAAGACCATCCTGCAGGCAGCGCTGGACAACCATATTCCCCTGCCCTACAGCTGCAAGGGCGGGCGGTGTTCATCCTGCGTAGCGAAATGTATAAAAGGATCCGTAAAAATGAGCATCAACGAGGTGCTGACGGAGAAGGATATAAAAGAGGGCCTGGTACTTACTTGCGTGGGTTATGCGGAGACGGAGGTGGAGCTGGAGATCAGCCTGGCAATGCATTTACCTGAGTAGAGCGATAGTCCTGTGAGCACCCCTCCGATGAGGCCGGAAATAACCACTACTACAAACGCGGGAACAGAGAATAGAGCACCGACCTTATGCAGAACCCCGCTGGCCGGAGAAACACCATAATACAGACCGGTGCCGAACCAAACCATAAAGCCGGCTGCGGCGCCGATGATAAAACCTGCCGGCAGCCATTTCCTTATCGTCAGCACAAAGCCAAGCATCACCGTTGGAATGGTAAAGACCCACCATGGAAGGCCGCCAATGCTTTTTGTGACCAATGACAGGACAAGCACCAGCGTCATAGACCTTACAATATTCATTTTTTGTTTCATATTCAGTCGATTATTTCAATACCCAGGTATTGGTGGCATGTTCTCCGGCTTCACTCGCAGACATGAAGAATTGCAGCGGGTAGTAGCGCCCTTTGTTCCACTGATCGATAAAATCATCATAGTGCCTGCTCCCGATGTTCCCGGATTGCCCACCGGGATAGATACCAAATGCACGCGGGCGATCGCCAAGTTCCACGACCATACGCCAGGATGGGCCCCAGCTGGAGGAGATGGCGTTGATGGTCTGAGGACATCCCGGAGAAGGCAGACCTCTTCTGCTAAAGGCATTTATCCTTGCCATGTGCTGAATGTTAACCTTATTAAGGCTGGCCCACGTCGTATGGCCCTCGCTGCGCATCTTTTCATACCTGAGGCAGGCATTCGTAAAAGCTTCCAGGATGATACTTTCAGCATTCTCCCTTACAGTAGTGGAGGCCTTGTCAAAACAATCGCTGCCTGGATCATCCCGTATCAGATCCAATAATACATAGTCATCCGGCATTCTTGCTTCAAAAGGAAGATGATTCAGCTCATCCCAGGTGCTGTCCTTAATGCCTTTCCACCAGAGCTCAAAAAGTCTGGCGAGCTCATCTCCTGAATCATAGGTCCCTCTCCATAAACACAGCTTATCGTAGAGGCTTTGCCGTGCCGTTGTGAGGTGAGCGGACTGCATTTTACTTTTTAATACGGGCAACGCTGCTACGGCAAATGCATTCGTATTGTCCAGCTGCATGGCCTTCATCTTTTCCATATCCCAATCACTGCTGTCTGCCAGCAGCTGGTGTATCCTGTTAGCCCTGATCTCGCTGTAGTAGCCATTGTAATAATATTTGAATCCCGGATACGTAGGATGCTGATTGGCCGAAAAAACGAAATTACAGACAGGGTCCACCATACCCGGAAGGCTATCGACGGGGATGTACCTGGTGTATAGATGATCACTACGGCTGCCATCCAGGATAAATTTCCCCTGGCCCGGCCATTTCACCGGCATTCGCCCCACATGGTTGATGGCAATGGTATTGTCCTTGCAGGCAAACGTAAAATTTTGTATCGGGCAGGTAAACTGCCTGATCGCCTGTTTATACCCGGCATAGTCCCGGGCTTTGTTCAACCCGATGAAAACAGCAATAGTATTCGAAGGCTTATGCAATTCCCAATGCATGGCATCATTCATCAATCCCGGCTGCCGTCCCGGAAAGCTTTTGTCTTCGACAATGGGACCATGAATTGTCCGGTAGATGGTATCGAAGAATGGTTGCTGCCCTTTTCGTCTTATTTTCTCCACGGTGTGATCCATGGTGATCCATTTGCCATCCAGCTCATATTGTTTGCGGTCTTTCGACAGCTTTAATTTATACCAGTCCTTTACATCATCTTCCCCATTGGTGATGCCCCAGGCTATATTCCTGTTAAATCCAATGACAATGGCAGGCGTACCCGGAACAGAAACGCCATATACATTCATGTCACCTGAGCACAATTGCATTTCCAGCCAGGTGGCGGGAAGAGAAAGCCCCAAATGCGGATCGCTGCACAAAATAGGATGCCCCGACCTGGTCTTCTTCCCCGAAACGGCCCAGCTATTGCTTCCGAACGCAGGGTTATAATCTCCGGCCGGAATAGCTCCTCCCGTAGAGGATAAATAGCCCAGGTACGCCGGTGATTTATTACTGTTCACCTGCGTACCCGATCTTCCGGCGGAATCGTCCATGACCGGACTGATATGGGACGTAAAATCAGGGAAAAGCCGGTTGAACTTTTCTTCTCCCAGCGCCATCATCAGCCGCGACATGCGAAGGTCGTCCTCATATCCTGACAGCATGTTGGCCATGTATTCAACGATCAACACCGATTTCAGATTGGACCAGGGCTCAGGCGTATAATCCAGCAGCTTGTATTCCAACGGCAGGGTCTTGTCATTCAATTGCCTGATACAGGCATTCACGCCATTGGTGTATGCTGTCAACACCCGGATCGTTCCTGTATCCTTTTCCATCATCGACAAGGACTCTTTTGCCGCCTGCAGGATCCCAATGCGTCTTTGATTACGGTCATAATCCAAAAACCCGGTGCTGAATATCTCGGACAGCCGGCCGGCAGACGCGTAAGCCAGGAAATCCATCTGCCACAGACGCAGGCTGGCCGTCACATAGCCTTGCGCAAAATAAAGATCTTCATCATTTTCAGCATATATATGCGGGACTTTACGATCGTCGAAAAAGATATGTACCGGCGCTTTAAGCCCTTGCCTGTCGATGGTGAGAGAAGCATTCAATCTTCCATCGCCCGCGTTCTGAAAGACCCCTGTAAATGGGTCCAGGAATTTGCCCAGCGGCGGAAGGCTACTGATGGACCTTGATAAAAAACAGATCAACCCCACCAGCAATACGGGTGGCAGCAGTAAAAGAAATTTTTTCCGGATCATTTTATAATATTTGACAGACGGGCGATCCGGATCTCACACCGGATTGCGGCCCAATTCATAAAGCAGTTCGCGAAGACCGACGGAAGCCACGCCGATGCAGCTATCGGCACAGCCGTAATAAATATAGAGTGTATCCCCAAACAATGATAACCCTGTAGGGAATACGACGTTGTTGGCGGTGCCGGCTCTTTCCCATTGCGATTCGGGCGATATCAACGCATAAGGCAATCTTCCGATCACCCGGTGAGGGTCGTCCCGGTCCAGCAATGCTGCACATGCTACATATATGTAACCCTGCGGCCCGGATATTACGCTGTGATAGATCAGCAACCAGCCGGCATCGGTCTCGAGGGGGGGGCATCCTCCGCCCAGCCATATCCCTTCGTGAGGGTGAACAGGGTCCAGCAGGATATGCCGGCGCAACTCTCTGAAGTAGGACTTCCAGTATGCATCGTCCAGCTGGCTCGTATCATCTGCTGCGGCAAGCAGGATACCCGGCCTGATACGATGAATAAAGAACAGTTTTCCCCCGATACGCCGGGGAAAGAAAATAACATTCTTATCCCATAGGTATATATCCCTGTAGCTGAAATACTTTTCATTCACGCCCTCCCGTTGTGCAAGGCCGTAGAACTCTTTATAGGTCATTCTCGGAACGATAATACCTTTCTTGATAAAGGTTTTCAGGTCATGGGAGACGGCCAGGGCGCCCAGCGCATACACTTCATTGAAAGCAGTGTACGACAAGTGCCAGACCCCGTCTATTTTTACTATCCGGGGGTCTTCCATCCCGTAGGCTTCATAGGCGAATTCCGGAACGATCAATGGCTCGTTTTTCCGGCAGACAACCTCCGTCGGCCCCTCCAGCCTGCAGTAGCCGATCATGGAAACCCCACCGAACTGGATACTCCGGTAGAACATATGTATATCGTTCCCTTCCTGGTATACAGCCGGGTTGAGGACGCCTCCGTTCTCGAACCAGTGATCCGTAGCCTTTAATAATAAGCCTTCCCTTTTAACTTTTATCATATGATCATTTCGGAGTTAGTCATACGCTCCCCGATCGCCATGCATAGTTTGACCAATGGATGCCTGGCCACCATGGCCGCCTTCAGGTTAAATTGCAGCCGGTAAGGGCGGGTTTTCCATTGCAGATATTCCATATAGGCCTCATCATCGTTGTTGAGCTTTACCAGGAGGTCCGCCAGTTCTCCCATGCTGGAGAAAGAGCGGGCATCGATGTAGCATTTGTCTCCCGGTGCGAAATCATCTACGTTGGGAGCGCCAAGATAAATGGGGACGGACCCTGCTATAAGAGGATCGAAAAAGTGCTCGGTGACATAATCCTCCGAAATGGCATTTTCGAATGCTATCGTAAACTTATAGGGCGCTATCAACCGTTGTTTATCCGTGCCCGGTGGAATGGCACGGTTGTTATACATCTTTCCAAAAGAATCCACCTGCACGTACGACATGAACTCCTTCAGGTATTCCAATCTTCCGCTGTGGTTGAACGATCCGGATATCAACGCATTGATGAATTTTGTTTTTGGCGCCGGCTCATTGCGTAATAAGCCAAAGTAGTTGGCGTAGAAATAGGGTATGGACACATCCGCGTTCAGCTTGTAGGAAGCCTTTATATCGAAAAGGTCATATATCTCCGGATGATACTGCCATCTGTGGCGCATCTCGGACTCATTCGACCAAAACACCCATATTTGCCCCGGACGTTTGACACCGGAAAGGAATATATCACTATCCCGGTGCATGGAAGGCATATGAAATATCACTGCGTCCGCATCGTTGATGTGAAGCTTGCCGGCAGTGATCTCGAAGCCGTTCAATACAGGATAATGAACAATATCGGTCATATCCGGCGGCACATTATAAAAAACGATCTTTTTACGCTGCATCATTCATTTTTGAATTAATTTAGTATACCGCACTAAGTACTATTAAACCTTCTTTCTATGTTCGACACGATCATCCACCGCAATAGCGCTATCAATTACAAACATGCCGGCAATGTGCTGATCATCTACGATCAGGAGAACAAGATGTTCATCGGCGACAGCTATATCCTGATGAACAAGCTTTCGTCATGCAGGTACCTGTTCGATCACGCGTCTATCGACATCAACTGCCGCAATCTCCGGCATACTTCCCTTTGCCGGGCCCTGCTTGCCAATAACCCCTTTATCCGGCATTTTTGCAATACCTCCTGGGAAGAGCTTGACTTCCATGCCTATGACATCGTGCTATGCATCTCGGCCGATGAGTCCCCTCTCCTGCGGGCAATGGAAGCGGCGCACCGGAGGGATCCGGCCCGACCCTGGACAACAGCGGTCTACAGTATGAGTGTGCAATTCCTCAATTATGGGCTCTATCCCGTAACAACCTCTCTGTTCCCTCCTTTTACTTCGGTCATCGATAGCCAGGCGCCGGAGGGAATGTCTGCTCTTTCCGAGCTATACATCAGCGAGGAAGAAAAGGAGTGGGCCAATCACTGGCTATATGACAACGGCGTCCATGAGAACGATCAGCTATTTATCATACTGGATTCAACTTCGGAGAAGGAAAAGCTTGTCAACATGGATACTTATTACACGCTGTTGTGTCATTTGCTCGAAGAACCGTCTGTCAGGCTGCTGATATATGACGAGCAGGACATAGGTAAAGCGGCCTTTTACCACGAATGGCTGGGGCAGGACAAAGCGTCGAAGATCATTTTTGCAAGGAAGCTTGGACTCCGGAAGGATCTGACGATACTTGCCTCGGACCATACCAGGCTGGTATTCGGACCATGCACAGGCCTGGTCCATTGTGCTTCCGGCATCTACAACCATTTCATAAGGAAGGGGATGCCGGCTGCATCCGTACCCTCCATTATCACCTATACAGGAAAATATACAGCCGGCCATACCGCGCATTACTGGTGGGGCAGCTCCCCTCTTGTCACCTGCCTCATACTGAGAAAGACAGCGGATGGAGGACAGGAAGTCGTCAGTCTAAGCCAGTTGTCCGACGATGAAAAAATGGACACAAGCCGTTTGCTGGGATGCGGTGAATACCTGGCGAAGGATATTATCCCCTTCCTGCCATCTTACAGACAGGAGATGATCATCTGATCCCTTCATAGCTGACAGCTTCCAGCTGGTGTTCCACCTTGCTTTCCAGGTCCTGAAGACTATGAAAGAGGCTGATGTAATCCTCGATGACAAAGTATTCGTTCTGGAGCTTATAGGGATTATACGGCGTATGGAACATCCTTTCGACATTGAACGGGTGCTTGTGCGTCAAGGTGCTCCGGACATTGTCTATTTCGGTGGCCGATGTGATCAGTGCGCCGCCATAGGCTTTGACCGCATTATCCTCAAGGATCAATCCCATCTCGTATGTATACCAATAGAACCTTGCCAGGAATTCCACCGCCTGCGGATTATGGATATAATTGATGGCTATCTTGCTATAGGCGACCAGGAAGTCGCTGAACTTCCTGTGCAGCAGCAGGGGAAGATGTCCGAAAATATCATGGAAGATATCCGGCTGCTCGCTGAAATCCAGTTCGGAACGTTGTCTTACCGGTACGGTAACAGGGTACACTTTATCTATGATCATGGTAAAAAAAACATCCGCGGGTATCAGCCCCTGTACGGGCACAAGTCTCCACCCGGTAGACGCAAACATCTTCCGGCTCAGGTCGGGAATGTTTACAATGCGATGCCTGTCGATGGAAAGGCTCTCAAGTCCATATAGATACTCCTTTGAGATCCTGTCACGGGACAGCAGCGATTGCCGGCGGGTCAGTTCCTGCCAGACAGCATGATTCTCCTCGGAGTATCTGTGATACTCCTGGTCAATGATGAAGTTCTTCATAACTTTTAAATTAAGGTGTTGAGATATGCAATTGCCGATAAGAAATCCTGTCAGTGTTCATTTGTGAAACGATGGCTTTCCTAACCTCTTCCACCGTTATGAAGCGCATGCATTCGTGCCCGTAAGGACACGGGTCGCTGGATACATAATGATAGCAAGGAGAGCACCTGATGCTCTTGTAGATGTTGATATTATTCTCATGCCCCCAGTGTACGGGGCTGGTATCTCCAAACAATACGACGCCCGGAATGTCAAAAGCGTTCGTGGCATGCCCCATGCTTGATTCGACCCCTACAAAGGAATCGGCATATTTTATCAGGCACAATGTCTCCCGGATAGTCATTTTACTGCTTCGCCAATCAAGCGCGCCTTTGACATAAGGTTCATCCGGCAGACCTATCTGGATAAAAGTATACTCGGGCAGCTGCCTCACGAGCTCTTCCCATCTTTCCGCCGGCCAGTGATGATTTACGGACGTCCTGGAAAATACATGCATCAGCACCACCCGGCGGTGAGGTTCCAGCGCTTTCCGCGCTTTTTCCTCTTCCTGCCTGGTAAAAAACAAACCTATTTTCCGGTGTCGGCAACGCACATCCAGGTCATGGAACACCTCTGGTACGATGTCTTTTACATTTTTTTCATATATGAGGGAAATAGGGATATGCTGGAACAGCAGCCGGTAGTGTTTCATTCTTGCGATATTGAACATATATCCTTTCTTCCACCATTTGTTGAACAAATAATGATAGAGATGGACCGGATATCGCAAAAGGTGCAGCGTGCTTATGATACGGAGTGAATCTATATAAGGATTGTGCTGCAGGACATTCCAATGAGCCTTTTTCAAACAGTATACTATCAGCTTATGGTCAGGATATGATTCCTTTACTGCTCTCAGGGCAGGCGTACATAGCAACACATCACCGACGCCGCCACGTGTAGTAACGATGATCTGTTTACGCATTGATGACCCATTTTAGCTCGGATAATTGGGCAGTGGCGATCTTTTTTTCGATAACCAGGAAATTACATACATCTTTTTGTCTGGAAAAAAAAGACAACTTCATTTGACGGGCAATCGCCTCGTCAATTTTAGCAAGCCGGCATTCGATCTCTTCGATACGAATGGCTATATCATCGATCTGTCGTTGAACCTGCATATGAAAGACCGTCGTTTTTAAAGAGAGGAATAGAGCGGGGAACAAGCTATCGCTAATGCAAGCAACAATGCTTGCGGCGACATTCAATGCTGGAATAGGAGCAAGTTAAAAAATAAAATGCGGCGCATTGCAGGTAATAACACCAATTCTCAATACGGTTTTTACGATTTCCAAATATACTCTCCCTTAATATACTTATATTTGGATACGGGCCAAATACAATATTATCTTTATAAACCAACGCTCCGGCGTCCAACCTTATCGGGCATGATAAAGAACTATTTGAAAACAGCATGGCGTAACCTTATGAAAAATAAGGTCTTTTCTTTCATCAATATTTTCGGGCTGGCAGTAGGGATCACGGTCTGTATGATGATCTTCCTTTTTATCCTCAACGAAGTCAGCTTCGACAAGTTCCATGTGAATGGAGATAATATATACCGCGTGATGAGAGGTTTCGACGACAATGGTTCAAAAAAGCAGGTGCCGTGGCTGTCTCCTCCTTATGCGACGGCGCTGAAGAACGACTATCCCGACGTCATCAGCAAAATTGTACGCGTGGAGCCGACAAACGGGCTGGTCACCTTTGGCGCCAAATCATTCAATGAGAAAAAACTTTTACTGGCTGATACAAACTTCTTTTCCTTCTTCACCTTCCCCCTGCTGAAAGGAAGTCCGTCACAGGTGCTGAAAGAACCTTCCAGCGTTGTCCTGACAGAGAAGACGGCAAAAAAATATTTCGGGGATGAAGACCCTATTGGCAAAGTCGTTCAGCTGGATCAGAGCCTGTCGCTCAAAGTAACAGGTGTTGCGAAAGATGTGCCTGCGAATTCACATCTTGAATTTGATCTCGTCATACCGCTGGCCAACCATTTCAATGATCCGGGATTCGACGTCTGGGCCTACAACAGGCTGTTCACCTATGTAATGCTGAATGACCACAACGGCAAAACCCAGCTGGCAAGGAACTTCCCTCATTTCATGGACAAATATATGGGTCCGGACATGCGTCGCCACAGCATGCATTTCGAGCTCGGTCTTACGCCACTGTACGACATATATTTCGAGCCGGCTGCATCTTCGGATACGGTCAGGCACGATGACAAAAGCGTGGTGTACATATTTCTATCCGTAGCGGTGCTCATCCTGGTCATTGCCTGCATCAATTTTATGAACCTGTCGACCATTCGCGCCGTAGAGCGGTCCAAGGAAGTGGGCCTGAGAAAAGTGCTGGGCGCCTTGCGCAATGCCCTGGTGTGGCAGTTCATAGGTGAATCCGTATTGCTCACCGCCATCTCCTGTCTATTGTCCATCGGGTTGCTGTTGCTGGCGATGCCATTGTATAAGCAATTGCTGGGGAACCCGATCAACATCGCAGGTCAGGCGCTCCCTATTTATCTGAGCCTCCCCCTGCTGATCGTCATAGTAGGCGTATTCGCCGGCAGCTACCCGGCATTCGTGCTGTCGGCATTCTCTCCCATAGAAGCCCTGAAAGGAAAATTACGGATCGGCAAGGGCGGATCTTTCTTCCGGCGCGCCCTTGTTGTGCTGCAGTTCAGCATTTCCGTACTGCTCATCATCTGTACGATCGTCATCATGAACCAGATGAGCTATGTAAGACATATGGACCTTGGATATGACAAGGAACAGACCGTTGTCGTGCCGCTGGACAATTTCGATATCTACAAGGGAACCGCCGTCTTCAAGAACAGTCTTTCAGATAAGAATGGTATAGCCTCCATATCGGCCATGTCCGGAGAACCCGGCGGCTTTTTCGACGGGATGACATTCAACGTCGAAGGGAAGACCGATCAGCCCTGGAAATTCAGGACGGAGTTCACCGATTTCGACTTTGCAAAAACCCTGGGACTAAAGATCGTTGCGGGAAGAGATTTTTCCGGCCAGTTCATCACCGACACGACCAACGCAGCACTGATCAATGAAACTGCCGCGGCAGAGCTTGGTTACACCCCCGAGCAGGCCGTCGGCAAATGGATCCAAAACACTTCACGCGACAGCGTTAAACGAACGATCGTAGGGGTTGTGCAGGACTTCAAGTTCCTTTCAGTAAAACAAAAGGTCTCCTCATTGGTGATCGCCCCGGGTTTCGACAGAAGAGTGGTGCTGATAAAACTAAGACCAGGCAATATCCAATCCTCCATCGCAGCCATACAGGATGCATACAAAAGGGTGGCGCCTGCTTATCCGTTCGACTATACTTTTCTCGATCAGAAGTTCGACACATTGTATAAATCAGATCTGCGCCAGCAAAAGATCCTCAGCCTCTTTTCCGCACTGGCCATATTGATCGCCTGTATGGGACTGTTTGGCCTGGCATCCTTTACCGCAGCCAAGCGGACGAAGGAGATCGGGGTACGGAAAGTGCTGGGATCCTCGGTGCAGAACATTGTACTATTGTTATCCAAGGACCTGCTGAAACCCGTGGTGCTGGCAACCCTCATCGCCATACCTGCCGCCTACTATCTCATGTATCGGTGGCTGGAAAATTTTGCCTATCATACGCCGCTGCACTGGTGGATCTTTGCCGGAGCAGCATGTATCACGTTTGCCATCGCACTGTTCACCGTCAGCTATCAGGCAATAAAGGCCGCATTGATCACGCCTGCCAGGAGTCTGCGGATGGAATAACGGCCCGGGACCTGTAAAGCACCGGGTTGAATGCGGCATCATTGTACATTTTCAGCTGCTTATAGACCTTGTACGTCCTCACACCTGATGCAAGGTCTTCCATCAGCCAGTTGATGGATAAAAAAAGATCTTCCTTTTGCGCTGTCAGCACCTTCTTCCTGGCCTGGCAATTATTGATATGATGCGCATGCGCATCACTCCTCACCAGCTCCTGGTCCAGATGATACTCCTTCAGCGCAAGGATGGACAGGCGATCGATGGCCCATCCCAGGCTTTCCGTATTATGCCGGGCATCCGTACGTGGAGCAATATTCTTATACAGCTCCGCAAAATGATCATCGATATGCTCGACAGTGTCCGTCCTTCGCTGGTTGAGGCTATCTATGCGTCTTTTGATCGACAGCCCCCGGAGGCCATCTATCTCCGGGTCCCTGATAATGTCTTCCAGATGCCATTGGACAGTATCGATCCAATTTTTATGGTAAAGCAAGGCATTGAGGGAATCCGGCGCATATGGGTTATGGAGCTCGGCTTCCGTGTCATCCCATAAATGATAGTCCAGGATCGATCGTATAAAAATGTCATAAAATTCCTGTGATCTTTGATACATATAAGCGTAAGTTTAAAATGAAAAATTCGCGGATGTGTTCACCAGGTTCTTTATGAACACGGAAAGCAGAAATTTAAAATGCCCGGTCAGCTCATGCCTGACCAGCGGCTTCTTCTTCTCATTCCTCGGGCTGAAACGCTCATAACAATCCTTGACATATGCGATCTGGGCATCCGTCAGCTGCCGGCTGTAATAGTATTCGGCATCGGCGTCCGTATCCTCCGCCCTGACATAAAAAGGAAGCGACTCTCCTACTTCCCGTGTGATACTGCCTTTTGCCCTGTTCTTCCAGGCCATGGCGGACGAATAGCCTTCCCCAAGCTGTGTATAGAAAAGCAGCACCCGCTTTATAAGCTGTCTCCTGACCAGATACAGCCGCCGCCATTTTTTATCCTTATCCGCCCCAGGCGCTTTGTTTGAATAGATATACTCCACGAAAGTGTCTTCACTCATGTTGAGAAAATTGAGGATGACACCACTCAACAGGACAGGGAAACGTATCCTGTTCTTTGGGCTGACGCCAAATATCCCCATCGGCAGGCGCAGGAGCTGATCGTCCGAGCCTTTAAAACAGACTAAAAAGCACAGGTAGTGCGCACCCGGATCATCCAGGATATTCGCATAGTAGCTGTCAGTCATTTGAAACGGAAAAATATCCTGGGGACGCACGCCCTCGGAGGGCGCCTCGACGACAAGATCATATTTGTCTGTCCTGATAGCCTGTGCGAACATTTGAACCTCATCAGGATGTAATAAGCCGAATGAACTGACCGTCCTGGGCTTCAGAGAAGATGCAATAGTTTCCGCCATATCGATATGGTTTAATGTTGATGAATGCTGACATTAGAGGCAGTCCTTTTTATGTAAATACCCTGTATCAGTCCTCTGAAATACTGCTCAGGACTGGTAAATCGGATCTCAGGATGCTCCTTCGCGAGAACCCCGCAAATATGGCTGAAGGTATCCATCGTCTCCATGGTTGCGCGCCATGCGTCATCCGCATCATATCTTCCGTATACATGCTCAAGCCCTCTGACGATGAAATCGGGAGCCCATCTTTCCAGGTACCGGCCTCCTTCGAACACATCGTAATCGTCACCGTTGCTAAGCTTGGCGTACAATTCTATCAACTCCAGCAAATGGTACTTTATAGCGTGATCCCCGACGATCTTGGCGCATGCCAGTTCATTCCGGTAGATATAGATGGCCGTGCAATATGCATAAGCCCAGAACCTGCTTACCACATGCTGGAGCTTCTTTTCCGAAAAAGGCGGTTGTTTGTATTTGAAATGCTGTCCGATATATTCCATTTTTGGACGATAGTTGCGCTTGTCGGCCAGCAGAAAAAAACCACGGTCGATATACTTGGGGAAGAAATTGAAATAGTTCTCCGCGATCTTACGGAGCAATACCGGCAGCAGCCGGGGCAGCCCGATCTTTTCTTTCAGGTATACATAGTAATACCCGAAAGGCAGGACCCTTCTGTCCCAAAAGATCAGGTCCAGCTGAAACCCGTTGGAAAAATATATCTTATGGACCTTCGAGATGAGGGGCACCCTTACCTGTCCTTCATGATAAGAAGCAAGCTCCCCCAGATTTTTGATCCAGCTCAGGTCGCTGTCATAGAACTTCCGTCTTCGGGCGAATACAACAGCATCCACATCGGAATACTCGTCTGAGATCTTATTCTTATTTCCCTGCGACCCCGCTACGAGGACACAATTGATATCCTTATTCTCACCTGCCCATCTTCGCAGATTGTTGATGATTTCATTTCTGCCGTTATTCATTCTTATTTTTTTAATTTTATATTTGCATCGCACTATTAAACCTTACCATCATGCTAGACACTATCATCCATCGCAACAGCATCAGCAATTCCAGCGCCTCCAAAAAGATCCTGATCATGTATGATGAGGAAAAAATGTTCATCGGCGACAGCTTCATCCTGATAAACCAGCTTGCCTCGTGCAAATCCTTCTTCGAGGGCGGCTCCATCGAGATCAATTGCCGGATCCAGCGGTATACATCGCTTTGTCATGCGTTACTGAAGAACAATCCCTTTATCTCGGCATTCAACAACCAGCCATGGGAAGAGCTCGATTTCGATGCGTACGATATTGCTTTCGTCATCTCCAAGAATGAGCAGGAACTGCTGGATATACTGGAACAGCGGTACCCCCCGGAAGATCGTTCCGAACGCTGGAGAACGGCCCTCTACTCGATGACCGCCCAGTTCCTCAATTCGAGGTTAAATCCCATGATAACAACAGTATTACCGCCTTTCAAAGAGATGCTGGACAATCCTGCGGCCTATGTATCGCAGCTGCCCAGGGAACTTTACATGGGGAAGGATGAGCAACAATGGGCCGACGAATGGCTGAAGAGCAACGGATTAAAAGAGCACGAGCAATTGTTCATCGTGCTTGATTCGACCTCTGAAAGGTATAAGCTGATCAATATGGATACGTATCATGCGATCCTTTGCCACATGCTGGCGGAAGAGACGGTCAGGATCCTGATCTTCGACGAGCAGGGTATCGGCAAGGAAGATTTTTATAAGGAGTGGCTGGGCACGGAAAAAGCATCGCGTTTCATCTTCGCGAAAAACTTCAGCCTGCGTCAGTCCCTCAGCCTCCTCAGCTCAACCTATACAAGATTGATCTTCGGCCCCTGCACGGGCCTGATGCATTGCGCTTCGGGTATCTACAACTACTTTGTAAGGAAGGGACTTCCCCCTTCATCCATTCCTCCGATCGTCGTTTATACAGGCAGGTATAACGGCGGCTATACGGCCTCATTCTGGTGGGAAACCTCGCCGCTCGTAACCTGCCTCATCATAAGAAAGGGAACAAACGGCGACAAAGAATTGGTGGTTTTAAGCCGGCTGACGGGACCCGAAAGGTCGGACTGGGATACACTGCTGCATTGTAACGAGTACCTGCCGGAGATGCTGCTGGAGCATCTTCCTTCCCATGCCAACATGGTTGTCATATGAACAGCTATTAAAAACCAGGCACATCGAAAATGTCCTGAAAAAGGCCGAAGGTCAGGATGATCATGAGAAAATCCGTTTCGAACACCTGGTGCAGCTGAAACCCATCCTGCATATAGGTCTTTCGAAGACGCTCTATCGTCGCAGGGTTGAAATACCCTTGTTTTTTGATCGTGTCTGACGACAGGAGATCATTGACCCAATCATAATTCCGTTTTAGCAGGTAATGACTTCCGGGAGCTACCCAACCGAACTTCTCCCGGTTGACAATCGATTCGGGCAGATATTTTCCCGCACACTTCTTTACAATATATTTTTCGGTAAGACCGCTGAGCTTCAGGTGTGAAGGCAGGCTTGCCGCAAATTCGATCACATTGATATCCAGGAAAGGATATCTCGCCTCAACGGAATTCGCATAGGAAACGCGATCACCATGATCTGCTACCAGATGATCAGCCAGCCGGAGCTTGAAGTCGAGGTACGATCGCTTCTGCAGCTTATCGAAGGAGGCTATCCTGCTCTTGTTGACCAATTCTCCCGCAAAACAGTCGAACTCATGAAAACAGTCATTGACGGCATCCGAATAGAGAGAGCGCTTGATCTCGCGGAAAGCATAATAATTCTTCTCATACAGAAAGTCGTTGTCCCCCCACATCTGTACCCTCAGCTCCTCATCGAGGATGGTCTCCGCATCAGGAAAACCCTGTTGGGCGCCACGGATGCGATCGAACCTATAGCCTACATATCCTGCAAAAAGTTCATCGGAACCTTCCCCGGTGAGGATGACCTTGATATTGCGTTTCCTAACCTCCTCGGAAAGCGCCAGGCTGCATGTGTTGTAAGACTCTTTCAGCGGGCATTCCGAAAAATATATGGCCGAGCGAAGGCGTTCTGCGATATTCTCCGGCGTGAACATGATCTCATGATGGTACGGCCCCTGTTGCAGATGATCGCACATCTGCTGCTGGAATTTTCTTTCGCTGATGTCCTTGTCACCAAACACGATGGAGAATGAATCCCGTTCGGTATCCCTGACCTTGTGGATCATGGCCGCAATGAGGGAAGAATCGAGTCCCCCACTGAGATAAAACCCGACAGGCACATCCGCATTCAGACGATATCTTACCGCCTGTAACAGAAGCTCATCCAGCCTTTCTACATAATCGTCTTCAGACAGCCTGTCTGACTGTGTATCAGCTGTGGTAAATTCGAGATCCCAGTACTCCTCTACCCTGACATGATCCCTGGTCACCGATACGAAATGTCCGGGTTTAACGCTATGGATGCCTTTGAACATGGTGGCAGGGGATACATACCCCGGAAAAGAGAGTATCTGGTCAAGACAGGTAAGATTTACCTCCCGGCTAACGCCGGGATATTTGAGAATGGCCTTTATCTCGGAAGCAAAAATAAAATGTCCGTCCACGACGGTATAGAATAAAGGGGCGATCCCGACCTGGTCACGGGCGATGAGCAAACGTTGCTCCTTCCGGTCGAACAACGCGAAAGCGAACTGCCCGTTGAGCTGCCGGATGAAACCGGCGCCTTCTTCTTCATATAAATGCAAGATCACTTCTACATCGCACTCTGAACGAAACCTGTGGCCTTTGTCCACCAATGCCTTTCTCAGCTCACGATAATTATAGATCTCGCCGTTGCAAAGCAGTACCAGCGATCTGTCCTCATTGAACATAGGCTGCGCTCCTCCGCCCAGGTCGATGATGGACAACCTTCTGAACCCGAACGCCAGGTTATTCTCCACGAAAAAACCGTCGTCGTCCGGGCCACGGTGAGCCAGGCATGAAGCCATTTTTTCAATGATCCCGGCATCTATCGATGCCCGTTCTTTCGGATCAAATATTCCGGCGATCCCACACATATCAGAAAGTATGATTTTGAGTTTGGAACAAATTGCTCTTTTTTACAGCGGCTGTCCGTTCATGACATGACCGGAGAATATCCGCGATCCGATGGGCATGATCATAGATGAAGAAATGATCCCCCTCCATTGTTTCCTGGTCGAATGCTCCCCGGGTAAAACGTTTCCAGTTGTGGAGCAATTCTACCTGGTCTTCCCTGGTGCCCATCATTGCGTAAATAGGCGTATTTACAGCACCGGCAGCGGCAAGATCGTTCCTTTCGGCCAGCTCGAAATCCGCTCTTAATATAGGTTCGAAGAAGTCTATGAGGTCTTTGTCGTGGAGGAATTCCTCAGGAATGCCGCCCAATTGGCGAAGCTCTTCCATAAAAAGCTCTTTGGGCATCAGATACCGGTATTTAGGCTCTCTGACCCCCGGACCGGGGTTGCCGCTCACCAACAGACAGGAAGCGGGCCTGCCGGCCTTTTCCAACAGGTCCGCCACGCCAAAGGCAAGATAGGAACCCAGGCTATGCCCATACAATATGACCTCTGTATCGGTGGTTCGCCGGCACACCTGGTCATACATATCCCTTACGGCGTCGGGGAATTCCCTCAGCAAAGGTTCTCCCATGCGGCGGCCCCGGCCCGGAAGTTCGGGGGTGAAGACGTCAAACTCCTTCAACAGCGGTGTCAGGAACTGAAAAGAATGGCAGTTCCCTCCCGCAAAATGAAAAATGATCAATTGTCGTTTTGCCATATATCTTAAAAATAAATACAAGATCTACCGGATCGAATATTCATCCAGGACCCGCTCGGCCAGCTTGCCATATTCCATCTTGTACACCCGGTCGGCACAATGATAGTACCTGTCGTCATGCGTGATGGCGATAATGGTAAACCCTTCCTGTTTAAGCATGGGAATGATCTCGGTATAGAATTTCTTTCTGAAATAAGGATCCTGATCCGCTGCCCATTCGTCGAGGATGAGGATCGGCTTGTCTTCCAGCAGACTGGCGATGAGCGCCAGGCGTTTTCGCTGTCCCATGGAAAGGTCGGTGGTCGAGAAGCGTTTACCTTCCAGCTGCACCTTTCCTTCCAGCTCGAATACGTGGACATAATGCCTGAATTTTTCCTGGTCCGGCGACTTTATCCCAAACAACTCGGTGAACAGATGAAAATCACTGAACACCACAGCAAATGCGGTACGATATTCAGCATAGGTTTCATCGACGACGGGGATGTCGTTCAATCTTATCTCGCCGGCTGCCGGTATCTGCAGCCCCATAACAGCCTGGATAAAAGTTGTCTTCCCGCTGCCATTGCCCCCATAAATGAAAATAACCTCGCCTTTTCTGACATCAAAATCCATCGGCCCGATGGAAAACCCCTGCTCCAGGTCCCCATTCGCATACCTGAACTCAAGGTCCCTGATCGTAATGCTTTCTATATCTCCCTTTTTCAGATACGTTGCCGGAGCGCGGTTCCTGAAGTTGTGGGTTTTCAGCTCTTCCGACAGGTCCAGCAGACGATCGGCGGCGATCCTGGCCCTCGACAACCCGGGGATCGCTATCATAATCGTCTCCAGGGAGCCCAACAGGTACAGCAGTGTAAAGACAAAACCTACGACATCCTTGGGTCTTATATGAAACACAAAGCTGAATACCAGCAGTATGGAGGAGATCAACACGTAAAAGAGTATCTGTCCTGTGATCTGGTTGTTCAGGAAACCTGTGAATGCCGCCACATTGTTCTTGTTGGCCTCTTTTGAAATGGGCTTGATCTTTTCATCATAGATGGCCCTGCCCTTCCTGGGTTCCATATATATCTCCTTGAACCCATCCAGGATGGCATGCATGTTCTTAAAGAACTCCCGCTCCAGCGTCCGGGCATATTCAAAGCGCTCGTTGTTCTTTCTCGATCCATAATGGTAGACCAGGCAGCCTGCCGCCGCCACTACAACCGTGATCAGGAAAAGGGTCAGGGAGATGGAGGCCAGGTAGCTGAAACTCGCGATAGCCAGGATAGAGGCCGTAAAGAAGTCGATGATGGACAGTGATACGCTGGTAAGCGTGCCGACATCATTTACCATGGCAGCCTGTACATCCATTTTACGCGCCGACAGCTTATGATACTGGGCGTTCAGCACAGATGCCAGTATCTGGCGCCTGATGTTCCAGAACAATTTTTGTGAAAGCCGGATGATACCCATGGAAAGGGTCCTCCTGACAAGCACGAACAGGCAGATGATGGTCGCGAATATAACTGTATACTGCAAACGTATATCTGAAAACCGGCCTGCTATGATATGACCGACAGCCTTTGTTACAAAATTGATGAACAGGAAGCTGCTTAATCCGGACAGTAATCCCAGCAGGATATACTTCACAAGGCCTGCCCTTCCCAGCAGGGACAGCACGAGCTTAAATAGTCTCAGCATTATTGTTTTATTTTTCTGTTTCCTGAAGTGAGTATGAGTATAATAATTCCTTCTCTCCGAAAAGCCTTTCTGCGATGAGGCCGCGGCTGATGCAGTCGTTCACCAGCTTATTGGACTGAATGATCGGATTCGATTCCTCGGTATACCTTACGGTGCTGATAAATTCGAGCCACGGCTCCTGACCCATGGCGTATACATAGATCTCCCGGGGGTGGAATATATCGACGAGGCTGATCCCTTTCTGGTAATCGGAGCCGGACAGCCGCCTGGATTGATCCTTGTCCCTGGCAAGCTCCTCCGTGAGCAACGGGCCATACAGCCATGTCAGGGGAGCGCCGTCACATTCCATGCCCAGGAAGATCACGTCCACATCCCCCGTGACCCGGTGAATGTGTTCATAAAGCCTGGGCTCCACTACCCGGGAGTCGGCCATGAACAAAAAGGTAAATTCTTCAATGGCCACATGATAGCATGTCTTGGCCTTGACATTCAGATCGCTGTGTTCACCGGTGAAAGGCAGTCCCGTGATCCTGCAATTCCGGAAAACGATCTCTTCCATCTCGTCTATCTCGATGACATTCCTGAACCCTGCGTGCTGAAAGGCCAGTTTCAGATTGGGATCCTGGAGCGCTCCGCCCGTGGTCCTTGGCACAATGATGTTCCGGACCTTGTGTCTCAGGGGAAGAAGGGTCTCGAAGAGGATATGATCCTGGTGGTTATGGGTTATCAGGACATAATCTATCTGATCCGGGAGATCGATGTCGGAATAATGCGAGACGCTGGATTCATAGCCGTAGTAGCTGATCAGCGGGTCTACCAGTATACTGAGCTCCCTGGTCTCGATGAGTATACAGGCATGTCCGAAATATCTCATCCGGACAAAATCCCCATCATATTTTTGATAAACGGGGTGCTCCTGGCGCGTAAAAAATGTATCGAACAAGGCCCTGTCCTCGTCCCTGACCCCCAGCACCTCTGCGATGTGGTCTATCGATCCCTTCTCCCGTTTCATCCGGCTCAATATGTCGATGCCTTCATGATCGAAAGGTATATTCAAATGCAGGACATGCGGTTCATCCAGCCTTGGCGTACTAAGGCAAAAGGGTCTTTCGTCGTTGTCGGTGACCCACAATGCAATACTTTGTACAGACTTGTCATAGAATTCACTGTTATACAGCAACGACTCGAAAACCCTGAAAGAAGGATGGTTATTCAGGTCATAAACCAGCTCCACATATCCTCTCAGGATCTCGGGCACCTGGGGGTAGAGGGCCTCCAGCGAAAAGCCTTTGGCCTGTCGTTGCAACATCCGGTCCAGTGTCACGATGGCTTCCGCCAAACGGATCGGACCGGCTTGTTTCCGGCGGGTGTCGTCCCTGAGGCTTTTGACCTCTTCGACCCGTCCGCCTTTGTAATCCATAAAGGGTCCGCCCAGCATCTTGGGGTTTTGTACGGCGGCAGCGTGAACCTGCGGTGACTGTATATAGGAGTTCATGATCTTCAGATGTCTGCCTACTATGTTCATTGCAGCCGTGGCCGGAGAGATCAGATGTGACCACGCATACCATCTTTGTATCAAAGGTTCGATAACCACATTTGGTTTGAGGTACCATTTTCTATCTTCCATAGCATGAAGTTTATAATGATGAATATTTAATCTGGTGTAAGCAGCTTTTCCACCGGTGTATGGGGGGAAGAGATCATCCGTTGCAGCAATGAAAAGAACATGGCCGCGATCTCTCCCGCCTTGCCGTCGGTAAACCGGCGATGGTCGAACATCATTTCCAGCTTCAGACAGTTGCTGAACTCCCTGACCGCAAGTCCCATGGGCATCTGTAAGAACTCTTTATAGGATATTACTCCCTTGCGGTCTTCGTCGCGGATGGAGTAAACGTGTTCGTTCAGGTGGGCATAATTGTGATAGTTCAGAAAAACCTGCGCATCCAGGAAGGCGGCGGGCTCGATCCCGGGAAGCTCATGGATCAGTTTTTCGAGGGGATAGTCTTCATGGTCCAGGTCATTGAGGAACGTTTCCTGCACCTGCTGCAGGAAGGCAAGCACAGGTTTTTTTCCGTCTATCCTGCATCTTATGACCAGGGCATTGGCGAAATATCCGATCATGCCACTGGCGTCCAGGCTGCCGAAGTACCTCGAATTCCTTCCGGACACGGTTGTAAGGACGACCGGATCTCCGCTGCAGCCTGATTGCCGCATCAGCAGCATGAGCATACCCATCAGACACACAGACCTTGTCAGGCCTTTGTCCCTGGCAAGATCATCCAGACAGGCGAGATCGGGACCTTCCATCACGCGGCTTACAGAGATCGATCCGGCATTTGCCGATCTGTAGTCCTTCCCGTCGGATGCTCCGCCGATCGTATGATCCGTGATAAAGCCATTCAACCTGGAAAGCCAATAGGCTCTATGCCGCCCGCCTTCGGAAGACGCCAGGAAATCCTTTTGCCATTTTACATAATCCCTGTATTGATGCCGCATCGGCGTCAGACCTGCATCCACATCCCGGAGCGCCGCATCATACAAATGCAGCAGTTCTCCTCTGAGGATGCCGTCGGAATGGCCGTCCGTTATAGCATGGTGCATGGTAAGAAGCACCAGGCAACGACCGTCCCAAAGGGAGAACAGCTCTATAATGATCAGATCATCCCGGAAAGGGTCCAGTACCCTCGCATGAGCGCGTTCAAGTAATTCTTTCAGACCCGCCTCATCAGCGACCCTGACGATCTCCGGAAGTTTCCTGTAACATTTATCTGCCGGGGTCACTCGCTGCATGACCTTATCACCTGTCCTCACAAAATTTGTACGAAGCGTTTCATGTCTTTGGATCAATCCGTTGACGGCCTGTTCGAATCTCCCAATATCCAGACCAGGGAACTCGTAAGGTGTGATGACAAGGGGATTGCCCTTCTTCCAGCCTGACAGGAATGTCATCTGGTTGCAGGATGCTTCGTAGAACGTTGCATCTTCCGCTGGTCCGCCGTCCTCTGCCACGGGGGTCAGCAATCCTGTTCCACCGGATATATAGCCGGCGATGGCCTCTA
>Ga0207695_10000953_pt1 | contig 51515 bp, 45 predicted proteins | sample KBSC54metaG_FD_184354 | JGI IMG/M metagenome (GOLD analysis project Ga0207695, IMG submission 184354) | Corn rhizosphere microbial communities from Kellogg Biological Station, Michigan, USA - KBS C5-4 metaG (SPAdes) (version 2) | ecosystem: Host-associated > Plants > Roots > Rhizosphere > Soil...
TATATCGTATAGGGTTGAAAAAAAACGGTAACGGCTGATAAAGGCCGGTAATGCAGGATGCAGCACTTCTCCCAGCCCCCCACACTCTCTGGTGCCCATCCCGATGAGATCCAGCGGCACCCGGTGGCTCACCTCCGTAAATATATCCTCTCCCAGCTTGCGTCCCCGCTGATGCAGATAGTTGATCACTACGATCCCCCGCGCCTGCTCACCCGTCCAATGAAAAGGAGAAGCGGTGACGCCATGCTCGATCACCTTTACCACCCGGCTGTTACTCCACCACATAAGCCGGTTGAAATGGGTCACATGCACCATGATCACATCCGGGTCATCCATGACATGCCGGGCATCCGTGGGATGCCGGGTGGGCGGATCATGCTCCACATATACCCGGGGCAGACGGCGCTGCTCTTCACTAAGTATCTCGTACTGGTCGGTAAGCCAGTTCTTATTGGTCTGGAAAAGGATACAGTCAAAAGAAAGGTTCCTCACCTCTTCCGCCGGAACAGCGATCACATTGCTTCCAAATGGAAAAGTACTGCCCAACCCATAATAACCTTCTTCCTTTGAAGCCGTCACAGGAATGTAGATGGTGTAATTCCCCTGGGAGAGATAGAACAAATAACTTCCATGAATATGCCAGGCAAATATCTTCATGAATATACGATCCAGAAAAAGTAGTGCCAGCCGCCATTCCCTTCCCTGAGAAGCGCTTTAAACGGCGAACATTAAAAACAAGCTCTATATACGTTGACAATTATCCACAACAGTGAGCATAGAAGAGAACAAAGCGCTTTACAATAAGCCCTCTCACGAGCAGGCGCAGGATTTGATACGCTGTAGGCATATGTACACTTTAGGAATAAATGCTGCGTTCCATGATCCTTCCGCCTGTCTGTTAAAAGACGGCGTCCTGCTGGCAGCTGCAGAAGAGGAAAGGTTCACCCATATCAAGCACGGCAAACGACCCATACCCTTCTCGGCTTATGAGCTGCCCTTCCACGCCATCGACTATTGCCTGGCCACGGCAGGTATTCACTTAAAAGATGTCGGCCAGATCGCTTACTCCTTCAATCCTTATAAATTACTGGATAAGCACCTGGAGAACGACCATATCGCCCTGCCGCTGCGGCCTTCCGTCAGCGTCAATGGACAAAAGACGGCCGATGAATGGTATTCGGAATGGGACCCGCTCTTTCTCTCCCTCATCGTCAACGCCCCGGGACAGCTGGCGGACGGATATCCCCACCACCTGCGCCGGCGTTTCGTGGGAGCAGACGCTCACCCGGAAAAATGGTATTTCGTAGACCACCATATCGCACACGCCGCCAGCGCCTTCCTGCCCTCCCCCTTCGAACAGGCCGCCGTCATGACCATCGACGGACGCGGTGAACGCGCTACCACCAGCTATTACCAGGGTAAAGGCAACCAGCTGACCCTGCTGTCGGAAGTCTGTATGCCTCACTCTCTCGGCCTGCTGTACGAAGAGGTCACGGACTATCTGGGTTTCCTGCGCAGCTCGGACGAATACAAGGTCATGGCCCTGGCCTCCTACGGCCAGCCCATCTACCTCGACGACTTCCGCCGCATCATCCGTCCCGATAACCAGGGAGGCTATACGATCGTTCCCCACGACCTGGAGAACATGTTCGGACCGCCACGACAGAAACATGAACCCATCGGCCAGCAACATTTCGATATCGCCCATTCCCTTCAAAAAGTACTGGAAGAGACGGTGCTGGAGCTTGCCCGCTGGTTGCATAAGACAACGGGGGAAGAGAACCTTTGCATGGCCGGCGGTGTAGCCCTTAACTGCGTGCTGAATGCCGTCCTGCGCGACAAAGGCCCTTTTAAACAGATTTGGGTACAACCGGCGGCAGGAGATGCGGGCACCGCACTGGGCGCCGCCTTATGGGCGGATGTCATGACCACACAACGCAAGGATCGCCCCTTTTCCATGGATCATGCCTACTGGGGTCCCTGCTACGCAGACGATGAAATTGAAAAATTCCTGCAATGGACAAAAGTCCCCTATAAAAAAATGCAGGACATAGCCGGCGAAACAGCCGATATCCTTGCCGGCAACAAGGTCATCGGATGGTACCAGGGAAGAATGGAATTCGGTCCCCGGGCCCTGGGCAGCCGGAGCATCCTCGCCTCTCCCATCCATCCCGGCATGCAGGCCAGGCTAAATGAAATAAAGGATAGAGAAGACTTCCGGCCCGTAGCACCCGTCGTCCTGGAGGAAGAGGCAGATGAATGGTTTGAAGACGCCGGCTACTCCCCTTTCATGCTGTTCGTTCATAAAGTAAAGACAGATAAAGCAGAGAGGATCCCGGCAGTCCGCCACGTAGACGGTACCGCCCGTATCCAGACGGTTAACCGCAGCCAGCATCCGGCTTATTACGATCTGCTGCAGGAATTTAAAAAACGTACAGGCGTACCCGTGCTGGTCAACACTTCCTTCAACACCAGGGGCGAACCCATCGTATGCACACCCCGCGATGCCATCGAATGCTTTTGGACCTCGCCCTTCGATGCACTGGTGATCAACTCTTTTCTATTGGAAAAATAATTGATATGGAAATAGAGATATCTGTAGTCATCCCCACTTATAAACGGCCACAGCTGCTGAACAGGTGCCTGGACGCCCTGCAGCAGCAGGTATTCTCCGAAGGCGCCTTCGAGATCATCATCGTTACGGATGGCCCGGATTTCGAGACGATACACGCCATCAACAGCCGCGATGACTGGTTTATGTACAAGATCTGCAGCCCCGGGAAAAAGAAAGGTCCCGCCGCCGCCCGCAACTTCGGCTGGCAGATGGCTTCGGGAAAACTGATCCTTTTCACAGATGACGACTGTATTCCGGGCCCCTACTGGGTAAAATCGTATTGGCTCGCCTACAATGTCTGCATCCGGCAAGGCGCGACCGGTCGACTCATGGACAGACCGCTCGCTTTCAGGGGACCTGTTGCCGTCCCCTGCCCAAAAAGACCCACCGACTATGAAAAAAATACAGCCGGCCTGGCAACAGCCGACTTTGTCACCGCCAACTGCGCCTGCTCCAGGCTCGCCCTGGAAAGGGTCGGCGGCTTCGATGAAACTTTTGCCATGGCCTGGCGGGAAGATAGCGACCTGGAATTTAAATTGATACGGAACGGCATACCAATCCTGCATGTATCCTCCGCACATGTAACCCACCCCGTAAGAAAAGCCGGCTGGGGCGTCAGCCTGAAAGAACAGAAAAAAAGCATGTACAACGCCCTGTTATATAAAAAAGACCCTGCACTCTTCCGGAAAAAGATCTACAGCCACCCCTACTGGAATTACTACGCCATCATCTATTGCCTGCTGACAAGCATCGTCACCGCCTTATTCCGGTATTGGCCCCTGGCCATAGCTGCGGGCTGCGGCTGGCTGCTGCTGACAGCAGCTTTCATCGCCAAAAGGCTAAAAGGTACATCCCTCTCTTTTTCCCATATAACGGAAATGGTCCTCACCTCCCTGTTCATCCCCTTTCTCTCTGTATACTGGACATGGTATGGATCTTTCCGCTTTAAAACATTTTTTCTATGATAGAACAGCCGCCACAAAAAATAGCCGTCTTCCGCGCCCTGCAATTGGGCGATATGCTGTGCTCCATCCCGGCCATCCGGGCCCTGCGGCGGGCTTATCCCGATGCCGAAATTACGCTCTTAGGCCTTCCCTGGGCCGGAAGCTTTGTCCAGCGTTTCCACCGGTACTTCGATCGCTTTATCCATTTCCCCGGTTACCCCGGTTTGCCGGAACAGGAATACGATGAATCCGCTTTCGTTCATTTCCTGGAAGAAATGCAGGCGGAAGCTTTCGATCTGCTCCTGCAGATGCAGGGTAACGGCACCATCGTCAATAGGCTGCTGTCGACATTCAATGCCGGCACCCTGGCCGGCTTTCACAACAAGGACAGCCGGGTCGACTCTTCGTTCTTCATAGAATACCCGGAATACAAACATGAGATAGAAAGACATTGCACCCTCATGCAGCACCTGGGAATACCCGCTACAGACATGGAACTTGAATTCCCTGTCACACAAAAGGATTATACCGAACTGGCGCAGCTGGCCCTGCCATTGCGCGCCGGGCGATATGTATGTATCCACCCGGGCTCACGCGGCTCCTGGCGCAGATGGCCGCCACAGTATTTTGCGCTGCTGGCCGATCACTGCGCGGAAAAAGGGCTGGACCTCGTCATCACAGGCACAGCCGCGGAAAAAGACATCACCCGTGAAGTGATCAAATGCCTCCATCATCCTGTCATCGATCTCACCGGCCGCACTAACCTGGGCTCCCTGGCAGCGCTGCTGAAAGATGCTTTTATGCTCATTGCCAATTGCACAGGCGTTTCCCATATGGCCGCAGCACTGCACACACCCTCCGTCATCATCAGCATGGACGGCGAACCCTACCGCTGGGCGCCCCTTAACAGATCCCTGCACAAGACCATCGACTGGACAGCCCACCCCCACATCGGCGAAGTGATGCTCCAGCTCAACACCCTCCTGATAGACAGAACTACCCTTGCCGCAGGCGAAATATTATTGTAAACATCCAATGTTGATTACCCATGGATTGGACGCCAAAATCACAGCTGACGGATACAGAGGTCAGGCGGGGGATGAAAATGGTTATCGGCGACGGCCTCGCCGCCGAAGCAATGACAACACTTACAGGCGGCACTTTCCTGGTCGCCATGGCCTTGTTGCTGCATGCTTCCAACTTCCAGATAGGCGTGCTGGCCGCCCTGCCCACCTTCACCAATGTTTTTCAGCTGTTATCCATCTGGCTGGTAGGCAGGTTTAGGAACAGGCGGCTCATCGCCGTAGGATGCGCCCTGCTGGCCCGTATCCCGCTGCTGATCATCGGTCTGCTGACGCTTACCTCCACCTCCTCTATCCGCCTGCTTATGTCCCTCCTCTTTTTCTACTACACCTTTGGCTCCATTGCGGGCCCCAGCTGGAACTCCTGGATGAAAGACCTGGTGCCGGAAGACCAGCGGGGCAGCTACTTTGCACGCCGCACCCGCCTTTCCCAGATCCTGAATGTCTGTCTGAGCGTGATGCTGGCGCTCCTGCTGGACTATATAAAAAAATATTACCCCTCCGCTGAGCTAACCACCTATGCCCTGTTGTTCATCGCCGGCGGCATCGTTGGTATCACAGGAGCCCTGATCCTTTCAAAAAGTCCCGAACCCCTCAGTTTGCTTTCAGGCGCAAACTTCTTCAGATTGCTGCTTCAGCCTTTTTCCAATCGCAACTTCAGCCGTCTGCTCATTTTCAACGCCTGCTGGACCTTCTCCCTGAACCTGGCCACCCCCTTCTTCACCGTATATATGATCAAAACAATGAACCTCCCCCTTTCCTATATCATCGGCCTGAACATCCTGGGGCTGTTGAGCAGCATTTTTACCATCCGCACCTGGGGCTCGCTTACCGACCGCTACAGCAATAAGACCATCATCGCCATCGGAGGTCCTCTGTACATCCTCTGCCTTATTGCCTGGTGCTTCGTAGGCATCTACACCCGCTTTTATGCCAATCTCGCGCTGCTGATAGGCATCAACATCGTCAGCGGGATCGCAACGGCAGGGATCAACCTTTCCCTGACCAACATCGGGTTGAAACTGGCCCCAAAAGAAGACGCCATCGCCTATCTCTCCGCACAAAATATCACCAGCGCTTTGTTCTCCTCCCTTGCCCCCCTGCTGGGCGGCTTGCTGGCAGACTTCTTTACCAGTCGCCACCTGCGTATCACGGCACAATGGACAAGCCCCAACTTCAATAAGGTATTTCGCCTGCTTATGCTGCATGAATGGAACTTCCTCTTTCTCATCGGCGCAGGCATGGCCATGCTGTCGCTGCAATGGCTGGCAGCCATAAAAGAACCGGGAGAAGTGGAAAAAGACAAAGTGGTCCGCATGATGCGGACCAATATCAGGAGCAACCTGAAGGAGTACTTCCTTATCGGGAACATTATTACCTGGAACGAACAGGTACGCGCGATATTGAGAAAGAAAATATTCAGATAACCCTGCTATTCAAACCATTGCATGATCTGCTCCCCAATAACATCGATGAGCTTCTGATCGCTCACAAGATCCATCTTCCAGCCGCTCTTCATATACCGGATGATCCCGATGCTGTCATTGTTCAGCCAGACTTCCAGCTCATAGCATACCCCGTTCTCGCAGGTCTGTGCAATAGGAATGGCTTCCCCTTTGAATTTCTTGTCCTTATAGTCGAATTCCAGCGGTATCGGCTTTTTTTCCAGCTGCGCTATAAATTCCTTTAAAAATTTGATGAGATGCTTCCGCTGGGTAGGCCCCGAGGCAGACCATTTTGCCTTATCCGCCCGCTTGTGCGCCAGCTTGAACTTCAATCCCGTCATTTTCGTTTCGTAATCGTTCGCGTTAAGCTTGACGGCCGTCTGATGCGCCAGAATATACCAATGGTACTCAGTACCTACGGGAACACCGGAATAGTCGGGGGCATGTCCTACCCTTCTCTTCGTCACTGCGTAAGAAATTTCCCATAGGTCGGGCGTAATCTTCGTTTCTTTCCAGTCACCCTTATCATAATTCCAGTGATGCCCCCGGCCGATCTGAACGCCGGTGTAAAGCTTTCCGTTAAAATTTTTGAATTTATTAAAACTTGCCGAGAGGTCCTTACCTCCTTTCTTAGCCCGCCTTTTCACTGAAGTAGCGGATTTCCGCGTAAGCGTTGCTGTAGCCATAAAAGTATTTATTGATCAGGGATGAAATTCTTGTGCCAGACGGTGGCACAGTTTTTTTGCGTTGTCCTGCGAAGCGCTTCACTTCACTAAATAAGTTTATTTAATCACAAAAATTTAAAGGTATGGCTACGAGAAACTCAGGAAGACGTGGTTTCGCGTCAATGGATCCGGAAGAACGCAGGCAGATCGCCCGCAGAGGAGGACAAGCTTCCCATGGAGGCCGCGGTTACCAGGAGGAGGATTATGACGAGGATTACGATGAGGATTATGATGAGGATGAAGAAGAGTACGATCGTCCTTCCTCCCGTTACCAGGAATATGATGAGGATGAAGACTACGATGAGGATTATGATGAAGACGAGGATGAGGACGAAGAGAATTATCGTCGCCCTTATTCCCGCTATGAAGAGGAAGAAGACGAAGATTATGACTACGACAGACGCCGTTCAGGTGGCAGCAGCCGGTCATCCAACAGCCGCTCGGGACGCTCCTCCGGCAGAAGTTCATCTGGCAGCCGCAGCGATGACAGACGTGGTTTTGCGTCCATGGATCGCAATCGCGTCCGCGAGATCGGCAGCGAAGGCGGACGCGCCTATCATGAAAAAAGAGGCGCCTACGGTCATGACGAACGCAGAGGCAGATCGGGCAGCAGCGGTCGCTCCGGTAGCAGCGGACGTTCCGGCAGCAGCAACCGGGGCAGCTCCTCCTCCAGGAGCCGTTCAGGCGGCAGCTCATCCGGTCGCAGCCGCAGCAGCTCATCCGGCAGAAGCGGTAACTCGGGACAATCCCGTAATTCAAGCGGACAATTCACCAGCCGCAGCGGACGCACAGGCTATGGAAGCCGTTCGGGCAACAGCAGCGGACGTTCAGGTGGCAGCAGCCGCAGCTCCCGCGGAAGGTAACGCCGCACACGATTTCTTCCATACATACAAACAAATAGGGCCGACAAACGCTCTATTTGTTTGTTTCTTAAACAACTATTTAAACTTAGCATACCATGGCACAATCTTCTACCGCCCGCCGCAGCAGCGGGATGAAATCAAAGAGTACGAACCAAAAAAGACAAGCCAGCACCGGCAGCCGGACCGCCGGCAGCGGCAGATCATCCGATAATAGCAGATCCTCCGGCAGCAACGGACGTTCAGGTGGCAGCAGCCGGTCATCTGGCAACAACCGTTCAGACAGCAGCAGTTCCCGCTCCGGTCGCAACAGCTCCCAGGGACAAAACCAGCGTGCTTCCGTTATGCGCCCCTCTTCCGGTACCATGGAAAGAGGCGTCTCTTCTTCCGCCTCCGGCCTGTCTTCCCCCCGCAGATTCCAGCCGGACAGCGACCACTACTTCGAAAAATTCTTTTTAGACCAGTTGAAGGACATCTATTATGCCGAGCAGAAAATAACCCAGGGACTGCAGGAAATGCAGGAAGCCGCCACGACAGATGAATTGAAAGAAGCATTTGAAGAGCATCTTTTCCAGACCCAGCGCCACGTCCGTCGCCTGGAAAAAGTATTTAACATCTTGGGACAAAAGCCGGAAGGTAAGAAATGCGAGGCCATCGAAGGTATCATCCGGGAAGCCCAGCAGATCGTAAAAGAAACGGAAGAAGATACCATAACACGGGACGCAGCCCTGATCATGGCAGCACAGAAAGTAGAGCATTATGAAATAGCCACCTATGGCGGACTGGTCCAGATGGCCATCACCATGGGAGAATATGAAATAGCAGAGCTCCTCGACAGGACGCTCATCGAGGAAGAAGACACAGACCTGCTGCTCACCGAAATAGCAGAATGCGAGATCAACGTAATGGCCGAGTTCGAAGGTATCAACGCGGAAGAAGGAGAGGAAGGCGCTGAAGAAGAAAGCGAAGAAGATGAGGAAGAAGAGACAGGCGGAGAGAACATGTCGGAAAAAGATGCACAAGGGGAGGTGTGAGACACTATGGCAACCACCAAAAAACATACGTCAAAAAAAAGAACAGCAAAAAAAAAGTCCTCCGGCGGCCGTAAATGGTCCGCTGGAGTGACAAAACATAGCAATGCGCTGGACCTGGAAAAAGGCGTTTTCGCTTCAGACAGCCCGGAGAAAATAGCCGGCTCACTGGAAAGGTCAGCCAAAAAAAGCCGGCGCAAAAAAGGTACCTCCTATCAATCCGCTATGTCCATGCTGAACTTTTATATCAACCGGGCCGGTAAAAACCTGCCCGCAAAAAAGAAAAAAGTCCTGACTAAGGCCAAGGACAAGTTGAAAGCAAAACATGAAAAGGAGGAAAAATCATGAGTACACGCACAACGCTGGCCAAACCACGGGCCCAGCATACTAATAAAGAGGAGAATATGAATCCTAAGCCGGTGTATGAACGGGATTATGACCGGCAGGGAAAAAAACTTTCCGGTAAAGTAGCCCTGATCACCGGAGGAGACAGCGGCATCGGCAGGGCTGTAGCCGTTCATTTCGCCCGGGAAGGAGCCGATGTCGCCATCATCTACCACCAGGAAGATGATGACGCACAGACTACCCGCGAGCTGGTGGAAGAAAAAGGAAAGAAAGCCATCCTCATCAAGGCGGATGTAAAGGACGAAGCCGATTGTCAGTCGGCAGTTGAACAGATCGTAAAAGAGCTGGGACACCTGGACATCATCGTCAACAACGCAGCCATACAGCATCCGCAGGACAGCATCGAAAAGATCACCAGCCAACAGCTGGAAGACACCTTTCAAACCAACATATTCTCCCAGTTCCACATCGTTAAAGCCGCCCTGCCGCATCTGAAAAAAGGTTCCGCCATCATCAATACCGCTTCCGTCACAGCTTACAGGGGCAGCGAGCAGTTGCTTGATTATTCGGCCACCAAAGGAGCGATCGTCGCCTTCACCCGCAGCCTGGCCCAATCCCTGGCGGGTAAGGGAATAAGAGTAAACGGCGTGGCCCCGGGCCCTATCTGGACACCCCTGATCACTTCCACCTTCCCGGACGAGAAGATCGAAACTTTTGGAAAAGACACATTGCTGAAAAGACCAGGTCAGCCCGCGGAAGTGGCGCCCTGCTATGTTTTTCTCGCTTCAGAGGACGGCAGCTATGTCACGGGACAAGTGCTGCACCCCAATGGAGGAAGTATTGTGAACGCTTAAAAATTATAGTTATGCCTTATGCAAAATATCAGACCTGTATCGACGCCTGTATCTATTGCGCCGCTATGTGCCATCAGTGCGCCTCGGCATGTCTCGAAGAAAAAGAAGTGGGATCGTTGAAAACCTGTATCAGGCTTGACCTGGAATGCGCCGCTGCCTGCCGTTCGGCAGCAGAGATCATGATGATGGACGGCGAGTATACCGACGCCTTTTGCCAGGTGTGCGCAGACATCTGTACCGCCTGTGCCGAAGAATGCGAAAAACACGCTCGGCATGGGATGGAACATTGCCGCATCTGCGCCGAAGCCTGCCGCCAGTGCGCAGAAGAATGCATCCACATGTCGGCCCTGGCATAACCTGGTGACGCTAACGACCTGTCGCTAATGACCTATCACAAGGGCTGCGGGAACCGCATCCCCGAAAGCAGCGGCTTTCGCAGTCCTTTATATTGTATCAACACATTGAACTTCTGTCCCATATCCATCAGGAATGTGCGGATAAGAGAAAGCTTTTCCACGGAGTTCCATTGCTCCATTTCTCCTTTTTCCTCCATCTCTTTCAAATGAGCAACCAATCCAAGTCCCTGTAAAAAATGAGCCTGGTTCGTATATCCTCCAATATCAAGTCCGGAATGAAGCCCCCAATGACAAAGCGCGGAAAAATTGATATGAGTAGTGATATCCTGCTCCCCGATATTGATATACGGACTATAATTGATCATATGCCGGTGGTAACATACCAGGGTCCCTTTGTTCCTGTGCCTGTCATACAGGAGCCGGGACGGAAAGCCATAGTCGATGGTCAGCACAAAACCTTTTTTCAATACACCGGAAACATGGGCGATCCATTCGACGGCCTCCAGGTTGATCTCTGTACGAAAATCCGCCGGCAATGTGACATTCAGCTCGCGGAAATAGTCCTTCAACGGCTGACCCGCCGGACGCAAACACTCGATAAAGCCATCGTCATAATCCACGAATACCTCCATAAGCTCATCCTGCATCACCACCTGGTGAACCGAAAAGTTATCTATCAGCTCATTGGATAATATACAGCCCGTTATAGGTGGAATATCTTTTATATCCTCGTGCCAGCTTACCTTGTCGGAGGGCAGCTGAAGCCTTCCCACAACCTCGCTTTTTTCGATAATGTAATAATGCATATCAGCGTACAATCTTTCATTCCGTTGCAAGACCTGCAATATATCCTTGCACAGTAATCCTGTCCCACCGCCATATTCCACCACGGAAAAAGGCTGTTGGCCCAGCCAGTACCACATTTCCTCCAGCTGCCGGGCAATCATTTCTCCAAACAGGGAAGAAACACAGGGGCTGGTGTAAAAATCCCCATCCTTTCCGATCTTGTTCCTGGCTGTGGAATAATATCCATACTCCGGATAATAAAGGGACATTTCCATAAAGTCATGAAAAGAGATAGGGCCCTCTTTCCGGATCCTATCGACAATGATTTCTGTCAACGACATGCAAAACTTTTTTCAGTACACTTCAAGACCCATACCCCGCGATACACCCGTGGCATGATTTTTTTACGATTCAGCCGTTATGCTCACCACTCAAGTAGACATCGAACAACTCAGCATCGACACAGTACGGGTACTGGCGGCCGATGCCGTGCAGAAAGCCAACTCGGGACACCCGGGCATGCCCATGGGCGCCGCCCCGATGGGTCATGTATTATGGTCGAAATTCATGCGTTATGATCCAAAAGACCCGCAATGGCCAAACAGGGATCGCTTTATCCTTTCCGCCGGCCACGGCTGTATGCTCCAGTACAGCTTTCTTTACCTGACGGGATACAATGTCACCCTGGACGACCTGAAAAATTTCCGTCAGCTGCACAGCAAAACGGCAGGACATCCCGAATATGGACTCATCGACGGAGTGGAGGTCACGACAGGACCCCTGGGACAAGGTTTTGCCAATGGCGTAGGCTTTGCCATCGCACAAAGGCATCTGGCCGCAAGGTTTAATAAACCGGATTTCGAGATCTTCAACTACAGGGTCTTCTGTATCTGCAGCGACGGGGACATGATGGAAGGCATCAGCTCGGAAGCCGCCTCCCTGGCCGGACACCTGGGGCTGGGCAATATGATCTACCTGTACGATGACAATCATATCTCTATCGAAGGGGATACTTCCATCACTTTCAATGAAGATGTGGCCGCCCGCTTTGAGGCATATGGCTGGCATGTACAGGTAATACACGACGGCACCGATGTTGCCGCCATTTCAAGGGCGGTAGCCAATGCTGTCGACGAAAAACAACGGCCGTCACTGATAAAAGTACGGACCCATATCGCCTATGGCAGCCCCAATAAGGTGGACACGGCAGGCGCACACGGCGCCGCCCTTGGAGAGGATGAAGTTCGCCTGGTAAAGGAATCCTTTGGTTTCGATCCCAACGAATCCTTTGTCGTACCGGGAAAAGTATTGGAATTCTATCGTGCGGCAGCCGAAAAAGGTATGCAGCAACATAACGAATGGACTATACTATTCGAAGCCTACAAAAAGAAATACCCGGAGCTGGCGCTGGAATATGAACAGGCGCTCCGCGATCAGCTGCCTTCTGGATGGGAAGACAAGCTGCCCGTTTTCAAGCCAGCTGACGGGAAAAGTGGTAAGATGGCCACCCGCCAGGCTTCCGGAAAAGTTTTGAACAGCCTGGCCGAAAGCATCCCCGCGCTCATAGGAGGCTCCGCCGACCTGGCCCCTTCCACGGAGACCCATATGAAATCCTACGCAACTTTTACAGCAGAAAATCCCGGAGGACGCAACTTCCACTTCGGTGTCCGCGAACACTCGATGGGCGCAGTGCTCAACGGCCTGGCCCTGACAAAAGGGATCATTCCCTTTGGCGCCACTTTTCTCATCTTCTCCGACTATATGCGCCCCCCGATACGGCTGGCAGCCATCATGAAGATAAGACCCATCTTTATTTATACCCACGACAGCATCGGCCTGGGAGAAGACGGCACCACCCACCAGCCGGTGGAGCAATTACTCTGTCTGCGTTCCATTCCCAATATGACCGTGATACGGCCCGCCGACGCTAACGAAACGGCACAAGCCTGGAAGATCGCCTTACTGCACAAGGACGGACCGGTGGCGCTCATATTCACCCGCCAGGGCATTCCCATCCTTGACCCCGATAAATACGGACGGGGCATCGGCCTGGAAAAAGGAGCCTATATCCTTTCCGACCCCGGCGGTACACAGCCAAAGCTGATACTGATCGCCACAGGCTCGGAAATTGAGCTGGTGCTAACAGCGCAGGAGATGCTGGCAAAAGAAGGTATTCCCGCACGAGTGGTAAGCATGCCCTCCTGGGAATTGTTCGAACGGCAGCCCGATGATTATAAAGAAAAGGTATTCCCCAAAAACCTGAAAAAAAGACTGGCTGTCGAAGCAGGCTCGCCGCTTGGCTGGCATAAATACGTAACGGATGAAGGCGACGTACTGGGGATGACACGCTTCGGCGAATCGGCCCCGGCAGCCGATCTGTTCAAGGAATTCGGATTTACCCCCGAACGTGTAGTACAGAAAGCAAAGGCATTACTTGGCAGCTGAAGTTGACGCTATATTTTCCATAATGATATCCCAATACTCTTTTCCATACCCCACCAGTATCTCGCTGCCGGCAGGTATGTTCTTTACTGCATATATATATACCTTAAGACCCTCCGTATCATATTTACTGTTATTCGATACACCCGTCGTCCGGATAGGCCCCCTGGCGTCATTTGCATACCGTGCCAGGGCTTTTTTATAACTCCAGGCATCGATGACATGATTACGGTTGACATAATAAATGTAGCCGTTCAATCCATTACGGTCATTGACATCTTTCCATCTGCTGATCTTTCCTTTGTATTCCACGATCTTGGAGCCCTTTGTGATGGGCTTTTTGGTAAAGAGTCCCATGCCGGCTCCCTTTAACGTACTGCGCTTAACATACAATTGCTTTTCCAATAATGCCATGAGAAGACGATATATAAATGATTGGTAAAAATAGGTAAAAAACACCTCACCAACAGTGATAGATAGCCTGATATTGCCTGGCATAAAAATTTTGTGGATACACTGTAATCATCAATAGTCAACCTTCAAAATCCATTTATATGGCAACGACAACATCGCAAACAGGCAATGCCCGGAATTCTAAACTGCAGGAGTTTTTCAAAGATCAGCTGCAGGATATCTACTGGGCCGAGCAGAAGCTGGTAAAAACCCTTCCCAAGCTGGAAGACGCTGCCAGCTCCAGCGAGCTCAAACAAGCTTTCAACAGTCATCTCCAGGAAACAAAAAATCATGTCAGCAGGCTGGAAAAAGTATTCGAGCTGATAGGCGAACAGGCTGAAGCAAAAAAATGTCATGCCATTGCAGGCATTGCGGACGAAGGCGAGGAGATCATCGACGAGACGGAAGAAAATACAGCCCAGCGGGACGTAGGTCTCATCTTCGCCGGTCAGAAAGCCGAACACTACGAGATCGCCACTTATGGCGGTTTGGTACAGCTGGCAAAGACCCTGGGTTATCCGGACGCAGCCGAGCTCCTGAGCGTTACCCTCAGCGAGGAAAAGAATGCGGATATCAAACTGACACAGATCGCCGAAGGCGGAGTCAACGTCCAGGCAAAAGAAGAAGTCCAGGCATAGTGTCCTGGCCATAACGAGGGCCGTCCGCCGACCGGCGGATGGCCTTTATATTTCCCCCCATCGTTAACCCTGCTCCGGCTATCCCCCCATTGTTAACCCTGCTCCGGCGGAACAGTCTGCGGAATATACTCCCGGTCATCCTTGCTATACTCATACGGCCCGCGGTAAACTTGCGGGATCTCATCAGGCCAGTTGCCATGTCCCGGATGGATAGGTGTAGTCCATTCCAATGTATTGGCCCGCCAGGGATTGGGGTCCGTTACTTTCCTGCCCTTCCGGATGGAATAAAAGAAATTCAGGAGAAAGAGAAATTGGGCGGCAAAAACCACCATGGCTATAACGGAGATAAACCGGTTCAATCCCTGGAACTGAGAAAAGCTTACCCAGGGAGTAAAGTCATAATACCGCCTGGGCACCCCTGCCAGCCCCATATAGTGCATGGGCCAGAAAATAAGATAGGCGCCTATAAAGGTTATCCAAAAATGGAGATAGCCCAGTACGTTGTTCATAAAACGCCCGTACATTTTAGGATACCAATGATATACACCCGCAAACATGCCGAACATGGCTGCTACACCCATTACCAGGTGAAAATGCGCTATGATAAAATAAGTATCATGTACCTGGATATCGATAGAGGAATTACCCACGAATATCCCCGTGAGCCCCCCTGAAATAAACATGCTGACAAACCCGATGGCAAAAAGCATAGCCGGTGTAAACCGCAGGTTGCCCCGCCACAAGGTGGTCAGCCAGTTGAATACTTTTATAGCAGAGGGTACGGCGATCAATAGGGTCAGCAGCACGAACACCGATCCTAAAAATGGATTCATACCCGTTACAAACATATGATGGGCCCATACCATAAAGGAAAGGATCATGATGGCAAAAAGCGAACCTACCATCGCGGTATAACCAAATATTGGTTTGCGCGCATTGACGCTCATCACCTCGGATACGATACCCATGGCCGGCAGTATCACAATATAAACTTCCGGGTGGCCGAGAAACCAGAAAAGATGCTGGTACAGGATAGCGCTTCCTCCCTCATTGGAAAGGGGATGGCCTATGCTGGCAGGGACAATATCGCTCAGAAAAAAGCTGGTGCCGGCATGTCTGTCAAAAGATAAAAGAACAAAGGCGGCGAAAAGCACGGGGAAGGATAGCGTCCCCAATATAGCCGTAAACAACAGCGCCCAGATGGTAAGAGGTAATCTCACCATCGACAACCCTTTGGTGCGCATATTCAAAATGGTGGAAATATAGTTGAGGTTACCCAACAACGAAGACACGACAAAGAGACCCAGGCCGAGCAGCCAGTAATCCATACCCGCCTGTGATCCTTGATCTACCTCGCCCAGGGCGCTCAACGGCGGATAAGCGGTCCACCCCCCCGCCGCCGGTCCGGTCTGAAGAAACAAGGAAGACAGCATGACCACACTGGCTGCAAAAAAGAACCAGTAGCTCAGCATGTTCACGAGAGGGGAAGCCATGTCCCTGGCGCCCACCTGCAAAGGGATCAGCAGGTTGGCGAATGTGCCGCTAAGTCCCGCCGTCAGCACAAAGAATATGAGCACGGTGCCATGCATGGTGATCAACGCATAATAAGCGTCGGCGCTCAGATGCCCCCCCGGAGCCCAATGCCCCAGCAAGTCTTCCAGCCAGGCATATTTGTGGTCGGGAAAACCCAGCTGTATACGGAACAGCACGGACATCAATCCGCCCAACAGTGCCCAGATCATGCCGGTGATAAGAAACTGCTTGCTGATCATCTTGTGATCCTGGCTGAAAATATACTTAGTGAGGAAACTTTCGTGGTGGTGAGCGGGAAATTTTTCCCCAACGGCCTCAATTCTTTTGGTAACTGGAATAATTGACTGCGACATAGTACGTACAATGCCGCAAAATCAATACCCCCTTCAAGCCGGCAGGAATACATGGAAAGCAGCGCCATTTCCAGGCTCACTGGTTGCCGTTATCGCACCACCATGGTTCTCCACGATCTTTTTGCATAAGGCAAGCCCGATCCCCGAGCCGCTGTAAGCATCCTGGCTGTTCAGACGCTGAAATATCGCAAAGATCCTTTCGGCATGCTGCTGATCGAACCCGATACCGTTATCCTGGAAATCGATGAGTATAAAGCTGATGCCTTTTCTCGATTGCAGCAAAGAAGGCAGCATCGCCGGCAAAGCCTTCGATACCTTCACCGATATATACGGCTGCTGCCGGCAGAATTTCAACGAATTGCCGATCAGGTTGCGAAAGAGTTGACGCAGTTGAGATGCCGTGCCGGGAACAGAAGGTAATACATCCACCGATACAACCGCCTTTTTTTCCGCTATCCAGAGATCGAATTCTATCAGGACTTCCCTGAGTATCTCATTGAGGTCTACGATGGCAACAGACGACTCGGCCCGCGACAGCCTGGAATATTCCAGCACATCCTTTATCAGCCTCGACATACGCGAGGAAGCGCTTTTCATTTTATGCAAGTGACCGCGTAATACTGCAGGATCAGCGCCCTGTTGCAATCCTTCTTCCAGCAGCTCGGAAAAGACATGGATCTTTCTCAGCGGCTCCTGCAGGTCATGACTCGCGATATAGGCAAACTGCTCCAGCTCATAGTTGGACTTGGCCAGACGCATATTCAGCTCGGCCAGCTCATGCGTCCTTTCCTGCACCGTGGTCTCCAGCTCCTTGCGAAACCGCTCTCTCCCTTCCGCAACGATACGCTCAGCCTCTTTTTGAGGGGTAATATCCCGTGCGATCTTGCTGGCGCCGATAACACAACCTTTCCTATCCCTGATGGGTGAAATAGAGAGGGAGATATCCAGCAGGGTGCCATCCTTCGTCAATCGCTTCGTCTCAAAATGATCGACCCGCTGCCCTTTCTTCAAACGATCCAGTATCACCGTCTCTTCATTCCACCTGTCCTTCGGTATCAGCCGGAGAATGGGCTGACCGATCATCTCCTCCTGGGTATACCCGAATATCCGGTGAGCGCCTTCATTCCAGCTGCTGATAATACCATTCAGGTCCTTGCTGATAATGGCATCGTCGGAAGAATGAATAATGGCTTCCAGCCAGGTATGGCCAATGGCCTTCAGTGCTTCAATGTCCGTTAGAAAAGTTGTGTCCTTATTCATGGATGGTGGGCAACCGCGGGTTGTACTTTTTCAACGCCTGCGACAAATCCTGCCTGATCACCGACATTTCGTTACCCTTCACGATATAATCATCAGCGCCGGCTTGCCGGCATTTGGAGATATCCTGCGGATTGGAAGAAGTCGAATACACGATCACCGGACATTTATTTAACCAGCTGATCTCCCGTATATGCTTCAGACAATCCAGCCCATGCATCCTGGGCATATTCAGATCCAGAAAGATAAGATGGGGACGATAATGCTCACCCTTCAATTTTTCCAAAGCCTGAACCCCATCTGTCGCATTGTCGACCACCAGTAAAGGATCTATGCTTTTTATAACCCAGGTAAATATTTCCTGGTCGTCCGAATCGTCATCTATCAAAAGGATCTTTACAGGGTCCATTTGTCAGGCGGAATATGGTTTGATGAATGTTTCCGAAGTTACAGGAAACCTTCTACAAACGACGGACCAAATAACTGTGCGCCACTGCTGTTAAGTGGCACGGATTTTAGTTTTTCCTTATATATGCCTGAAGAAAAGACCTATATAGGAACGTCCGGGTGGAATTATAAGCATTGGAGGGGAATATTTTACCCGCCGGGAGTTACGATGGCCGGTGAGCTCGCATTCTATGCTACCAGGTTCAATGCGGCCGAGATCAACAACAGCTTTTACAAACTGCCCACGCGGGCGATGGTCGAACATTGGATAGCCCAGGTCCCCAAAAATTTTTATTTCTGTCCAAAAATGAGCCGGTACATCACCCACGCCAAAAAATTAAATGATCCCGGGCAGGGATTACCCCGATTCTTCGATGTCTTCGATCCTTTCCGCAAACGGCTCGGTCCCATATTGATCCAGCTGCCGGCCATGCTAGGGTTCCATAAAGAAAAGGCGGAGACCTTTTTCACAGCTTTGAAGCGCTACAAGGGCCATCGGTTTGCGCTGGAGCCACGGCATGCCAGCTGGATGGAGGAGGACGCTATCCGGCTGCTGAAGAAATATCGCATCGGCTTTGTCATGGCAGACTCGGGAGGACGATGGCCTTCGGGAGAATTTATCACGGCGCCACACATATATATCCGCTTCCACGGGCCCAACGGATACTACGACACCTCCTACTCTCCCCGGAAATTGGCTGCGATAGCCAAAAAATGCCGCGACTGGCAGTCGGAAGGACATCCGGTCTGGGCCTTCTTCAACAATGACGGTCACGGCTACGCCGTGAAGAATGCGACCGCATTCCAACGATCGCTCGCTAGATCACCAGCAGGTGCTGACAAATAGTGAAACTGAATACGGTACGGATCTTCCCGTTCAAACATACTTCCATGCTGCGGTCAAAGCCATGCAGCGTCACTACTTCAATGGTGGAGCCCAGCGTAAGCCCCAAGGTATTCAGATAGGTAAGAAAGGAAGCATCGTGATCCAGCACTCCCGTCAGTTTGTACTTCTTTCCCGCCTCACAGCCCGAAAGGGGGAACGCCTTGAAAAAAGGCAGCTTCCCATTGGCATCCGGGATGGGCTCCCCGTGAGGATCGAACCTCGGATGACCCAGCATCTCATCGATGCGGTTGAAGAACCGGTCGGACTGTATATGCTCGATCTGCTCGGCAATATCATGCACCTCTTCCCACCCCAAACCCATGACATCCTTCAGGAACAGCTCCGTTAACCTGTGCTTCCGCAGGATCAGCAAAGCCTGGCGGCGCCCCTTCTCCGTCAGCTGGACGGCCTTATATTTCTCGTATTTGATCAGTTTTTTGCCGGCCAGGTTCTTCACCATGCTGGTGACGGTGGGCATTTTTATCCCCAACTGTAGCGCTATACGTTTGACCGTAATAGCTTCATCCGTTTGGGATAGCTTGTGCAATGCTTTGAGATAATTTTCCTCTGTCAGCGTCATCATGGTATAAATATAAGACAAACAAAAAAATCAGCCTTAAAATAAATTTGTTAGATTGATCTAACTTTTTAATTTTGTGCATGAAATATTTATGGCTGCTGTTCCTTTTGCCGGCGCATTTAACGCTGTTGGCCCAGCAAACAGATACCCTGGGAGAATTGAGAACAGACACCCTTAGCGAGGTAGTAGTGTCCGGGGCCTCCCGCCCTATCCGCCTCCGTGAGAACCCGGTAGCCATCACCGCCATACCGGCCAAAGCCATCGACAGAACGGTCTCTTCCAATATCATCGACGTGCTGGTGCAGCACACCCCCGGCCTCCAGGCGGTAAAGACAGGTCCGAATATCTCAAAACCCTTCATCCGCGGACTGGGCTACAATCGCGTACTGACCCTGTACGATGGTCTGCGTCAGGAAGGACAGCAATGGGGAGACGAACATGGCATCGAGGTGGATGCTTACAATATCCACAAAGCAGAGGTGATCAAAGGTCCCGCCAGCCTGCTGTACGGCTCCGACGCCCTCGCAGGGGTGGTTAGCCTCTTCCCTTTCATCCCCGAAGACCAGGATGGCCATCTGCATGGCCGCATACTCAGCGAATACCAGCACAACAATGGGCTTATCGGAAATGGATTTCGGCTGCACGCCGGCAACAGCCGGTGGCTGTGGGTCGCCAGAGGCTCGTTCAGGCTGGCAGGGAATTATACCAACAGCATCGACGGCAGGGTATACAATACGGGGTTTTCCGAAAAGAACCTGTCCCTTACCGCCGGTCATACTTTCACAAAAGGCAATATACAGGTAAATGCTACCTTGTACGACAATCTACAGGGCATACCCGACGGCAGCAGGGACTCCCTCACCCGTAAATTCACCAAACAAGTGGCGGAAGGCAACGCCGATGATCTGAAACATCGGCCCATCGTGCCGGAGGCAGAATTAAATGCCTATACGCTAAGCCCCCTCCATCAGCACATACAGCACTACCGCCTGTATACCAACCAGCACTATACGCCGGGCAGGAGTGTCATCGACGTTTCCCTGGGCTTTCAGCAGAATATAAGGAGAGAATACAGTCATCCCACACAACCATCGCAGGCAGGGCTTTTCCTCCGGCTCAATACCCTGAACTATGGGATCCGGTGGGTAGCGCCCGCCTTTGCAAACATCGAGCTCAGCACCGGCATAGGCGGCATGCTGCAGGATAATAAAAGCAAGGATGCAACTGACCGGCCCATCCCGGACTATCATCTCGCCGACATGGGAAGCTACATCTACGGTAAATGGAGATCCTCGGACCTGACCCTCACAGGAGGATTACGCTATGACATCCGGCTGCTGCGCGGCGACACCCTTCACAGGAACTTCACCGGCGTGTCGGCCAGTATCGGCGCCACCTATGCGCTGACGGAAAAGATCAGCCTCAAGGCCAACATAGCCCGGGGATACCGCAGCCCCAACCTCACGGAGCTTGCATCCAACGGCCTGGACCCGGGGGCGCATATCATCTATTTGGGCAACAGCCGTTTCTCACCAGAGTTCAGCTTCCAGCAGGACATCGGTCTCATCGGCTATTTTGAAAGCGTCACCTCCTCCTTAAGCCTGTTCCACAACTCTATAGACAACTATATTTTCCTACAGCAGCTGATGGACCGCGAAGGCCATCCCGTGACGGACGCACAAGGCAATAAGACATTCCAGTACCGGCAGGCTTCCGCCCGGCTGTATGGAGGAGAAGCATCCCTGGATATCCAGCCAGCAGACTGGACGGGCATCCGGTGGAACAATTCCCTATCATTCGTGATCGGGTCCAACGCGCTCGGCCCGCTTCCTCTCATCCCTCCTTTTCAATGGCAGAGCAGCCTCGGCCGGGAATGGCAGCTATCCAAAGGATGGTTTAGCTCCCTCTACCCCCGTATTGAGCTGGAATATGATCGGGCCCAGGACAGGTATCTGAAACTTTACCAGACGGAAACATACACCCCGGCCTACTCACTCGTCAACCTGTCCCTGGTAACTGCCATCCGGTGTAAACCCGGACGGACACTCCAGGCGCAGCTGCAGGTGAACAACCTTTTCGACCGCGCTTATCAAAGCAACCTCAGCCGGCTCAAATACTTCGAATACTACACATACAGCCCTAACGGCCATTACGGTATCTATGGAATGGGACGGAACATCTGTCTCAAGCTGATCGCGGGATTTTAATGTCCCCCACTTTCGGGCCATTCCCCGGCCTTCTCTGGCAGACCTTTTGATTACCAGATCAGAAAACAGATACCATGTCGCTGGCTAAATACAAGGAAAAGCGTTCCTTTTCAAATACACCCGAACCCAGGGGCGGAAAACCCTCCGGTAAAACGCTGCAGTTTGTCGTACAAAAACACGCCGCCTCACACCTTCACTATGACTTTCGGTTGGAAATGGAAGGCGTGCTGAAAAGCTGGGCCATTCCCAAAGGCCCCTCCCTGAACCCGGCGGACAAACGCCTGGCCATGATGGTGGAAGACCATCCCTGGGACTACAAAGACTTCGAAGGCATCATCCCCGAAGGCAACTACGGAGCAGGTACGGTCATCGTTTGGGACGCAGGCACCTACGAACCCCTGGCGCCCACCGATGGCACCAAAAAGGCACAGGACAAAGAGCTTCGGAAGGAATTGTATGCAGGCTCGCTCAAATTCATTATGCACGGCAAAAAACTAAAAGGTGAGTTTGCCCTGGTCCGTACAAAAGGCAGAGGAGAAAATTCCTGGCTGCTGATCAAACACAGGGATAAATACGCTTCGGAAGAACCCATTGCGGAAAAAGACAAGTCCGTGATCTCACGCAAAACCCTGGAACAGGTGGCAAAAAATCCCAACTCCCTGCAATGGATCAGCAACCGGGCGCAAAAACCGAAAAAAGCCGCCGCAACAAAAGTTGCCGCCGCCAAAAAGACCACCCCGGCAAAAAGCTCCTCTCCTGCAAAAAAGACCGCCCCCACGAAAAACATCTCTACTGCCAAAATTATCTCTCCTTCGAAAAATGCATCGCCCGGAAAAAAGACTATCCCTACGAAAAAAAAAAGCCTGACCGGTCCTAAAACCCCGATCCCCAAAAACATTTCCCCGATGCTGGCCACCCTCGTGGACAAACCCTTCGACGAGGACGGATGGTCCTACGAGGTCAAATGGGACGGCTATCGCGCCATCGCCTACCTGCAAAAAGGGGAAGTGGACATTCATAGCCGCAACAACAAATCCTTCAACGAAAAATTCTACCCCATCTACAATGTCTTAAAAAAATGGAAGGTCAACGCCGTCGTCGACGGTGAGATCGTAGTCCTCGATGAAAAAGGCGCCTCCGATTTCAGCGATCTCCAGGAATGGCGTAGCGAGGCGGACGGCCAGCTGTTCTATTATCTTTTCGATATACTTTGGCTGGACGGACACGACCTCACAGGGCTCCCGCTGACAGAGAGAAGACAATGGCTGCAGTCCATCCTGCCGGCAGACGACATCCTGCGCATGAGCGAAAGCTACGAAGCCAGCGGCAGCGAGTTCTTTGAAGCGGCAAAAAAGATGGGACTGGAAGGCATGATCGCCAAAAAGAACGATAGCGTCTATTCCCCGGGGCTCCGCACCCGCGAATGGCTAAAGATAAAGACGGCCAACAGACAGGAAGTAGTCATCGGTGGCTACACGATCAACGAAGGCAGCAACAAGCCTTTTAGCTCATTGTTGGTAGGAGTATTCGATAAAGGCAAATTGCAGTACACGGGCAAGATCGGTACGGGCTTCACCCGGCAACAGCAGGAAGAAATGCTGCAGCGCTTCAAACCCCTCACCCGGAAAACCTGCCCCTTCACCGTCGTACCGGACATCAATAAACCTTCCCGGTTCAGACCCGATCCTCCCGAAGCCAAAGCCGTCTGGCTAAAACCCGAATTGCTGTGCGAAGTCTCTTTCCGGGAAATGACGGACGACGGCGTCATGCGGCACCCCTCCTTCGAAGGTCTCCGGGAAGACAAGAACCCACGGGATGTCGTGATGGAAGAGGCTTTGCCTCTTCCATCACTGAAATTGCTCACACCAACCACGGCCCGCGGCCGCCGGACCCTGCTGAACCCAACGGACGAAAGCCAGGTAAGAGCCGTCAACGGACATCAGCTTACCTTCAACAATCTCAGCAAGATCTTCTGGCCAAAAGAGAAATATACCAAACGCGATCTGTTGAACTATTATTACCAGGTGGCGCCTTATATACTCCCTTACCTGAAAGACAGACCGCAGTCTCTGAACCGGTTTCCCAACGGCATCGCAGGAGAAAGCTTTTACCAGAAAGATGTCACGGCTACAGCGCCGGACTGGGTAAAACAATTCCCATATCACACCTCGACAGGAGAAGATAAAAATTTCCTCGTGGTGGAAGATGAGGCCAGCTTACTGTGGATGGCCAACCTGGGCGCCATCGAAATGAACCCATGGAACAGTACGATCCTCAAGCCGGATAACCCGGACTGGTGCATCATCGACCTCGATCCAACGGAAAAGAACAGCTTCGAACAGGTGATCCATACAGCCCGGGTTACAAAAGAAGTGCTGGATGACCTGGGCGTATCCGGCTATTGCAAAACCTCCGGCTCCACGGGCATCCACATCTATATTCCCATGGGAGCAAAATACACCTATGACGAATGCCAGCTGTTCGGCAAGCTGATAGCCACCCGTGTACACGAGATCCTGCCGGAATTCACCAGCATCGAACGCCTGACAAAAAATAGAAAGGGGAAGCTCTACGTGGACTACTTGCAGAACAGACCCAAAGCCACCCTGGCAGCGCCTTATGCGGTCAGACCTAAACCGGGCGCCACCGTCTCCATGCCCCTGCACTGGGAAGAAGTAAAAAAAGGATTGAAGATGACGAAGTTCACCATGATGAATGCCATGGAAAGGATCAGGACAGAGGGCGATCTGTTCAAGCCTGTACTGGGCAAAGGCATCGATATGGAAAAAATATTAAAGAAGCTCAACCGCCATCATCCGGCTGAATGACAATATAGGCGATCTTGGGGTATCGCTGCCGGATACGCGCTTTGATGGCATCGATCTTGTCGTTAAGCTCTCCTACCGTTACCTCCGGTTTAAAGGATAGCAGGATCAATAGCAATACCTCTTCGGGTGACTGATAAATAGAAAAGATCCGTGGCGTGGAGGTCACGCTCGGATCATTTTTTACAAGCTGGACAATCTCCCTTTCTGTCTGGGAAGAAACACCTTCCCCAATGATGAGGCTGCGGCTTTCCCTGGCCAGCAAAGCCGAGGCTGCCGTCAGGATCACCCCCACCAGCAGAGAGGCCAGCCCGTCAAGATAGGGATTGCGGGTAATGTGCCCCACAATAAGACAGATCAGCACAGTGAGCACACCTATTACGGCTGCCCCATCCTCAAAAAGCACCATAAAAGCAGTGGGGTCCTTGCTGCGCCTGACAGCACCCCATAAAGAAAGTTCTCCCTTCACCTCCGTCTTCTTGAACTGCAGGAAAGCAATGATAAAAGATGCTCCTTCAAACACCAGCGAAAACCCCAGCACGACATAATTCCAATAGGATGACCCGGACATCGCCGGCCGTTTAATATGAACATATCCCTGGTAAAAAGAAACGCCTGCACCAAGTGCGAAGATGAGGATGGATACGATAAAAGACCAGAAATACAGCTCCCTGCCATAGCCAAAAGGGTGATGTTTGTCTCTTTTCTTATTGCTGCTGTAAATACCATACAACAATAAAAGTTCGTTTACAGTATCCACCAATGAATGCACACCCTCCGCGATCATGGCGGCGCTGCCGCTGATCCCGCCCGCAATAAACTTGACCGTGGCAATAGCAATATTGGCCGCCAGGGCTGCATATATGGATATCTTCGATCTCTTCATTGTAGAACAATGACAACAGTGCGCATTATTTTCCCCAGCCTATTTTTTTATGATGCTGATATCTCCGCTTCTTTCAATAAATATTTCCTTTACCTCTTCAAAACCCTCGGCCTGGTTCGTAAGACGCAGGCTTTCCTCGATATCTTTTGTGCTGATGCGGCTGCGTTTCATATTCTTCTTATTGAATGTTCCATCCGCATATAACGATTCCTTTTCACCTTTTACCCATCTGCCGACAGTATCGTTGTACAGGCTTATCCATGCCAGCACCCAATGCACCAGCACAAAAGCCAGACAGCCCACGACAGTTGGGATATAAGGCGAAGCGCCCACCACAGCCCGGCTCAGCACAGACCCCAGCAGGATCATAATGACATTGTCAAAAGCCGACCGCTTGCCGAATGTCCTGATCCCTGCAATGCGTATCAGCACTAACGTAACAAAAAAGGTCACCACGGCCCGGCTGCTCATCTGCAGGCAGTTGAGGTCGGAACCCTCCCCAAAAACTATTTTTACCCATTCCATGGTCGATAGCAGTTTAAAACGAAGCAGTCACAAATATTGGCCCGTTTTTTTAACAATAAGATAATAAAAGCACCATATGAATTGTGTAGACGTAGTCATCGAAACCCCTAAGGGCAGCGCACAGAAATACGATTATGACGAGAATACCCATTTCTTCAAGCTAAAAAAGATCCTCCCATCCGGCATGGTATTCCCTTACGATTTTGGGTTCATCCCGGATACAAAGGGACAGGACGGCGACCCCCTGGATGTCATCGTCATTTCCGAGTTCAACAGCTTCCCCGGGTGCCTGATGAAATGCAGGATCATCGGCGGCCTCAAGGCCGAACAATCAAAAGCAAAAGGCAAAAAGCAAATGATCCGCAACGACCGCTTCCTAGCCATCCCCGATTGCTCCAACATCTTTGAAAAAGTAAAGACGATCTCCGACCTGCCCGACGACATCACCACCCAATTGGAACAATTCTTCTCCGACTATAACAGGATGGAAGGGAAAGAATTCAAAGCCTTGAAAAAAATGGAAGCAAAAGAGGCAAAAAAACTTATTACTAACAAAAATTAAATTCTATGGCAAAGTATTCAAAAAAAGCCGGCAAGAAAGTAGAGAAGGCCATGCATGAGAAAAAAGAGGGCACATTGAAGAGTGGCCGCAGCGGTAAGAAAGTAAAGAGCCGCAAACAGGCCATCGCCATCGGGCTTTCCGAAGCCCGCAAGTCAGGAGCGAAAGTGCCGAAGAAAAAAAGCGCGGCCAAAAAGAAAAGCGCTGCGAAGAAAAAGTCCGCTACAAAAAAGAAATCACCAGCCAGGAAAAAGAAATCCGCAGCTAAAAAGAGATCATAACTCCTACCCTGGGCCGTCGGCTTGTCCGGCGGCCCTTAATTTATCCCGTATACTTCGTCGTGATATACGAAAGAATATGTTTCTTGGATGCTCCCGTATCGCTGATCTTTTCCGCCTCCTCCGCCACCCCGGCCAGTTCCTCATCATGAACGGCTCCCCTGAACCAGCGCGAAAAATCTTTTCTGTGCAGGTGGAACAACCAGGTCTCCGCATCGATACCTTCCGATATATGTACAAAAAGCATCAGGTTATTTGCCTTTAACTGCATTTTATTTTCCGGACCTGTAAAAATAAAGCTGTTGTAGCTCATATCGCCCTGCGCATACTTCTTCTTATGTCGCTGCTGCAGCTGCTCCGGCAAATGGAACCGGGCCTTGTAGACAGACGCGCTGCTCTCCCTGTCCCACACCGCTATCTCGTTCTCTGACAGGGATGGGATATTGGAAGGCATCGGCAGTTGCAGCAGCTCGCAAAATTGCTGAAAAGGATACGCCGAGTCCTTTCCTATGGCTATCACAGTACTGACCCTGGAAAGGGAGGTAGTACTAAGCGCATGGGGAGAAGTGCTGATGATAATAAAATTATTGAACTGTTCCGGCAACCTGTCCGCAAGCGTTTCCGCCTGTCCCGGCACCAGGTGATGAGCCTCATCCAGCAATAGCCAGTGAGGATGCCCATACTCCTTCCGGAGATCCAGGAACATGGAAAGGAACCTGGCAAAGAAGTCCGGGCGATCCGCCAGCGGTATCGCCAACGTACAGACCACCACATTCTGCCCCGGCTCCTGCAGCAGATGAGCGATCTCTTCGATGGAAGGAAGCGCCTGATCATTACCGATGACGACAGCGCCCGGCAGTTGCAGATAATCCCCTTCCGGATCTATCAGGCAGAACTGGTATCCTTGCTGCACCATGCCCTCTATGATGGAAAGCGTAAAAGTGGTCTTCCCGCTGCCCGACGCCCCCGCCAGTAAGATCCCTTTCCGGTAGGGGCTGATGTGAAAGGGACTGCCATCCTCCAGCTCACCCAGGTGCAGATAATGCCTGGTAAGCTTGTTATCCAGTTCGCACAGATCCGTAGCCAGCAGCGCCCGTATCAGCTGAGAGACGCCCAGACCATGACCGGCGCCCGTCACCCAGTCCGCCAGGGATTTTAAACCCGGTAAAGCATTGGCTACAGCCACCGCACACTCGGAAGCCTGTAACAAGGCGCCATCATTTTCCGCATCCCCGACAGCCGCCACATTGTGAAGGGAGAGATGCAGGGAATGCAGCAGCTTCTGAAGACCTGTAGCCTTGTTCACTCCCGGAGGAAGAATCATCACCGCCCCCTTATTGAATATGACCTGCCGCTCACTGCCGGAAGCCTTTATCACGTCGAGGACCGTCTTCTCATGCGGCTCCCAGGTAGCAATAATTACCTTTCCGACAGACAGCGGACGCACGCCCCGGTCAACCAACGCCTGTACAAAGGATTCGTCGGGCGCCGGTCCTAACAATTGTTCCTTCCCCGTCGCCGGCTCATGGATCAGGGCGCCATTTTCTGCCACGATGTAATCGACTATCTTATAATCAGGAAATACTTCCATCAGGTCTTTCATCTCCCGTCCCGTCACCAGTATCAGCCGGCGACCCGAAGCCTTCAATGCCTTCAGCTCATTCAATATTTTTTCAGACACCCGCCCCTGATCGGCGAGCGTCCCATCATAATCCGTTGCAAGTACCATGTATCTCATACTGAATGAAAAATAAAAAACCGTGCCGTGGCAGAAGTTTTGCGTTCCTTCCCTAAATTATTTGTTATGAGCAAGCAGGTAGGAGATTTCATCGCGGAACGATTGATTACCTGGGGCGTACGGCGCATATATGGGTATCCGGGCGACGGGATCAATGGGGTCATTGAAGCCCTGGCAAGGACAGAGGGAAAGATCGATTTTATCCAGACACGTCATGAAGAGATGGCCGCCTTTATGGCATGCGCACACGCCAAGTTCACAGGAGAGCCGGGTATTTGCCTGGCTACCTCCGGCCCCGGCGCCATCCATTTGCTAAATGGCCTGTACGATGCAAAAATGGACCACCAGCCCGTGATAGCCATCGTGGGACAGCAAGCGCGTATGTCCATCGGCGGGGATTATCAGCAGGAGGTGGATCTTCTGTCCCTGTTCAAGGACGTAGCAAGCGAATTTGTGCATATGGCCACTCACCCTTCGCAGGTGAGACACCTGATCGATCGCGCCATCCGCATAGCAAGATCAAAAAGAACGGTTACCTGTGTGATCCTGCCGAACGACCTGCAGGAGCTGGATTATGAAGAGCCGCCCCACGTCCACGGCAGCGTACATACGGGAATAGATTTTACACAGCCGGTGGTGACACCGTCCGTGGCGGATCTGCAACGCGCGGCAGCCATATTGAATGAAGGTTCCAAAGTGGCTATACTGGCCGGCGCCGGCGCATTCAACGCAGCCGGAGAGCTGGTAGAGGTGGCCCATCTGCTGGGAGCAGGTATCGCCAAAGCCTTACTAGGCAAGGCTGTCCTCCCGGACGACATACCGTTCGTAACAGGCTCCATCGGGCTCCTGGGCACTAAACCCAGCTACGACCTGATGATGGAATGCGACACCCTCCTCATGGTGGGCACCAGCTTCCCCTATTCTGAATTCCTCCCGAAAGAAGGACAGGCTCGGGCCATCCAGATCGACATCGACGGACGGATGCTGGGGTTGCGCTATCCCACCGAAGTCAACCTGGAAGGCGATAGCCGCAAAACCCTCCGGGCCCTGATCCCTCTGCTCAAAAGAAAGGAAGACCGCAGCTGGCGGGAAAAGATAGAAAAGGAGGTGGAACGTTGGTGGAAGATCTGCGAAGCCCGCGCCATGAACAGCGCAAACCCGATCAATCCCCAGCGTGTCTTCTGGGAAATGTCTTCCATGCTGCCGGAAAATTGTATACTCACAGCCGACAGCGGCTCGGTGGCCTCCTGGTTCGCCAGGGACCTGAAGATCCGGCCGGGTATGATGGCATCCTTGTCCGGCAACCTGGCCACCATGTGCCCCTCCGTCCCTTATGCCATCGCAGCCAAATTCGCTTACCCGGAAAGGGTACCCATCGCTCTGTCGGGTGACGGTGCTATGCAAATGGCCGGCATCAACGAACTCGTCACCCTCGCAAAATATTACAAACGATGGACGGACCCCCGTTTGATCATCCTCGTGCTAAACAACCAGGATCTGAACATGGTCAGCTGGGAGCAGCGGATAATGACGGGCAATCCGAAATTTGAAGCATCACAGGATATACCCGCCTTTAACTATGCCGGTTACGCGCAGATGCTGGGGCTGGAGGGCATCCGCATCGAGACGGAAGACCAGATCATACCAGGGCTGCGGCAGGCTTTTGCCGCAAAAGGCCCTGTCGTGATAGACGTGCTCGCAGACCCCAGCGTACCACCGCTGCCGCCCCACATCAGCCTGAAACAGGCAAAAGCCTTTACCTCTTCCATACTCAAAGGAGATGTAAACGCCTGGGACATGATACGGCAGACATACAAGGAAGTAGTGGATAATTACCTGCATCATTAATTATGAGCACCTACAATAAAGCGATCATCGAAAACATCGGACACAGGATCATCACAAAAAAACAAACTATTGCCGTAGCCGAAAGCGTGACGTCAGGTCACCTCCAGGCGGCGCTTTCCCTTGCACCCGATGCCTCCCGGTTTTTCCAGGGAGGCATCACAGCTTATAACGTAGGACAAAAATGCCGTCACCTGCTGGTTGAACCCACCCATGCGCTGGAATGTAATGCCGTTTCGGAAAAAGTTGCCGCCGACATGGCCAGGGAAGTATGCAGGCTTTTTTCCAGCGACTATGGCGTAGCTATCACAGGTTATGCGACCCTGTCGCCCGAAGAAGGAATAGAAGAGCTGTACGCCTATATAGCCATCGCCTTCCACGGTGAGATCGTTGCTGCTGAAAAAATTACCACTCATCTCACTGATAGCCTGGAAGTCCAGATAAATTACGTCAACCAGGTGCTGGAAGAGCTGGATAAACGCATCACCTGACCGGATATGCGGATCGCCTAGGTGATCTTGATCCCATGCTCACTGAAATGCTGATACAGCACCCGCAGCACCTCGCTTTTCACCGTCTGTATCTGGCTGATGTTGTGCACATATACCAATACCGTAACGCTCATCACTTTATCGGTGGCCGTATTGAGCAGGACACGTGGCTTATCGTCCTGCGACAGATCAGGATGCTTTTCCAGGGCCTCCTGCACCAGCTGGGTGACCTCATCAAAAGTATGTCCCGGCTCGATGTTGACAGGTATCTCGATACGCACCTGGCTGTTCTGCACCGTCCAGTTGATGACCTCTCCCGACAGCAGATCCCCATTCGGCATAATGATCTCCGTCCCCGTCTCCGTCACAAGCCTGCTGCTGCGGATCCCGATATCCCTGACGATACCTTTCTTACCGTTGAGCTCGATGTAATCCCCTATCTGGAACGGTCGCTCGAATATGAGTATCACCCCCGATACGAGGTTGTTTACGATATTCTGTAACCCAAGCCCTATGCCGACACCCAACGCACCCAGAACGATGGTGATCCGGTCGATAGGCAGCCCCGATGCCGCAATAGCCAGCAGAAATCCGGCAATGATCATGATAAGCCGGATCATTACCAGCCTCGACCCTTTTCTTCCCGTTTGTGGTGCTGCACGCTCATCGGTCGTCCCATAGAGATAGCCGACATATTTCTGCAGGATGTTGGAGAGATAGAGGATCACGATAAACAACAGCGCATTTTTGATCCTGAAAGAGATAGACCCTATCTTGATGCTGTGATCCATCACCCGGATGAACCAATCGTAGAGGGGATCATAAACGTTCATGTTGCCGGAAAAAGCCACCAGCCAGGTAAAGACCGCAAATAAAACCAGGACCCTTAAAAAACCCTTCCGCATTTTCTCAAATACCGGGACAAGGTTCATTGTTTTGTCCCTGGCACGGCTGGCCACCGTCTGCAGGGTCAGCGCCTCGATGAGACAATCTACGAATACAGACAGTACGATCACCTGCACAAGACCATATATGGCGCTGGTGCTGAAGATCTTTGCCAGGCTCAGCCTTCCGAATATATTCATTAAGATAGCCAGCACATTCAACACGAAATAGATCCACCAGGCGATCTTCAACAACCGGGGATGGGTAAACACCTGCATGATCCGCCGCAGCGAGTACCATGCCAGCACAAGCGACCCTGCATTCAACAATAGAAGCCATAACCTGGCATATACATTGGGGACAAAGACAGCGCCCGTGATAAGATGTAAAAAATACAACACCAGGATAAAGCTCCAGAACTTGAAGTATTTGCGGGGCCAGCTACGCCGGAAAAATACAGTTACCACCATCAGTAGAATGAACTGCCCGAATTCCGTCAGGATCTGGGGTGCGTTCAGGTTAAAGAAAGGCAGCACATTCAGCATGACCACCAGGGCAGCGAGAAATGGCCGGGGATGCAGATAATGCAGGTGCAGGTCCTTCAGCAGCGACGCCTTATCCTGGCTCTGATAGATGATGCGATAGCTTCTGGCTACCCAATAAAAGAATAGCACACCTATCAGCAGCATATACAGGTAATAGGCCCAGTAATGTCCAAGGAAATACGAGAGGATACCTTTTTGAGACCGCAGGCGGCGTGCAGCCAGTACGTCGCCATTCCCGTTACGCTCCCCCTCCCATAAAAATGCATATTCCTTTGCAAAAAGCTTATCCGTCAGCGCCTTTTTTTGTCTGTCCACCTGGTTGAGCAGGTCGACGGTGAAAAAGTAAGGTCTGGTCAGATTGGACTGCAGCTGATTGACATGAATAAGATGGACCCAGGTAGAATCCCTGGCCTTAACCCATTTTTCACGCAGCTGGCTCAGCTCATCCAGGTACATCTTCTGGTAAATACTATCCGTAATAAGCTGACGTATAACCGAATCTTTTGAAAATGCGGCCATTTCGGCATTCATGTTCACCAGGTCGTTATTGAATTTAAACAAGGCGCCCCGCCAATCTTCCAGCTTGTCCCGGATATCGTTCAGCATAAACTCAAAAAGCAACAACTGTTTGTATTCCAGCACCGTATTACCGGCCAGGTCCGTCCGTATCAGCTCTATCGTACGATTGATCTCCGGCAGCTGACGCTCCACCCTATGGGTATCGAAGCCCTTGTCCTGAAAGTCGATGACCCTGTTCAGGGTCAGGTGCATGTTATTGAGCCTCAGCATCACCGTATCCAGCGAATATTCGATATGGGTCTTGGTTTCGGTCTTCTTTTTCCCACTGTGCTGGGCGAATAGGCCGGTGTAGCCGACGGAACAAATGACAGTAACTAACAGGATAATTCTCAGGTTTTTGTTGCTTTTCTTCCACATTCTCAAAAAAATTGTATTTTTAACCTAACCTTAATTAACCACGCACGTGAGACCGGACTACCCAGGCAAGATTTTTTCGGATCGACGTAATTCGTATTTTCTCCTCATGGAGATGCTTGCAGAGCATTCATTTGCTTAATGACCCAATTGATTTCTATAGATTTTCTATAGTTTATCCCCCCTTATTATTCCTTATCATTCCTATACATGCGTGTTTTTGCTGCCATCTTACTCCTTTTCCTCTTCCACATAAGTCCCCCCGCTTATGCCCAAACCTCCGTTAGCTGCCATGAAAAGAATGTACCACTCAGGAAAGTCTTCGATGACATCTACAATCAGACCGGCTACTACTTCTTTTTCAAAAATGAGTCCAGGCTTATGGACCAGCTGGTCAGTCTGGACGTCAACAACATATCCATAGAAACCTTTCTAAAATCATACCTGGGAGTAGGCCCGTCCGACTACAGGGTGGAGGCGAAGACATATGTGATTAGCAGAAAAGCACGCACCCCCTTTGGCTTTGGTCTGCCAGCCACCCCCGAGGCGCAGATAGATCTGCAGGGTAATATCACCGATATGAATGATGCTCCTCTTTCCGGCGTCACTATTGCCGTCGAAGGTACCAGGAGGATGACTACCACGGATTCAGCCGGCAATTTCAGCCTCCGCCAGGTTGATCCGGACGGTGTCCTTTTATGCTGGCATGTCAGCATGGATCACCTACGCACCCTGATACAAGGCCGGACTACCTTTCATCTCCGGATGAGGGAAAAACCCGTCGAGCTGCAGAACTATAGCGTAGTCCTCCCCCTGAGTAACGGCTACCAACGGCTGCCCAAAGAAAGGTCCACCGGCTCTTTTGGCTACATCGATCATAATCTCATAAACAGGAGCGTCTCCACCAGCGTGCCGGACAGGATAGAAAACCTCACCGCCGGTCTGCTCACCAATCACGGACAATCTGCCGGCGGTATTCCCATCAGGGAAATCCCGCTGATACGAGGCCGAAGCACACTTTATGCCAACCCTACTCCTCTTATCATACTGGATCATTTCCCTTATGACGGCGACCTGAACAACATCAACCCCAACGATATAGAAAGTATTACCATATTAAAGGACGCTGCCGCGGCTTCCATCTGGGGTGTACGGGCTGGTAATGGCGTTATCGTGATCAACACCCGCCGGGGAAAATTGAATGACAGCAGTACATTCAGTACACTGAGCCCCGTGGTGACCTATACCACCTCGGTTACCTTCCAGTCCGCGCCTGATCTGTACAACGTTTCCAATATTTCCGGCGCCGACTTTATAGACAGGGAAAAGGATCTGTATGCAAACGGATACTATACCACCGGCTATAACATCCCGGTCACCCCTGTCGTCAACCTCCTGACGCAGGTGGACAAGGGGACGATATCCGCACCTGCCGCCAGCGCACAGATCGAAGCCATGAAGACGCAGGACATCCGGAAAGACCTCCGGAAATATTTCTATCGCGGCAGCGTCAACCAGCAGCATTTCCTGCAGGCATCGGCCAGCACGGATAATGCCGGTTACTATGCATCGGTAGGCTGGGACCATAATGTATACAATCTGACAGGGTCATCCTTTGACAGGGTTACGCTGCGGTTACAAAACATCTACAGGATCAGCACGCCGCTGTACATAGAGACGGGTGTGAACTATACGCATACCACCACCCGCCTGGATGGCAATCCCGGGTATAATTACAGGAGCCCGGTGGCCCACAAAGGTTTTTATCCCTATGCAAGCCTGGCCGATGCACAGGGCGCCCCCAGGGAGGTTTCATTGGATTACAATCCCGACTATCTCACCGCAGCAGGTAACCTTCACTTTTCCGACTGGAGCTACGTACCGCTGAGGGACAGGCTCCTGAATGACAATACCAGCAGGATGCATGACCTCCTCATCAACATCGGGGCCCGTTATACCATTTCGCCTGTCCTGAACGTAGAAGTAAAATATCAATACCAGAATGGAAGGATTGACAGCAACTATCTGTATGATGAGGACGCCTATTACACCAGGAACCTGAGGAACAGCTTTATACAGGTGGATCCCAATACGTTCCAGCTGTCATACCCCATCCCCCGGAACGGCGGCATTATGGACATCGGTAATAAGGAGATCACCGCACACCAGGGCAGACTGCAGTTGAACTTCAACAAGACCTGGGCTAACCACAATAACCTGACAGCCATCGCAGGTTACGAGATCAGGAGCGTGGTGAACACGGCCCAGTACAGCAGGGAATATGGTTATAATCCCGGCAACGGCAATTATGCCCAGGTGAATCTTGACACATCTTACTCGGGCTGGCAGATGTTCAATCCCAGACCCATCCCCGGCCCTGTACCTTCCGCCAGGCTGGTGGATCATTTTATCAGCTATTACACCAACGCCTCCTATACTTACCATAATTTATACACGTTGTCCGTCAGCAGCCGGGAAGATATGGCCAACCTCTTTGGGTTGAATTATAATAAAAAAGGCATCCCCTTATGGTCCGCCGGCATTGCCTGGCAGATCAACAACGAGCGCTTTTATCATTGGAATGCGCTGTCGTCCCTGAAACTAAAAGCTACCTATGGCCGTGCCGGCAACATATCCCGGCTGGCTTCCGCTTATACCACAGCGACTTATTCGCGTGGCGGTATCACAGGTGGTGACAATCCGATCGGTTATATCCAGGGACTGCCCAATCCCAACCTCCGTTGGGAACAGGTAGGTCTCTTTAACCTGGGGCTTGATTTCGCCTCGAAAAAAAGGATTATCACCGGGTCCATCGAATACTACAGGAAAAGGGCCACAGACCTCATGGCCCCTGCTCCTGGCGACCCGACACTAGGGCTGGTACAGACACCCGGTACACCAGGATTCTATTATGCGAATACCGCTTCCATGAACGGGTCAGGTGTCGATATTCAGCTGGAGACCCATAATATCTACAATCACGCCTTTAAATGGACAACCAATTTTATCCTTAGCAGCGCAGGATATACGGTAGATAAATACCTGCTGTCTGTCAGTACCGGTAATACCTATCTCAATCAGAATTACTTTTCCCCAAGATCCGGCAAACCTCTGTACGCCATCTACAGCTACCGCTGGATGGGACTGGATCCCGTCAACGGCGATCCGATGGGATACTACCAGGGAAAGACCAGCAAGGATTGGACATCTATCTATAACAATACGTCCATTGATAGTATGGTCTACAATGGATCTTCCCAGCCCACCATCTTTGGCGCCTTGAGAAATACTTTCCGCTGGCATTCTTTTTCCGCATCTTTTAACATCAGCTATAAGCTGGGATACTATTTCCGGAAACCATCCATTAATTACACTGATCTTTTCAATACCTGGGTCGGCAATGGGGATTATGCCCATCGCTGGCAGCGTCCGGGAGATGAGCGTATAACCTACGTTCCTTCCGTAGGATATCCAGGCAGCAACCTAAGAGATTATTTTTATCTTAATTCCAGCGTCCTGGTGGAAAGGGCCGATCATATCCGGCTGGAAGATATCCAGTTCAGCTATGACCTGAGCAGGGATCGCTATCCCTGGCTGCCTTTCGGGAATGTCCGTTTCTACAGCTATGTCGCCAATGTAGGGATCCTCTGGAAAGCAAACAGATCCGGGATCGATCCTTATTATATCAACATCCCGAAAGAAGGACGAAGATATTCGGTCGGTGTAAACGTAAACTTTTAACCTTAACCATGAACCCACGCAAACACCCTCTATACCTGCTTATCCTGGCGACAGCCATTTTTTCCTCCTGTCAGAAAGGAGGCTTCCTGGATACAAAACCCGACCAGACCCTGCAGATTCCCACCACCATCAACGACTGCCAGGCCCTGCTGGACAATGACGTGGTGATGAATGGATATGGCAGCTTTGGTTATCCTAACCTGGGCTTCACCGGCTGCGATGATTATTACGTTTCCACTTCCCTATACAACCAGTACAATGCCACTGACAAAAATGCCGTCATCTGGGCCACGGACATATATGCGACGGAAGAGGTGAATGATTGGGACCTCCCCTACAGAACCATCCTGTATGCGAACGTAACACTGGACGCACTGAAAGTCCTCCACCCTTCACCGTCGGAAGAGACAGCCTGGAACAATGCCTATGGCAGCGCCTTTTTTTTCCGCGCTTTTGCGTATTTCCAGCTGGCCCAGATCTTCGCACCTGTTTATGATAGTACGAGTGCGCCGACAGACTATGGACTCCCATTGAGAAAGTCAACGGACGTAAACGAAAAATTTACCCGGGCTACGGTAGAAAAAACATATAACCAGATCATCTCCGATCTTGGTACAGCAATCCCTTTTCTGCCGGAGGTGCCATCGTCTATTACCCGTCCTTCAAAAGCAGCAGCATATGGCCTTTTAAGCCGGGTCTATCTAAGTGCCCGCGCTTATTCCACAGCCATCCTGTACGCCGACTCCTGTCTCCGGATCAAGCCGGCCCTGCTGGATTACAATACGATAATCCCTGGTAGCAGCCCTACCTTCACGCGGAGCAACGTGGAGGTGATCTTCGGAGCTGCCAACTCCTCCAACGGCCCCGTCGGACGGAGCTTTACAGACAGTGGGTTAGTCGCGTCCTATCAACCTAACGATCTGCGAAAGACCCTTTTCTTTAGAAATGGCCGGGTCTTTTCAGGCAGGTATGACGAGGACAATTATGCATTCTGCGGCATTGCTACGGATGAGATCTATCTTACCCGGGCGGAATGCTATGCAAGAGTGGGAAATACCGCCGGCGCCATGGCCGATCTTAACACCTTGCTGGTCAACCGCTGGACCAGCGGTATGTTCACACCCTATACTGCCGTCGATGCCGCGGATGCCCTTCGCCAGATACTGCCCGAAAGAAGGAAGGAGCTGCTCTACCGGGGTCTCCGCTGGACAGACCTTCGCCGGTTAAACAAAGACCCGGCCACCGCCACTACCCTCTTTCGTACAGTAAACGGGCAGGCATATACGCTACCGCCCAATGACAACCGCTATGTTTATGCCATCCCGGACAACGTGATGAACCTTAATCCGGGCATGAAGCAAAACCCAAGATAGCCCCATCAGTTAGGGTAGAAATGTTGTAATATCAGGTAGCCCGACGCATGATACCCATATACATCCTGTGTGTATGAAGTATAAGCCGCCGCGCAATAATACCCCATGCCGGTGAAGGAACATACATACGGGTCGTTGGACTGATAGTAAAGGCCAGCCGTTGTCTGGGGATTGCCCACTGGATCTGTAGGAAACCAATAATAGGTACCGAACTTTGCGTTCTTCTCAGTTTCTACACGGCTAGTAAATGCCGAAAAAGAGATGGCCAGGACAACCACTACCAGGCCGATGATCTTACGTTTCATAAAACTTTATTTTAGGTGGTGAGTAAACTATTCCCATAATAGCAATACCGGTAAAAAATATATTGAACACCAGGTGCTGCCCCCAGCTCATCGAGGAAATAACCCCTCCGCATGAACAGGGCAAATGCTTCTCTGTCCCTAACATAAACGCCAGATACAACGTAAACAGTATCATTAAAGCCAGCGAAATATACAACCCTGCTCTTCTTGCACGTCTTGTCAGCAACAGAACCGCAGCTGCCAGTTCGACAGCTGGCACCACCCATGCAATGATGAAAGCCATATGTTTGATCCAGGGAAATCTTTCCAGTTGTATCTGAAATATCTCATGCCGGGAAAGCTTTGAAGTTGCTGTATAGACGAATAAAAATACAAGGCTGTATACACAGCAATCTGCTATCCACTTACGTGTCTGCTGATTCATCGTTTTGGTTTCGGTCGAAAAGTTACGCAGATGCATACCCTCTTTCCAAATTTGAGAATGTAACTTTCGGCAGCGTTTGTGTTACTTTTGACCGCAAATCAAATGCATTCCACTGCAATCCGGTTGCAGTAAAATTATACTTCCTGTATGCCCCCGGTGACAGCCGCCAATATGCCTTGAATGCCTTATTAAAGCTGTGCACTTTTCTATACCCACATTGCATCGCAATGTATTTGATGGGATCGTCGCTCTGTCTCAGCAAAAACTCTGCCTTTTCCATCCGGCTCTGCAGCAGGAATGCATGCAGCGAAAGCCCGCTGTAGGCTCGAAAATGTTCTTGCAGGGATGTTTTGTTGGTGTTGAACTTTTTACAAAGTGCGGCGATGGGAAGGTTACGGTGAAGATTACCGTCAATGTAATTCTGTACTTGCAGCAGCAAGCCGGCATCTTTGAGACGCATAGAGAAAAGGTTTAATGATTAATAACGAAAATGTTAATAACAAGCGACCGTTTTCTATTATGGTCTCAGAGAGGGTGATCAAACAAAAAATACTTAGAATACGCACTGCGTATGCAGGGAATCCTGTAGAAAAGTTAAGGCTAAAATTCTATTCGTTGCAGATAAAAAGGGAGTAGGTACATATTTACATGTATGTCCGCCCTAAAGGGAAGGATTAGACCGTGTCCTGATTAGCCCTGCTTTATCTTGATCCTGATCATGGTAGCGATGGATAAAGCCCGCTGTTTCGCCTGCTCGGCAACAGGCCCCTCGAAATGTTCGTCCACCATCCCCCTGAAAATGTGTAACCATCGGTCGAAATGTTCCTGCTCCAGGGGAAACAGCTCGTTCAATTGCTTGTGTACACGCATAGGGTTACCCGCATAGCTGCCCGTATGAAAAAGTACACCTTCCCAAAAATTATACATGATAGGCAAATGATGCTCCCAATCGACTTTTGCCACGTCATTAAAAATAGGTCCGATAAGCTCATCCTGACGCACCCGGGTATAAAAAGAGTCGATCAATAGCCGGATATCTTCCCTGTTCTCCAGATCCTTTTTCATCTTTCAATTTTTATTAGCCAATTCATTGAGCCAATTGGCCGTAAAGTTACCGCTTTTTATCCCGTCTGATCCGTGGTACCCAAATTGCATAGTCCCCTAACCAAGACCACACCTATGCCGGATAACCATGGAATATTCAGATCTGGGACGAGCGGACTCGTCCTTCGGGAACCCAATAAACAGGCGTTCCCCGAAGAACACAGACAAAAACACCGGCTTACCTATTACGCCACCTTATTCAACTCCATCGAGATCAACAGCAGCTTCTATAAAGTACCCATGCCCGTCACTTTTACAAAGTGGTCCCATTTTGTTCCCCAGGATTTTCAATTCACCATCAAGCTGTGGCGTGAGATCACCCATACCAGGGGTTTTATCTTTAACCCTGCGAATATCGCCCTGTTTATGAAGGCAGCCGCCAGCCTGGGCGACAAAAAGGGCTGCCTGCTCATCCAGCTGCCACCCAGCGTCACCTGGAACAAGACAGAACAGCTGGAAAAACTGCTGACAGAGGTACAGACCTCGGACACCGATCCCCCCTGGCGGATAGCCGTGGAGTTCCGGGACAAGTCCTGGTACAGACAGGAGACCTATGATCTCCTGGACAGATTCCGGTCGGCGCTGGTATTACACGATATGCCCGCCTCGGCCATCCATACGCCTATCGAAAAGGCCGGCTTCATCTACATCCGGTTTCACGGGATACGGGGTGATTATAAAGGCAGCTATACCCAGGCCCACCTCCAGGCATATGCAGAAAAGATCAAAGCCTGGCTGGAGCAGGGAAAAGATGTATACGCCTACTTCAACAATACCATCGGAGATGCAGTAGCCAACCTGGAAACGCTCAACACACTGGTATCATAATTGCGACATGTTCCCTATGCACCGGAAAAAAGTATACCGCAGCATCCGGAAACAGGGAAGAGGTATCCGGGAAAATACATCGGTCTCTGTCTTTTTTGACGAGGACGACGTGCACTCTTTCCGTACGCATGTAAAAAAGCTACGCGCTTTCCTCCACTGGCTGGGCGATGACAAAAAGGCGCTAACCTCCTCTTTTAAAGAAATATACCATATCTCCGGCGAACTGAGGGATGTCCAGGTACTGCTAAAGAACATGGGAGAGAAAAAAGAGGAGACCCCGGCCTTCACTGCCTGGTTGCGCGAAAATGCCGGCAGACTCCAGCAACTGTGGGACGACATATACGATCCCGCAGTGATCAGGCGCCTCCAGCAATCTATACAACACCCGGAGCTAAAAAAACCCACTGCACGCAGGCTTCGGTCCTTCTTTAATAAAAGAGTGGAAAAGATCGAATCCATCGTTTATCTGCCTGCTCCGGCCGACGACGATCTCCATGATATAAGGAAGGAATTGAAAGATATGTACTTCGTATACAACTGGGGAAAAAAGAATGACTGCGCGGATAAGGATGACACGACGCCCCATCTGCTGAAAGAGCTGGGCGACGAATGCGGACAATTCAATGACAGACGTATAGCCCTGACCCTGCTCGCTGCCTATATACAACAGGAACAACAACCTGAAGCCCGGCAGGCAGCTGAAAAATTACAGGAGCAATGGGAAACAGAAAGATTGAACCATAAGAACAGACTGCTGGAAAAACTAAGGGATTTTATAGAAATAAAATAGACTCGCTTATTCTTTTCATGAACCTATATATTCCTTTTCATGAACCTATATATTCTCCCGTACATTGTCCTCCATAAATTGCTTGAACCCCTGGATATCCTTTTCGATCATTTCCCTGAACACGGGTGTAAGCAAACGTGACAACCTTTCCCCTAGTACGCCCATGGGCGCCCGGTAAGAGATCATCACATCGATGCGGGTCGCCCCTGACGGCGCATCCGAAAAATTTATCTTCCCCGCATTTTCGATGGAGGCGCCAGGCGCCGACTGCCAGGATATCTCCGTATTTTCTATATCTCTCACAATATCCGCTTCCCAACGTATATCGCCCAGCCCGCCGGGGATCCTCACCTTCCAGGCAGAAACAGTGTCCGAGAGCTCGTCGACGCTTTCAATGTGTTTCATAAACAACGGCAGGTTTTCCAACCGCCTCCAAAAGGCATACACCTCCTCCCGGGGACTGTTCACCGTCACCTGGGTACGCACATTGATATTGCTTGGACGATGGTCCCGTCCCCTTTCCCGTATTGCCGTGGAAATGGGACACTTTCCGGAGATCGCCCGGTACAGCAGGTAACCTCCCCAGGCCAGCAAAAGGGTTTCCCTTTTATGCTTACGACTGACAAAATATACTAGTAATGAACCTCCTAAAGCGGAGATGGCTCTTTCGGTCTTTCCTAACATATGCAACTTTAAACATACCTAAGCAAAAGACAAGCCAGGGCACACTTGTTTACTAATTTTTTTAGTATATTGCACACATCATGAAGCACACTAAGCAACTGTCGACCCATTCACGTGTGGTAAAAGAGCTGCTGACGAGGTACCGGGATACCTTCACGGCCTTCTGCGAGCTGCTGAATAATTCTTTACAGGCAAAAGCCACCCGCATCGACCTGGTCATCGATTATGCGGGCAGTTCCGTCAATAAAGCTCCTTTTACCCGTATTGAGCTGACGGACAATGGTATAGGCGTCGCTGCGGCTGAGTTCGAGGACAAAATACTCCTCATAGGCACCAATGTAAAAAAAGACGGTCAGGGCGTAGGCCGCTTTGGCGCCCTCCAGCTGGGGGAAAAAATGACTATCGACACCGTCGCCTTCGATGCCGCAGGTCATCACTATACCCGGATCCATTTTCCGCTGGACTCCTCCACTATCTCCTCTACCCTTTCCAAGGTCAACCTGGAATACGACGTGGAAGTGTTGAAGAAAAAGACCAACCCCTATTACAGGGTCACCATCGAAAAGCTGCATCACAACAAACAGGGAAAGATCCCATTGAAAAATAAGATCTCCGAAAAATTCAGGAGCGAGGTCATCCGGCAGGCCATCTTTGAAAAATATCCCCTGCAGATCTTTCATCGTGAAGTGCAGTTCACGGTCAATGATACCGTCCTGGATCCGGCAGACTTTGTCATCGGCAAACCCACGCTGAAAAAGACGCTGTATATTGATCTGAAAGGCACGGAACATCCGTTCGATATCCATTTCTACCAGGTGAAGAGTACGCTCAATAAAGTAAAGGTCTTCTTCTATGTAGACAATGCAGGCATCAAGTCCGTGGCCCACGAGTTCACTTATTCATCCGATTGGTATACGCCCGACCTGGGTACCTGGTTTATTTACCTGGATTCACCTTTTTTCAATTCCGACCTCTTCCGCAATATCGACCTGGATTCCCTGGGAGATGAAGAGATAAAGAACCTGAAGGAATTCATCAAGGATATCGTCAACGATTTTTTTAAAGCCAATAATAAACGCTTTGAAAAATTCATTACAGAACTTGAAAAAAACGACGCATATCCCACATCTTTTACCTCACCGATGGCCCAATCCAGGGAATTGCTGTTCCAAAAGATCGCTTATATCGTCGAGGATGAGTACAAGCTGCTCGATCAAAAAAATGAAAAGATAAGAGGCCTTTTTTATTCCCTTGTCGATAAGGCGCTGGCCAATGGCCATGTAGAGGAGGTCTTTACAAAAGTAGCCCGCTTGTCCGATGCGAATATGCAGAAATTCCATCAGTTGCTGGCCCAGACTGAGCTGGAGAATATCATCGCCTTTTCCAGTGCCGTGGCTGCCAAGCTGGAGTTCATCGATTTCCTGTATCAGCTCACCTATGGCGACATCGCCGAAGTCCTGCTGGAAAGAAGCCAGCTTCATAAGATCATCGAAAAAGAGCTCTGGCTTTTTGGCGAAGCCTACAACGGCTGTCCTCATCTCTGGTCCGACAAACAGCTCGGCAATATCCTGGAAGAGCTGCGAAATAAATATCTTGACTACCAGCCCACAAAAGCAGATGAGAACCTTATTGCAGACGTACAGGGATTGGAGAATATCACGGACCTGTTCTTTTTCAACGAAAAAGTGCTGGATAACGAGGACAGGGAGATCATGGTGGTAGAGTTGAAATCTCCCAGGTGCGCCATCGGGAAAAAAGAATTGCAGCAGATAGACGAATATGCCTTCACGGTAGAGAGCTACCCGGGCCTTCCCAGGGAGAACACCCGGTATAAGTTCATACTGGTCTCTTCCCGGCTGACGCCGTATGCAAAATCTAAAATGAAGTCCAGCAGGGAAAAATATAAGGTCCCGTTCCTGTATGACCGGAAAGCAGACAAGAACATCGAAGTATGGGTAGTGGAATGGGCTGAGCTGATAGAGCTGAACAAACGAAAACTGGGCTACTTATCCTCCCGGCTGGAGGTTAAGAACAGGAGCGTAAAAGAAAAATTCGAAGCTGAATACGGCGCGATCATCAATGAGAAGGTGGCTGCCCGGCTGACCAGGAGCAAGGTCCCTAGTCATTAGAATTATCCAGGTTAGCCAGCTCTCCTTCATCCAGGTCATCTCCGGGCTCCTCATCCATGTCCATTTCCGGATCATTCTCGATATCCTTTTCAGCATCCTGGTACGCCTCGAGCGCTTTTTCTTTTTCATCAGTTACCGGCTTATCAGCCGGCGCATTTTTTTTACTCTTTGCCATGACAAAATATTTTACAGACAGTCAAAAAATTATGCCACCCCTACTCTTTTTCCAACAGACCTTCTACCAGCGCTTTCCATTGTATCTTGGATAGACCGATGGCGCCCATGGTCCCCACCACCGCATTGCGCACTTTATCCGCCGTACCCGGATGTGCCGTGTTGGGCACCTCATTCCGTCCATATACGGTCGCAGTGACCTTTCGTCCTTCCCGTTCTATGATAAAAGTACTGGTAGCCGAATCTTCTAAAAAATGGGCAATAGCATCGGTATCTTTCAGTTGTGGATTGGCGCAGGGACGTACTTGCAGCAGGGAGATACTGCCAGTGTTGGAGTCGGGGACAGCAGGCTGTTCGATCTTTTCGATTTTTACCCAGTCATACCCTCTGCCCTCATTGGTGGCGGGACCGGGTATATCGATACGTATATAGTCTCCTTCAGCCGCCCGGCCCTTCAACGGCTCGCCCTCGTCATCCGTCAGCTGGAACCCCGCCGATAAGGCGCCGCAATGGTCTGTCCATTCATTGACATCCAGCAGCCTGTTCGTGGCCCTTTCGAAAACAAATCTGGCGTCTGCCTCTTTGCCTGCCACTACCTGGGCCGAAGTCATGGTGGACTTCCCTCTCACCTGGGGAGGCAGCAGCTGCTCGATATGCGGCGGCACCCGCTCTTCCGGCTCCTGTTCCTCCGTAGCCGCCCACCGGATGGCATTCTGCAGCTCTGCAACGGGAAAACCTTTGTACTCTCCCGGAAGAAGAAAGCTGATATTGTCGGTGAAATTCCGGATCTTCTCTACATCGGAAATGATGGCAATCTTACGCCAGCTGGCAAACTGCTTTATCCCCAGCCATATATCCCGTACCCAAGCCCCCATGCTGAAGTTTTTCAGGGGAGTGTCGACGTAAAAAACAAAATTCAGCTTACCGGAAAAAGCAACATGCTTCTTTATTTCAGGGAAGAGCACCTGTTCAAAATCGTCCTTGGTGACATCTCCGCTGGCCCTGAACCCTGCGACATTGGCAGGGAGATCTGGTAATACGGCGATCATAGCACTTTTTTTATTTATAGCTTGCAGCCAGTTTCAGGGCCTCATAGGTATTGACGACCCCGCCGGTGACACAGATATCCGAAAGTTGCACCTGCCGGGGCTGGCCATCCACGGCGATGGTCACCGTATGGGTTGGCTTTACCGCACTGCGAAGGATAATGTCCTTCACCTGCAAGGCAGTCAGCTTGGGATAATATTCCCTGATCAGCGCTGCAAGGCCTGTCACAACCGGAGCAGCCATGCTCGTCCCGTCATGATTGGCATAATGACTGCCGGGCGTCGTGGAATAAATGGCTACACCGGGAGCAAACACATCCACCTTCGTCTTTCCATAATTGGAAAAAGGAGCCACCAGCGTGGAGTCGTCGTCCGGTCCGGAAGCACCCACCTCTATCCAGGCGCCGGCAAGACCGCTGCTGTCTTCGTATGCTCGTGTAGGATAGTTCGTGCTTGTTTCGAGATCCTTTCCTTCATTGCCCGCCGCATGTACCAGCAGCACGTCTTTTGACATGGCATACTTCACTGCCTCATCCACCGCCCGCTTGTCCCAGCTATATCCCTTCCCAAAGCTCATATTGACGACTTTAGCGCCGTTGTCGGCTGCATAACGGATAGCATTGGCTACATCCTTGTCCCTTTCATCCCCATCCGGCACAGTCCGTACCGCCATAATACGCACATGATCCGCCACCCCCTTGATACCGATGGTGTTATCCCTCACCGCCCCGATGATCCCTGCCACATGGGTGCCGTGATCCGCATTGGGTCCCGTCACATCCGTATTGCCATAGGAACGCTGCTGGCTATTGCTGTAATCATCCCCTACGATGGATCGGGGATCAAAGGAAAGATTGTACTGATATTCTTTTTGTACCTGAAAGTGCTTTAACGCCTCTCCCAGCTCCCCATCCCTGAACTTGATATAATCAGGATCCTTCTCCAGCTGGCTGATCACGATCTTGGTAACCTGCGTCTCCCCCGGGTCTTTGGGTATATATTTCTTAAAATCGTCGATCGTGGGGGTATCCTTACCGATGGCCCCTACCACCCTATCCAGCACGGTCTTAAACCCTTCGATTCCCTGCAATGTACGTGCAGCATTGGTGAGGCCCTGCTCATATTCCGCCTTCATCTTCCGGTAAGCCTCCCATTTTGGCCGGTCGGCAGCCGATACCGTACTATCCGTCAGGCTATCATACCGGGGCGCATCCCGGCGGATGATCCGCACCAGCTCCAGGTTATCGTAGTTCACATCCCCCTTGGGCCCCCCGATAAAGTTCCAGCCGTAGATATCGTCCGTATAGCCATTATGGTCATCATCCTTGCCATTACCGGGCTTCTCCTTAGGATTGCTCCATATGACGGCCTTCAGATCCTCATGTGCCGTATCCACCCCTCCATCGATGACCGCCACCACCACCGTAGTGGCCTTTTTATGGGGTAATAGCTCACGGTACGCCCTCTCGGTACTGATACCAAATACGCTATCTGTCTTGAGATCGAGATTCTGCCAGTTGGCTTTCTGGGCGCCGGCCTCCATACAAAGGAGGGCAAAGGAAAGGAGAACGTACATCTTCTTCATAGAGGGCAAATTTAGCCTTCCCGGCCCGTATCCGGAAATCTCCTTTCCGGATAGTATTTTTACGATCCCCACCCTATAAACTGGTCAAAAGCATCCGTTTACCGTATAACTACTAACGGCTAGGCTTCTACGTTACACCCCCAGCAGACGAAAAGATGACGCTAAAAATAAATATCATATTCACGTAGTCCTCATATGTTTTTTCTGTGTTTTTACTATAGTAGGAAACCACTAGATTTGATTCGGGGTAAACCAGGCCTAGGTCCATCCTCGTATCGTCACCCTTAAAAATCTCCGCCATGTATGATTTTTTAGAGGTCGGTGCAGAAGTAACCTTCCAATGCCTCCATGACATCAAATTGATCGTAGAAGAGGTCAATGAGTTCAAAGGCAACGTTCGTTGCAAGTATTATGACGACAATCTGCAAAAGTTTATCAAGCTGACGCTTCCCGCAGAATCGCTCATGCCCGTTCGTAAAACGCTAAAAATGAGAGACCCCCAACATTAGTTGGGGGTCTCTCCCGCGATTATCGGTCTTTCCGCGGCTATCCTTTTGGATTCAATGCCAGCCTGATCCGCTCGGCAATATCCTTGAGATGGTAACGGCTGATCTTATCGTTCGTCGCCGGTATGGCGCTCAATACGCGTGCTCTCAACTCTTCCAGCTCACCTCTGCCGATGGAAGTGAGATCTGTATTTTTCGTATTGACCCCAAATGTAATGGTGAAGCCCGGAGCGATAGTCGTGGTTTGCGGCGGCGTAGGGTTGGCCAGCGCGATCAATGCCTCTACATAGGATTTCTGCAAATTCCTCCTGTAGACATCGATAGGGCCATGCGTGTTCAGCTCTTTCCATATCTCTTTTCGCACGTCGGTCAGCAGATCTACCACCGTGTATACTTTCTCGTCACCAAAACGGCCTGCCGACAGCAGCAGCGCATTCAGTCTCGACGCCCCCAGCAGGCTGCCTATTATGCCTGTCTGCAGTTGACCGACGGGATCACCTCCTGCAGGACTGCTGATCTTATTGAGGATGCTCCTGTCCACCAGCCACACCGGCGTTTCAAACAGCTGTTTGTTCAAAAAAGCTACAGCCTCCTGCTGTCTTGCCCTGGGGGTCGGCGCATACACATCTCCCGGCTCTTCCACGCTGCGGAAATTCTCATAGGTACCTCCAACATTCTTCAGCACATGCCCCAGGTAGCGTCCGAACTGACCCACCACCTGCCTGTACATGTCGCTGAGATTATCATACTTATCGGCCTCTTCATGGGTCCACTCCTGCAGATGGGGCAGGATACGCTGCAAATTCCTGATGCCATACTCGCCTGCCTTCATGCTGTTGTCCCCAAGGTCCTCGGTTTGGGCACGGGGGTCCGATCCATACCCTTCTCCGCCAAACCATAGACGGGGATTGGATCTCAGGCTGTCGATGATCCATTTATTGACGATCTTCTCATCCTCTTTTTCATTCTTTGCTCCCGACCAGGCATATCCCCACCTGATGGCCCACCGGTCATATTCGCCGATATGGGGGAAAAGATCCTCTTCCGGGATATTATCCTGCGGCTGCGCAACATAGTTGAACCGGGCATAATCCATGATGGACGGCGTATGTCCATGTTCATCCAGCCAGGCCTTATCCCGGAGTTTCTCCACAGGCACCGTGCTGCTGCTGCCCATATTGTGACGCAACCCCAGCGTATGTCCTACTTCGTGAGAGGAGACAAACCGGATCAGCTGTCCCATCAGGCCGTCATCCAGCTTGACTTTCCGCGCCCTGGGATCGACAGCCGCCGTCTGGATCATATACCAGTCATGCAGCAGTTCCATAATGTTGTGATACCAGCCGATATGACTTTCGATGATCTCCCCGCTGCGGGGGTCATGTATATTGGGACCATATGCATTCTCTATATCCGAAGCAAAATATCTCAGCACCGAATAACGGGCATCTTCCAGGCTCATGGTGCTGTCATTCTCCGGCCACTCCCTGGCCTCGATGGCATGTTTGAAACCGGCTTTCTCGAATGCTTTCTGCCAGTCATTTACACCCGCTATCAGGTAAGGCACCCATTTCTTCGGAGTGGCAGGATCGATGTAGTATATGATCGGCTTGGCTGGCTCTACCAGCTCACCCCGCTGCCATTTGTCGGCATCCTCCGGCTTCGGCTCCAGTCTCCACCGGACAATAAACTCCTGGTTTTCCACCTTTTGCTGATCATCACTATACACCGTATAATCGTCCGCAAAATAGCCGACCCGGCGATCGAACAGCCTTTTCTTCATGGGCGAGAGCGGCAACAGGATAAAGGAGGTATTCAGCTCCAGCGTACTTGCCCCCGCCGCATCGGTGGGAGAATTGAGGCTGAGCCCAAAAGGCATGGAGGGACCGCCACCTGTAGTAAAGGTCTTTACTGTCCTTATTTCCGTATTGATGGGGAACGTGCTGATATGATCGATATAACTTCTGTCACCGGCTAATCCGCCCAATTTCATCCTGCTTTTTACTCCGGGAGGAATGCTCACCACCAGGTTATCCCCCTTGAAAAAATCGGTAACATCGATGATGCTGCTGACGGAATCCTTACCAAAGGCCTTGATGTCAAAGGACGCCGCAATAGGATTCACATTGGAGTTGGTGATAGCTTTGTAGATCTTATTCGTCGAATCCGCCATGTTCACCAGGATCACTACCCGCAGAAAAAGGGTATTGTTCGGTCCTTTTTCCCATTGCAGCACCTGCTGATTGGCCAGTTCACCGCCATATACGCCCCCGCCGGCAGTCTTGCTAAACCGGGTAATGGCCATGATCTGCTTTTTCAACAAAGAATCAGCTATCTCGAAATACCATCTCTCTTCTACTTTATGTACTGTGAATAAACCTGTAGTGGAAACAGCCTTATCCGTGATCACCTCCTTATAAGCCTTGGGCCCCTGCTTCGGCGCAGATACCACAGGCGGCTTGGGCTTCGAAGTATCCACTCCCGTCGTGCGGGAGGGAGAGGAAGGTTTATTTTGAGCAAATGTGGAAAATACGGTTACTGCGGCCATTGCAGTCAAAATGATCGGTCGCTTCATGTAATTAAATAATTGATGGGGTGTTAAATGCTTTTATGGTATTGAATTGAAAGGTGAAAAATACGATTTTGCCGCAATTTTCGTTTACCAACGGTAAAATAACCCCACCCAATGCGCCCCATTTATACCCTGTCCCTTTCTCTTTTTCTCACTACACTTACAGGCATTACCGCCCTCAGCCAGAAAAAAGTGCTGGACGAAGAACATGCCGGCCTTGTGGCAGGTAAGAAAAGATCCATGATCGCCTATGCAGGTAAAGGCCATTCTTTTACCATGGATGTAAATGCTAAAACAGCAAAGATCTCCGATATACCCGGCTTCGTCACCATCGACGGACAGATCGTCCAGGCCACACTGGTCCCTTCATCACCCTCCATCGACGCCCGCCAAATGACCACGGCCCAGGAAAAAGAAACGCTGACAAAATACATGAATTACGAGCTCGGCTACTATAAGAAAAAGTTAAAGCAGAACTACAGCCAGCTACAGACAGAATGGATCACTGTCAAAGACAGACTTTTTCTCGTATGGTATTTCGATATGCCAAAAGACTACAAGCTGGTGAGCAGACAACTTTATTTCTCCACCCTCTTTACCGACCAGGTCCTCGACCTCAACGCACCTGTCTTCAAAACAGATCAGTTCTCCCATGCAAGAGCCATCCTCAACAGGCTGGTAAATACGCTGAAGACCTACGATAAATCTTTGGATATAGAAGGATTGAAGAAGGAGCTGAGTAAGTGATTATTTTTTCTTATTAAATCTATACTGTTCGGGGATAGGGTGTTTTTTGAGAAATTCTCTGGCTTCTTTGTCCTTTCCTGTCAAACGCGGAGAAAAAGTAACTTCATAGGTAATTCCCGCGAAAGTGAATTTTCTTGACTCTTTGTTATCTTTTTTTTG
>Ga0207695_10000954_pt1 | contig 51465 bp, 39 predicted proteins | sample KBSC54metaG_FD_184354 | JGI IMG/M metagenome (GOLD analysis project Ga0207695, IMG submission 184354) | Corn rhizosphere microbial communities from Kellogg Biological Station, Michigan, USA - KBS C5-4 metaG (SPAdes) (version 2) | ecosystem: Host-associated > Plants > Roots > Rhizosphere > Soil...
ATTCTACGGGTCCGCTGCTCCGGGTAACCAGCGTGGTCCGCAAAAGGGTGATCAGCAGCAGGCTTTGCTCTATCTTCCTGCCGGTGTCGAGGATGATCCAGCCCTGTTCGCGCGAGATGCCCTCGCGGTTAAGGCCGATGAAGGCCACGATGAAGGTGATAAGATTGTCCAGGGTGTGCAGCATGCGCAGATGGCCCTGGTGCGAAAGAGGGATGTCCTGTGACAACTCTTCTTCCATCGTTCGGAGCACCCGCCAGGTATCGGTTGACCAATGTTCGCGTACTTCGTGTATGGCCCGTTGCAATTGGTAGAAGTTGAACTTCAGGCTGCCCGTGCGTTTTTCATTGAGCAGCACTTCTTTCAATTCCGTCCAGGGATGTGCGAATCGCTTTTCGCTTCCCGCGGCGGCGAAGCCGGGATAGGTGTAGGTGTATTTTGTCAGTGCCGTCAGCAGGCTGCGTTCGGTGAAATGGGTGTTGTCTGTGTTGAGCTTATTGCCTTCGGCCACGAATTGCATGACGGTTCGCAGGAAGCGGGCGTTGCCAAGTACCCGTTCGGTATAGCGGCCTACCCAGAACAAATTCTCGGCGGCATGGCTGGGGAGCATATCGTCTTCGGCTGCTGCCCCGGGCTGAGCCATATCTTTCAAAACACTGACTGTGCGGTCCGGTTCGGGGGATAGGATCCACGCGTCCTTGCTAAAACCGCCCGATTGGTTAGAGATGATAAAGTTGCCCGTCTCCCCGGAGGTGCGGCAAAGGCCGCCGGTCATCGCCATATAACCTTCTCCAGTGCCGACGAGAAAGCTGCGGAACAGCACCTGCCGCGATTCGATCTTTCCGCCAACAAGGGAAGGCGTGTAGGAAATGTCCACTTTTTCCTGGCCGACATAGAGCGCCGGGTCAGCCATGATCCGCTGTTTCAATTGCTGCAGTTCCGCAGTGGTCAGCGAGCCGCCGTCGACGGTCGAGCTGCCGGTCGGATTCCGGAATATCTTTTTTATGACGAGGGTAGGCAGGTGGTTGAGCACATAGTTCAGTTCCCTGGGCTGGCCACACCACCAGCTGGCGATGGTGGGGATAAGGAGGTCCTCCGACAGCAGGAAGCGGGCCATCGGCTGGAGGAAGGGCATCATGCCGGGATTCTCGAGTACACCGCTGCCGATAGGATTCGCAATACTGACATGACCGGTGCGGACGGCCTGGAGCAAACCCGGTACACCCAGCTGGGAATCCTCCTTAAGTTCCAAAGGATCGCAATAGATATCATCTACGCGCCGCAGGATAACATCGACTTTTTGCAGGCCGCCCATCGTCTTCAGCCAGACATAGCTGTCCTTTACGACAAGATCATTCCCCTGCACCAGGGTAAACCCCAGGTACGAGGACAGGTACGCATGTTCGAAATAGGTCTCGTTGCTGGAGCCGGGTGTCAGGATGACGATGCGGGGGGCCGCCGGGTTGCGGGCATGGGTGCGTTGCCGGGGTGCCAGGTCGGTGAGGCCTTCCCGCAGCGCGTTGAAATAAGGGGACAGGTGTCTGACTTTCAGCCCGTCAAACAATTCAGGTACGACACGGGTCATCGCCGTGCGGTTCTCCAGCGCATATCCCGAGCCCGAGGGGGCCTGTGTTCGGTCGTTGACTACCCAGATCCTTCCATCCTTGCCGCGGGCGATGTCGGCGGAGTACATGACCAGGTGTTGCCGGCCGGGGAGGGGGATGCCACAGCATTGCCGCAGGAAGCCGGGGTGGTTATAGAGCAATTCGAAGGGCAGGATGCCGTTCTTGATCAGGCGTCGTTCGCCGTAGATGTCTTCGAGGATGGCATTGAGCAGGCGGGCCCGTTGCGCGAGTCCCGCTTCGATGGCCGGCCACTCCTCCTGGCTGATGAGAAAGGGGATGATGTCGAGCTTCCAGGGCCGGTTCAGTCCCGATGGGTCGCCGTAGATATTGTAGGTAACGCCGCTCTCGCGCATCAGCCGCGTCAGGTCCTCATTGCGAACGGCAATCTCTTCGTTGCCGAGACGGTTGTAGGATTGAAAGAATTCCGCCCAATGCGGAGGCATCTTCCCGTCCTTCCCTATCGAGTCATGCAGCCGGGCCTGGTTGGCGGAGTAGTCCATGGCCCTAAAAATACGGATTTATAGATAGTTCAGCCACCATTTGTCCCGATGATTCGATTTGCACGGGTCATAGGCTTTACTGCTTTTGCTTAATGTTTAATAAGATATCCAAAAACGCCGTCTGATTCATTGGCAGGGCCTGCCGAGAAATACAGCCTGCCTGGGTCTGTGGTGCCCGCGGGGGGGAAGGACAGCGACCACAGTCCTTCGATCACGATCGGTTGTTTGTGTGATTGAAGCTGACCGAGAAAGTCTCCAGTCGGGGTAAATACGTTGATGTGTCCATCACCAAAATTTCCAACCAGGATCACCGGTGATCTGCGGTCGAATCCCTTGTTCTGGCTGTTAGCGCTGACGTTACCGTAGCTGCCATGCCCTTCACCGCCATTATTCACATCTTTATCTTCAAGGAACGAGGCCGGCGCCATTGTCACACCCCATGGCGCATTTAGGGTGCCGCGGCTTGCCAATCTCTTTACGAATTGTCCATTAGTCCGGAAAATGCTTACAAAACCAAAACCTGCGCCGGCCACGGGATGTCCGTCCGATCCCAATTTGGCATAGACGACGTAGATCGAATCGCCGATAGCCTGGACGTTATAGGGAGAATAGTCCTCTGGTAACGTGGGGTCCCGAAAGGCCAGACCGTCTGGTTTAAACGCCGTATCCCACGCATCGATCCTCTTCAGCTCAAAGTTAGCGCCATAAATAAAGTTACGTCCGTTAAAAGAACCAATAGCCATACCGGTATAGCTGCTGCTGGAGGGATGATGGATAAATTTGGCATTGTTGCCGGAAGCCGCATTCCAGGCTGACAATACGCCGTCAAAGCCGGTAAAAGCAAACAGGGAAGCTCCACCGCCATTTGGCAGGTTGAAGCCTTTACCCGCGGTGAAGACGACGCCGCAGGGAAGTCCGTGTGCGGAATCCTGTATGTTATTGGAAGATGGGATATTAACGGCCCTTACTTTCGCACCTTCCACGCTATAGAGCTCACTGACATGACCACCCACAGAGTTCACCCAGGCAGTGCCGCCGGAAGACCAGGCGACGCCAAAGCCATTGATGAGGGTCGGGTCCAGGGGCTGAACGGGATGATATTTTGCTTTGTTGGCTACAAGGTTGATCACATCGAAATCCCGAAGGGGCTTGTCATCGACATGACTTTTTTGACAGCTAAAAGACAGCGCTGCTGCCGTTGCCATTAATAGAGAACTCGCACCGGATCTCCATCCTACAGTCGTTAATTTTTTCGTGTACATTAGGAGTTTTTGATGTTATTGGTAATGCTTTCGCAAACCTACATTCTCGTCCGGTCTGTTAGGACGGCGTCTTTCTAATGGTAAATCCTGACTTTCGATTGGCGGCTAGCAGCAGGGGCCGATCTTCATTGTGCGGCAGGTATGCGTGATCTCATGAGTAAGGTAAGACCGGGAAATAAATTTTATAAAAACACTTTGAAGGTAACTTTTTTTTATTAACTTTGAAATACAAAGTACTTTTTAAGCAAGTCTTAAAACTAATAATATGGTTAGTACGTATTTTACATCAAAAAAAACTTCATTACTGATCCTGGGTATAATATCTCTTTCGTGCTCAAGATTGCTTTTTTTGTTGTTCAATGATCCTGAAGGTCCAAATTTGCTGGTAGTGATAGGACTGGCGTTGATCTTATATCTTTTATCTTTGACAGTATATTTATTCAGATCTTCTTTTACTGCTCCTAAGAAATTTTTAGCTGCAATCTTCATTCAGATGATATTAGCCACTGTTTTCTATTTTTGTTTGAAGTAGCGACGCTTTTTGTTTAGATAGTTTTGCCTGCTTTCCTTACCTGTATCCAGGCGCACAATCTTAGATATTTCCTTTTTTCACTTTTTTTGCTTTTATTGTGCGGTAAAACTCCTAAACAATGGAAAACCTCCAAGAGCAGTCCCTGCTCCAGATGAACCTTGACTATGATGGCGGTCATATCCTTCATGAGACTGCGCGCTGGTCCCGTTTTCTTTCGATCGTGGGTATTGTTGGTATATCGCTGATGGTGCTGGTCTTTGCGCTGGCAGGTACGGCATTGATAGCTGGTTTGTCTGCATTGGCGCCCAGCGTCGCAAGTCTTGCGGGTACGGGCGGCGCCATTCTCATTTTAGTGCTGCTGATAGTTTTTGCGGCCCTTGGCTTTATGGTCTTTATGCTGTATCGTTTTTCCGTATTGACGCGCAGAGGGATCGACCGGCAGGATCAGGCAGCATTCACCGAAGGCATAAAATGTCTCAAGATTTATTTTATCATCAGCGGCATTTTCGCGATCCTCGGTCTGCTGGGAAATCTGTCCTCGCTCATTAACCTGTTTCTAATAAACCGAATTCATATCTAAGCTATATGGAAGAACAACAAATCTCCCCGGTCTCCCAGGACCTCGATAATTTTTTCAATATCACCTTCGACACCGCCACGCGAACACTTCTCAGGCAGGCGGCGGTATGGGCGAAAATCGCTACTATATGCGCATTTATCGGCTATGGGGTCACGTTAGTCGTTGCTTTTATTGGCCGGCCGCATTATACGCTTCAGTCGGACGAGTCGTTTGCTACGACCGGGGCCACGGGCGCTGGTATCTTTGGCGCCATCATAACGGTTGCGATCGGCGCGTTTATCAATTATTTCCTTTATCGCTTTGCCGTATCCGCGATCAGGGGAGTAGACGCCATGGATAGTGTCAGTGCCAATGAGGGGTTCAATAGCCTTCGCACCTATTTTAAAATACTTGGCATTTGCATCATTATCGGTCTTTGCTTCCTGGCTTTGGCGTCACTGGTCTTTTTCGCGGGCATGGGTTCATCGGTCAGGTATTAAGGTTCCGCGTGACGAACCGACCTGTCGAAGCTCAGCACATGGCTTACCTTATAGCCGGGCAAATGCTCAAACCCAAGCTGTTCGTAAAACGCTCCGGCGGCCGGGTTGGCGGTAAACAGTCGGAGTGTGCGGAAATAAAGCTCTGCCCGCCCAATGATCGTCCTCATCAACAAGGTGGCGCACCCCTTGCGGCGATAGGCCTTGCGGATGTATAGGTGGCGGACTCGGCCCGTATCCGCATTTTTGACGTACGGGTCGACGTTAAGGCCGCCGATCCCTACCAATTCTGTGCCGGAAACCAGTCCCCATAAGCCTTCCCCGATTCGGGAAAAGCGGTTGGTGCCGCTGTCCCAGTCGTCGATCGTTCGCTGCACAAATTCAAATCCTTCCCGCTGTGCCTCATCGACCAGGTTTTCGATCAGCGGGTAGTTGGAATCGGTAATAGCGATCAAGGTAAACTCATTATTTCTCACCATAGTCGAAATTAGCATAATAACTGTTCATTTGGGAGCAAAATACGCCATTAGCCTGTTGGTCTTTGGATACTGCCTAGATTTTATCGGCGGCCTCTTTAAAATCCTCCATACAGCTCAGGCAGATTTAACGCTTACGGTCGCTGCAATTCTGAAAGTGTTGGGGGCTTTGCTATTCCTATACAAGCTAACCAACTATCCTAAAATAAAGGAGTTTCTCGATCGATAGCCAACCTTAGCTTAGAGCGTCAATCTTATTGAGTGATCGAACTGAAACCATTTTCCAGCCCTTCTTTAATTTTCTCAATCCTTTCTTCGAGATCATCAATATAACATTCGGCATCGTGAAACTTTCGCTTTTCATTTAAATGCCTTGCTTCTGCAAAAAGAACTGCATGACTAAGGTGCAAACTGTTCAAAACGTCAGTCCAAAATTGTTTTCGTTCAATGTCAGAGTGACATGGGCCGTCGAGACCGTTCTTGAATCTGTCAGGATCGACAATGAAGATATCAGAAGGATCAATGCCAAGCAAGTTTGTTTGCTTTTCGATTTTTTCACGCAGCTCCCAGTTGTCGAACCAGTGCTCACCTTGGTCATTGTCTAGGATAAAATACCGCCCTATCCAAACGGCTTCATGCCATTCGGTTAAGCCCAGTGTGTTTGCTAGTGATTTGTATTGAGCAGTGACGACAAAGCAGTCGAGACTGCCGAGGTAATCAAATATTTTTATCATCTCTTGAAATATTTATTTGCTTCCTCTGAGCGACTCGAACGCCCATCGCCTGGTTCGTAGCCAGGAGTTCTATCCGTTGAACTAAGAGGAATAGTGCGCCGATAGCAGGATTCGAACCTGCAAGCATTTAAGCCCGGTTTCTAAGACCGGTGTGTCTACCAATTTCACCATATCGGCATAGTGTGACTACGGGGATCGAACCTTGTTTTCCAGGTTCACAGCCTGGCGCTTTACCAATAAGCTATAGCCACAGTTTTGCCTCGTGGATTCGAACCACAATTTCAGCGTTCAAAGCGCCGCGTCCTGCCGTTAGACGAAGGCAAAATAAGTCGGGTAGGCTGGAACTGCTACCCAAAACAAAAAGCCCCGGCAAATTGCCAGGGCTGCTCAAGATCATTCATTTATGTACTATCACATACATGTACGACCGAACAGCCCGTATCGGGGTTGCTGGGGTCGCAGTTGATGTATGTTTAAAATGTTCATTTTTTAAAACCCAAGGGGCGTAATCCAAATGGGGACATAAAGATCAAAAATACTTTTTGAATATCAAAATTAAATCCCGAAAAATTGAGCCAGGAGTTCAGCGGTATCAAGTCCTCCATGATGGTGCCGCCAACGGTGATCCATAGATGGTCATTTTTTTGTACGAGGGATTCACAACTGTTGACGGCGGCGGTTAAACTGCCCGCCGTCGCATGGGGTATTGTACATATACACCAAGCCGGCGCCGGACAGACGGGATTTACGGGACCGATATTTTGTAACGTATTGAAATGTAAATATTTAAATCGATTTAGCGAAACGTACATGTAGTTGTATTACGACAATAAATTACAAGAATCTTTGGTTTCTTTATACCACAAGAACGGTAGACTGATCCGTAGCCTGAACCGTTAATATTTAAAAAATTATCTGTCATGGAAAGACACAGTGTATATCAGGAAGTATTATTGATCAGGGGTACCAGTTTTTTAACTGAAGAATTATCCAGGAAAGATGATACCCGGAATGACAATCATCTTTTTGACAACGAGCGGCTGGAAGAAGCCTGTTGGAATGGAATGGTTCAAACAAGACTTCCGGAGCTCTTTTCGAAGGTGCCTGATGGTGAGGGCCTGTTCCTTTGGACGATCAAAGAAGCTGAATCTTTTCTGGTACTTGAACTGGGTGGGGCTCCTGCCGGAGTGGACGGTTATTCCTCTATTGTCCCCTATTTATTCGTTGCTACACAAAAGCATAGCTGAAAGCTCATTTTGGCACAATAACCAGCCGTCCAATACATAACAAACAAAGTATAGTACGCATGCCAACTATTTAAGCCTGACGTCCAGGTAAACAGAATGCCGCCCGTATGTCTTATAGAACGGTTTGAAGACCACGTCATCGATCGTGAACTGCAGCTCCCGGGGATCGCCTTTAATTGACCTGCTTATGTCTTCGGCATCCAGGGTGATCTTACGCCATTCTTTTCTTGCTTCGGGCTCCTGGGCCGCCAGCAGGATAGGGCCATAGAAGAGGCTGGCTATGTTCTGCTGGTCCATCACCGGATCGAGGTGGAACTGGAAAGGCATTTTCAATTCGATAATGTCGCCGTCCTTCCACATGCGGCTTATTTTCAGATAGCTACCTGGCCTGGCAGGAAGATGCTGCTCTTTTCCGTTGATCGTTACAAAGAACCCTTTGGTGGCCCAGCCCGGCACGCGTACATTGATATCGAATTTGCCGCTGCCTTTAATGGTCAGGGTTGTATTGTCCTCATTCGGATAGTTGGTTGCCTGGTCTATCGTTACATGACGCGTCGTCCAGTCCAGTGTCGAGGGTATGTATAGATTGACATAGAGCGCCTGGTCATCCCTGCTTTTGAAGTAAATAGAATTCTGCAGCTTGGTGTTGCTTTCCAGCGCCGTGCCGTTGCAACACGTAAAGCCTGTCATATCCGGATTCCCGAATTGTTTGATCGACCCGGGTCTCAGCGGTATATGGTAGGTATTGGCCGGGCTGTTTTCCGCCACAGACGCCAGAATATCGTTGTACAAGGCGCGCTCGTAGTAGTCCATCAGCTCTCCCCGCGGATCATAAAGGAACAGATCGCCGGTCAGCTTAAGCATGTTGTAGGTAGCGCAGGTCTCGTTCTGCCCTCCGGCCGAAAAACCGTTCTCGTACAAAGTTCCGGGCTCGGCGGTAAAACACTCCGCGTTGTTGGGATTCCTTGCGCCTGCAACACCCCCGATGCTGTACATATAGTCATTGACCGCCTTGTACCAGAAGTTGTCGGCTATTTTGTAGTATTCCGGATCGTGGGAGTTCCGGTACTCTTCCATGCTCCCTATGATCTGGGGAATATGCTGATTGGCATGCAGGCCACGGAAATTGTCTACATTTTTGGCCAGCCCGTTCGAATGCGCCGTATCGCCAAAGAACACCCTGATATTGTCAAACAGCTGCGCAGTCTTCAGGTAATCGGGTTTGCCGGTAAGCCGATACAGACGGGCCATCACCTCATTCATGCCACCATACTCACCCGCGATGTAGGTATTCCACATCCTGATCAACGTGTCCGTTGGCACCTTGCTCAGTCGGACATACACCCAGTCGCCCATGCCGGTAGCTATGTCAAGGGCTTTCTTATTCCCGCTGACCTCGTATACATCCAGCAAACCGGCCAGAATTTTATGCAGAGTATAGTAGGGCGCCCAGATCTGGGTCTTTTGCCCGCCATATTTCGCCCCCTTTTCCAGCATGATGAACTGATCCGGCGGATAAGCGCTGATGAATCCTTTCCCCCAATTCCAATAGTCATTCCGGATGCCCGTATCACTGAGGTCCGAGCTATAGGCCGTTTTACCGGGACCAAACGGTACTGCCGCAGGATCGGACACATGCGGGCCGCCGGCTTCTTTCGGTTGCCCGGATAATTGAGATAATTCATAGAGCGTATTCACCATATACTCCATTTTTGCAGCGAAACTGGCCCGGAGCGCCTTGTCATACCCGGTGCTGGCATATGCCTGCGCGATTGCTGAAAGATAGTGACCCGTAGCATGCCCTCTTAATTTGGTGTCCCGGCTATCCCAAACTCCCAACGGCTTTGCGCCTTCCGGTTGTTGCTGGCCAAAAGCCTGTCGAAACATATAGAGAAAAGAGTTGGGATCGGTTGTAGCCAGCGTGTTTATAAATTTATCGCGATTTTCGATGAATTGGGTTTTGTGACCGCTGGCATCGGTTTTTAAAGAGACCTTGTCCAGTCCAAAGGTCGCCAGCATTAGACCTGGGGTTGCCGGTCCCTTTGACGCTTTTATTGTGACGATCGCCTTCGGCCGAAAATCTGTCCCGGCAACGCGTCCCTCGACGACATATTGGCCGGGGCGAACCACGGCGCTATTGTCGGTAGCAGCAGGCCACAGCACCCGTACTTTGGGACCTTTTCCTTTGATCTCATCTCTGTAGGTGCCTTGTACGTACCGCGGCAATCGCGGCAGGTTTCCTACTTCTGTAGTGACCTCCACATCAGAAACCCCAACCAGGTAAGCATTGTAAAGCTCCGCTTCGGTCGCCGAAAACTGAGGAAGCGGATCCTCCGCGAGCCGCCCTGTCGTATTAACCACGCCTTCATTGATGCCTCTGCCTTTCCGTGCATTGTTATAGATGACGGCAACCTGGCTACCGGTCAGGGGAACGCGGTAGATACGAAGATCGTGTATGAGGGCATCCAGATGCCGACAGAATACCCCGTTCAACTCCCTTGGTATATCCCCGGTTGCGCCTACCTGCCTGCTATCTACATAGGTAGTCATCGTTTTTGCAGGTATATCTATCACTACGGCCAGATGGCGCCACTGATTCAATGTCCCGGTAGGAACTTCAAAAGAATGTCTGCCGGCATCTTTCCCGAAATCAAAAAGGGCCTGGCCGGGCTGTATCGAACGAGGGTATATCCATGCCGAAATACTGATCGATTCAAGATCAGAAAACGCCGCTCCCGGGATCGTAATAAAAGAATTACTATCACCGGACAGCGACAGAACCTTTCCAAACTGCTGGTCATTGACAAATTTGGCTTCAGCGCCCCGGATCGCGGCGTGCAAATTATTTCGGGACCAGTCTTTAAGGTCGCCGTCAAACCGATAGCGTGCGATCATGCCTGTTTCACCGATCCCGTCCAGGATCTGGTCTCCGTTCTGTGCACTTACAATGACAGTAACCTGCGTCATAATCGCCGCAAACAGGACGACCCGGATGAATAATTTGTACATTTTAATAGTTTGTATGACAATTATAAAAATAGGCGGAATACCTTTGCCATTATATGTCGTTTTTAACTAATAATCAACTGATATTAACAGGTACCCTGCGAAAGGCATGTTTTTTATTTTTCTTGTGTCTTTCGGCAAAGCTCGTCTTCGCGCAGCATACATTTATTGATCCCGGAGCCGTCTGGCCCGATTCTGCCGGGCAGCATATCCAGGCGCACGGAGGCGGCATCATAAAGCTCGGCGCCGTCTATTACTGGTATGGCGAACAGCGTGGCACGGGACTCGACACCAATTACAGGTATGTTAGCGGCTATCGAAGTACGGACCTCATGAACTGGACATTCATGGGTAATGTGCTGCAACTTTCCGACCCCGAAATCCTTGGCCCGAAATGGATACTCGAAAGACCGAAAGTGTTCTTTAATAAACATACCCGAACTTATGTGATGTATTTCCACCTGGACGACCGGCATTATAAGTATGCGAGGGTGGGGGTAGCTACGAGTTCAAGACCCGAAGGGCCTTTTACCTATTTGAAGAGTTTTCGGCCGCTGGGTCTCGAAAGCCGGGACATTGGCCAGTTCATCGATGACGACGGTACGCCCTATCTCATTTTCGAGAGCCGCCCGTCAAAGGGTTTTTATATAGCAGGACTTTCCAGGGACTATACGGATGTGAGCAGACAGGTATGCTTTATCCAGTCGCCGCTGGAAGGTGGCGCCATCGTGCATTATAAGGGGCTGTATTATGCCCTCGGGTCTGCTCTTACTGGATGGCGGCCCAATCCGAATAAATATGCCAGTTCGCGGTCGCTCTCGGGACCATGGAGTGAATTCAGGGACATCGCCCCGCCGGAGACGAATACCTACGGGTCTCAGTCTACCATGCTGTTGAAAGTTAAGGGATCAAAGGGGACGACCGTGCTGTACATGGGGGACAGGTGGCGACCGGCGGCGCAATGGGACTCCCGTTATTTGTGGATGCCACTGAAGATCAGCGGTGATAGCCTTTGGCTGCCCGAACCCCGGCCTTTTGCGATCGACGTCGCAACGGGTGAGACGCGGCTGGTGAACAAAGTCCCACTGTAATTCTGCCTCGATCTGCGTGGTCGAGGACCAGGAAGACGGGAACAGCGGTGATCCGGTATTTTTTCGGCAAAAGCCCGCAATTAGTCCTCCCGCAACACTTCCACGGGATTCACGCTCGCTACCCGGAAAGCCTGGAACCCAACGGTCACCACGGCCAGTAGGAGCGCCGCCCCGCCGGCTTCGACGAATACCCAGGCGTCCAGCGCCGCGCGATAGCCAAAATCCTGCAGCCAGCTGTTGGCCAGGAACCATGCCAGCGGCGAAGCGATCACTATCGCCAGCATCACCAGCAGCAGGAACTCGCGGCTTAGCAGCAGTGACACCCCCGCGACGGTAGCCCCCATGACCTTGCGGATACCGATCTCCTTCGCCCGGCGGCTCGCGGAGAATAACGCCAGTCCAAACAGCCCCATGCAGGAGATAAGGGTCATGATCAGAGTCGCCGATTGCACCAGAATCGCTGTCCGGTTCTCCTCGAGATACAGCCGCTCGACCGTCTCCTGGAGGGACGTGGAAGTAAATGGGACCCTGGGGAAGAGCGTCCTCCACTTCGATGCCAGCAACGCGATCACTTTCTTCGCCGAGTCCCCCCGGACCCCGAGCCGGACGGCCACGCTTTTGGCGTCAGACAGCCAGGTAATGATGATCAGCGGTCGGATCGTTTCATGGAAAGAGGTTTGATGATAATCCTTCACCACTCCGAAGATCGTATACCAGAGACCGTTGCCCCGGTAGTAGAGCTGTTTTCCGCAAGCCTGCCTGGGATCACTAAAGCCAAGTGTCCGGGCATATGTCTCATTGATCAGCACCGGGACCCCATTCTCCACCTCATAGACATTACCCCCGGCGGCGAACTGCATCTGGTAAAAGGGGACAAAGCTGCTGTCGCCGATCTCGACTTCCACCGACGTCTCACGCGCCTTCTTCATGTCCTCCCATCGATACACGAACGATGCCGTCGGATGTTCCCTGCCCATGGGCGCGTGCCCCTGCAGGATCGCCTCTTTTACCCCCGGCAGGTCTCTTACGGCGTCGGCGTAAAGGCGCATCTGGTTGCTTTCGGCCCCAGGATAGTCCACCGTTATTACTCCGTCACTGTTAAAGCCTTTGTCCGAATTCCGCATATACCGCACCTGGCGCCCTACTACAAGCGATCCGATGATGAAGAGCAGGGAAAAGGAGAACTGGAAGATGATCAACGCCCGTCGCAGTCCCACGCCTCCCTTTCCGCTCTTATCCAGGGTCCCCTTGAGGCTCAGCACGGGCAGATAAGAAGACATCAGCCGGGCGGGATAATAGCCCGCCGCCAGCGTCGTAAAGGCCGTTATCCCGAGCAGGAACAACCAGTTGCCCCCATCCCAGAGACGAAATCTTACTCCGGACGGAATGCTGTCGCCAAACATCCAACGCACCGGAAATACCAACAGGAGGGAAAGCACCAGGGCGCATGCCGTCAGCAGCAGGGTCTCGAACAGGAACTGACCGACAAGCGCACTCCTGCTGCTGCCCATCACCTTGCGGATGCCCACCTCTTTCATTCGCTGGAAGCTCTGGGCAGTCGAGAGGTTGATGAAATTGATGATGGCCAGTCCGAGAACGAACAGCGCCACCCACATCAACGCATACAGCAGCGGCAGGTAGGCCTTTGGAAAGTCGTCGCCCGAGTCGGCGGGATGGAAATCCGGCGTATAGTGCATATCGCGCAGCGACTGCAGATACAGCCGCAGGTGACTGGCGCCGGCGAAAAGCACCGGGGCTGGGGTCAGATCGTGGAGGTAGTCAGCGAGCTGCGCATTTACGTGCCGGGCGTCTGCTCCTTTGTTCAGCAGCACAAACGCCTGCGAGCGCCGCGGTTGCAGACTGCTCCAGTCTGTCGTGGGAATGCCTTCGCGAAGCCAGGTCGCCGGCGCGGTGCTTATCGAGATAAAAGAAGTATAGTTGAGGTCCGAAGGCCGGTTCCAGTCCCGCACGATGCCCGCCACCGTTAGTGTCAGACTGTCGTCATATATCACCTTGCGGCCCACTACCTGGTCGATCTTATCCGTCCCAAAATATTTCCGGGCCACAGACGCAGCCAGCACTAAGCGTCCCGGCCGGGACAGTACCGAAGGGCTGCCAGCCAGCCACTGGTGTGGGAAGATGCGGAAGAAATCCGGCCCTGTCAGAATGGTCGATAGCGCATAGCCGCCTTCCTGCCGGTTATTGTAGACCTCCATGACCCGGCCATTTTCGGACGGAACCGATATGGACGAGCCAAAGACATGGAAGGCCGTCGCAGATCCGAACCCCGCGATCATATGTTCGATCCCTGCCACCTGTCTGAACGGGCTATTGAGAAAGATCAGATTGCCATCCTTGTCCCGGACCTCGCCTACAATGCGATAGATCCGGTTGGCATCAGGATGGAAATTGTCGAAGCTCAGCTCGTAGCGGCCGATAAGATAGATCATGATACAAACGCACATGCCTATGGCCAGTCCGAGGACGTGGATAAGCGAATACCACCGTTGCAGCAGGATATTACGCCAGGCGATTCTTACTGAGATGGGAGTCACTGACATAAAATAACCCACTCGCATGAACGATGCCGGATCGGCATTTGATTGAACATCAGCCTATTTGTTGAGTACCTGCCCTCCATTCTGTCCGCTTTCGCTACATCGGTTGTGCGCAAATAGGGATCGGTTGGCGGAGAATGGTATATTTATGCGCTAAAAGGAAATAAAATGAAGAAATCGGGATTGGTGCCCGCTTTTATCCTGTTGTGGCTATCGGTCTCTCTGGCCGGCCGGGCGCAGAGCGCTATGACGAATGACGAGGCCGTCAAAGCCTATTTGAGCGGTGATCCCGGCGTAAAGGAAGTACCTGATTTTGGGATGGTCGATACAGCGCTGACACCGGTCAGCCTCAGAAGCCTGAAGGGGAAATACGTCTTGCTTGACTTCTGGGCGAGCTGGTGCGGGCCTTGTATGTATGAGTATCCTTACCTGGAAAAGCTAAAAACCGTTTTTAAAGGCAAGAATATCGAATTTGTCAGTGTTTCCTGTGACGAACATATCCCTGACTGGAGGAGCGCAATGGTAAGACACCATATGAATGGGAGGCTGCAGTGGCATGTTTCCGATCTGGCCATCCTCCGGGTACTGAAGGTCGCCCGGATCCCGAGGTTCGTCCTGTTGGATATGGACGGAAAGATTCTCGACCCCGACTTTTCCAGGCCGTCAGACCCGGGGACGGGGGGGTATCTACGGTCGTTGAAGGGAATATAGCCCAGGCGCGGTCTTGGGGATGCAGCCAGCTCGCCCGGGGGAATATAGCCGAACGCGATCTATTTCTCTGCCGGAGAAAGCACGACTGCGGCCTCCGTCGTCAACAGCCGGAAGGTAAAGCTTTCCTGCAGGTAGAGCCTGACGCTGGTTTCGGTATGACTGAGGTAGCCGATGGACAGGTCCTGGCCAAGGGCCAGCTCGAAATCGCCTCCGCGGGTGGTCATCACGAAGCCGCCTCTTATAGCCGGAGCCCAGATAATATCCCCATCGATCAGCCGATGGATATGCTGCAGGACCGGGTAGCCTTCATCGCTGCCGCCGCTGACGGCAGTATATGGGTCAGAGCCAAGGACCAGCGTATATGGGCCGTTCACTCCCGCGAGCCGCAGCTGGCTCACGGCCTGTGCAATGGTATCCGGATAACCCCGCACGCTGGAGGGAAGCGTCAGTACCGGGTTGCTGCTGCCCTGCCGGATGCCCTCGATCCCCGCCGCATCGTATCCTTCGAAGACCGAGTTATCTTCTGCAAAGGCGATCCTGCGCGCCGCTTCCTTCACCGACGACCAGTCTGAATCGGTCGCGCCGCGTTCGACATCGTCAATCGCCTGTCGCGTGAGCTCGAACGGAACCCGAAGCTCCACCAACGGCTTTACCTCACGCTGGACGGCTTGGATCCCATCGCCGGGCGCCGGGATACCCTTCGTATGACCTGTACCCACAGCCGAAAAATCGAATCCCTTCGGACCAGACACGTCCACTACGCGCCGTGCTGACAAGTGCCGCTTGAGGGTGCGCTTTGCTTCCTCTTCTATTTCTGCCCATGCCGCCTCTGAGACCGGGGCCAGCTCCCGATAAAGATTATTCATATCCTGCTTCTTTTTTTAATGATCCGATTGATAATGATCCGTTGCCCGATGACATCCGCGGCGCCGTCTCCCGGGCAGGCTCGTTGGCGTCAGGAACGGCCTCCAGCGCCGGCGCTCCCGACGCTACATTCTTCAAAAAGGACGACGACGGAACAAAGAACAGGGTCCCCGTCTTTGGTGTGCTGAAATCCAGCAGTCTGTCGTAATTGCCTTTCGGGGAACCGATGAACATATTGTCCAGCATTTTTTTTACGGTGCTGAACGTACTCGCATAAGCGATGAAATAGGTGCCCATCTCATTGGTCGACATATTCCCAAAAGGCAGATTGTCCCGGATGATCTTGAGGTCGTCGCCGACATTGGTCAATGCAATATGCGAATTGGAGGGCTTCAGGTCATCCGGCATTTCCACGTCGTTCTCTTTGGACCTTCCGAACACCTTTTCCTGGTCTTCGACGGATAGCGCTTTGAACGCCTTCAGGTCATGGACATATTTTTGAACGAAAAGATAACTGCCACCCTTATAGGCAGGGTCGTCATCTCCGACCAGTCCGAAGAAAGCGCGTTTGTCGCCTTTGGGGTTTTCGGTGCCGTCGACAAATCCTAAGATGGACCGGCCATCCCAATAGCGAAAGCCATGAACCTCCTCCACGCTGACAGCCACCGGGTCCAGTATCTGAGACAGGGTCGCCGCCATATCATAGCAGATGCTGCTGGTGCTTCCCTTGATGTGAAAATGGAGGTCGCCCCTGGTAGACACCGCCGTGTGTTTGTCTCCGATGATGGGTTCAAAATTCTCCAGCTCCTTTGGCAGTGGAGCCGGAAGACCAAGCCGCAGCCACGCATCGTATCCAATGCCCATTACGCAGGTTGCGCCGCTATCGGGAAACCGGGTATCGCCCGAATTATTGAGATTGATAACCAAAGCACAGATCCTTTGAAAGACGGCTTCGACATTCTGATCCTTCTTAAAATTCCATACCAGGAAGATAGTATTGTCACCACGATAATCCAGTACGTTTTGCGGTTCCGGGCTCATATTTATTTGGCTATGTATGAATCGACGACTGGTGACAAATTTATGCTTTGTTTTTTAAATAGATGATCTTATATGCTGTAAATGTGAGCTATGGTTCCTTTTGGGAAAACCTTAAAATCGACAAGTCGCAGGTAAACCGGCAACGCAAGACCGTTGAAGACCGGCAGCCCGGCGCCCAGCAATACCGGACGGGTGACCAGGTGGTATTCGTCGACGAGTCCCGTCGCTATCAGGCTCCGCATGAATCCGGCGCCGCCGATCGCTGTGATGGGTTTCCCCTCTCCGGCTTTTAGCTCCGTGATCCCTTCGGCCAGATCGCCGTCAAAGACCCGCGCATTCGCCCAGGAAGCTGCGGCGGGGGACGGCTCATTCCCGGCATCGAAGCCTTTATATCCTTTTTTGGTAAAGACGGCCTTGGGAATTTCGTTCATCGGAGCAGCAAAGGCGTCAGTCGAAGCAGTCCAGTAAGGGGCCATAGCCTCAAACGATTTCCTGCCCATGATGATCAGCCCTGACTCCCAGGATTGCTCGACGCCCCATGCCTTGGATTGTTCGTCCCCCGTCTTGAATATCCAGTCGGCCTCGCCATTGGGGCCGGAAACAAAACCATCGACCGAGACCGACATCCTCATGATTAATTTTCGCATAACTAAAAGAGTTGTTTCGTCGAAGGTATGCCGTCTCTGCCGGGTTTGCGGGAGGTTAATGCGACAATTCAGGGGGGTATCACGCCTTCAATTTCCACTGCCCTTCGGATATGACCTCGATGGCGCCGTCGACCACTTTGATGGCTGTCTGGTCGTCGATGAGGTAGGAGGGCATAGGCAGGGTGCCAGCCAGCTTTTCGAGGCTGGCCAGGGAATTTTCGGGAAATAGCTCGTGGTCCAGGTGCGGATGCAGCGCGATATCGAGCAGCCCCAGCGATCTGGCGCTTTCGGGCGGCAGGGTGTGATTGCCATAGGTCGTTCCATAGCTGGTCATTATCATGCTCCCGGCGCTGAGGCCAACGTAGACCATTTTATTCAGCAGAGAGGGCAGGAGGCTGGCGAGTCCGGATTTTTGCATCCAGTAAGTAAGGTACTGACAGTCGCCGCCTCCGACAAGCAGGGCATCGGTCTCCTGCAGCAGGGGAACCCAAAGCTCCTGCTTCATGCTGGGCAGCGCGGTGAGCTCCAGCAATCCCAGCGACTTCCAGCCCATGTCGCAGAAGGGGTCGCCCAGCGATCCGCAGATCACTCTTCGTACGATGTCGCCTCCGCGAGGAATGCCGTATATCGCGGTGGGAACGAAAAGAGCGTTTGATTCGGAGATCGGTTTGCCTAACAGGTCGATCAGCGCGTTCAGGATACTTTTGTTGCTGATGCCGGCGGAGGTAAGAAGAAGCTTCATAGCTGGTTTTTCAATGGTGCATTGCGTGGGCGTCTGTTTTGAAGTAGGCGCTATAAGCCGCCAGGCGTTGCAAAAGGCTTTTGCCATCGGCCATGATCCTTTCGGTCGTCGCCGCATCTGCGGGCATGATGAGGTATCCTTCGGGGCCTTTGCGTTCCCCCAGGACGCTATTGCCTGAATTTACCAGCCAGGGACCTTTGGGGGAATTCGGATCGGTGCCGACGTCGGAATCCGTTATGTAGGGAGCGTAGAACATGTAGTGCGGCATGTTCATCGTCATTACATTGTTATCACCCGGCTTGCCGGTATATACCCGCATGATGGGCGCGAGCATGTACGAGATGCCACCGGTCGCCGGGGCCTTGTATATTCCTTTATGGATCCTGTCCGCTATCGTGTCCTTTACCTGTACTGGTGTGAACTTTCCGGTTGCGCGCATGGCTGCCGCGTCCCTGTACATCGGGAATATCTTTCTTGCGCCCTCGGGATCGTAAGCAATGGGGGCAAAGACGTCTTTCCGGTATTCGGCCCATTCCCAATTCGTCCGGGCGATGAAACAGATAAATCCGTTGGATCCTTTGTGACCAATATAGTAGCCCTTTGCCGGGTCCAGCAGATAGACGGTAGCAGCAGATCGCAGCGGTGGAGGCAGCGCTTTCAAAGCCAGCTCTGTCTCGAGGTCTGCCGGCATCCTGTCCAGCTGCCAGCCCGCCGCAGTTTGGGCTGAAGTCCGGATCGACGGGAATACGGCGCAGGCGCCTATCAACAGTAGGAAACGTAGATAATGCATAACGAGGTGTTTTGGCCTCGTCAAATTACATCTAATGCGCGGTCGCCGTGAGGGGTAATTGCGACATTTAAAGGGTGGTTTGTGCCATGCCGGCCGGTGCGCGAGTAAGATCACTGCACCCTCTCCGAGACATTATACCAGTTCCACTCCCAGGTCTTCCCGTTGTCCGGAGAGAAGGCCTGGCTCCAGATCGGGTGCTCTTTGTCCCTCACGTCCCATCTGAATACGACGATCACGGGCTTGCCGTTGTAGGTGTCCCTGGCGAAGAAATGTCCGATGCCGTTGTCAAAGGAGCCCACCATCGGCGGATCGAGCACCCCCCGGTTGCTGGCGACCCAGTACAGGCTCCAAAGCCTTGTTTGCGGATCGAAGAGGCGCAAGGTCAACCCTTCGAATAATTTTCCTTCCATCCCCGGCATCTCCGTTGTCCGGTAGGTATCCATATCCGCGCTGCCGCTGAGGATCTTTGCATTTTCATCCTCGGAATTGAATTCTGTCCAGTCCCTGCATCCTTCCAACCGCCGGTTCAGGCGGCGGTGATGCATCTTCCACTTACCTACGAGGAAGTCAAAATCGCCTGGCGACGAACTGGCCGAGGCCTTGACGATCAGGGTTCCGCTGGCGTCAAAATGTATCGGGGGGATCGGGATGGTTTCGTCGGTGGTCAGTACCGATCTCTGGGCGGTGGCGCAGTAACTGCCCGCGACCAGCAGCAAGCAAAGGGTGTATCTCATAGCAAGGTGTTGTGTTGTATAAGTTATCGTATTTCCGAAAGCGGCGGGAGCGAGTTTGGTTCGCCGGTCGGATGGTCTGATTATCGGGGTTGGTTGACGAATATTTTTAATGTGTTGTTGCGATATTTAGATAAATTTGCCTTATGGGTCTGACGGAAGGCGAGCTGCTGAAAGCCACGCAGCAAGCAACAGATAAATACCTCACCCTCTTCAACAACATGGACCAGGGTTTCTGTATTATCGAGGTCCTTTTCGATGAGAATGGAGAGGGGTGTGACTATTTGTTTTTGGAGGTGAATCCCATCTTTGAAAAGCAAACCGGTTTCAAGGATGCAGTTGGTCGACGGATGAGGGAGCTGCAGCCTGCCCATGAAGAATATTGGTACCGCATCTATGGAGAAGTAGTAAAGACCGGAAAGCGTCTCCATTTTGAGAAGGAGGCAGCGCATGTTGCGGGCGGGGTGTGGTACGAAGTTTTTGCGATCCCTGTTGACCGGCCTGAAGCCCATCAGGTAGCTGTTTTCTTCAATGATATCACCGAACGCAAACGGCGCGAGCGGCTGCAGGAATACCTGCTCAGGCTCACCGATGCGTTGCGCCTGTTGTCCGACCCTGTGGAGATCCAGCGGTCGGCGATCAAGGTAATGGGAGAGTATCTCAACGCGACCCGTGCATTCTACGCGGAGTTCGATCCCGATGGCGGAAGGTTCCCTTCCAATGTCTTCCCCACGATCATTCAGTGGTTCCTGAAGGGAGAGACGCTGGTGATCGAGGACGTGCGGGTAGCGAAAGACCTGACCGATGCAGAAAAAGCGTCGGGCGTGGATGCGGGTATTCTCGCTTTTATCGGAGTGCCGTTGCTGAAAGGCGGCCGGCTGGTGGCACAGCTGGGAGTTCAGCAGAACATTCCCCGGCAATGGACCTCCGAGGAGATCGTATTCGTGAAGGAGACGGCGGACAGAACCTGGGCTGCCGTTGAAAGGGCTAAGGCAGAAGAGGAATTACGCCAAAGCCAGGAATTGCTGAATGGACAAAAGGAGGCCTTTCAGGCAGCCATGAACGGGAAGCCGCTCGCCGAGTCCCTCGACGTCCTGAACCGGGCGGCGGTAAAGCGGATCGATAACGGCGCCAGAGCAGCATTCTTTCTGGTCCCCAGGCAAAACGCCGGTCTTCCCCTGGTAGCTGGCATGTCGCAGGAATATGCCAAGGATATCAAAGGATTCGTGGTAAGCGCCGAGTCTATCGGCTGCGGGCTGGCGATGTACGCGGGAGTGCCGGTGATCACTCCCGATATGGAAACGGATCCCGGCTGGGAACCATGGCGAGCCCTGGCCCGTAGTCACAATATCCGGGCCAGCTGGTCCTTTCCTGTAAGGACGGAAGGCGGACCGGTTGTCGGAACTTTTGCCCTGTATTTTCCGGAACCACGCGAGCCGCAGTCCAGGGAGCTTGAAGTCGCGCAGGTGATCGCGCACGCCGCAGCGATCATCATCTCGAGATATTCCGCCGAACAGATCCTCCACGAGCGCGAGCAGCAGCTGCGGTTGCTGATCAAACAACGGGATGAATTCATCGGCGCGGCCAGCCACGAGCTCAAGACGCCGGTGACCAGCATAAAGGCCTACGCACAGATCGTCCAGATGCAACTGGGAGAAGACCAGGGTACAGAGAAGGGCGACCTGATGGCGCGGCTGAATGCGCAGGTCGACAGGCTTGTCACGCTGATCAATCATATGCTGGATACCACGAAGATATCGGAGGGCAGGCTGCAGCTGACGATCGAATCAGTGAACATAAACGAGCTGCTGAAGGAAAGGGTAGAGGAGATACGCCATATCACCACGCACCAGTTCGATCTGCAGCTGGCGTCTCTGCCGCCGGTCATGGCGGACCGGGAGAGGATCGGGCAGGTGATCACTAATCTTCTGTCCAATGCGATCAAGTATTCGCCTGCCGGAACTACCGTGACCGTTTTCAGCAGCGCTTCGCCCGAAGGGGTCAGGGTGAGCGTCAGGGACGAAGGGTATGGCATACCTGCATCGGATCAGGCGAAGGTCTTCGATCGGTTTTTCCGCGTAACATCCAATGATATGGATCGCTATCCGGGGATGGGACTCGGGCTGTATATTTCGGAGCAGATCATCCATCGTCATGGGGGAACTTTGGGTGTACAAAGCGAGCTCGGCAAGGGGTCTGTGTTCTCTTTTACCCTTCCCTGCCTTTTTTCCGGCAATAGCTGACCGGGGCAACGGTTGGGTCGTTTGTTTCGTTAGTATTTTCTACTTTTAGAGGCGATTGCCAAACTTCTTCTTATGACCTGGCCGGGAAAGCATCTTTCTTTACTGGTTTTTGCTGCAGTGTCTGCGTTCTCCGCTGCGGGGCAGGCTCAATCCTGCCCGGTCAACATCAATTTCTCCGACGGCACCGTGAGCCATTGGAGGGCCTATACCGGCAACAATAAGGACGGCAACGGACCCGGCGCGATCAGGCTGACGTATGACTACAGCCATTCCACCACCGGCCCCAGCGCTCTCCCCGAATACAATCTGCCAAACGTCGACGGCGTCACCGTTATTACCAGGCAAAGTACCGACCCTTTTGGCGATTTTCCGACGATCCCGACCATCAATGGATATGCTTATCACTATACTCTTCTGCTGGGCTCGACGTCGGTCGCCCAGCGCCAGATGGATGATCAGAACGGGCAGCCGACTACCACAACCAATGGTCCGCAAGGCGGCTATGTCCGGGGGATAAGCTACCTGGTAGACGTTCCGTCGGGGCCGCCCTCGCTGCCCTATACGATCACTTATGCTTATGCCATGGTGCTGGAGAATGGCACCCATTCCTCAGAGAACCAGCCGATGGCACGCGCGATAATAAGCACTCCTGCCGGCGTGATCGACTGCGCGTCGCCGATCTATTTTCTTCCAACCAATGGCGGACTTGACTCCGCAACGGCCCGGGCCAATGGATTCACCCCAAGTCCGGTACCGTCTCCGAATGAAGCCCGAAACCCGCAGAATTCAGGCCAGCATCTGCAGGATGTCTGGACAAAAGGGTGGACAGAGGTGACATTTGATCTGTCGCCCTATCGCGGGCAACAGGTGCAGCTGACCTTTGAAGCGGACAATTGCGTCCCCGGCGGACATTTTGCCTATGCCTATTTCGCCCTCAGAGACGTCTGCGCGGGCTTACAGATCAGCGGGGATACCATTGCCTGCAGGAATGCGACGGCAACCTATTCTGTTCCCTCGCTGGCAAATGCGTCATATGCCTGGTCTGCCCCTGCCGGCTGGGCGATCGGGTCGGCCACCGACACCAATACCATCAAGGTCACCGTTGGTCCTCAGCCGGGATGGATCGTAGCCAGAGAAAAGAACAGCTGCGCAAGCCTCAGCGATAGTCTGTTCGTCCGCTTGTACAGCGGGGCCCTGCCACAGGCGTTTATTGATCCCCGTGATACCACCATCTGCTACGGCGAGGCGGCTCCCCTGCATGCGCTTGTTACCGCCGGGACCGATTACTCCTGGGCAGGCAGCGGCGCATTTTCCGGGAACAGCAAGGGCAGCATACCAGGCCTGCCGTCGGCCGTCGATGTCATTGCCGCACCGCCACAAACGGCGCAATATATTCTGAATATCCGCGACGAAGGCTGCCCCATCGCCGTTGCCGATACCTTTACGGTGACGATCGTGCCTCCTGTTCTCGTAAATGCCGGAAATGACACGCTGGTTGTAGTCGATCAGCCCCTTCACCTTCAGGCAACCAGTAGCGACCCGTATAAAAGCGAATACCAATGGTCGCCGGCCACCAACCTGGACAATCCGGACATAGCGGACCCGGTTGGCATATATGGGGCTGAATTCAGCAGCATTGTCTATCAGGTAACCGCAACCGATAGTCTGGGCTGTTATGGTTCAGGTAGCGTGAAGGTCACGATAGCGAGAACGCTGCCGGACATTTTTGTCCCAAGCGCTTTTACTCCGGGTAAGGGCAGCAACAGCCTGTTCAGGCCCGTTTGCATGGGCATTTCTTCGCTGGACTATTTCCGTGTGTACAACCGCTGGGGACAGCTTGTATATAGCACTTCACGGCCGGGGCAGGGCTGGGACGGCCGGATACAGGGTGTGCTACAGGAAAACAATGCTTACCTGTGGATGGTGCGGGGGACTGATTACACCGGAAGGGTGATCCTAAAAAAAGGCACGGTAGTATTGATCCGATGAGCCCCATCGGGTGAACGGCGCGGAAGGCGATCTCCTATATAATAGCTACGTACAAACTGCCTGAGGGCACGACGGTAGTGCTCTCCAGTACAGAATAAGGCAGATAAAAATAACCATGATAACCCCAGGGGGTACCCCAGGAATTTTCGCAGATGAATACTCCTCCGCCTGGCTGGCTCTGATCGTTGATATAACCGATGATCGGCACTGCATGGCCGCCCATCAATCTCACGCCGAGCGCCAGCCTGCCATTTGTGTTGAGCGGGTTGTAGGTGTATTTGCTGGTATTCAGCGATTCAAAGTAGGGATAATTGGGGAACCTGTCATATACATTAAAGCCCATCATCACGGGTTTGTTGCTGGCAATGGCCGTCTTTACATCGGTGACCAGCTGGCTTTGGGTAGAATTGATCACATAATATCCCTGAGAAGTGGTTCCGTTGCTGCTGGTGGTGCCGCCGGACTGGACACCAATGGTGAAATTATTCGGGTAGACAGGTATGCTGGTGGCGCCATAGCTGTAGTAGGCATACGGCGGAGTAGTATAGGGCGAGGTAGACGAAGTGGCTACATTATAGCCTCCCGAGCCCGCCACAAAGGGGTAGGGATACAAGGATTCATTCGCGATGCCCGCAAACGTATAGCCGCTGTAGGTTAGCGCCGTCCCGGTGCCGGCGTTATTGGATAACCCCTGTAAGGCCTGGCCGATATTGACCATGTTGGCACCGGGATCGCTACCGATCGATCCCTTATTTATCACCACCCGTTCGACATAGTACAGGAATAAAGGACTGTACGCCGCGGAAGCATTGGGTATCTGGTTGCTGACGGCGGTGGCCAGGCCATTCGCCGTGGTTAAGTCGCTGCTGATAGCTGTCCCCGTGATATTGTTATTCTTGTAATAGTAGAGCATCTCGTCTGTCTCGGCGCCGCAGAACCCGGTGCAGGACCCGATCTGACCCTGGTCTCTTATTTGTGGCGATACAAGCAGATAGCTGTTCGGCAGCGTGCCGTTGTAGGTCAGCCCTGCGGATTGCCTGTTATTCCTTAGAACACTTGCCGCGAACGCCGGAACACCGGCCCATTCCTCGGGACGCATCTGATTTAAACCATAGCCGTGGATGCTGGCCGGGCGTATCGGATCGTCGCCAATATTCCGGTCTGACGATTTTTTGCATCCGGCGATAAGAAGAGACATAGAGCAGAAGATAGCAAGCGAGTTTTGGGTAAATAGACGCATATGGATAATATTTGTTACATATAAGATACTAAAACAAATGGAAATAATCCAAATTTTGGTCCCGATGAAAATGACCCGACACGACTTTCATGAGAGCGGCGGAGACAAGGAGAGCCGGGGATAAGGCATCATTATCGACGAATGGCATTCGGTATTTGCAGGCGCAGGAGAACCTCGAAATGCTGAAAAAGAAGAACAGAACAGAAATGCAATTGCAAAAAGCCTGTCTTCGCCCCGCGCTGCTCTTCAGGTCGCTCGATTCCATTTATAAAAATATTCAGGATGGATCAGGTTTGGAGCTTGCCATGATCTTAAGGCTCAGTGAGCTTTTGAGCTATTCGCTGTATGAGAATAGTAAAGAGCTGGTCCCGTTGGAAAGAGAGCTGGAACAGCTAAGGAATTTTATGGCTATCGAACAGGCAGGCAATGGCGTTGACGTGCAGATCCGGACCGGCATTGATACAGCTGGCAAATACATCGCTCCCCTGGCCACGATAAAATCGCTGGAAGAGGCTATTGCTTCGTCGCATTACGGAGAGCAGGGAGACCGGTTGACGGAGGTTCTTGTCATTGAGGCCAATAGCGATCGATCGGTGGCCCTGGTCTTTAGAAATGGAAGCGGAGCAACGGTGGAACTTCCGCTTGCGCTAAACCCGAAAGCTGTGGTATATGAAAATGAATGATTTTATTTTCACTAAAAAGAGGCCGGAGAAATACCTCCGACATATTGTTTTTTGGATCGCGCAGGGCGTTTTCTGGGTAGTGTGGGCGGGCCTTTTTTTTACACCGTTCAAGGCATGGATGGCATTTGTGGCGGATTGTTATCAAGGTGGTAACCGTTGCTCAGACGATCATAACCAAACAGTCAATTTCATCCATGGAGGAAAGTCTGCCCAAAGGAAAGTTCATCCGCATACACCGGTCATTTATAGTGTCGTTGAGCAAAATTAAATCTTACACCTGTGACCTGATCTGGGTCGGCAAAATGGAATTGCCTGTCAGCCGGATGTACAGGCATGAGGTGGAACAGGTGTTGAAATGATCCGGAAGAGGTTTTGGGTAGTCTTAAATTTTCATTATTTTTAAGTATGACCAGCTACCTGCACTCTCCCGACGGAAAAGGTGACGAGCATGCTTTGGAAGTCCTTTTTGTGGACGTCTTCCAGCAGCATGAGCAGAGGCTGTACACGCTGGCTTTGTGCCTGGTGAAGTCCGAGCAGCACGTCAAGGACATTATCCAGGAGGTGTTCCTTAAATTGTGGGAGCACCGACATCGCTTGCAGGAAATTCATAATATGGAGGCCTGGCTTTACCGGGTGATGGAGAACAAGGTCATCGATTTTCTTCGTAAGGCGGCTGCCGACGACCGGATGAAAGACGTCATCTGGAATACTATCTCACAGGCCCGTAACGATACGGACGAGTGGCTGGAGGCAAAGGAATATAACCGGATCATCCAGCAAGCCATCGATCAATTACCTCCCCAGCGGCGCCGCATTTATTGTCTGCACAAGAAAGAAGGGCTGGATCACGCACAGATAGCCGAGGAATTGTCTATCTCCCGTCATACTGTCAAGAACCAGCTGTCTGCGGCCATCCAGTCCATCCGCAGCTTTGTAGCCCGGAATTCGGGATTTTTCTTTTTTTAGGTGCCGGTTCACGCTGCAAGGGATGTTCGTTCACCCGCAGGGACGTTCGGCCAGCGCCAGTCCCCGCCCCAAAAAAAAATTTTCACCCGAATAGGAATAGTTGGCCGCTGCTTCGTCATTGCTTATGATGGAGGACAGGATCAGATATCTTTTCCGGCAGTATCTCGAGAATAAATGTTCCCGGCAGGAGCTGGAAGAATTTTTCTCCTATATCCGCGCGGCCGGTCAGGACGAAGTCTTGAGGAACCTGATAAAAAAGGTATATGATAATACAGAGCAGATCCCTTCTATACAGACCTATGTCAATGAGCGCGGATCGCTGATCCTTACCGATAAGTCGGGGATACAGGGAGTCCATGTACCAAAGAGGCGCTCCGGCAGGCGGCTGGCGGTCGCTGCGCTAATATTGCTGATCACCGCCGCGCCCATCCTCTGGCTGGTGAAAAAGCCGGGACGCCCGCATCCGGCCCCCGTCGCAGCCGCGCTGACAAAAAGGACGACGGAGCCGTCGGAATACAAATACCTGCTTTTACCCGACAGTACCCAGGTATGGCTGAACGCCTCCAGCACACTCGAATTCCCCGCGCATTTTGGGACCGATAAAAGAGAGGTTACCCTGTCCGGTGAAGCCTATTTCGATGTCCGGCATTCAGAAAGGGGGCCCTTTGTCATCCACACCGGGAAAATATCCACTACCGTGCTGGGAACGTCCTTTAATATCAAGGCCTATCCCGATCGTCAGCACGTCATCGTCTCGGTGCGAACAGGGAAGGTGAGGGTCAGCTATAACAATGTAGTGCTGTCAACACTCGTCAAAGGACAGCAGGTAAAGGTCAACAGCCGGCTGACCAGTATAGAAGAGAAAAAGATCGCACCCGCCGAAGTGGCCGCATGGCAGCAGGGGAATATGTCGTATGACGACGAGGCCTTCGAGGATATCGTCGCTGACCTGGAGCGGCTATACAATGTAAAGATCAGGATCGATAATGACACCGTCCGGACGCTGAAGGTAACCACGTCTTTCAGAAGGGAGATCGGGATCGAACAGGCATTGCAGGTGCTGTGCAGGCTGACGGACACGAACCTCCAGCAGTCCGAAGGCTGGTATATCATACAATAACCAAACAACTATAGCTTATGAACATGCCCCCGCCTACATAAGGTATATTGACATATGAAAAAACCGCTCTCAGGTTGCAACTGAGGCGGTCAGGGTTTTAAAATAATTCTGGCGTGAATCACTTAAAACTAACCAAATATATGAATATATATTCATGGCTTATGAAGGCATTTTTCCTGGGTATACTGCTCCTTTCAGGTGGATTGCTGGTGGCGAGGGACAGCCGCGGCCAGGATCTGGATAAAATGACCCTGTCCTTACAACTGAAGAACGTCTCTCTCAAACATGCCTTGCGGAAGATCGAGGCGCTTACCAACCTACCCTTTACTTACAAGACCAGCGATATAGCGGCCTATTCGAACGTCAGCTGCGAGGGCACTGATATTCCCGTCTCCCGCGCGCTGGACGTCCTGCTGCTCAATACCGGACTCCGATATGAGCAGGTCAACAGCAATATCATTATCAAAAAGATCCCGGTGACCGCCCGTCCCCAGACCGTGACCGGCGCCGTATTTGACGGGGGTGTAAAAGGCAGGGTCGCGACCGCGACAGGGGAGCCGGTGTCGAACGCCACCATTACCGTGGAAGGTTCTAACAGGGCCGTCGCCGCTGACAATAACGGCTTATTCACGCTGACCGGTCTGAAGGCAGGCGGCTACAAGCTGAGGATATCCGCGGTAGGCTATGAGACGCTGGTAGCAGAGGTCCGGATAAAGGATAATGAGGTCGCCAACTTTGATTTCGTCCTGCGGGCGGGCAATGTCCGAATGGACGAGGTGGTCGTCACGGCCCTGGGCATTACCCGGAAAGAGCGGTCAGTAGGCTATTCCGCCCAGCAGATCAGCGGCAGCAAGCTAACGGTTGCCAAAGAACAGAACGTCCTGGGCTCGCTGGGTGGAAAGATCGCCGGCGTCCAGGTCTCAGGGTCTTCGTCGGCCAGCATGGGCGGGACCCAGAAGATCCAGATAAGGGGCGTCAATTCCGTAACGGGAGACGGAGAGCCCCTGGTCGTGGTGGACAATACCCCCATTTCCAATACCAATTACGCCAGCAAGAACGGACGCGACTATGGCAACCTGGCGCAGGACATCAACCCCGAGGACATCGAGTCCGTGAATGTGCTCAAGGGACCGGCAGCATCCGCCCTCTATGGTCTGCGGGGACAGTTCGGTGTCATCCTTATCACCACCAAAAAAGGCAACAGGAACAGCAAGCCGACGGTGACATTCAGCTCGGCCGCGTCGATAGAGAAAGCGGGAAATTTTATGCCGCTGCAAAATATCTATGGCGCCGGCTCCTCGCTCAACTTCGAGACGGTCACCATCAACGGCGTCGATACCAAATATGTGGACGGCACCTGGGACGAGAGCTGGGGCCCGAAAATGGACGGCACTCCCGTGCGGCAGCAGTATAGCTTTTACCGCGCGGACCCGGACTTTGGCAAGGCCACTCCTTTTGTGCCTCATCCCAACAATATCAAAGAGTATTTTGTGACGGGCCGAACCCTGAACAACAGCGTGTCGATGACGGGCGGGGGACAGAATACTACTTTCCGGCTGTCCTACAACAATACGGATGTTACGGGTATCGAGCCCAACACCTACCTCCGACGAAATAATCTTTCCTTCAGCGGATCGATGAATATCACGAACAACGTCGTGGCGACGGCCAACCTCAACTACGCACAGAATAAAGGACAGCGGCCTTCGCAGGGGTATCAGGCGCTTGGGTCCCGCAATATGTACCAGTGGTTCGAGCGCAATCTGGACATGCAAAAATTAAAGCAGTACAAATATCCGGACGGCACTTTTTATCAGTGGAATGTGAATGACCCCAATTCGGAAGGGGTATACGACGATCCGACGCCAATCGACTGGAACAATCCTTATTTCGATGCCTACGAGAATCCGGCGCATGATTCGCGTGACCGCTTCTTCGGCGATGTCGGACTTCGCTGGACCGTTATACCCGGCTTGTTGCTCAGCGGGTTCGTAAGACAGGACGGCTTTACCCAAAACCTGGATGGACGTAATGCGCCCGGGGGCAGGGGTACGCCATCGTTCTGGATAGGCAAGTACCAGTCAAAGGAAATGAACTATGAGTTCCTTGCCCAGTACAGCAAGGAGTTTGGGGATATCTCCCTGAACGCGAACTTAGGCGGCAATATACTTACCCAGCGCTACGACTATCTGCAGGAAGGCACCCAGGGCGGCTTTGTCACTCCCGGCTTTTATAATATCGCCAACTCGCTGGAAAGACCCGCTGTGATCAATTACCTGCGGAAGAAAGAGGTCAGGAGCGCATACGGATCGGTGACCCTCGGATACAAGAATATCTATTTCCTCGACGCCAGCCTGAGAAACGATATTTCCTCCACGCTGCCGCAGAATAACAACTCCTATCTGTATCCTTCCGTCAGCGCCAGCACGGTATTCAGCGAGCTGCTGAAATGGCGGCCCTTGTCCTATGGCAAGGCCCGCGTAAGCTTTGCGCAGGCCGGCGCCGACATTGCGCCTTACCTGACCACGGGTTATTACAACCTCGGTCAGCCCTATGGCAGTACCTTCCCCATGGATGTGCCGGATACCCTGAACAACCCCAATCTGAAGCCTTCCCTTGGTACGTCCTACGAAGCCGGCCTGGATCTGAAGTTCTTCGAGAACCGGTTGAGCCTTAGCGGCACCTGGTATCACCAGAACAACAAGAATGCCGTGCTGCCCCTGGATGTGTCGGGGACCAGCGGCTATACGACCTCCGTTATCAATGCAGGCAACATAGAGAACCACGGCATCGAGCTGACTGTCGGCGGGACACCGGTGATGACAAAGCATTTCAGCTGGACCAGCACCTTCAATGTCAGTCACAATACGAGCAAGATCATCTCCCTGTATCCCGGTCTTCATTCCTATCAGCTCGACTACAACCGCTATGCCAGCGTGGATATGTTCCTCCTGGCGAATGAGGGAGAGCCCTTCGGGACGATAGTCGGCAATGGATATAAGAGGGACCAGAAGACGGGACAGGTTCTTTTGGACGCCAAGAACATGCCGCTGTACGAATCGGGGCATAAATTGGGTAACGTGTTGCCAAAGTACACTGGTGGATGGCAGAACACGGTGACCTGGAGGAATTTCGACCTGTCTGCGACCATCGATTTCCAGAGCGGAGGCCGGTTCCTCAGCTGGACGAAGATGCTGGCGGTAAAGAGCGGACAGGCTGCTGAGACGGCGGCAATCAACGACAACGGCAAAAATGTCAGGGATGATCCGGCTGCTGGCGGAGGTGTCAAGGTCTCGGGCATGTCTTCGGTCTCGGGACAGCTGGTCACCGCCTATGTGCCGGCAAGGGCTTATTTCAGGAATGTCCTTGGCTCCAAGATCTATGATCCGTGGACAGAGGATGCCAGCTTTATCCGGCTGCGGGAAGCGAGGCTTGGGTATACGTTCTCCAGATCGGCCATTCCTTCCTTTCCTTTCAGAAGTCTGAACATCGCCTTCATCGCCCGTAATCCCTGGATGATCTGGCAGAAGGCGCCGAAGGGCGTCAATCCTGCGGAACTGGCTACCGGCGCATCCTCGCTGAACTGGCTGGAAACCGGTCAGCTGGCCACTGCACGTTCATACGGCCTAAACCTGACAATTTCCTTCTAAAAATCACCACCATGCGAACAAGATCCCTCATCATAGCAGCATTTATAGTCACGGCAGCTGCACCGGGTTGTAAAAAATTTGCAGCCGACATCAATGTCAGCCCCAATAGCCCAACCACCTCCAGCAATGCGCAGCTGCTTACCTCTGCTATCAACTATATGCCGGTCGTCATCGAAGGGATATCCGGGGCGCTCTATACACAGCAGTGGGCGGAAAAACCTTATACGGACGACTCCCGGTATATTTCCGTAAACTTCGACTTTTATGGCATCTATGCGGGCCCGTTAGAGAACCTCCAGACGATACTCAACAGCAAGACCTTCAACATCAATGAAGGCTCGAAGAACAACCAGCTGGCGGCGGCCCGCATCCTAAGGGCCTGGTTCTTCTGGTATATGACCGACCGTTGGGGGGATATCCCCTATTCTGACGCGCTTAAGGGTAACGACAATCTCGCCCCGAAATACGACGCGCAAAAAGACATTTACAACGACCTGCTGAAAGAGCTTGCCGCCGCCGCCGCACAGATAGACGACGGGACGGGTGTGACGGGCGATCTGCTGTATGGCGGCGATATGAGCAAATGGAAGAAATTCGCCAACTCCATACGGGCGCTGATGGCGTTGCGCTTGTCAAAGATCGACCCGGACAGGGGTAAGACGGAGTTTGCGGCTGCCGTGTCGGGTGGCGTTCTTTCGGATAACAGCGACAACGCCGTCTTTGTCCACCTGGCAGATCCCGTCAACCAAAACTACTGGTACTATGTAGCGGATGTACAGAACCGTCAGTGGTACTGGATCAGCAAGACGCTCACGGACTATATGGATCCACTCCAGGACCCGCGTCTGCCCGTCTATGCCGATCCGGCGCCTTCTACCGGAGCCTATGCCGGTGTGCCATATGGTCTGGATGGAGATTCTGTCGCGAAGATCACGACCTCGAAGGTCTCCTGGATGGGAAAGCACGTCCGCGCCCAGAATGCGCCGTGCTATATCGTCACCTATGCCGAGCTCCTGCTGGCGCAGGCCGAGGCGGATAAATTGGGATGGCTGCCGGGAGGCGATGCAGACGCGGCGCAGAACTACAATGCGGCCATCGAAGCTTCGGTTCGTCAGTGGGTGAGGAATAGTTTTAAAGGCGGAGTAGTGGACGACGTGGAGAAGACGTCCTATGATGCCAACGACCAGGGTGACACGACGGGTCTCGGCGCATATCTGGCTCAGCCTTCGGTAACTTATGATCCCGCAAATGCCCTGAAACAGATTGCCTATCAGCGATGGGTACACTTGTATATGAATGGATATGAAGCCTGGGCGGAATGGAGACGTACGGGGTATCCGACGTTGACGCCGGCGCCAAACAACAACAACATCCCTATTCCAAGGAGACAGGGATATCCCAGCAGCGAGCCGAATATCAATAGCAACAACTACAAGGCGGCATTACAGGCGCAGACGGGTTTTGGCGGAAAAGACGATCTCAATGGACGGATGTGGTGGGATAAGCCCTGAAAAAAAAGCCTTAAATTAGCTGGTAATGACAGCGTTCAGCTTCAATTCGGTTACGCCGCATCCGCTATTACACCCATTCGTCGCGAAAATGTGGGTATTTGAAAGCAGCGGCCGTCTTCCTGAACAGGAGAGAGGGCTGATCGTGCCCAATGCGAATCTCAAGCTGACGCTGACGTATCGCAACGGGATCGAGGCCCGGGTGGGGGAGAACCCGTTTCTGCAACGGGAGAACGAGCTGTCGCTGACCGGTCTGATCGACACGCCGGTCATTCTGAATCCTTTCTTAGATACAGAGACCGGGACGATCATCATCGAGTTCAACCCGCTGGGCGCTTACCGATGTTTTCGGTTACGGTATGCCGAGGTTCAGAACCGGATCACCGATCTTTCCGACCTGATCGGCAGCCGGGCCGTCAGGCTTCGTTCGCAACTGGCCGAGGCTGATGATGCCGCCCGGAAATTGCAGGTCCTGCAGGAATTTCTGATCGGGCAGCTCGAAAAGAACGAGGCTGACCCTATTTATGATCATTGCATCCATCGTATAACGGCTACCAATGGTATGACCACGGTGGCGCAGCTCGAAAAAGAGACGGGCTATAGCGCCCGGTGGCTCCACCGGAAATTCTCGGAGCACCTGGGGACGGGCGCCAAGAATCTGGGGGAGATCATCCGTTTTAAGCAATTCTACCAGGCTTATTCGACGGGGGCGGCGCCGCACGACCTCAAACAGCTTATCTATCATTACTACTACGACCAGTCCCATTTCCTCCGGGCCTTTCGACGGTTCACCGGCACCACACCTACTGAGTTACAAGGCAGTATGAATGAGCTCAGCACCAGGAACTTTAACAGCTGAGGTTTGGGTCCGGCCAGCGTCGGCGTCGGGCCCGCACCGGGAGTTCCGATTCGTACAATACTTCCGGTTGCCGGCGATCTAATTTTGTTGAAAAAAAAATGAAAAACGACAATTTCAGCTGCAGCATCTCCGCCGGGGTCACTGCCGGAGAGGCGATCCGGAAGATCAACAACGTGCCCGAATGGTGGGGCATAACCTTTACGGGGAGCGCCGAAAAGGAGAACGATCAATTTACCGTAAAGATGGGCGGGGACTCTTTCTTCGATTTTACCGTGGCCGAATTGATACCCGACAAGCGGGTGGTGTGGCTGGTTAACGACTGCAATATGCCCTGGTATTCGGATAAGAAGGAATGGGCTGGCACCAGGCTGATCTTTGATCTCGATGAAAACAACGGTGCAACGGAGCTGAGCTTTACGCACGAAGGTCTTACGCCGGACGTCGAGTGTTATAAGGACTGTGAGCCGGGCTGGACGCACTGGATCAGGACAAGCCTGCTCTCTTATCTGACAACGGGCAAGGGTGTTTTCAGGCCGCCGACGAAGTAGGCCTTCCTTTCACCGTCTGGTATACGCTTTCCGGGGCTGGGATCTTCCGGCAAACATCCGGGTCAGCAGCAATCCAAAAAGAAAGCCGCCTATATGCGCCGCATAAGCCACGTCGCCGGCCTGCTGTCCGCCCAGCATGCCCAGTCCGTCGACCAGCTGGAAGGCGAACCAGAGACCAACGACCACAAATGCGGGGACGGGGATGATGAAAAGGAATATCCATAGATAGACCCGTTTGCCGGGAAACAATATCATGTATGCTGCCAGCACGGCTGAAATGGCGCCGGATGCGCCGAGGCTGGGGATCAGAAGGTTCTGCCCCAGCAGGTAGGTGGCGGCCACGTGGCTCAGCCCGGCCAGCATGCCGCAGAGCAGGTAAAATACGAGGTATCTTCCGTGACCCATCGCGTCTTCCACGTTGTCGCCAAAAATGAACAGGAATAGCATATTGCCGGCGATATGTCCGATGCCGCCGTGCATGAACATAGCGGTGAACAGCGTGAAGAAGACGGGGATGGGAGTGGGCCCCAGGCCGGGGAGGATCATCTGCTTGCCGGTCAGGGGATCGAGCAGGACCCTGGCTTTGGTGATGATATCATGTCCCGACAGGATCTCGCCGGGGACAGTAGCGTAGGAATAGGTAAGCCTTATATTTTGTCCCCAGTGCTGCCAATATATAAATGCAAAAATGTTAAGCCCTATAAGCAGATAGTTTACGATCGGGAAGGTTTTCCGATCCCTGTTGTCATCGCCGATTGGGAGAACCATTTATTTTTTGTACTAAAATAACGAATTCTTGCGGGGGATTATCCCACCAGCTCATAATGCCTGGCGGTGGGGTCAAATTCCACCATCATTTCACGGGCTTCCGGAGGGACATTAGCCACCTCTACCTGCTCGCCTGCAAATTGCTTTGATCGGGTCGATGGAGTCCCAGACTGTAACGATCAGGAACCCGACGACTTTGTCCACTGGTCTTCTAAGAATGGAGGCTTTGATAAAGCCTGCGAGTCCGGTCCCCGACTAGCCGTCAACAGGTTACACCTCACTTTGAATTTTTCTTATCAGCTGTAGCTCCACCACGTCGAGCTGATCTTTGGGACGGTTGACGACCCTCTTGTTGGCGATCAGGTGATCGATATGCAAGATGGGGATACTTACTCCGTCTATGTCCGCGATGGTTGCTGCGTGCAGGCAGCCATCGAAGCCGTAGTCATCCAGCCCCTTCATATTGACCAGGATATTTAAACGCAGGCCATTTATTAATTTGAATTCGGTCCAGCCGAGGACGAACTGCGTCGACTCCAGCATAAAATAGCCATCCATTTCGCAATCGATAAATGCCTGTTTCAGCCGTTGGCGGTTGGCGGGCGTGTCTTCGATCCAGAGGTCCATATTATCCGTATATCGCTGGTAGGCATGTAGGTTGGCGGCATATCCCCCCACCATGATGTACCTTACCCCGTTGTTTTGCAGGGCGGACCAGAAGTTCAATATTTCCGTTTCGAAGAGGTCCATTATTGGCCGGAGTGCGGTTTGTGGTCGTGATGAAAGCCTGGTTTATAACTTTGATGGGCGCCCGACCTATGAGCGCTGGTCGGCCTTTTCATTATTTGCTGCAGCTTATATAGCTGTGCTGCCATTAGGAATCGTTCTTTATAGGAACGGCGAAGGTTCTCCCGCAGCAATTCGGATTCGGCCTTCTCGACGTCGGGAGGTAGCTGGGGGGCGGACTGGGTTGTATTGACGGACATATTGTGGAGGATTAAATACCTCCTTAATTTACTAAAAATTCACCGGTCCGCAAAATAGGCCTAGTGATGATAGGTTTGTTTCAGCTCCTCCTGCTGCCGAATGCTTTCTTTGTGGATGTCGTCATACAGCGCGCGGATGAATTCTTCTGAAAGCCGGAGGGCCATGCCGTGCTTTATGGCGTTTTGCAGGACTTCGTTGAAACGGGCAGACTGGACGACGCCGATCTGGTGGTCCATTTTATAGATGCCGATGGCCCTGGCCGCCGACATACGTTTGCCGAGGAGCTCGACGATCTGGCTGTCGAGGGTGTCAATTTGTCCACGGTAGTAGTTGAGTGTGTCTTTGGGGTTGGTGGTTTGGGCTTTGGCCTTGCTGAAGGTGGCGGCGGCGACGATGAAAAAGACAAATAGTTTGCGGCTCATGGTGATCGTTTGAATCGGATGAACGTTGTTGCCGGTACCCAGCAAAAATAGGGCCGCAGATTCCAATTATTGTTTTACCATAACGATCGTCGCAACTCCTGTTGCGCTGGCAGTGCTGGTTATACCTCCCGAGGTTTGGGGTGGCGTTATCTGCTGGATTTTCGAGATTAAGAACAAGGAATCTCCTTTGAAGGAAAAATGCCCTCCGCTGGGTGGAGCGATCGTAGTGCTGCCGCCCAGGCCCGTCATGAAATAACCGCCGTGAAATAGGATCGAGTCCTGTCCGATAACGTCGTATTTGGTGGCTGAGCTGGACACTGGATAGGTGAATGTAAGCGGCATGGGGAAGCTATCGGTCAACGCGCCGTTCTCATATAGATAGCTGGTTGAGGTGGTATTGACAGAGTACCCAACGCCCTTTGACATAATGGAATCATTGGTAAAGGTAACGGTGCCGGTATTTTGTACGGTCTTGTAGTTGGTATAGGTAACGGCCTTTTCCGTCTGGCCGCCGGCGCTTTCCTGAGTGGTAGACTGCGCCTGCAGCGTTAAATAAACAAATTTGTAGTTTCCGACCAACTGGCTCGAATTGCCGCCGACGTCATTGTGTTTATGACAGGAGACGATTACAATTGCGCAAACGATAAGGGAAAACGGGGTAAATTTCCTATTCATAGTTAGGTGTTTTGCTGCAAATTAGTTCATTGTCGCTAAGCTGTGAAATCGGCGCATATTTTTGTGACTGCCCTCATTGGCCGCCAGGAACAATCTCCACAAATTGTCCCTTTCTGGCCGTATACAGTCTGGTGATCGCCCCCTGATTATCCCCTTTTTCATCCCATACGGTCAAATTTGGATTGGCAATTCCTCTAATACGTACTTTTTGTAAGGACTGTCTGACAGAATCTCGACCGGGGACGTGACCCGGCCCTGCCTGTGCGGCATCTTCGATAGCCCTCAACATTATATTGGCGCAGTCATAGCTGTTGAGCGCGTAGTTGATTATTTCCCCGTAAGCCTGCGAATAGGCTGCGGCGAATTTTTCCGATCCCCCGACATCGCCGACGGCGGAAGAGGCGGATAACACCACTACTCCTTCGCCTTTTTCCAGGGCGTCGCCTGCCGGATACAGGAAATTTACCTTGTCCCAACAGCCATCCCCAGTCGCCATCAGCTGGTCAATGCCGTTGGACCGGAGGTCTCTCAAGAGCGGGGCGCCTTCAAAAGTGCCGCCGTAAAAGAGGAGATCAAGATCTGCAGGAAGCCGGGGGATAAGATAGCGGAAATCTTTCTCACCTTGTTTTACTGTTATTGTCTTGAGCAGACTGCCACCCGATCCTATAAAGGCGTCTGCAAAGGCGTCTCCCATGCTGTTGCCGTACGCGGAATCGGTTTTTATGAGTGTAGCTTTTCTCTTACCGCGCATGTGATAAAGGTAGTCGCTGATGGCTTTTGCGGTTTTGTCGTCGCGGTTAGTATACCGGAAAATGCCCTTTATTCCGGATTCGGTCAGACGGGGATTGGAAGCAATGGGAGCTACCAGGGGAAGGCCTGCTTTTTCGTAGATCCTTGCCGCCGCCAGGCTCGTGTCGCTGCTGTAGTGACCGATAATGCCGAGCACATTCGCGTTGCGGCAGAGGTCGTTCGCTATCATCTCGGCTTTGCTGACATCACTTTCGTCATCATGCGTAATGATCTCTATTTCATTGCCTGCCAGCCCGCCGGCACCGTTCTTTTCCCTGACAGCCAATTCAATAGCCTGCTTCATTTCCTTTCCCAGCAGTGCGGCCAGGCCGCTTAAAGGAGCGCATACCCCAACCTGTATGGCTGAATTTTTCATAAGCGATATTTTTTTGCTGCTATGAAAATCTTATGCCCGCAAGAGGCTGGCTATGACAGTCCGTAGGGCTCCACGTGAATAAGGACATCCTTAATTCCTGGAACGGACTGAAGTAGACTGTCCTTTACGTGGTGGGCGATCTCGTGACCCCGGGAGACGGAAAGGTCGGGGTTGACCTGGATGTGCAGGTCGACGTAGTAGTCGAACCCCATTTTGCGGACATAGCATTTTTCTACGAGATCGACACCGGGGATGTTGGCGGCGACCTGGCGGACCTTTCTTACGATCTCGCCGGAAGGGGCGGCGTCCATGACCTCGTCGAGCGCGGGGCGGAGAAGGTGGATGGCGTTGTAGACGATGATGCCGGACGCGATAAGGGCTGCCCAGTCGTCGGCGGACTCGTAGCCGCGTCCCATCAGGACGGCGACCAGGATGCCGACGAACGCGGCGACAGAGGTGATCGCATCGCTGCGGTGGTGCCAGGCGTCTGCCTTGACGGCCTGGCTATTGATCTCCTTACCAATTTTGAGGACATAGCGGAACATGCCTTCCTTGATCAGGATCACGATCAGCAGAATGCCCAGCGTAAACCTGCGGGGCAGCTGGTGCGGTGTAAGGATAAATTCGATGGCATGCCAGGCTATCCAGACGGCAGTCCCTAACAAGAACAGCGAGATAACGATGGCCGCGAGAGGCTCCGCTTTGCCGTGGCCGTAAGGATGCTCCTTGTCCGCGGGCTTCATGGAGATGCGCAGGCCGATCCAGAGAAGGAGGGAGCTGAGGACGTCAGCGCTCGTTTCGGAAGCGTCGGCGATGAGCGCATAAGAATGCCCGATATATCCCGAGATGAATTTGGCGAGGACCAGAATGATGCTAATGCCGATGCCGATAGCGGTGGTACGCATACCTTTGACAGAAGGGTGGAGGTCTGTAGTTTGCATTCGCCGGAATTGGTAATTTTGGGGGGTAAAGATATGCGTATTATGGGAATCATAACACTGCTGTTGCTGCTTTCCTGCCAGAATAGGCCGGATACGACACACCTGGAGAAGGACCTGGCTGCAATGTAAGGTCGCCCGGAGAGGGTCCCCGGGCGATCGGGGATTTATGAGGTAGCATAGCGGTGGCTGGGAGACCAGTCGGTCTGATAGATCTTACGGAACATAAGATACGTCACTCCTACCATAATAAAGGCGACGACGGCGTCGATTGCGGCGATGGGAGTCAGCACGGCCAATTTGGAGAAGAAGGCAAAGATGATATCGAAGAATAGACCGGCGAAGACCCATTCTTTCAACCGGATCAGCCTGTCGGGGATCAGCAGAACGATGATGCCGGAGAGCTTGGCCACTCCGAGAATATAGATGAAGTGGGACGGGTATCCTAACCTGACAGTGATGTCCCATACGATGGGATTCTTTGTCAGCTCGAAGAATCCGCTCGATCCAAACCATAAAGACGTAAGCGCAACTCCGATCCAATAGATTGTTTTAGCCGTTTTCTGTGTCATGTTTGATTGTTTTTAAGATTATGACACAAATTTGCTGTGCTGTCGCCGAAGGCCAAAAGGCTTTCCCGTCAAGTAGACAAATTGGGGTCTGGGATAGACGTTAGATCGCCCGGGGCGACATCAGAGCTTATCGATCACGTCGCGGTATCCCCGTCCTATCGGGATCTGCACGCCGTTGACCTCGACCATTTCGGCGGTATAGGAGCCGATCTTGTCAAGCGCAATGATGAAGGACCGGTGAACCCGCCTGAAGAGCCGTTCGGGGAGTATCTCTTCGATCTCACCGGTGCTCATTTTTGAAATGAACTGGTCCCGGGTGGTCACGATCCTGATGTATTCGCGCTGGCTTTCGACGTAGACGATCTCGGAGAAGAGGATCTTCACTTTCCGCTTTTGGACGTTCACGAACAGATAGTCCTTTTCCTTTTCAGGGGGGAGCGCCGCCTGCGCCCGGTTGACCTTGTTGACCGCGATCAGGAATCGTTCGAACTCGATCGGCTTCAGTAGATAATCCTTTACGTCCAGGTTAAAGCCTTCCACTGCATATTGATGATAGGCCGTTGTGATGATGACGGCCGGCGGATTTGACAGGGTCTTCAAAAAGGCCATGCCCTTCAGCCGGGGCAGGTGGATGTCCAGGAAAATAAGATCGGTGGAATGCTGCCGCAGGAAATCGGTCGCCAGGATGGCGTCTTTGAACGTCATCTGCAGCTCGAGGAAGGGCACTTCCGAAATATAGTCCGTCAGCACTTTTGTAGCCAGCGGCTCGTCCTCTATGACTATGCATCTTATCTTAGACATGGCTTGCAAGGTTTATATTCAGCGTGGCGGTGAAAAGGAACGCATTCCTTTCCAGCGAGAGGTCGTATTCTGTATACTGCAGCTCCAGCTGGCGCCGCAGGTTGGACAGGCCGATGTTCTCCTTCTCCGCGCCTTCGCCGGCGGACTCGCCCGTGGAATTCTTTACGACAAAGATCAGGCGCCGGTTCTTTACGGATAGATGGATGTCGACGAACGGGCGGTTCCTGGTTTCCGACGCCCCGTGCTTAAAGGCGTTCTCCACCAGCGGCATCAGCAGCAGCGGCGGAAGGGCCTGTTTCATATCTTCGATGTCGTAGTTGAAATTGATGCGCAGGGTGTCATCGTATCGCAGCGTTTCCAGCGCGATATAGTCCCCGATGATCTTCAGGTCCTGCTCGATGGCCGTATAGGGGCTACTGGTCTCGTACAGCATATACCGCAGGATCTTCGACAGACGCATGATGGACTCCGGCGCCAGGTCTGATTTATCCCGGGCCAGCGCGTAAATATTATTCAGCGTATTGAACAGGAAATGCGGGTTGGTCTGGGACTTGAGAAAGTTCAACTCTGCCGCCTGCTTCTCGATCAGCAGGCGCTGGGCGGAGCGCTTTAGCCGGATATGATTATAGATATGCCGGGCGATCCCAAAGAAGATGACCGATCCGAAGGCGTCGCCTACCAGGTCGGCGGGAACGTCCTGTGTTGATGGCCGCGGGTCCAGCACGATGTAGATGTGCAGCGCCATCCCGATATGCCGCCAGAGGAGAAAACCTCCGGAGTAGAAAAAGATATAGGCCAGTATACGCAGGATCGAGCTGCCTGATCTATCCCAGCCCAGCTTTGGAAGGGTGATCTCAAACAAGGAATAGTTGATGACCAGCAAATAGATCAGCTTCCAGATGTCGTCGACGATCCTCAGCCAGTACGAGCGGTCCGAGTGCTCGGCAGCATTTGTCAGCAGGCTGATCACCACGGCAACGACGCCCGTCCAAAGGTAGAGTTTTGGGTTCTTTATTTTGAATGGTTTCCTCATTCGCTGCTATAAATATCGGTAAATCTTTTGACGTTGGGCTGTCGTTCGTAGACCATGATCCGCTGTCTGTTGACGGTGCATAAAAGCTTAGTTGTTTATTGGGTAATCTTGTGTACACCCCAAAAATGACAACATGAAAAAGCTTATCCAGTTTGGCGAAACGGTGGATGGATATGATATCCCCGTACTGAATGAAAGGGAGATCAGGGCCGCGGCAGGCCTTTTCTTTCTCGCCACCTACACTTCCCTTATGTTTATCCTGTTCAAAGAGAATTTTCTGCCGATCAAGTATGTGATCAGCCTTTTTCTTATCGATTTCCTGGTACGCGTACTGGTTAGTCCCCGTTGGTCTCCCTCCCTTATCATCGGACGCCTCATCGTCAGGGGCCAGACACCCGAATATGTCGGCGCTCCGCAGAAGAAGTTTGCCTGGAGCATCGGCGTCGCCCTGTCCGCCGTTATGTTCATCTTGATGGTGGTGGTCAATTCGTATAGCCCGATAACGGGTATCATCTGCCTGATCTGCCTGGCCTTCCTCTTTTTTGAATCGGTGTTCGGTATCTGCCTGGGCTGTAAGTTCTACCCGCTGTTTTATAAGAAGAAGCCGCAGCTATGTCCCGGAGAGGTCTGCGAGCGTCGCTCAAAACAGGCGGTCCAAAGGGTCTCTGTGGCGCAGCTGCTGATTCTGGCTGCCTTCATCGCGTCTGTTTTTGTCACTGCCCGGTTGTTTAACGACCAGTTCAGCAAGCAGGCGCATTATTTATTTGAAAACAGATAGTATGCTTACCCCATTGGAGAGATATTTTGCCCCTTACCGGAAGCATATTGCCGGCAATCGATGCAGCTTTGTGTCGCCGTTTGGAAGGAAGAGGATCGTATATGCCGACTGGACCGCCAGCGGCAGGGCCTACTGGCCTATCGAAGAATATCTGCAGCGCTCGATACTCCCTTACGTTGCCAATACCCATACGGAAACTACCGTTACGGGGACGCTGATGTCGAAGGCTTATGAAGAGTCGAAGCGTATTATAAAAGAGCATGTCAGTGCAGGCAGCGATGACGTACTGGTTTTTTGCGGCAGCGGCATGACGGCCGCTGTCAGCAAGCTGCAGCGTATACTGGGCCTGCGTGTGCCCGAGCGCCTGGCTGATTATCTCAGCGATGACTGGCGCCATTCCCTGGACGAGAGCCTGCGGCCGGTGGTCTTCGTCACCCATATGGAGCACCATAGCAACTACCTCAGCTGGCTGGAAACGATCGCTACGGTTGAGATCATCCGGCGGGGGGAGGACGGGAATGTGGACCTTGCGCATTTCAGACAGCTGCTTGAGCAGTATCGTCTACGCAAGAATAAAATAGCCGCAGTAACGGCCTGCTCCAATGTCACTGGCATCCGGACGCCCTATCCTGAGATCGCCAGGCTCATCCATCGTCACGGCGGATATTGTTTCGTCGACTTTGCAAGCTCCGCACCATATGTTGATATCAGGATGAACGCGGCTGAAAAGGACGCATGCCTGGACGCCATCTATTTTTCGCCGCATAAATTCCTGGGCGGACCTGGTACCCCGGGTGTGCTGATCTTCAAGAATGCGCTATACAGGAATACGACCCCGGATGCTCCGGGTGGCGGCACTGTACAGTATACCAACCCCTGGGGAGAACGCGAATATGTCGACGATATCGAACAGCGGGAAGACGGCGGCACGCCTCCTTTCCTTCAGGCTATACGGGCGGCGATGTGTATCCGGCTGAAGGAGGCGATGGGTGTAGACCGGATACAGGCAAGGGAGGAAGAAATGGTACAAATGATCCTCCCGCGGCTGCAGGACATGCAAGGTATTACCGTGCTGGAAGGGAATGTAACCGACCGGCTGGGCGTTTTTGCCTTTCTTGTCGACGGCGCCCATTACAACCTGGTCGTCCGATTGCTAAATGACCGGTTTGGCATCCAGACCAGGGGTGGGTGTTCGTGCGCCGGTCCTTACGGGCATCATCTGCTGAATGTTGACCGGCGACGGTCTCATGAGATCAGGGATTCCATCCTAGCGGGTGACCAGTCGCGTAAGCCCGGCTGGGTCAGGCTATCCGTACATCCGACGATGACCAATGCGGAGATCGCCTATATCCTGGATGCTATACAGGCCACGGTGGCCAGTTGCCGGGAATGGGCCGATGACTACCGGTATGACGCCCGCTCTAACGAATTTAATTTCCGGGCGGCGGGAAATGGCTGCGAGCAGCAGATCGTCACGGAATGGTTCGAAGGGTTTCAGTGTCCTCCATATGACGTTCGGGCCGGTAGTCCTTGTCCCTTGCGCTGAGCCGGACGTTTTTTAAGGTCAGCCCATTGACGTGCCGGGTGTAGAGTCCCCAGGCGGGCAGCTCTCCGAACATAGAGAATTCGGGGTAGTCTGATGGGTTTTCCGGAATAGCGTGGGTTTCAGGATCGGGATCGGTGGCGCTGCCGGGATAGGAGACGGTGATATTCTCCAGCACCACGTCTTCGACCGGATGACCGGGAAGGCCGGCGATGACTGCGGGGAATACCGAATGAGGTTGTCGGAGTAACGGACCCTCCATCGGATAGCCCTGGTCGGGTTTGCCGGCGGGGATCTGCGTCGTCAGGTTGCCGATATACACGCGCCGCAGCCGGCTGTAGACGGAGTCTTTATTGCGGTGTCCGAGGCGGATGAAGACGGCGTTGCCGGTATTGGTCGCCTTGATGTCGCGAATATCGACGTCTTCCATCCTTCCGCCGTCGACGGCCTCGAGGGCGACGGCCGAACGGTAGGTGTCATAGATATCGATGTCGCGGATGGTGATCCGCAGGAAGCCGCCGCGGCTGGCCGTTCCGAACTTAATGGCGCTGGCGCTGGACCGGACCTTGCAGTGGGCAATGTAGACGTCTGAGCAGGAGTCGTTGCGGTCCTCGGATTTGAGACAGATGCCGTCGTCATCAGCATTGAATACACTATTGGTGACCCTCACCTTTTTGCAGTCGACGATGTCGATGCCGTCGTTGTTCCAGAACGTATTGCTTTCTACGCGGATGCTGTCGACCGTGAGCCCGGTGCAGCTCTTGTAGTCCTGGACCCAGTCCAGGGCGTTCTTCAGGGTGATCCCTTTTATAGAGATGTCGTCGCAGTGCTTGAAGAGGATGAGCTTTGGCCTGTTCTCTTCTGCGGGTCTTACCTGGCCCCAGGGGTTGGGGGTCTGCCATTCGTTGTCGGCGATCCTGCCCGCCCTGATCTGCTGGTAAAGGTCTTCGAGAAGGGCCTCGCCCTGTCCATCGATGGTCCCTTCGCCTTCGATGCCGATATGGCTTTGGTGGTCAGCCCTTATCAGCGGCTCTGCGTTGCCGGGGCCATAGTCCATCCGGTGTGTGCTCCCCAGCAGGACGGCGCCGGAAGACAGGCGTAGGAATACGTTCGAACGAAGAGTGAGGACGCCGGTTAGCCAGCGGCCAGCAGGGACCAGCACGGTGGCGCCGCCCTGGGCCGTAGCCTGGTCGATCGCTGATTGAATAGCGCGGGTGTTGTCGGTCTTGCCGTCGCCGACGGCGCCTAGATCTTTAATATTGATGAGGTAGGAGGAGCCGATGTTGCTACGGTATCGGGTGTAGAGCTGCTTTACGACCGCGACGGGATCACCTGTTGGCGAGGTCGGATAGCTGCGCTGTTCATTGACCCAACTCCATTCCCACTGGCGGATATCTTTTTCGAAGCCCGCAAAGTCCGGTGTTCTGCCGGCGGTCATGGCGGCCCTGAGAAAGGCCAGAAACTTTTCCCAGCGGACATAGTAAAAGTCTTTCAGCAGGCCGCTCCACTGCCGGCAGGCGTATTCGTGGAGGGGACTGTTGGCGTCGCCCCAGAGGGTAATGAGGTCGCGGGCATTGCGCTCATAGAGCGCCTGTTCGTCCGGGGTGATCCCTTTTTTCCGGGCGTCGGCCAGCCATGGACCGAGCATGAGGTCTTTTTGGGTGGCGAGCAGCCGGTCGAGGTCATCGATCAGGCGCAGATAGCCGTTGGCGGCGATGTCGAAGGTCGCCGTGTCGTCCTCGCGGAAGGCCTGTACCCATTTCCGTTGGAGGACCGAGGCGTAGTTGGCGAGCACCTGCCGGGTGAGGTCTACCAGGTCAAAGCGGAAGCCTTCCGTGGCCGGCTGCTTTGTGGCCGCTGTCACGAACCCGTCCCAGGCGGGGAGGAGGTCGGCGGGGGCATAGTTCAGGAGGGTACGCGTCCATACGGTGGTGGAATCGAGCGTGGGCCGGCCCGTGATGATGGATTCGGCGCCGTCGCGGATCAGCTTTCCGTTGTAGGCCGTATTGCGGAGCACCTCCCAGGATCTTTCGAGACCCGGTGATGTATAGCCATAACGGTTACGAATATATGCTATCAGCCATTTTCGAAGGTCGATCGGCTCGGTCTGCCAGGTGTGCTGCATCATCAGCTCGTATATCACCGGGTTGGTGGCGATGCCTTCCATCGTCAGGCCGATGCCTTTCATCTTACCGGACGTGCTGTCGTGCAGCGCCAGCGCGGGGCCGGCAGCGACGCCGTCCATACGGCCGAAGAGGTTGACGTTGCCCCCAAAGTTATTGAGCATGTTCCAGACCCATGGCTTGCCATAGAAGGCGCCGGTCCTTTTCCAGACTGGCTCGATCTCGGCGGCCAGGTCCAGGAGGAGCATATTGTCGTTGGGGACGGCGTCGAGAAGGGCCTGTATCTGGGGCGCCTTCCAGAACTTCCGGTCGCTATAGAAGAGCCAGCCCTGCATGACCCAGACGGCGCGGGGGTCTGCCCGCTGCATGCCTTCATATATCTTTTTGCTGAGGCCGGAGAGGAAGGCGGGGTCGTCGGAGGGAGGTTCGTTCTCGTTGAACGTATCGGCGGAATAGAAGTGATCGGTGCCGAACAGTGCGGCCTGTTCGTTGAGGAACCGCTGGCCGATGTCCGCGAACAGCGGGTCGGCGGCGTCCAGTATCCAGGTGTCTTTGAAGCCGTTCTTCCAGTTGGTAGACTTGCAGCGCGCCGACGGGAATCTGGAAGGGAAGGAGGGGGGCACGTGGCCGGTAAAGGCGGGGAGCACGGGCGTCATGCCCAGTTCCCTTTCGCGGGCCAGTATCTTTTTCTGCAGCTCTTTCTGCGATTCCATCCAGTGCATGGGAAGCGGGCCGCCCCAGCCGTCCAGATTCCCCATCCAGAACCAGGCGAAATAGGCAGGCCCGCTGAAAAAGTCCTTCAGCTCTTCGTCCGTAAAGCCCATCTTATGGTAGACCCGGTACCAGGTATATTCTTCTCCTGTAATGGCGAGGGGCATGTTGATGCCGTGGAGGGCCATCCAGTCGATCTCCTGCTGCCAGCGGTCCCAGTCCCACCAGCTCATGGAGTAGTTGAACGTACAGTAGTTGAGGTAATAGCGGTATTGATAAGGTGAGCTGCGGCGAATTTTGCCCGTGATGCGCGGCAGGCTGACGGGAAGGCGGAGGTTGCTGCCATTCCAGGTGGACTGGCAGTGGCAGTATTCTGTCAGATAATAGTATAGCGCAGAGGCGATGGCTACGCCGTTGTTGCCGCGGAGGACGATCCGGCTGCCGCGGGACTCGAGCTCGAAAGAATTCCTGCCCGTGTCTGCGGACAGCGCCTCGATAACAAATGCGCCCGCGCGTTGGGGGATCACCCGTTGCACGAGCTGGCGTGAGCTGGTCAGATAGGACTGGGCAAAGGTGCCGGTGGCGATAAAGAAGGTAAGAAGAGCAAGAAGATGACGCATTCGACGCTGGTTTACAAAAAGATCCCGGGCTTACGGTCGTAAGCCCGGGACGAATGTACTTAATAACCCGGATTCTGTTGGAGGGCGAGATTTTTGGCGCGGGCGGATGTCGGGATGGGGAAGATGCGGTGGTTCTTGTCGGCATCTGTCTTGAATCCCCAGGCGTCTTCAAATTTGCCAAAGCGGATCATATCGTTGCGGTGCCAGCCTTCCCAGGCGAATTCACGTATCCTTTCGTTGTAGATGGAGTCGAGTGTTACACTCGACCAGGGGCCTGAGGTTGTACGCTGGGCCCTCAGCATGTTCGCAAGGGACAGCTGATCCTGGCCGAGGGTGACGGATCCGCCGCGGAGGATGGCTTCGGCCTTCATCAGCAGGATATCCGAATAGCGGAAGACGGGGACGTCGTTGTTCTGGTCTCTGCTGGTGGACGTCGAATCGGGGTAGAATTTGATATTGCGGTAGCCCATGTTCCAGCCGATCTCGTCGTTGCCGACGTCGAACGGGTTCTTTGTGTACCGGAGGACGATATCCGGCGTCAGGTTGAGCTGGTAGGTATAACTCGCCGTATCGTCGGAGCCGCTGTACGTAAAGTCATAGCCGCCCTTGGTCGTAGTGATGTTTATAGGGGTGACGCCATCGTGTTCATACTGCAAGCCTGTCAACCATTGCTTGTTGCGGACGTCGCCAGGGTCGCTGAAATTCTTGTAAAAGGACAGGAGCGTGGATGCCGGCGCGCTTGTCGTATAAGGCAGGCTGAAGAAATTGTATCCTGCGCCTGGGGCGACCTTGCTCATCGAACGGGGAATGTCATAGCGGGCGTGGATGTTGACGCAGCGGAAGGGCCAGCTCGTGGTGCCAAAGGTCTTGGTCATGGAGGGATCATATGGAATGGCGAAGATGAACTCCTTGCACGAGGGGCCATTGGTCGGCGCAAACTGGGAAAAATAGCTGTTCATCGACTGCAGGGAATAGAGGCCTGAGCTGATCACGTTGTCACAGGCGGCGATACAGTCGTTGTAGCGGGCCGTCCCGGTATAATATTCGGCGTTGAGGTACATCTTGGCGAGCAGGGCGTAGGCCATGTATTTGTTGGGCCGGCCGTACTGGCTCGCGCTCACGCTGGAGTTCAGGTCGGGCAGGGCAGCCTTGATCTCCGACTCGATGAAGCTGAACACCTGGGTTCTGGGGCTGTTGGTCTTTTGCGAAAAGTCGCCGTATGCCGTGTCAATGGGAACGTTGCCGTAGTTGTCCATCATGAAGAAGTAGGCCAGGGCACGGACCATCCTGGTCTCGGCGATCCAGGGACGTTTGGTAGCGTCCGATCCTGCAGCGGTCTTGAGGATAGAGAGGGTTTGATTCGCCACGCCGATAATAGTGCTGCACCATGTCCAGTTACCGTTGACATAGCCGTTGTCAGCATTCCAGCTGTGATAATGCATCTGCTGGTTCTGTCCGCCGTCGAACCAGTTGCCTCCCCGGGCGGGCATGATGCCCTCGTCGGTGCTGTAGGTCTGCTGGAAGAAGTATTCGACGGCGTAGTTGCCCCTAAGGACGACGTACATCGGTCCGACAACCGAAGGGTACTGGGTGGTATCGGCAGGAAAAGCGCCTGGCGCCAATTCGGAAGTGATGGCCTCGTTCAGCTTGTGACACGAGGTGACGAGCGTCGCGGCCAGCAGGGGGAAGAGAATATATCGCAATATTTTTTTCATATACATGAGTTTTTTCGTTTGGATTAAAAGGAGGCGTTCAGGCCGATGAGGAACTGGCGGGTCTTGGGGTAGAAATTGTTGTAGTCTACGCCCGGTGAAATGCCGCCCTGGTTGATCTCGGGATCGACTCCTTTGTAGCCGGTGATGACGAACAGGTTATTGACGGTCGCGTATAGCCGCAGTGACCGGATATACTCCCCGATGCCGTTAATATTATAGCCCAGGGTGGCGTTGTCGAACCGCAGGTAAGAGCCGCTTTCGATAAACCGGGATGAATAGGTATAGGCAGTAGTGTTGTTGATCGATTCGCCGGCCACCTCTTTGAGGATATTGGTATATTCTGCGGTCGTCGGGCGGAAGAGGTCGGCGCGCGTGGCATTGAATATCTTGTTACCCAGTACTCCCCTCAGGAACACGTTGAGATCGAACCGGCGATACCGGAATTTGTTGGCCCAGCCAAACAACAGCTTGGGCTGTGCGTTGCCGAGATAGTGATAGTCGACGCCGATCTGCGGCGCAGCGGTGAGCTTGCCCGTCCCGTCTACATATTGCGACACGCCGTTGGCGTCCTTGCCGGCATATTGTGGCGTGAAGAACTGGCCGAGGGGCTTGCCCGCTTTCAGGATCTGGAGGGTGCTGCCGGACTGGCCGCCGCCTTCGGGATCTGAAAGCCGTACCGAATCGCCTCCAGCGAAAAGGGGATTGGTGAGGCTGGTGATCTTATTTGTGTTATGGGCGAGGTTGAGACTGGACGACCATCCGAAGTCGTGCTTGTCGACGATGTTGGCCGACACGCCCAGCTCGACGCCCTTGTTGCTCATGCTGCCGCCGTTGGCCGTGATCACGCCGGCGGGGACGAGGATGGGATCGACGGCGTAGTTATAGATCATGCCGGTCGTATTCTTGTTATAAAGGTCCACGACGACGGACAGCCTGTTGTTCAGGAAGCCGAGGTCAAGGCCGATATCGGCGGTGGAAGTTTTTTCCCAGCGGAGATTGGCATTAGCGGCCTGGATGGGTCCATAGGCCGATATGTTCGAGCCGTTATAGTAGAAAGTTCCGTTGTTGCCCGAAAGGAATTGGGACGTATAGGCATTGAAGCCGGTGGAGTTGCCGGTGACGCCATAGCTGCCTCTCAGCTTGAACTCGCTGAAGAGCCGGCTGCTGCGCATGAAGTTCTCCTGGCTTAGCCGCCACGCCGCGCCGACAGACGGGAAATAGCCCCACTGGTGGTCGGTTCCGAATACAGAGCTGCCGTCGCGGCGGATGGAAGCCTGCAGGAGGTATTTATCCAAATAGCTATAGTTCACCCTGCCGAAGTCGGAGATCATGCGGGTCTTGTAATAGACGCCGTCGGGGCCGAAGTTGACATTCCAGTTGGAGATACCGTAGGGGTTGCTCAGCGCCAGGTTGTTGTAGCCGATGCTGTTGGAGGGGAAATTGGCCGTGGTGACCGTAAATCCTTCTCCCGTCGTCTGGTCCTGCCAGGAGTAGCCGATGACAGCGTTGACGCTGTGGTCGCCGAACTTCCGGTCCCAGGTGAGGAAGCTCTCGATCGTCCTTGTGGTGGTCTTGTAAGACGAGCGGGTAGCCTGTCCGCCAGTGCCGAAAGATTGCGGCAGATGGAAGGTCTGGCCCGGATCGGGGTTGTCATACATCCCGTTGTATTTGCTGGTATAATAGCTGTCCAGGAATACGCCCTGCAGGGTCGAATAGCTCTGGTAGGAGAGGTTGGCGTCGTATTTCAGGCCGAAGGGCAGCTTGACCTGGGTGAAGAAGCTCGCTGCCAGGTTATTGTATTTTGTATTGAGCTGGCTGTGGTCCATCATCGCCACCGGGTTCATATAGTTTTGGTTAGTGAAGTTCTCGAAGTAGCTGCCGTCGGCGTTTTTCACCGGTGAGATGGGCAGGTAGAGGGCGGACTCCAGCAGAACCGTGTTGCGATAGGGGATGTCGTCCGCGCTGCTGACCGAGTTGGTGACGTTGAACCCAAAGCGTACTTTGTCCTTTATCGCATACTGCTCGATGGCCAGCCTGCCGATGATGCGTTGTAGTGCGCTGCCGCGGAGGATACCCTGTTTGTTGGCATAGTTGAGGCTCGCGATATAGTTGCTGTGCTCGGTGCCTCCGCTGACGGCGATATTGTGGTTGGTGGAGTAAGCCGAGCTTCTTTCGACGGCTTTCTGCCAGTTGGTGTT